>Ga0187842_1001312_pt1 | contig 11639 bp, 9 predicted proteins | sample SpaLakP09_SKY_41_FD_134514 | JGI IMG/M metagenome (GOLD analysis project Ga0187842, IMG submission 134514) | Oligotrophic lake water microbial communities from Sparkling Lake, Wisconsin, USA - SP09_SKY_41 | ecosystem: Environmental > Aquatic > Freshwater > Lake | place: USA: Sparkling Lake... | reverse complement strand
CTTGGCCCTCGACAACGAGGGCGCTGACCGACACCGACTGACAGGTCCAGAGCGCTCAGGGCTCAGCTCGATCCCTTGGCTTTGCCATTGGGATCATCGATCGCCATCGCGTCTGCAGAGGTGGTCCGGACGGCCTCGCATTCCCTCCCTTGGGGGGAGGGGCGAGGCGTGTCCTACGGCCGGATCAGAGCACGCTCGCAGCTCCCCTAGACCTGGACCTGAAGGTCCATCGGTCTGCGGTCGCGGTCGCGTTAGAGGTCCCTCAGAGCACCGAGACCCCGTACCGGTGCCGGTGTCAAAACCCTATCGAACAACAAGCCAGGACAACGGGTCAGGAGGGCAGATTGGTAGTAAGGAAGAGAGGGCACGTCACGCACACCTGCGGTTCTCGTAGTGCCTTGAATTCACAAAATAAAATTTTGCACCCCCCACGTGATAGAAGTCACGTAAAATCGATCAAAAATCGATTCCGTGTTCTATTTCAGTATGTTAGAGTTGGTGACAATAATCACGTGTTAGGGTGACGTATGTCAGAATTTGATATTGATGACGGCCCGCGCTCCTCGTTTCATGCGCGCATCTCGGAACGAGCGCATCAACGCGTCCGGGCCGATGCCGAGCGCCTAAAGCTCCCGATTGGGACCTATGTGGAGATGCTGATCTTCGACCGTGGGTTCAGCCACACGGACTATTTCGCCCAACAGGCCGCTATCCAGTCTTTCATTTCGACAGGGCTTCTTGTCGGCGTCGTCGCCCAAGTTGCCGGCCCTGAAAAGGTAGAGGGGATCAGGCGCCAAGCAGTGGAGGCAGCATCGGCTCTCTTCGGCCAAGGGCGCGAACGGCCTCCGGGAATTGGTAGCGCTGCTCCAAACGACGATCCCCGGATCGCAGCCCTTTTCGACGCCTTCGGAGCAGGATAAAACAGACGGGCTGAGACCTCCGGACGGCCTTTCAATTCTCACTTGAGTTGGAAGGTTATAGATTATGAGCCGAGTACACCGAGGCCAGGGCGAAGCCTGGCTGCGCGGCGGACAGACTGTAAGCCACACCTGGGACATGGTCCTCGAGGTACTCGGACGCATCGCCATTGTGGCGATTATCTGGGCCGCAATCTGCGTCTGGTTGGGCAATTCCAAGTCGACTGAACTTGAGCAAACCTACGGAATTCAGGCGTTCCAGGCCGCGACATTCCACAAATTCGGCTACCCGTTTCCTCAAGAAATCTCGATCAAAAACCCAGCCGGAATTGACCATACTTATACCAACGCTCAAGTCGAAAACCTCGCCTGGATTCAGCCCTACGCCCAAGCCTATTTCCACAACATACGTGTCGCGGCGCTAATCTGGCTCTTCGGCGTTTTTGGTATCATCGGCCTCGCCACTGTCTGGTTCATCCACTCCGGCGAAGAGAAGCTGAAAGCCCGGCAAATACGTGGCCAATATGTTGTCGGTGTCCGCGACCTTCTGATCGCAATCCACGCCTTCAACAGGGCCATGGCGTTGGCGCGCAATACGCCAAACCATGTACCGGCCAAGATCGTTGGAGTCCCGTATCCCTACGAGACAGAGCAGGAGCATACCTTCTTCGTCGGATCGCCCGGTTCAGGCAAAAGCCAGGCCATCCACCAACTGATCGAGTCAATTCGCGCGAGAGGCGATCGTGCGATAATCTACGACCCGGAGCTCGACTACATCAGGGCTCACTACAACCCAGACACCGACCTCATCCTCAACCCATATGACGGGCGTTCGGTCGGGTGGAACCCTTACAACGATGCCGTCGAACAGCATGAGATTGAGCGGCTGGCTGCCTGCCTGTTCAAGGAACCAAAGGGCGCTGATCCCTACTGGACCGACTCAACGCGCGCAGTGTTTGTCTGGGCAACTTTCCGGTTCAAACTTCTCTATCCAGACGCAACCCTCGAGGATCTGCTGAAGGTATTCTTCGGCCCTATCGAGATCATGATGTACTTGCTCCGAGGGACACCGGCGGCAAAACACCTCGCCGGCGGATCTAATCCGCGCAGCGATTCCATCATGTCCGTCCTATCCAAAGGGGTAGGGAGCCTTGTCCACCTCGTCGGCAAGCAAGACGACTTCTCAATCCGCAAATGGGTCAACAATCCGGAGAAAACAGGTGGCTTTCTCTTTATGTCGGCCCCCGAAACCCACATTGAAAGCCTACGTCCGCTCCTAGGTTTTTGGTCGGAGCTTGTGGTCAGTTCGCTGCTAGGCCGTGGCCCAACCGACCGGCACGCTACGTGGATCATCCTTGATGAGTTTCCGAGCCTGGGTAAGGTCGCCAGCCTAGCTAGCGGCCCAGAGCGACTGCGCAAATATGGCGGAGCCGTTGTGCTCGGCATGCAGCAAATCTCGCAGATCCAGGAGATCTATGGTCACGAAGTGGCCCAGACCATCATCGGACAGTGCGCCACCAAACTGATCCTCCGCTGCCAGGATCCAGAGACAGCAAAGTGGATGTCCGAGCAGCTCGGCCGCGCCCAGATGCGCCGTGTGGATGAGACCGTTTCCTACGGTGCAAACTCGCAACGCGACGGCGTAGGCATGACGCCTCGCGAAGAGCTCGAACCCATTGCTCTCCCCGAAGATGTGATGAACCAACCCAAGCTGCAGGGCTTCATCAAGGTCAGCAATGCCCGCGACGGAACAGCCTTCCCAATCGCAACCATCCGCTTCAACTACCGAACGCGTCCCGAGATTGCGATGGGGATCCAACCCCTCGACGGAAAAGGCCCTGTCGCTGAATTCTTCGACCGGATGGAGGCAGAAACCGCACAGCTCGCAGCGACGGCCGAGCAAGGTTCGCCCGAGCCCACTAGCGCGAAAGATCCTGCTGATGAGCCCCAGCCGCATGACCCAACGACTGGCGAGGTTAACGACGTCACACAACCAAAACCAACCGGCGGCAACGTCCTAAAGGACGCGTCGCATATACCCGACAACCCCACGTCATCCGGCGATGCTTCGGGAACGTGGAAGTCGTCAGACGCAAACTTGATCGGTCAGGGGCCAAGAAGCTTCGCGAACGATGCTTATGGTCGTCTGTCGCACGACTCCCTCAAGGCGCGCGTCGACGCTGAGAAAACCGCGACCGCTTACCAACGTCTATTCGAGCAGGTTCGACGCGATATCGAGGCGGGCGTCCCGCTCAATGGCCTGGCTGTCTGGAAGGCAAAGCCAGCCGAGCCGCGCCACCGCAAAGCCGGTCCGGAACGACCCTCGCAAGACAAGAGCCGTGGGGATGACGAGGGCGATGCCAGCGGGCCGGACTTCAATTTCCGACCGCAGACATAGCCCAAAGCCCCCCAAGGAGAATGCGAAATGATGACCCCATCACGCATCCGCTCGTCAGGCGGAGCGGCGGACTACTACAGCGCAGACGACTATTATCTTGAGGGTGAGGCTGGCGCTCCAGGCATCGCTTGGGGTGGCAAGGGTGCGGAAGACCTTGGCCTTTCCGGCACCGCTACAAAAGAAGAACTGCAGGCAGTCCTCGAGGGTCGCAACCCCGATCCAGAGGGGCCGTCGCTCGTAGCTAGCGAGGGGAAAGCCAAGCATCATCCCGGGTGGGATTTCACGTTTGCTGTTCCTAAGTCGGTAACCCTGGCCATCATAGCGGCCGACCGGTTCGACCCAGAATTGGCCGACCGCCTGCGTGGACACGTCATGGCGGCCAATGCCGAGATGATGGGCTATCTCGAAGAAAACCACGCAATTACCAGGGTACGAGACGAGGGGGGACAGATCCGACAAGTGCTCACCGGCAACCTTGTCTATGGCTCGGTCATGCACATCACCACCCGAGGCGGCGATCCCCACATCCACGTCCATAACCCCATCGCGAACATAACCAAGAACCCCGAGACTGGAGAATACGGGGCGCTTGAAACGCAAAAGATGTTCAAGTGGCAGAAGAACACCTCTCTCATCGGCGCCCGTTCGTTACAGGCGGCGATGATGCAAGAGGGCTTCGATGTCCGGAGCACGGGCGACCTTGCATGGGAAGTTGTTGGGGTTGATCCGAGGCTGACGAAAGAGTTCAGCACTAGATCCGAGGAGATCAACGAGCGGGCAAAGGCTCTCGCTGATGAGCGCGGCATTGACCAGATCTCTGACGCCCAGCGCACGATGATTCAAAAGCAAACTCGTAAGGCCAAGGAGCATGTCGATCGACAAGCTATCGCTGACGAATGGTACGGGCGTGCTGAGTCTGCCGCACCAGGCGCTCTAGAGGCCACTATTAAAGGGAAGCTGAAGAAGCTCGGCCGCGACGTGACCAGCCAGGTCGAAGGCGCAATGTCGCGAACCGAATCTACGATCCGCCTCGCGCTGCGAACGGTAACCGGCGCGAACAAAACCACGCATCACTTCGGTCTATCGGACAAAGGCGATCCTGACCGGCAAGCCCAGGACTTAGTGGCCTACGGTGTGCGGATCGTGGACTCCCAAGAGGCCGTCAACAGCAAGCACCTCATGATGCAGCATGCCTTGCTGAAGTCGCCTCTGGGCTTCACCTACGGGCGCCTGGAGGCTTCGTTCAATCGGATGGTCGAAAAGGGGCTCGTGCTACATGCCGACGCCCGAATGATCGGCGGCGTGACCACTTCAGCCTCTGTCGAGCGCGAGCAGTTTATCCTCGCAGCGATCGACAACGGTCGCGGTAAAGGCGCTCGCTTCATCCCTGAGCCAATACTGGCAGAGAAGTTGGGAACCAGGGCTCTGGCCGAGCGGATGGGACGCCCTGATTTCCGTCTAGGTGACGAGCAGCACGCTGGCGCGGTTAAGTTCTTCGGGACTGCCGATCGCTATTCAGCGATCCAGGGTTTCGCCGGCGTCGGGAAATCCACCCTCTTTGGCGCAGTGAAGGCCGTCGCAGACTCAGAAGGTATCCGACTGCACGGGATCTCCACGCAGCATAGCTTCGTGCGCGAGCTAAAGAGCGTTGGTCTCACGGCCCAAACAATCGAGTCCTTTCTGCGCGAGAAGGAGCAGGCCATCGAGACGGGCGGGGCAGTCGCTGCGAGAGAGCGCGCCGCCTGGAACAAAGCATACTTGGTCATCGATGAAGCCTCGACGATCAGTAATGCTACGGCAGTCCGGATCGCCAGAGTGGTCGATGAACTGAAGATCCCGGGCGTCCGCATTGCAGGCGACCAAAAGCAGCTCGGCGGCATGGGGTCGGGAAACCCTTTCAAACTGATGCTCGATCGCAAAATCGATCAGACGGAAATCAAAACGATCGTGCGCCAGCGAAATGCTGCGCCCCACTTCCAGGCTGCCGCCAAGCACTTCGCTGAAGGCAAAGTCCGCGAGGGGCTAACCGCCATGGCCCCAAACATCCACGAGCTTGGTAAGTCGGCCACCGACATTGAAATCGCCAACAAGGTTGTTGAGCTCTGGAAGGGCGCGACAGGACCCGGGACGACCGGGATCGTGGTGGCCACCAACAAGATGCGGGACCTGGTCGCCCATGGTGTTCGGGCAGAACTCAGAAGCGCCGGCGTTCTGAAAGGGCCAGATCTCGAGGTAACTCGCTACTACCAGAAGCGCCTCCCATCAGCGGCGCAATTCAACAGCAAGTCCTACGCGATCGACGATGTCATCGTACCGACCTCAGCCTTCTCGGGCCGGGAGACGCCACGGGCCCCACCTGAGAGGGTTGTCGGACTGGACCACGCCAACAATCTCCTGAAGGTCCAGAACCACCTCGGTAAGACCCGCCTCATCGACTTGAATGCTGAGCATGAGCGCCGCAGCGCGACCTTCAGCGCCTTCACAGAGAGATCGATGCCAGTGGCCGAAGGAGAACGCTTGGTGTGGGAGGCCCGCTTCAAGGATCGCGGGTACGAGCTCGGTGGCGGGTTCACGATCAAGCGAGTGACCAAGACCAGCTGGACGATCGTCCACGATCAGGGGGAGGGGAAGAACAGCGGCAAGGAGGAGACCCTGAGTATCAAGGATCCTGCCCTGAACTACGCCGGCTACGCCTACGCCCAGACCGCAAACCGCGCCCAGGGCCAGACCATCGGAAAGGTGATCTACGAGCTGACGACCAAGGCCGGCGAAGCAGCCAACGAGGCCCGCAATTACGTCATGAACTCTCGGATGTCCCACTCCGCGCAAATGGTCACCGATGACCTCGCTAAGCTCGCGACGATGCTCATGAGCAATGACGGCCAGAAACCAGTTGCCCTGGATCACCTTCGCGGGGTGCTCGATACGATCAAAGCAGAGCAAGAGGCCGAAAAGGCAAAGCCCCCGCCCACGCCAGAGAAAGAGAAAATGAAAACGATGGATATGGGCAGTCCAGGCGAGGCCCACGAGAAGACCAAGACACGGACAAAGTCCATCGACCAGATTGGGCCGATCGGCATGGGGGGGATTTAGAAATGCTCAACCGTGTTTGTCAGGATCCCATCAAGCATGTCTCTCAACCTTATATCGACGGGCCGGAATTAGCTTCGAGGGTAGACGGCCGCGCTTGGCGGCCTGGAGCCTATGATGGACGCCCTCGTCAATTCCGGCATGCCGATGTGGAAGGTGGCCCTTCTGATCTCCATGACGGTCACTGTCGTTCTTGCGAGCCACTTCCACAGTGCGCGCGAAGCATGGGCAGGCATGCAGGCTCGCGAAATTCCCACCCGCTGGCGCCGCGTCCTGAGCTATCTTGGCCGCCACGAAGTGGCCTACGCAAAACGGGTCCCGATGATGGTCGCATTCGTCATCGTCAGCAGCGCTGTCGTCTACACGCTCTGAGCCGACCGGCGACTAAGGTCGCCGATGTTTAGCGGTGTCCTGGATGCGCTGGACCGGCCGCTGCGCCCCAAGATGGTGGTGGTCGGCTGCTTGGCCCTGATCATCGTGTATGCCGCGCTCATGATCGGGGCTGCCTTCGCGATCAAAGACGGGCTCATGCCCACTGGCGATCCTGCAGGGCAGGATTTCTCAAATTTCTATGCTGCGGGCGAGCTGATTGCACAGGGGCGGCCGGCTGACGTCTATCCGCTCCCGACGTTCCAGGCGCAGCTCGAAAAGGACCATCCCGGCATTCGGGCTACCTATGTCTGGAACTATCCAGTCCCCGCCAGTTTGTTCGTCGTGGCCTTGCCTTCGCTACCCTACCTCACGGCCATGATCGGCTGGACCGCACTCTCCCTCGCGGGCCTCGCGCTCGCCGCGTCCATATTGGCGCGGCACCGGCTGGCTTGGCTTGTAGCCCTCGCCGCACCAGCGGCGTTTTGGGACGCTTGGCACCACCAGGTCGGATGCCTCAGCGCAATCTTGCTCGCCCTGGGATTTTACCACGGTGCGCGCAACCGGCTCAGCGGCGGCGCACTCATTGGAATGATGATCATCAAGCCGCACCTGGCTGTGGCTGCGCCTTTTGTCTTCCTGGCGGGGCGCCGATGGGCGGCCATTGGAGCCGCCGGAGTTGTCTCGCTGGGTCTGTGTTTGGTGAGCTACCTGGTGTTCGGTCCCGAGCCGTGGAGGGCTTTCTTCCACTACGCACCTCGTGGCCGAGAGATGCTCGAAGGCAGCGGGCAACTACAATCCCTCATGCCGTCGGTCTTCGTTGCGACTCGAATGCTAGGCGCGCCGCTTACCCTTGCCTACGGCCTTCATATCACGGGTGCCGTGATCGCCGTGACAATGGCTGTCTTGGTATGGATCAAGTCGACCGACCCACGGGTACGGACGGCCGCTGCGCTATGCGCTTGCGGCCTGATCAGCCCCTATACATTTGCCTACGACAGCACGCTAACCGGCTTGGCCGTTGCAGCACTGGTCGGCGTAGACGAGCAGCGCCCGCTGCCAAGAGGGTCGACCGGAATACTCACACTGGTCTGGTTCTGGCCGCTCCCTGCAGCTGCCGTCGCCTTCCTCTCCCAACTGCAGCTGGGCTGGGCGGCCCCAGCGGCCCTGCTTGCGGTCACGGTCGCGCATGCGCTGGGGCTGGATGCTCGCAATCCCGACCACCTGAGCTCCGCTAGCGAGGCCCCCTATGCAGCCTGATACGGCAGCGCAATCGTCTCTCAGGCCGACGCTCGCGATGATCAGATCCCTGCGAGCCAGTCATTGGTCTAAAAATCTGCTCGTCTTTGCGCCAATGGTCCTGGCCCACAGGTTCGATCCGGCAGCCATCTTCGGTGCCCTGACCGCATTCACAGCGCTCTCGTGTGTCGCGAGCGCGGGCTATGTGGTCAATGACCTGAGGGATCGGGAAGTCGACCGCATGCATCCCACAAAGCGGGATCGCCCTTTCGCTTCTGGTGCCCTTACGATGCCGATCGGAATCGTCATGGTGCTCGCCTTGGCAATCGGGGGAGCAATGATCGCCGGGTGTCACTCGGTGCCCCTAGGCCTCACGATCGTCGTCTACATGGTGGGAACAAGCGCCTATTCTGCCGGCCTTAAGCGCGAACCGATCCTCGACTGCATGGCGCTTGCTGGCCTCTACATGCTGAGACTGCAGGCAGGCGCAATCGCAACCGAGACGCCGATCAGTGCTTGGTTCTACGCTTTCGGGGGCCTGTTTTTCCTCTCTCTAGCCCTCGCCAAGCGACACGTCGAACTCCGAAAGGCCACCAACGCGGGGGACACTCCAGGACGCGGATACAGGCCAGACGATTGGCCGTTCACGCTCGCAGCAGGAATGGCGACCTCCCTTGCCGCTGTCGTCGTCTACCTGCTCTACACAGCCCTCAATGCCGCCCCTCCAGGACTATACCGGTCTACCGGAGGGCTTTGGGGGATAGGGGCCGTGATGGCGGTTTGGCTGTTTAGGCTCTGGTTTCTCGCTCATCGGGGAGAATTGTCATACGACCCGATCGAGTTTGCCTTCCGTGATCGATCTAGTCTCTTGCTAGGGCTAGCAGCACTGGGGCTGCTTATGGTCACCACCTAGAGGGGGCTTAAAGGCGGACTTGCTTTGAATATGCACTTTTCTTGAATCTTAACACTTGCTCTATATCGAGCGGGTTAGAGGCCATATTGTGGAACATAACAACACAAGCACCTCGGCTGAATCCAGATTAGATCTGGCTCGTCGCCTAATAGCGGTCCGAGAATACAGTGGGCTCAATCAGTCCGCTTTTGCGAAGCGGCTGGGCTTCGCACGTCGCACCTATTTGGGATGGGAACGTGCGGATTCATATCCAACAATTTGGCTTCTCGACGCTCTACATCGGGAATTTGGTATTGACCCTCACTGGCTGTTACATGGGCCAGGGAATCGGCCATGCCAGTATGGAGCTGGACTAGACTGGAAACGGTTCAGCCGCCTGGTGACGGCGGTAGAGCGAGAGCTTCGCAATGCCGGTCTGGAACACAGAACGGAGCAACTTTGCGAGCTGACGAGAGCGATCTTCATCGGGCCGCCCGAAGAAGAGGACAGCGCGATCGAGCGGCTTGCGCTAACGTTCAGCGTTATGAACACGCAAAATGTCGGATAGAACCAGCAGAAGGGAGAAAGCTCCCTTTGCCCTCGCTACCCCAAGCACGACCTGCACATGCTATCGACGAGCAACCGTGATCATATCAACGTTCAATAGGGACTGACGGGCTTCGACCAACTTCTCACCCGCAGAGGTGAGGTCAGCGATAGCAGAGGTGATCGACTGAATCGCAGGATTGACCTCAGCGCTCGAGACACCGTGCCCAGCGCGGGTTGTCAGCACCTCGGCCAGCAAGTTGGACAGAGTAGCCTTCAGGTCCTGGATCTTCTCCAGCTCGCCATCAACGACGACGCCACGGCGACGCGCGACAAATCTTGGGTCCATCTGCAACTCCCTCACGACCTTGTTCTAACGCCGATCTCCACCTTTGGAAATGAGCCCGGCCGCCAGGGCCGACCAGGCGGTCGCGCGGGGGAGGGGCTCGCTGTAATTCACGAAATGGACCTTGGGTGGGCCGGCGAGGGCCGTCGCGAAAGCGACGCGGATCTGCTGTGCATCTGGCTTGGAGCGGCTGCTACAACGCAAGGTCCTATAGCCAGCTGCAACCGTTATTGCATCGCGCTGGGCATCGCGGTTTGCAGAGTGACTCCGGTCGTCTAGTTCTACCAAAGCCAGGACCTCAAGGGTGTCACGGCGAGCGATGCAGAAGTCCACGATCTTTCTGTCGAAGGTGTTCCTAAGCCCACGCGACGGTGGCCCATTCCCGTCGTCGCGGGTAGCGATCAGAGCTCCCATCGCCGTCTGGGCGAAGATCACATGGTCGGGCAGTGCCCGACAAAGCAGGTGAAAAAACCCGACCTCGTTGGCCGTGGCGAGCGGCCGCTGCCTATATGGCTGTGACCTTTCCCGAATGGTCGTTGCAATGGACGGAAGATCGAGTACGCCAGCCTTGACCAGGCACGCAACAATGCCTGTAGCGAGCAGCGCCATAATAAGGATCGAGGTCATCTTATAGGCCCGTGCGGTGGAAAAGAGGCGAGGGGACGGCGCGAAGCGCCAGCATGATCCACCGCCAGAAACTCGGCGCGTAAACCACCGGTGCGGTTCCTCGACTGGCCCGAAGTATCGCACCAGCGACTTGATCCGCCGACGCCCACAATGGACCAGACTTCGGGATATGGGCCGTCATGGGCGTGTCCACGAAGCCGGGCTTCACGATGACAGCCCGCGCGCCGCCGCTTCTTTTGAGCTCATGCGCAAGCCCTTGGACAAGGGTCGCAAGCCCGGACTTGGCAGCGCCATAGACGTAGTTGCTCGCCCGGCCCCGATCGCCGGCAACAGACCCGAGAACAACCATGGTCCCGGCGCTCTGGCCGCGAAGCGCTCGGCCAATCGCAAGAACCCATATTGCTGTCGATGAAAAATTGGCGCGAAGCTGGGCTTCTGCGTAGGCCAGATCGTTCTGACTGCGGATCTGATCAGTGAGTGAGCCGTAGCAAACCAGTGCGAGATCAATGGGTCCAAAAGCTGCAAGTGCGCCATCGAGGACCTGTCCGGGATGGCTCTCTGCCAAATCAAGGGCCAGCTCATAGACTGTTGCGCCGCGGATCCGCAGGTCCGCTGAGTGCCGAGTGAGTTCGTCAGCATCCCTGGCCATGAGAATGAGGACGGCGCCGTTCGCAGCCAGTCGGCGCGCCGTCGCAACGGCTATGGCGGAAAGAGCGCCGACGATGATTACTGTCTGCTGGCTCATAGGCCGTACCTCCGAGAAAAATCGGAGTGGATCGCCGGATCACGGAATGTCTTGAACTCCTCCAGCTTCGGAAAGGACTGCTCGAAGAGGAGCTTCGGAATGCGGGCGTCTTTGGTTGGATAGAGAGCTCCGCCGGCAGCGGCGACCAATGCGTCGAGCTTCGGAAACAGGTCATCGAGGACCTGACGCGAATTTGGGAAGTCGACAGCGAGCGTCAACCCGTCTCGAGGGAAGGATAGCAGGCCAGGGGGTGGCACCCTCCCGAAGTGCTTCAGGACCACAAGCGGGGAGGCAAGGCCTGATCGCTGGATGGTTGCGATAATGGCCTCTAGCGTGTCGAGCCGATCTGGGGTCACGCCATAGAACGGGCAGGAAAACACGCTAAGCGGACAGACCATGAACGTTGCGCCCGCCAGGTTGGCGTCGAATGTATTATGGTGGTCGACTGACCGACCGGCGGGTGTCCGATT
>Ga0187842_1001309_pt1 | contig 11648 bp, 10 predicted proteins | sample SpaLakP09_SKY_41_FD_134514 | JGI IMG/M metagenome (GOLD analysis project Ga0187842, IMG submission 134514) | Oligotrophic lake water microbial communities from Sparkling Lake, Wisconsin, USA - SP09_SKY_41 | ecosystem: Environmental > Aquatic > Freshwater > Lake | place: USA: Sparkling Lake... | reverse complement strand
GGCGATGTGTCCTTCAACGAAAAGATCGAGCGTGTCGGCATCGACCAGCTGACGCCCTTCATGCGCATGGTCCTGCTGCAAAGCATTGACCAACACTGGCGTGAGCATCTGGCTTCCTTGGACTATCTGCGCCAGGGCATCCATCTGCGCGGTTATGCCCAGAAGAATCCCAAGCAGGAGTACAAGCGCGAGGCTTTCGAGCTGTTCTCGCAGTTGCTCGATGTGGTCAAGATGGAAGTCACGCGCACCTTGCTCAATGTGCGCATCCAGTCCCAGGAAGAGGCCGACCGCGCGGCTCAAGCCCTGGAGGCACGGGCCGACCAGGTCAGCAACGTCACCTACACCCATCCCAACGAGGATGGTTCGGTGTCGCAAGACCCGGCCGATGGCTTCGATGTGTCCAAGTACGGCCATGTCGGCCGCAACGATCCCTGTCCTTGCGGCAGCGGCAAGAAGTTCAAGTCCTGCCATGGCAAGCTGAGCTGAAGCCAGCGCCGGCGGCACTGCTCCGGCTCTGAAAAAACGCCCCGTTCTCGGGGCGTTTTTTTCGTCTGCGTGGGCTTGGCACCGGGCCTGCCTAGAGCGGGCTTTCTAAAAGCCCGCTTTTCCCGTGCTTTTCACACGAGCCCGCGTCGGTGTCACCGAGTCGGGGGGCGACTCCCCCCGACCCTTCCCCTAGCATCTAGACCTAGATTGAAGTGGTTCTTGATTGGACTGGCCCAGCCGGTTCTGCAAGTCAAAAAGTTTCGAACCGAGGGTGAATGTGATGCGAACGAAAAAAGCAGTTGGAGCGATGGTTTCCCTGGCCGCAGGCTTGTTGAGCCTGGCCTCCCAGGTGCATGCCGGTCCGGTAACTCAGCTCAGCCTGGGTGTTGACGGTGAGTTCGCCAACTACGCGATCCGCACTCAGGGCGGTGAGGCCTTTTCCGACGCATTCCGCACTCTGACGCTGAGCTCGAATCGCTTGGTCAGCGGCAATTTGCTGACTCAATCGACCATGGCTGTTGATGTGGTCGACGTCTACTTGGTCAAGCTCGACGCACAAGGGCAGGCCGATATGAGCACCCGTCGCAGCTTCACGGAACAGCTGGCCGTGGACTGGTCCCAGGCCGACTATGGCGCCGAGCAGTGGAGCTTGGCTCCGGTCTTGCTGAGTGCGGGCACCTGGGAACTGCGCGTCAGTGGCGATGTCCTCGGCGGCAAGCATGGCGCGGCCTACTCCGGCCGTTTGCAGACCGGCAACAGTGTGCCCGAGCCGCAGACCCTGGCCTTGAGCTTGGTGGCACTTGCCGCCATGGCCGGTCTGAAGCGCCGCCGTCAGAAAGCCTGAGCCGCGCGCCCCAATACCTCTCTTGAATGAATTGATCGAGAAAGACTGACCATCATGTTCGCTTTCAACAAAGTCCTCAGCGCCCTTGCATTGACCCTGGTGGTCGGTGGCGCCGCAGCTTCTACACAGAGCCTCAAGTTTGTCGACTCCAACGGCGATCTCGCCTTGAGCACTTCGTACATCGACAGCCTCGGTGTGCAGCGCGGCTCCAATGATTACAGCACCGGCGCCCTGCGCTTCGAGAACGCCGCAGGCGCCAGCTTCTATGCCTACTGCGTGGAACTGGCCCAGGATCACGCCAGCAGCCGCCGCGGGTTTCAGACCTACACCGAAGGCAGCTTCAGCAGTGCTGAAACTAAGCTGCTGCAAGGCCTGTTCGCCACCAGCTTCAGCAGCTCTTTGAGCAGCACGGAACAGGCAGCCTTCCAGACCGCCGTCTGGGAGATCACCCACGAGAGCGCGGGCAATGCACTCAATGTGGCGAGTGGCCAAGGCGCGTTTTTCGTCAAGGCCTTGAGCAGCGGCACCGGTGCTGACAACACTGCCTTCGTGGCCAGTGTCAATGGCTATCTGCAAGCCGCTCTGGGCTATGCCGGGCCGGATCTGTACACCATCACCAAGCTCAGCAACGGCACCTATCAGGATCTGTTGACCGTGTCCGCCGTCCCTGAGCCGGGCAGTTTGGCCCTCTTGATGGCCGGTCTTGGCGTGGTGGGTTTCATGGCGCGGCGTCGCCAGCGCTGAGCCCAAGTCGCAGCGCTTTACGCGCTTCGAGGTAGCAAGGCCGGTCTGCTGACCGGCCTTTTTTCGTCTGGCAGGGGCCTTGACCTTGCGGACCAACAAGATCGAGGTTGAAGCGTTTGCCGCTGGCGCCTGTCTTGTCTCTTCAGGCTCGTGCGCCACGCCGCAGTGTTGCCGATGCGTATGGTTGCGATTGCAGCACGCGTCCATGCCGCTGCAGCACTTCAGCGCAGGAAGAAACGCGCTGTGCGTGGACAAACAAAAAGAGCTCCCGAAGGAGCTCTTGTCGCTTGCAGCGCAGGATGGGCTTGGTGATCAGTCGGTCTTGCGGCGGCGGGCGATGAAGCCAATCACGCCCAGGCCCGCCAGCAGCATGGCAAAGCTGCCTGGCTCCGGCACGGCCGAGACCAGGGGCGAGTAGCCGATTTCCAGATTGCTCTTCAGGCCCAGCGCGATCAGCTGACCTTCGACATGGCCGCCGCCGGTGCGTTGCTCGCCGCCATAAACGAAGGCATTCGGCGCCAGGATGCTGCCGCCGACAAAGCTGCCCACGGTCAGATCGGTGGCCTGGCTGATGTTGAACAGGACGTTGGCGTTCAGCGTATCCAGCTGGGTGGCCGGATTGCCCCAGGCGTCCAGGCCGCCGATGCCGACGTTCTGGGTCAGCTGGCCGCCGGCGAAGAGCACGGCGTCGGTGCCGGTGTAGTTGATCACCACGGTGGCTCCGGCCTTGATGCCGCTCAGGCTCAGGTTGCGGAAGGTGGCTGTGTTGACATTGAAGACTTCAAAGTCCGCGCCGCTGCCGATGAAGCTGATGCCGCTGATCACAGCCTTGCCGTTCTCGCTGTAGCTGCTGATCTGGGTCTTGCCGGTGGCGCTCAGGCTGCCCAGCTGGGTGGTGGTGTTGCGCAAGGTGGCGGCTGCGGCGTTGAAGTCGATCAGCCCGGCTTGCTTGCGCAGGTCCAGGTCCGCCGAGGAGCCGGTCTTGCTGCCACCGAAGACGCCATAGCTATTACCGTACTGGCTCAGGCTCTGGTCCCAATAGGGCAGGTGGGAGCCTTTGGTCGAGTCCACGCCGGCCGGGGCATTGCTGTAAATGCGGCCGCCGTTGAAGCTCACATTGCCGCCCACCACCAGCGCCGGGCCGCTGACTGTGGAAGGCGTGCGGTAGTTGATCGACAGACCCGAGGCGTTCAAATTGCCGGCGACGGCCATCCGGCCTTCGATGTCATTGGCCGCATCGACATTGCCCAGGATGAAGGCGCTGAAACCCTTGGCTGCTCCAAAGTCGATGGTGGGGACGGCTTGGGCGGCGCTGGCGCCCAACAGCAGCATTGCTGCGAAAACCAATTGAATGCCACTCTTGAGCTTGATCGTCGCTTGCTTCACTTGAATCCCTTGTTTTGTGTTGGGCAATCCTGCAAAAAGAAAGGTTTTGCAGGCCAAGGAAATTCTATGAAGCGGGCGGGGCTCAGGGTATCCCCGGGCTTAAGTGGTATTTCATTGGTTTGTGCGCTTTGCACGGATCGAGGCGAATTCGAGCCGCCATCCAGTCGCCCTCCCGGTCACGGCAGCAGATAGCTGGTCTTCACGCTGCTGAAGAACTCGGCGGCGTAGCTGCCTTGCTCGCGCGCACCTTGGCTGGAAGCCTTGCGGCCGCCGAAGGGCACGTGGTAGTCGACGCCGGCGGTCGGCAGGTTCACCATCACCATGCCGGCTTGGGCGTGCCGCTTGAAATGGCTGGCATGCTTGAGTGAGCGGGTGCAGATGCCGCTGGACAGTCCAAAGGGGGTGTCATTGGCCAAGGCCAACGCATGCTCGTAGTTGTCTGCTGGAATGACGCTGGCCACAGGGCCGAAGATCTCTTCGCGGCAATGCTGCATGGCGTTGTCGCAGTCGGCGAACAGGGCGGGGCTCAGGAAGTGTCCGGGCGTGTCCCGCTTCAGGAGTTCGCCGCCGCAGACCGGGCGTGCGCCTTCGGCGCGGGCCATGGCGATGTAGCGCAGGTCCTGATTCAGCTGCTGCTCGTCGATGACGGGGCCGATCTGGGTGTCCGGCGCCAGGGCATGGCCCACCCGCAGTGTGCGGGTGGCCTCGGCCATTTTTTCGACAAACTGCTGGTAGACCGCCTTGTGCACGATCAGGCGCGAGGCTGCCGTGCAGCGCTGGCCGGTCGAGAAGAATGCGCTTTGCACCGCGCAGTTCACGGCCAGGTCCAGGTCGGCGTCGTCCAGCACCACCCAGGGATTCTTGCCCCCCATTTCGAGCTGGAACTTGGCGCCACGCTGCACGGCGGCCTGGGCCACCCGGGCACCGGTGCCAACCGAGCCGGTGAAGCTCAAGCCCTGCACGCGCGCGTCGTCGAGCATGGCCTGGCCGACCACCGAGCCCGGGCCCATCAGGAGTTGAAACACCCCGTCCGGCAGCCCGGCACGACTGATGATTTCGCTGAGCGCCCAGGCCGTGCCCGGCACCAACTCGGCCGGCTTGAACAGCACCGCATTGCCAAATGCCAGGGCCGGCGCGATCTTCCAGGCCGGAATGGCCGCGGGGAAATTCCAGGGCGTGATCAGGCCCACGACGCCCAATGGCTCGCGTGTCACCTCCACTTCGACCCCGGGCCTCACCGAGGCCAGCTTGTCGCCGCGCTGACGCAAAGCCTCCTGCGCGAAGAATTTGAAGATGGCAGCCGCCCGCGCCACTTCGCCGATGCCTTCCACGCGGGTCTTGCCTTCTTCGCGTGCCAGCAGCTCGCCCAGTGCGTCCTTGCGAGCCAGCAGTTCCTGGCCGATGGTGTCCAGCGCATCGGCTCTTTGCTGCGGCGTCGACAGGCCCCAGGCTGGCGCCGCGGCGGCCGCGCTGGCGAGGGCCAGTTCCACCTGGGCCGCATCGGCCTGGCTGTAGTGACCGATCAGGTCCCGGGTGTCCGAAGGGTTGATGTTGGCGCGCTGGCTGGGGCCTTCCAGCCATTGGCCGGCGATGTAGTTGGCGTAGGGGCTTGGGTTCATGGGGGCGGAGTGCACGGCAGTTTGGATTTGGAATATTGTAAATATATTAAATCAAATTGACGGGCCTTGTGCCTGCTTGTCAAGCTTGGGGAGGCCTGCCTGCCGGCTCCGTCAGCTGGTCCAAGGCGCGCGCCAGGCTGCTGCCGCTGGGGGACTCGACATAGACGCAGCGCTTGCCGTGGCGTTTGCAATGGTCCTTGACCCGCCAGTAGGCGTCGTGGCTGATGCAGCCGGTCTGGCAGATCACCAGGTCGGCGGCGGCCAGGCTGGCGTCGAGCTTGGCGACGGCGTCTTCTTCGCCGCCGTCATGGTGCAGGAAGCGGCCGCCCGTGCCCTCGATCAGCTGACGATAGATGGGCACCACGCTGGGCCGGCCGCCGACGCAGAGCACGGCGCGTTCGGCCAGATCGACGGCGGCACTGCTTGGCAGGGGCTCGGCCCGCAGTTCGTCCTCGGCCGGCGTGGTGGCTGCTTGCAGGCGCTGCAGCTCGGCTCGGCTTTCGCGTTGGCGCTGTTCTGCCCGTGCTGCGTCCTGCCGGGCGCGCAGCAAGGCGCGCTCCAGATCCTGGATGCGAGTGAGCTGGTGGCGGATCTGCTCGGCCTGCTCCTGGCGGTGGCGCAGTCCTGGCGCGGCGGCTTCGAGCGCCTGCATGTCCTCGCGCAGGCTGGCGAGCAAGGTGTCGCGGCCCAGCAGTTGGGCGCGCAGCTGCACCAGCTCGGCGGCCTGGCGCTCCTGCGCCGCGGCGCGCTCCTGCAGCACCCGCTGGCTGCGCTGCTGCACGCGCGCCAGCTCGGCGGCCAGCACCGCGTTCTCGTCGGCCAGGGCTTCCAGCCGGCCCAAATCGGCGCGGTTGGCGGCGCCCACCTGGTGCTGCAGCATGTGGATGTCGCGCAGCACCTGCTCTTGCAGGCTGTGCTCGCAGCGTGCATGGGTCAAGGTGGCCCAGAAGCAGGCGGCCACGTCGAGCGGTGGCTCGCCCTCGCGCAGGGGCTGGCCCTGGGCCGCTGCGGCCCACCAGGCGGCCAGGGCCAGGGTGGTCTTGCAGGCGGCAGCCAGGCGCAGGGTGCGGATGAAGCGCTGGTCCAGCTCGCGCTGCAGCAGCTCGGCCACATCGCTGCGCTGGCCGCAGGCGTCGATGGCCAGGCAGTGCAGTTCGTAATCGTTGGCGCGCGGGTTGATGCCGGGCAGGCGCCCCAGGCGGCGCCGCAGCAAGGGCATGGGCAGGCAGACGCCGATCACCGGGCACAAGGCCTGGCTGGGCAGCTCCCAGAGCCTGCGCCGGCGCGAACCCAGGCGGTGGTCCTCCGCCGCGGGTTCTTTCGGCAGCGCCGGCTTGCGGGCCAGTCCGCCGAGCAGGGCGGGGGCGGCCGAGCCGGTTTGGGCTTCGCCTTCGATCAGGGCGGTGAAGACATTGGGGCTGTCACACATGCGGGTCTCCTTGTGGGCGATGTAGGCGAGGGACAAGTCGAGGGAAGGAACAAGGGGGTGAGTGAACTCAAAAGGGGCGGACGCGAAAACGGTCTGAACTGCGCTGCGCTCAGTGCGGCGACTCGGAGCTGGTCGGGTTGCCGCCGCCGCTGCCGCGCTGCAAGGCAAAGCGCACCGGCACCTCCATCCAGCTGCTCAGCGCCTGCAGCTGCTCCTGCGTGCGCGCCTGGGCCGGCACATAGCGGCAGGCCAGGGCCAGGGCTTGTGCGGCCTGGTCCAGCAGGCGCCAGCCGCTGCCGCGTTGCACGCGCACCTCGGCCGCCCGGCCGTCTTCGGCCACCTGCACGCGCAGCAGCACCTGGCCCTCGATGCCGCGTTCGCGCAGCGCCGCCGGGTAGAGCCGGGCCGCCTGGCGCGCGGCGCAATCGCCATGCTCGGCCGGCAGCTGCGCCGGGCTGCCGGTGTCGACCGGATGTGCGGGCCTGGGCCGGACGCTGACAGGGCTGGCTGCCACGTGCTGGGCCACTGTGGCCAGCAGAGGCAGGTCTGCACGGGCCTTGCTGGCTTCGACTTCGAGCGTCACAGGGGCACTGACGAGAGAGGGGGCCTGTGGCATCGCCTGCAACACGGGCAAGCTCGGGGCGGCAGGCAGTGGTGGCCTCGGCGCCCGCCCAGGTCGGGGCGCCGGAGCGGAATCCTGCGCCTGCGGAATCCTCTGCGGCAGCAAGGACACGGCAATCGTTATCGGCCGTGCCGCAGGCGGGCTGGCCGGCCGCCCGTGCAAGGCCCAGGCCAGGCCCAGCACACCGCTCAGATGGGCCGTCAGCACCAGGCCCAGCACGGCCGGGCGGCGCGGTGTGGCGAGGGCGGGTGTCTTGTGCATCGAGTTGGGCTCCTGGCGCTGGTCGTTGAAGCTTCAAGCCACGCGCCGCGGCGCGGCCGCAGGCGCCAGGCTGGCCACCAGGGCCGACCCCTCGCCATCGCGCAGCAGGCGCAGGCGCACGCCGTAGAGCTGCTCCAGCAAGGGCAGGGCGGCGGGCACGGCGCCGCAATCGGCCAGCAGGCGGCCGGCTTGCAGCAGCCAGAGGCGCTCGAAGTTCTGCATCGCCAGGTTCAGGTCATGCAGCACCGCCACCAAGGCATGGCCGCGTGTGGCGGCAAAGCGGCGCCAGCGCTCCATCAGCTCCAGGGTCAGACCCGGGTCCAGGGCGGCCAGGGGCTCGTCCACCAGCAGCAGGCCAGCCTCGCAGTCCCAGGCCTGGGCGAACACGCGCGCCATCTGTACGCGCGCCTGCTCACCGCCCGAGAGGCTGTCGAAGCGCCGGCCGGCCAGGTGCCCGGCCTGGGCCTGCTGCAGCGCAGCGGCGACGATCTGCGCCTGCTGCGGGTCGCCATCGCGCGTGGCTTGCGCCACCCGGCCCAGCGACACCACCAGCCCCACCGGCAGGCCAAAAGCCACAGCGTGTTGCTGGGGCAGCACCGCGCGCCGCAGGGCCAACGCCGCAGCCGGCCAGTCCTGCAGCGGCCGGCCGTCCAGGCGCAGCCGGCCGCGCTGCGGGCGCAGCTCGCCTGCCATCAAGCGCAGCAGGCTGGATTTGCCAGCGCCGCTGGGGCCGAGGATGGCCACGCGCTCGCCGGCCTGCAGGGTCAGGCTGAAGGGGCCCAGCTCGGGCCCACCGGGCCCCGAGCCCAGGCGCAGGCCCAGCTGGTCCATTTGCAGCAGGCGGCTCATGCGACAGCTCCGTGGCGCAGGGACTGGCGCAGCAGCCAGAGGAAGCAGGGCGCACCAAGCAGGGCGCTGAAGATGCCGACCGGGATCTCGGCCGGCACGGCCAGGGTGCGCGCCAGGGTGTCGGCCAACAGCAGCAAAAGGGCGCCGCTCAACATGGCGCAGGGCATGAGGCGGCGCAGATCGGGCCCGACCAACTGGCGCGCCAGATGCGGCGCCATCAGGCCGATGAAGCCGATGCTGCCGCAGGCCGACACGGCCAGGGCCGAGAGCAGTGCAATGCCGAGTACGCTGCGCCGCCGCAGGCCCTGCACATCGACGCCGACATGGGCGGCCTGCTCACGCCCCAGGGCCAGGGCATTCAGGGGCTGTGCCCAGCGCCGGGCCTGCAGCGCCACGGCCAGCAGGGCCGCGCCCATCATCAGCAGCAACCAGCCATTGGCGCCGGCCAGCGAGCCCAGGCTCCAGAAGCTCAAGGCACGCAGCTGTTCATCGGTGGCCAGATGGCTGCACAAGCCCACCAGGGCGAAGGCCAGGGCCTGCACCGCCAGGCCGCACAGCAGCAGGGCCGACACCGAGCCCGGCGCCAGCCAGCGCGCCAGGCGCTCCAGCGCCCAGCACACGCCCAGCGCCCCGGCAAATCCGGCCACCGGCAGCAGCCAGATCCGCCAGGCCGGCGGCAGCTGGAACTGCAGGCCGGCGAACAGGGTCAGGCACAGGGCCACGGCGGCGGCCGCGCCGGCGCTGATGCCCAGCAGGCCGGGGTCGGCCATGGGGTTGCGAAACAAAGCCTGGCTCAGGCAGCCGGCCAGGCCCAGGGCCGCGCCGACCGCGAGGCTCAAACCCACACGCGGCAGGCGCAAATGCCAGAGCACATGGGCGCCGCCGCTCAGCGGCGCCTCGCCGCCCGGCCAGAGCAGCCAGTCGCCCGGCGCGATCTGCACCGCGCCCAGATGCAGGGCCAGGCCGCTGCCCAGCAGCAGGGCCAGGCCCAGCAGCCCGGTGGCCGAGAGCTGTGGCCGCAACGGGGTGAGCGTGCTCAGCGAGAGATTCATGCGCCGGCTCCAGCGCGGCCGGGCTCGGGGTAGAGGCCTTGCGCCAAGCGGGCCAGAGCCTGGGGCAGGCGCGGGCCAAAGCCCAGCAGTTCCAGGGCATCCAGCGCAAGCACGCGGCGCTGCTGGCCGGCCGGGGTCTGGGCCAGGCCGGGCAGCTTGAGCAAGGCTTCCAGGCCGCCGGCCGCGGCCAGGCCTTGCTCGGTCAGGAGGATGTGCTCAGGGGCGGCGGCGATCACTGCTTCCGGCGTCAAGGGCTTGTAGCCGCTCACGCCCTGCAAGGCATTGCGTGCGCCGGCATAACTGAGCATGGCATCGGCAGCCGTATCCTGGCCGGCGATGCGCACCTGGCCCATGCCGTGCGAGAGGATGAAGAGCACGCGCGGCGCGAGCCGGCTGCCGCGCGGGCCGGTGCTGCGCTGCGCCACCCCGCGCAGGCTGGCCTGCCAGTCACGTTCCAGGCGTTCGCACAGGGCAGTGGCCTCGGCGCGTCGGTTCAGCAGCTCGCCCAAGCGGCGGGTGCGCGCGATCAGGCCTTCGAAGCGGTGCTCGGCACGCAGCACCTGCAGCGGCACGCCCGCCGCTTCCAGCTGGCGCAGCACGGCCGGCGGGCCGGCGTCTTCGGTGGCGATGATGAGCTGGGCCTGCAGGGCCAGCAGGCCCTCGGTGGCCAACGTGCGGGCGTAGCCCACATTGGGCAGACGCTGGGCTTGCGGCGGGTAGAGCGAGGTGCTGTCCACGCCGATCAGGCTGGCCTCCGCGCCCAGGGCATAGACCAGCTCGGTCAGCGCGCCGCCGATGCTGATCAGGCGCTGCGGGCTGGGCGCAGCGCATAGAGGCGTCGCCCCGGCGGCCATCAGCAGGCCCAGGCCTGCCCCGGCGCTGAACTGGCGGCGCTTCACGGGCAGGCCTCCGCAGCGGCGGCCTGACGGTCCGCCAGGCTTTCCAGCAGGGTGCGCCAGTCGCAACGCTCGGCCTGGCCGGGCTTGCGCTCGCCAAACATCATGGCGATGTTGCGGCCCTGGGCGTCGAAGAGTTCGAGCGAGCAGACCAGGCCGTCCACCGTGGGCTTGCGCACCAGCCAGGCCTGGGCGATGTGGTCCTCGCGCAGGTGCAGATTGAAGCCGGGGTCCAGCACATTGAGCCAGGGGCCCATCACCGCCACGCGCTGGATGGGGCCGCTGTGGATCTGGATGGCGCCGGCATTGCCGGTGAACACCATGAGGGGCACGGCCTCTTGCGCCGCCCGGCTCAGCAGTTCCTGGGCCGCGGCCAGGGGCAGGGCCTGGGCAAACTGCGGCTCGGCCAGGCGTAGGGCTTGGGTGCGGCTGAGGCCGAAGCGGCGCAGCAGGGCGAAGAAGTCATGGGTGTCGCGCAGCGAGGCCCAGGCGGCATGGAAGCCGGCCAAATCGATCTCGGCATCGGGCTTCTCCGCCGGCTCGGCAGGCGCGGCCTCGATTTGGATGCCGGGCGCCTGGTCTTCGTGCGCGAAGCGCTGCAGCAGGGCCTGGTAGGCCGCTTGATTGCTCTCCGGGCGCAGAAAGATCTTGTGTATGGCCTGACCGCTGGCGTCGAAGAACTGCAGGCTGCGCTGCTCGGCGCCATCGGCCAGGCGCTCGCTGAGCGCAAAACCATGGGCCCAGGCGCGGTAGAACAGGCGCAGATCGATGGCCCCGCCCAGCACCAGGCCAACGCCGCCTTGCGCGCTGGCGCTGCGGTAGGGCCCGGTTTTCTCGTGCACGCAGGACTCGTTGCGGGTCAGCGCCATCAGCTCGCCCAGGGCCTCGCAGGCTTCGATCAGCTCGGGCCAGAGCGGCTGCAGGCGCTGGGCGCGCAGCGGGGACTCCTCGGCGGTGAAGGCACCGAGATGGGCGGCGACCAGCTCGCCTTCGCTGATCTGCAGCTTGTGGGCGATGTCGCGGTGGCGGGCAGTCTGGCCGGCGGCGGGGCTGAGGCGGGCGTGGCCAAAGGCCTGGCGCAGGCGGCTGAAGCTGGCTTGCATGGTGAAACTCTCCGGGTGTTGGGTGTGGAAAAGGGCGCGCGCTCAGAACTCGGCGGCCAGCGAGACCTGCAGCTGGCGGCCGGGCGCGGTGTAGGCGTCCAGCTCGGTGCTGTTGGCGGCCAGGCCGCGCACATCGGCCCAGCGCCAGTAGCGCTTGTTGCCCACGTTGTTCAGCTGGGCCTGCAGGCGCCAGCCGGGCTGGACACGCCAGCCCAGGCCCAGGTCCAGGACCTGGCAGCGGGGCGTGAGGAACTGGCTGGCGACGCTGCTGTCCTGGGCGCGCTTGGCGGCGGCCAGCTGCCAGTTGGCGCTCCAGCTCCAGTCGCCGCGCTCCCAGCGCGCGCCCAGCTGGGCGCG
>Ga0187842_1001308_pt1 | contig 11661 bp, 10 predicted proteins | sample SpaLakP09_SKY_41_FD_134514 | JGI IMG/M metagenome (GOLD analysis project Ga0187842, IMG submission 134514) | Oligotrophic lake water microbial communities from Sparkling Lake, Wisconsin, USA - SP09_SKY_41 | ecosystem: Environmental > Aquatic > Freshwater > Lake | place: USA: Sparkling Lake... | reverse complement strand
GTCGTGTCCACGTTGTTCGTCGGCGGCTCCAGCTCCGCGCGGCGGAACATCAGCTCCCAGCGGTGCCGCAACACGCTGCCGACGGGCGGCAATATCCACGGCTGGTTCGCCAGGTCGGCCAGCTTCAGGTTGTCTGACCTGAGCAGCGGGTGGCCCACACGCGCTACCGCGCAGGCGGGCTCCACGGTCAACTCCTCGTAGTGCATGCCGGCCGCGCCTTCGTCCTCGAGGATGCGGCCGATCATGAAGTCCAGCTTGCCCCGGCGCAGCATGTCCAGCAGGGCCTTGCTGCTGTCCATCTGCACGCCGATGCGCAGCTTGGGCGCGTGCAGCTTGATGCGCGAGATGGCGCGCGGCAGCAGGCCCATGGCCGGCGTCATGATGACGCCCACCTCGACCTGACCTGACAGCCCATGCTTCAACGCGACGATGTCGTCATGTGCAGCCGACAGCGACGTCAGCGCCATCCGCGCGTGGCGGATCATGGTCTCGCCGTAGAGGGTGGGCTCCATGCCGCGCGGGTGGCGCTCGAAGAGCTTCACGTCCAGCATGTCCTCCAGGTCCTTGAGCTGCTTGGACGCGGCCGGCTGCGTCATGCACAGCACCTCGGCGGCGCGGTGGATGTTGCGCTCGTCGTCAAGCGCGATCAGCAGCAACAGCTGGCGCGTCTTCAGCCGCGCGCGCAGGAACCAGTTGGGGTTGGGGCTGGCGTCGGTCAGCCCACTGTCGTTATCGTTGTTGTTGTCGCGAGCCATGTCAGCTATTCATTCCGCATTCGAGGCGGCCGTAGTGCATCGCCCCGGGCCGAGCGCCGGGCCGCTCCCAAGCCGGCCCGGTCTGGCGATGTGCTTGCGGCTCAATGCCGCAAGCATCGCCGTCCCCTTGGGGGACCGGCCAAGGTGCGCCTTGGGCGAGGGGCTTCAAGTCACGCAAGGTTCACCCGACCGTCGTTGGCAAGCACGCTGTTGATGTCGTCACCCGTCTCGTCCAGCTGCACCAGCGTGGCCTGGCGGGCGCCCAGCGGGTCGCGGGCTTGCAGTGCGGTCAGGATGGCCTTGTGCCGCGGCAGCGAGAGCTCGTGCGTGTTGGGCAGCTGGCTGGACAGCGTGATGGACTCGCGCAGCGCCAGCGACAGCATGTTGCCGATGTAGGCCAGCAGGTCGTTGCCGGTGGCCTCGGCAATGCGGCGGTGGAAGGCCAGGTCGGGCTCCAGCAGCTCCTCGGTCGTGCGCGCGGCGGCCATGCCTTCGTAGGCCTTGGCAATGGACGCGAGCTGCGCGTCCGTCGCGGCGCGGGCGGCCAGGGCGGCGGCGGCCGGCTCGAAGATCTGGCGCACTTCCAGCAGTGTCTGCACGAACTCGCGCTGCGGCTTGGCCTGGATGAGCCAGTACAGCACGTCGGGGTCCAGCAGATGCCACTCGTTGCGCGGCCGCACGATGGCGCCGGCGCGCTGGCGCGACACCACCAGGCCCTTGGCGACCAGCACGCGCACCGCCTCGCGCAGCACCGGGCGGCTGATCTCGTAGCGCTCCAGCAGCTGGGCCTCGGGCGGCAGCTTGTCGCCGGGCTGCAGCTCGCCGCCGACGATGGACAGGCCCAGCTCGCTGACGATGCGGCCGTGCTGGCTCTTGCCCTTGCCCTCGGTCTGGGCGCTGTAGGTGGAGTGGTCCGCTCGGGTTCGCATGGGCGCCTGGCTAGTCAGCAAAGCCTTCATTATCGAAAGCGGGCGACGAAGCCGCCCTTGGGCGCCAGCGTCAACTTGGCCGCAGGGGCTGCGAGCTTGCCTTCAGTGAACTCGCGCTCGCCGGCGCCGTCGGTGATGAGCTGGCCTTCACGGGCGCCAAGCCAGGCGAGGTCCAGCTGCACGTCGCGTGCTTGCTCGTCGGCATTGAAGCCCGCCACGAACCACTGCTTGCCGGCGCGGCGCGCGATGACGGCGAACTTGCCCGGCTCGCCGTCCAGGAAGCGCACCTCGTCCCAATGGCGCGGCAGCTCGCGCAGGAAGCCCTTCACATAGGCCGGCACGGTGGCCATGCCCTCGGGCGTCTCGGCGTAGTGCTGGATGCCGGACAGGAACAGCACGCTCTGCGCGAGCTCGAAGCCGTTGCGCGTGGCGCGCTTGATCTTGGGGATCTCGTGGAAGACCACGGGCGTGAAGTCCATGGGGTCGAACAGGTTGCGCGTGAACGGCAGCATGGCCGCGTGGCCGGCCACCGGGTCCTGGTCGCCCTGCGTGAAGGTGGCGAACTCGAAGCCCTTCACGGCCTCCACCGTCAGCAGGTTGGGGTAGGTGCGGCTCCAGCCGCGCGGCAGCGTCGCGCCGTGGAAGTTCATCAGGAAGCCGGCCTGCGCGCTCTCCTTCAGCAGGTCCACGTAATAGGCCTGCATGGACGCACCGTCGCCGCCGAAGAAGTCCACCTTCAGGCCCTTCACGCCGATGGCCTTCATGCGGGCGAACTCCTTGGCGCGGTCGGCCGGGGTCAGCAGCGCGCTCTTCGGGCTCATGTCGGTGTCGTTCCAGGCGCCCGAGGAGTTGTACCAAGCCAGGATGCTGACGTTCTTCGTCTTGGCGTAGTCGGCCAGTTCCTTCATCTTGGCGTCGCCGATCTTCTTGTCCCAGTAGGCATCCACCAGCGTGTAGTTCCAGCCCATGTCGGCGGCGTAGTCGACGAAACGCTTCTGCACGTCGAAGACGGTGGCGTCGTCCTTCAGGATGGCCCAGCTCCAGGAGGCGTGGCCGGGCTGGAGCTTCTTCTTGTCGAAGGCGACGGCGGGCGCGGCGAGGTCGGTGCCGAGGGTCGACTCCATGACCGTCTTCAGCGGGCCGATGGCCAGCACGCGCCAGGGCGTGGTGAGGGGCCCGTTCACGTCGGCCAGCAGATGGCCGCCGGTGAAGACCTCGCTCGCCTCGGGCAGGCCGATGCGATAGGTGCCGCCGGTGGCGTCGCTGGCCAGGCGCGACGCGTGGAAGCGGCCGTCCATGCCGGCTTCGGTCAGGGCCACCCAGTTGTCACCGGCGCGGAACAGCGCGGGGAAGACCCAGCCGGCATGCGAGGGCGCCTTGGTGCCGACAGGGATGCCGGCCTGATAGTGCTCCTCATAGGACGGGTTGGTGCGCGCATAGCCCGTCTTGGCGACGGACATGGGTTGCAGCCAGGCACGCGCGTCGGCGGGGAAGGCAAAGCTGGTCAGCTCGTCCTTGAACTGCTTGCGACCCGGTCCGTCCACCGTGTAGCGCAGCGCCAGGCCGTCGTTGGAGGCGCGCAGGGTCAGGACAAGCCTTTGGCCGGCGGCGTTGGCGACGGTGAACCGCTGCTCGTTGGCGCGGTAGTCCACGCGGCTCTTCTTGCCGGCTGCCAGCGTGTACTGCTCGCGGTGCGCCTTCACGGGCGACGTGGCCACCAGCTTGAGCCCGTTGGCGAAGTCGCCCTGCTCCAGCACCAGGCCCAGGCGCGATGCCAGCAGCACCGGCTGGCCGGCGTGCTGCACGGTGTAGACAAGCTGCTGCTCGGCGTTGACCGACACGTCGACCTGGAGCTGGCCGTCGGGGCTGTTCAGTGCCTGGGCGAGTGCGGGCAGGGCGAGCAGGAACGAAGCGATGAGGCGCATGGTCTTTGTCTCAGAGTGAATAGGAGCCGTCGGCGACAGGCGTGCCGAAGTCGGGGAAGCCGTCGCTGCGCCAGCCGAAGGCCTGCACGCGGGTGTGGCGGTTGGGGTCGTTCAGCGGGTCGCCGACGATGTCGCGGTAGTTGCGGGCGTGATAGACCAGCAGGTCGGTGCCGCCGTCGGGCGTCGTCGTGAAGCTGTTGTGGCCGGGGCCAAACTGGCTGACGGACTCGTCGGTCGTGAACACCGGCGTGGGCGACTTGTGCCAGCTCTTCGGATCGAGCAGGTCGGCGCCCTCGTCGGCCCACAGCAGGCCCATGCAGTAGTTGGCGTCGGTCGCGGCGGCCGAGTAGGCGATGAAGAGCTTGCCGGTGCGCTTGAGCAGGGCGGGGCCCTCGTTGACGCAGAAGCCGATGCGCTCCCAGGCCAGGTCCGGGCGCGTGATGACGACCGGTGCGGTCTTCAACGTCCACGGGTTGGCTAGTTCGGCGATGTAGAGATTGCTCTCCGTTGGCGGGCTCTTCTGCGCCCAGCACAGGAAGCGCCGGCCGTGGTGCTCGAAGGGCGTGGCGTCCAACGAGAAGCCTTCCTCGGGCGTGGCAATCTGGCCGCGCTCCACCCAGGCGTCGGTCAGCGGGTCGCTGCCTTCGCATTCGAGGACGTACATGCGCAGCTTCCAGATGTCGTCGCGCTCGCTGGCTGCGAAATAGACGAACCAGCGGCCGTCAATGCGGTGCAGCTCGGGCGCCCAGACGTGGAAGCTCGCCGGGCCGCTGTCGTGCTTGTGCCAGATCACCTTCGTTGCCGCAGTCGAGAGGCCGGCGATGCTGTCGGCAGCGCGGAGCTCGATGGCGTCGTAGCTGGGCACCGACGCGGTGAACCAGTAGCAGCCGTCGACCAGGCTGATCTGCGGATCGGCGCGTTGGGGGATGAGGGGGTTGTTCCAGCTGTTCATGCGCGGACGGCTTGGGTGACGATGACGTTCCAGGAGGCGGGCTTGAGCTTCACGCGCAGCTGCTCGCCTTCAAGGGCGATGTCATCGAGAGCTTGGGGTGCGACGCGGTCAGGTGCGTCGGCGGTGTTGGTGGCGTTGAGGTCGGCCGAGTGCAGCTGCTCGGCGCTGACCAGCTGGCGGTCCGTGCCCAGGCCGCGCAGCGTGACGGACAGGTCCATCTCATCGGTCAGGTGGCGGTTCAGCAGGAAGACGGCCGTGCGTCCGGTGGCCGCATCGTCCACGACGCTGGCGCACAGATAGGGCAGCTCGCCATGCTTCGCGTTGGCATAGCCGGGCGACTTGACCACCGAGCGCAGCACATCGCCATGCGCCCAGCGCGCCGCCTGCGCGAAGGGGTGGAAGATGGTCTGCCGCCAGGCCGGCCCGCCGGGCTCGGTCATGATGGGCGCGATGACGTTGCACAGCTGCGCCATGCAGGCCACCTTGAGCCGGTCCGCATGGTTCATGAACATGGTCAGCATGCCGCCAATGAGCAGGGCGTCCTCGGCCGTGTAGACCTCTTCCAGCAGGCGCGGCGCCTCGGGCCAGCCGGCCTGCTTCAAGTGCTCGCCATGGCGGGCGCGGTACCAGACGTTCCACTCGTCGAAGGACAGCTTCAGGCGCTTGCTCGACCGCTTGCGCGTGGCGACCGAGTCGGCAATGGCGACGGTGTCCTCGATGTAGCGCGCATTCGTCTCGATCTGCGCGAAGAAGCTCTCGGTGCTCGTATCGGCCGGCGGCTTCACGAAGTAGCTGTGCAGCGACAGGTAGTCCACCTGCTCGAAGCAGTGCTCCAGCACGCGGTCTTCCCAGGCGCCGTAGGTGGGCATGTCGTAGGCCGACGAGCCGCAGGCGGCCAGTTCGATGGTCGGGTCCACCCAACGCATCAGCTTGGCGGTTTCCTTGGCGATGCGGCCGTACTCGTCCGCCGTCTTCTGGCAGATCTGCCAGGGGCCGTCCATCTCGTTGCCCAGGCACCAGAACTTGATGCCCAGCGGTTCCTCCGCGCCGTGCGAGCGGCGCAGGTCCGACAGCGCCGTGCCGCCCGGGTGGTTGCAGTATTCGAGGTAGTGCCGCGCCTCGTCTGGGCCGCGCGTGCCGAGGTTGACGCCGAACATGGGCTCCATGCCCACCTTGCGGCACCAGGCCATGAACTCGTGCGTGCCCACCTGGTTGGTCTCGGTCGAGAACCAGGCCAGGTCCAGCCGGCGCGGGCGCTGGTCTTTCGGCCCGACGCCGTCTTCCCAGTTGTAGCCCGACATGAAGTTGCCGCCGGGGTAGCGCACGATGGTGGCGCCCAGCTCCTTCGTCAGCTCGGCCACGTCACCGCGAAAGCCCAGCTCGTCGGCGGTGGGGTGGCCGGGCTCGTGAATGCCGTTGTAGACGCAGCGGCCCAGGTGCTCGACGAAGACGCCGAACAGGCGGCGGTCCAGCGGCGCGAGGTCGAAGTCGCGGTCGACGATGAGGGTGGCTTGGAACGTCATCGTCTTGCCTTCTGGAGAGCCTTGTTCACGCGCTTCTCGACGCTGGCCTGCACCTCGTCGACCGGCTTGCCCGAGATCATCACGTTGGCCACGTCCTCGCCGATCAGCAGCTCGATGCCCCGCTGCGTCGGCACGTTGCCGGGCATGCCGGTGCCGGTCTGCGTGATCTCGGTCAGCGCGGCGCGCAGCGGCAGGGCGCGGAAGGCCTCGCTCTCGGCGACGGTCTTGCTGACGGGCAGGTGGCCGGTGCGGGCCCACTCGGCGCTGCGGTCCCAGACGAACTTCAGGAACTTGGCCGCCGCCTCGTGCGCCTTGGCGTCCTTGGCGCCGCCCTTGAACAGCGCCCAGGAGTGGCCGTCGGCGAACACGGCGGGCTTCTCGTACAGCTGCGGGAAGGGCTTGACCGTGTACGCGCCCTTGAGCTTGGACTCGGGCTTTTGCGACTCGCGCAGGAACTGGTCGATGGTCCAGGTGCCGACGACGACGACGCCCGCCTCGCCGTTCAGGAAGGCCTGGTTGGCGGCGGCGTAGTCGAGGTTGGGCCGCACATGGCCTTCGCGGTAGAGCGTCTGCATCAGCGTCAGCGCGTTGACGACGGCCGGCTGGTGCATGTTGATGGTCTTGCCATCGGCCGAGAACAGCTGGGCGTTCTGCTGAGCCACCAGCGTCAGGAAGGTGCGGTCATTCGCCGCCGTCTCGTTGGCCACGGCCCAGGCGAAGTAGGGCTTGCCGGTGCGCTGCTTGAACTGGCGCGCCTGCGCCAGCAACTCGTCCGGCGAGCGCGGGAGCGCATCGAGGCCAGCCTTCTTCATCAGGCCGGTGTTGATGTGCCACAGCCAGGCCCAGGTGTCGAAGGGCAGCGCATAGGTCTGGCCGTTGAACGTGGTGCCCCGGCGGGCGTGCTCGGTGAAGTCCTCCACCGGGATGCCCACGCGCTTGAAGTCCTCGTCCAGCGGCAGCACCAGCTTGCGGCGCACGTAGTCACCCAGCGCCGACTCGTGCATGACGGCGATGGTCGGGATGTCCTTGGCCACCAGCCGCGCGGTGAGCTGGTCGTAGTAGGGCCCCCATTCACCGATCTGCGTCTTGACGACGATGCCGTCGGTGTTGGTCGCGTTGAACTCGTTGACCAGTGCGGTGACGATGCCGCATTCGCCCACGCCTTCGGAGGTCTTCTGGACCTGGCCGTACTGCGCCTCGCAGCTGCCGAAGAAGCGCATCAGCGTGATCTCGGTCTTGCCGGGCTCGGGCGCGCGGGCGCCGCAGGCGGCGAGCAGCGCCGCAGAGAGACAGATCAACAGGCGCTTCATGACTTGCCCGTACCAGCCACGGCGGTGACGAGGTGGCGTTGGAAGAAGAGATACAGCATCAGCGCCGGCATGCCCGCGAACACGGCCTGCGCCATCAGGAAGCCCAGGCCCTCCGACTGCGCAAAGTTGGTCTGCGTGGAGGCCAGGCCGCGTGTCAGCGTGTACATGTCCGGCTGCGTGGCGATGACCAGCGGCCACAGGTAGTCGTTCCAGCAACCCAGGAAAGTGAAGATGCCTAACGTCGCCTGTGCAGGCAAGGTGAGCGGCAGGATGATGGTCAGGAAGGTCTTGAAGCGCGAGGCGTTGTCCAGCATCGCGGCTTCTTCCAGCTCGGTGGGGATGGCCTTGAAGTACTGCGTCATCAGGTAGACGCCGAAGGGCCCGGCCAGGCCCGGCAGCGTCAGGCCGGCGATGGTGTTCTGCAGGTTCCAGTCCGAGAACAGCCGGTGCAGCGGGATGAAGACGGACTGCGCCGGCACGGCCAGGCCGAACATGACGAGCGCGAACAGCCACTTGCGGCCCGGGAACTCACAGCGCGCGAAGCCATAGCCTGCGAGGGACGACAGCACCAGCACGCCCGCCGTCTGTAGCAGCGCCACCAGCGCGCTGTTGCCCAGCCAGCGGAACACCTGCGAGGTCTGCAGGATGTCCAGGTAGTTGGCCAGCGTGTAGGGCGGCGCGAGGAAGACGTCGGTGCGCGTCAGCAGGAACTCGTTGGGCTTGAAGGACAGCGCCAGCACCCACAGCAGCGGCGCCATCCAGACCAGGGCCAGCAGCGTGAGCGCGGCCATGACGAAGCGGTCGAACCAGCCGCGGCGAAGCAACGGGTTCATTTCCGGCCTCCGGTGTCGCGCTCAAGCCAGAGCTGCGTTGAAACGCCGACGAGCATGATGGCCAGCAGCACCTGTGAGGCCGCCGTGGCGTAGCCCAGCGAGAGCTGCATGAAGGCCTGCTCGTAGATGAACTGCACGACCGAGCGCGTCGTGTTGTTGGGGCCGCCGTTGGTCATCAGCAGGATCTGCGGGAAGACCTGGAACTGGCGGATCACCTCGATCAGCGCGACGAGGATGATGGCGCGCTTGAGGCTGGGCAGCGTGATGTGGGTCAGGACGCGCCACCTGGGCGTGTTGTCCAGCGCGGCGGCTTCGTAGATGTCCGAGGGGATCTGCTGCAGCGCCGACAGGAACATGATCATCGGCAGGCCGATGATCCACCACACGGTCACCAGCGCCACGGTCAGCAGCGCGAGGTTGTCGCTCGTGAGCAGGGGCAGCTCGGGCAGGCCTAGCGCGTTGAAGAACTGGGCGATGAGGCCGCGCTCGGGCATCAGCGCGAGCTTCCAGACCAGCGTGATCAGCGTGACGGAGAAGACGGACGCGCAGAAGAAGGTGGCGCGCAGGAAGGTGGCGAGCCGGCCTTGGCGGTTCAGCGCGAGGGCCAGCATCAGCGACAGGATCACGAAGATGGGCGTGCTGATGAGGACGAAGCGGATGGTGTTCCACACGACCTGGTGGAAGACTTCGTCGCCCCACAGTTCCTGGTAGTTGCCCAGGCCGACCCAGAAGCTGTCGTTGGACAGCAGGTCGTGGTCGTGGAAGCTGATGAGGATGCCCTTTGCGAGCGGCCACAGCAGCATCAACACGTAGACCGCGACGAAGGGTAGGACGAAGAGGGCGTAGATCGGGCGCGAGGCGCGCAGGCCGACGGTGGGGGCGGTGCTCATGTCTGTGCACCCTTGTTTTGGTGCCGAGAGTGGTGCCGGGATTTCGCCCCGGCGGGCGACCTACTTTTTGACCCGCCAAAAAGTAGGCAAAAAGCTCCCCCCGACCGCACCGCCCTTCGCTTCGCTACGGGTGCCCTGCGCTGCTCAGAGCTTGAGGGCCCGCCCGGAACTCGCGCCGCTACGCTCTGCTCAGACAACCGTGCGGAGTCAGTTCTTGAAGTGCGCTTCGCGCACGCCCTCAAGCTCTTGCGTTGCTCGGCGGTGCTAAAGGGGGTAAGAGGAATACCTCGGTGCGAACGGCTTTCGGGCTTGGCTGTTGTATTCGGCTGTTCGGGGCCTCCCCTTCTAAACCGCCGAGAAGTGCAGAAGCCCAGGGCGTGCGCGAAGCGCACTTCAAGAACTGACTTCGCGCAGTTGTCTGAACGCAGCGTAGCGAAGTGAGTTCTGCGCGAGCCCTGGGCTTCGAGAATCGCAGGGGACCCCGCAGGGGCGGTTTTGCAGGGGAGAGCTTTTTGCCTACTTTTTGGCGGCGCAAAAAGTAGGTCGGCCGCCGGGACGAACCCCCGGCTGGTCCTGGCCGCAAACGCTGCACTCACGCCAAAGCCTCCTGCGCATGATGCGCACGACCCGCCTCATCAAACAGATGCGCCTCAGCCACATCCACGCTGACCGCAACGTAAGACCCCAATTTCGGCGAAACCCCCGCCGGCACCGTGACGATCAACGGCGTGTTGCCTTCAAGCTTCAAATGCGCCAGCGTGCGCTCGCCGAGGAACTCGACCAGCTCCACCCGACCCCGCAGGGGGCCTTGCTCCGCCACCCGCAGGTTCTCCGGCCGCACGCCCAGCACCAGACCTTGCGATGCCAAACCCTCGGCCGAAACCCGCGTCGTGACGGCAGCACCACCCGGCACCGTGACGACGGCGCGGCCACGGTCATCCGCTGCGCGCTGCACCGGCACAAACCCCATCCCCGGCGTGCCAATGAAACTCGCCACAAACCGCGTCGCAGGTCGTCTATACAGCTCCGCCGGCGTCGCCACCTGTTCGATCGCGCCGCCCTTCATCACGACGATGCGCGTCGCCAGCGTCATCGCCTCGATTTGGTCGTGCGTGACGAACACCATCGTCGCGCCCAGGCGCTGGTGCAGCTGCGCCAGCTCCAGCCGCGTGCGGCCGCGCAGCGCGGCGTCGAGGTTGGACAAGGGCTCGTCGAACAGGAAGATGCCCGGCTCCTTCACCACCGCGCGGCCAATCGCGACCCGCTGGCGCTGCCCACCTGACAGCTGCCCCGGCTTGCGGTCCAGCAGCGTGTCCAGCTCCAGCATGCGAGCCGACTCGGTGATGCGCCTGGCGATCTCGTCAGCGGGCAGGCCGATGTTCTTCAACCCGAACGCCAGGTTCTCCCTGACGCTCATGTGCGGGTACAGCGCGTAGTGCTGGAACACCATGGCCAGGTTGCGCTGGCCCGGCGGGGCGACGGTCACATCGCGGTCGCCGATCAGGATGCGGCCACCCGACACCTCCTCCAGCCCGGCCACCATGCGCAGCAGGCTGGTCTTGCCGCAGCCCGAGGGGCCCAGGAAGACGACGAACTCGCCCTCGGCGACGTCCAGCGACAGGTTCGCTATGACCTGCACCGCGCCGTAGCGCTTGCAGACGTTCTCCAACTTCAGGCCAGCCACGTTGGGTGTCTCCGGTTCATTCTTCTTGTGCGACCACCGGCCAGCCATCGGCCGACCAGCTCAGGCGCTTGATGCGCAGATGCGGCTTGCCGCCGCGCTCGGTGTCGTAGGCGTGATGCACCAGCCAGTCGCCGATGACGTCCTGGTGGCCCGGGCCCTTCCAGCGTGCGCCGCCCGCCAGCAGCGGGGTGCCGCCGGCGTCCATCAGGTCCTTGCCGTCACGGTCCAGGTAGGGCCCCTGCACGCTGCGCGCACGGCCGACGCGGACGTTGTAGGTGCTGTCGGCGCCCTTGCAGCACAGGTCGTAGGAGGCGAACAGGTAGACCCAGTCGCCGCGTCGAACCAGCGTCGGCGCCTCGATGCCGCCCTTGCGGCGGGCGATGAAGGTGGATTCACCGACGGGCTTCAGCGTCTTCGCGTCCAGCTCCGTCAGCCGCAGCCCGCCCCAGAACGAGCCATAGCTCAGCCACAGCTTGCCGTCGCGCTCGACGAACAGGTCGGGGTCGATGGCGTTGAAGTTGTCTGCCGCCGTGCTCTGCACAACGAGACCATCGTCACGCCACTCGCCGCCGTCTGGCTTGTCGCTGCTGGCCAGGCCGATGGCCGAGCGGTTCTTGCCGAAAGTAGAGATGGAATACAGCAGCCAGGTGCGACCCTGGTGCTGAAAGACCTTGGGCGCCCAGACGTCCACACCCTTGTGCTCGGGCACAGCCTCGGCCCACCAGGCGGGGGCATGCTCGAATACGGGTGCGAGCCGGGCGCACACGACCCGACGCTGCCCATCAGCGGCGACCGCTCGTTTGTCTTCACGACTGGGCGCGGCCCGCAAAGGGCGGAGGCAACGGACGAAGGCAAAACCC
>Ga0187842_1001302_pt1 | contig 11720 bp, 9 predicted proteins | sample SpaLakP09_SKY_41_FD_134514 | JGI IMG/M metagenome (GOLD analysis project Ga0187842, IMG submission 134514) | Oligotrophic lake water microbial communities from Sparkling Lake, Wisconsin, USA - SP09_SKY_41 | ecosystem: Environmental > Aquatic > Freshwater > Lake | place: USA: Sparkling Lake... | reverse complement strand
TTGCGCATACTGGCACTGGGGGCGGATGCGGAAGCCTATAGCGCCGAGGCGATGGCGCAGTGGCCGCAGGCCGACCTGCTGGTGCTGACGCCGGCAGCGAGCGGGCGCTATGAGGGCTTTGCGCCGCTGTCTGCGCGTGACGGATTGCCGGTGATCGTGGTGGCCGACGAGCGTGCCGCGGCTGCAGCATCGGCATCATTGCCGGCACTGTATCCCATGCAGTTATGGGATGCGCTGCATCTCAACAAAGGGAATGTAAGGCTGCGGGTTACGGCTTTGCCGGGTGGCGCCGGTAGTACCGAGCTAGCGGGGTTCATGCTCGACATAAGCAGCGGGCGGGCCAGCTACCGACTTTACGTGAGCTGCCTGCCGCTGGCGCAGGGCGAAGCGCAGGCGCTGAGGCAGCGCCTGCCCGGTGCCGATCTGGTTTTGCTGCCGCATGGGCAGACTCCGCAAGTGCTGGCGCTGCGCGGGCAGCCTGCGGCAGGCTACCCCGTGCCAGCCGTTCTGACCGCTGCCGGCCACCATTTCAAGCCGGTACGGCGCTAGCGTGCCGGACGCTCTGGTGCCGATTAGAGCGTTCTAGACTCGAATAGCGCGATTTAGATCGTTTTAGACTTTTGAAGTTTTGCGACCCATGCTGCATAGGTGTCGATGATCTTTTGCAGGAACTGGCGGCTGCTGTCATTGTTGATTTTGCCGTGGTCGTCGAGCAGCTTGGTGGCGCCGCCGATATAGGCTTCCGGCTGCTGCAGCAGCGGCATATCGAGGAACACCATGCACTGGCGCAGATGATGGTTGGCGCCGAAGCCGCCCGTTGCGCCCGGCGAGACGCTGACGATGGCTGCCGGTTTGCCGCTCCAGATGCTGCTGCCATATGGGCGCGAGCCCACATCGATGGCGTTCTTCAGTGCGGACGGTATGGAGCGGTTGTATTCGGGGGTGACGAACAGCACGCCATCCATGCCGCTCATCTGCTGGCGAAAGGTTTGCCATGCCTGCGGTGCGGTGGCGCCGTTTTCTTCCAGATCCTGATTGTAGAGCGGCAGTTCGCCGATTTCCACGATCTGCATGGACAGTGTCGCGGGCGCCATGGCCATCAGCTCGTGGGCAAATTTGCGGTTGATGGAATCCTTGCGCAGGCTACCGACGATCACGGCGATTTTATAAGCAGACATGGCAACTCCTCGAAGTGTGGAAGGGAGCCCACATAGTAGCGCAAACTGAGGGGGCAGGTCGGGACGTAAAAAACCACGCCGCGTTGCCGGGGCGTGGTTTTGGGGGAAGTGCGTCAGACTTATTCTGCGTTCATTTCTTTCAGCAGATTGTCGGCGTGGTCGACATGCTTCATGTTCCACAGGATGTAGCGCAGGTCCACCTGAATGTCGCGGGTGTTGGCCCGGTTGAAGTCCCAGTCGGAGATGATGGAGTCCAGCGTGCCGTCGAAGGCCAGGCCGATCCACTCGCCCTTGGCGTTCAGTGCGGCGGAACCGGAGTTACCGCCGGTGATGTCGAGCGTGGCCAGATAGGCGACCGGTACCGTTTTCAGGATAGGGTCCACGTATTTGCCGAAGTCCTTGGCCTTGATGGCAGCCAGCTGGGCTTGCGGTGCATTGAACTCGCCCTGACCGGTGGCTTTGGCTGCCACGCCGTTGACGGTGGTGAAGGCGGTCCAGGTGGTGCCGTCGGCGCCGTGGTCACGGCCGGCGATTTTGCCGAAGGTGACGCGCAGGGTGCTGTTCGCATCCGGATACACGGCCTGGCCTTTGCTCTGCATGAAGGCGATCTTGGCTTTCATGTAGTTGGCATAAGCCTGCTGCAGCTTGCCGCCCAGTTCCTCTTCGTCCGCTTCTTCCTTCATGCCCGGCTCGTACAAGGCCACGGCAGCCTGAATGAAGCTGTCGTTGCTGGCTTTGAACTCGGCCGGGGTTTTGCCGATCCAGCTGGTGCGTTCGGCGGCGTCACCGAGTTTGCTGCCGGCGTAGAGTTTTTCCAGCGCGGCTTGCAGGTCGGCCTTGCTCATGCCGTCCTTGATGCCGATGGCGGCGTCGAAGGCAGCATTGCGCTCGGCCGCCGGCTGGGCCGCGTACTTGCTCAGGCTATTCATTACCAGTGCCTGATCGACTTTCTCGTCGTAGTTACGCACCAGTGCTGCCACCGAAGCTTTGATACGCGGCACGTCGCGCACCTGATAGCCGACCTTGCGCTCGGCATCCGGCTTGGTGTTTTCGTTGGCCAGGCGGTACAGCATGCGGGCGGTGTTCAGCAGGCGTGGCTTGGACGAGGACAGGAAGTAATCGCGTTTGGTTTCGGCGTCGCGCTGGGCGATCAGCTTTTCTACCTGTTCGATGTCGCTGGCGTATTCGGCCTTGCGTGCCGGGTTGGCGTTGATCCAGGTTTTCAGTGCTTCGTGCTCGGCGGTTTTACGCTTGAGCATATCGCTGCCGGCGTAGGAGTCCAGCATGCCCTGACGGTTCTTGTAGTAGTTGTTGATGCTGGCTACCTGCGAAGCGTATTTGAGGGCAGTGTCCTTGTTGTCCTTGGTGGTGTCGGCGATGATGGCCAGACTTTCCGCCGACGACTTCACAAATGCCGGATAGCTCCAGTCGAAGGTGAAGGCCACTTCCGATGGCAGGCGGTGGCGGTTGGTGCGGCCCGGGTAGCCCAGTACCATCACGAAGTCGCCTTCCTTGCTGCCTTCCTTGGCCAGTTTCAGGTAGTGCTGCGGGATGTAAGGGACGTTGTCCTTGCTGTAGTCGGCGGCTTTGCCGTCCTTGCTGACGTAGGCGCGGTAGAAACCGTAGTCGCCGGTGTGGCGTGGCCACATCCAGTTATCGGTGTCGCCGCCGAATTTTCCCACGCCTGCTGGCGGCGCGTGCACCAGACGCACGTCGCGGATTTCCAGCTGTTTGATCAGATAGTATTCCAGACCGCCGTAGTAGGACGATACGGTGCAGCGGTGGCCGGCATCCTGTTCGCAGGCCGCCTGAATGGTTTTGATGTTCTTTTCGATCGCGTCGCTACGCTTCTTGCCGCTCAGTTTGGCCACATCGGCAGTCACCACTTGCTTGCTCACATTGGTCACGGCCTTGGTGACGAAAATGCGGCTGCCCGGTGCGGCCGGCAGTTCTTCCCCCAGATTGTGGGCGAGGAAGCCGTTGGCCAGCAGATCGCGCTCCGGCGTGGAGTTGTGTGCCACGCTGCCATACACGCAGTGGTGGTTGGTGGCAACCAGACCTTGCGGCGAAACGAAGGAAGCCGAGCAGCCGCCCAGGCTGACGATGGCGCCCATGGGGAATTCGGTCAGTTTGGTCAGGGTGGCGGGATCGAGTTTCAGGCCGGCGGCTTTGAGTTGCTTGGCTACTTGTGGCAGCTGTTGCGGCATCCACATGCCTTCATCGGCGTGGGCTGCGGTAGCGCTCAGGATGGCAAGCGCGATCAGGGTCTTTTGCATTTTTATCGGATCCTAAAGGGGATAGAGGGCACAACGGCGCGAGTATAGCAAAATCACTTATTCATGAATTAAATTGAAGTGTTGATTTTTTGTAACAACAAAAAAAAGGGCAGGCAGCCATGCAGACTGCGCTGCACTGCTGCCTGCCCTGTACCGTCCGGCGTGGCCTGACGGTGTGCGGCTTAGTCGGCCTTGATGGCTTCGATCTGGATCGCCAAGCGCACTTCCGGTGCGAACGCCGGGGTGCCGTAGTTCAGGCCGAAGTCGGTGCGCTTGAATTCGGCGATGGCGTTGGCGCCGCACACTTCACGCTTGTAGCGCGGGTGCATGATGCACTTGAAGCGGTCCACTTTCAGGCTGACCGGCTTGGTCACGCCCAGCAGGGTTAGTTCGCCTTCCACGCCCACCAGCTGCTCGCCGTCGAATTTGAAGTGGTTGCTCTTGTAGCTAATAGTGGGGAATTTCTCGATGTTGAACATGTCCGCGCCTTTGGCGTGGGTGTTCATTTTTTCGAAACCGAAGTCGATCGAATCAGCCTGGATGGTGACGTCCAGTGCGCCGGTCTTGGCGGCGCGGTCCATGGTCACGGTGCCGCTGGTCTTGTCGAATTTACCGCGCCACACGGACAGGCCCATGTGATCCGCTTCGAAGCTCGGATAGGTGTGCGAGGGATCGATGTTGTAGCTTGCAGCGATGGCGGAAGTGGCCGAAGCCGCCAGCAGGGTCGCGATAATGATCTGTTTCTTCATGCGGTGAGTCTCCAAGTGGGTTTATTGCGCAGTAACGTGGAATTTGATGATGACATCGTCGGCGACCATGCTGGTGTCTTTCCATTCGCCTTCGCCGATGTTGTAGGCCAGGCGCTTGATGGGCAGCGCGCCTTCGAAGATCTGTTTGCCGCCTTCGGCCTTGACGGTGAGCGGGAAGGTGACGTCGGCGGTTTTACCTTTGATGGTCAGCTTGCCGGTGACATTGAGCTTGCCGGCGCCGGCGCTCTTGATGGCGCTGGAGACGAAGCTGGCTTTGGGGAACTGGGCCGCGTTGAACCATTCTTTCTTGGTCACTTCCTTGTTGTATTCAGGATCGCCCAGATCGAAGCTGGCGATGTTGATTTCCACGCTGGCCTTGGAGGCATCGGGCTTGGCGGCGTCGTAATCGATGGCCACGGTGAACTGCTTGAACTTGGCGTCGATCGGCACGTTCATCTGTTTGAAGGTGGCGCTCACGGTCGATTTGGCCGGATCGGTTTTCAGGGCGGCAGCGCTGGCAGCGAGGGTAATGCCGAGCAGTGTAACGAGGGCGATTTTAGGCAGGGTTTTCATGGATGGCTCCAGTATCGGTTAGCGGTGTGGTTGCGCAGCGCGCCGGACGCGCAAGGTTTAGTGTGGTGCAGTGATTGGTCAGGGCAGCATGCGTTTCAGGGTGTTGTCGCGGTCGATCAGGTGGTGCTTGATCGCTGCCAGTGCATGCGCCAGTACAGCGCCTGCCATCGTCATGGTCAGAACATAGTGAACGGTTTTTAAAACCGGCTTAAGTTCGGGATTGGGGCCGATCACGGCCGGCATTTCGAACAGGCCCAGATACACCACCGGCACGCCGGCGGCATAGCTATACAGATAGCCGGAGACCGGCACGGCAAACATCAGCAGATACAGCAGGTGGTGCATGCCTTCGGCGGCGAGGTGCTGCCAGCGCGGCATGGCCAGCGCTGCCGGCGGCTTGTTCAGCAGGCGCCACAGCAGGCGGATGGCAGCCAGACCCAGTACCGTCACGCCCAGCCATTTATGCCAGGAGAAGTATTTGAGTTTGGTGGGGGTAAAGCCTTTGATTTCGACCATGTTCAGGCCGAGCAGGAAGGCAGCGATGATCAGTAGTGCGATCAGCCAGTGCAGGGCGATGGCCGTTTTGGTGTAGCGTTGCATAGCAGTCACTCCGGAAAATAGTACGTGTTAGGACTAATATACCAAAGAAATGCGCAGCGTGCAGAGCCCATGAAAAAAGCCCCCGCAACGGTGGTCGCGGGGGCTAGTGTATAGCAAGCTGTTGCCGGAATTGCTAGATCCCGGCAGCTGGCGGGCTAAATCAGATGGCTTTGGCCAGTTCGGCAGCAATACCCGTGTAGTTGGCCGGGGTCATGGCCAGCAGCAGATCCTTGGCGTCCTGCGGAATTGCCAGACCGGTGATGAACTCGCGCAGGGCGTCTTTGGAGATGCCTTTGCCGCGGGTCAGCTCTTTCAGCTGTTCGTATGGGTTGGCGATGCCGTAGCGGCGCATCACGGTCTGCACTGGCTCGGCCAGCACTTCCCAGTTGGCATCCAGATCGGCTTCCAGGCGCTGCGGGTTGACTTCCAGCTTGTTCAGGCCGCGCAGGCAGCTGTCGTAGGCCAGCAGGGTGTAGCCCAAACCCACGCCGATGTTACGCAGCACGGTGGAATCGGTCAGGTCGCGCTGCATGCGCGAGACCGGCAGTTTTTCCGACAGGTGCTTCAGCACGGCGTTGGCCAGCCCCAGATTGCCTTCCGAGTTTTCGAAGTCGATAGGGTTGACCTTGTGCGGCATGGTGGACGAACCGATTTCGCCGGCTTTCAGTTTCTGCTTGAAGTAGCCCAGCGAGACGTAGCTCCAGATGTCGCGGTTCAGATCCAGCAGGATGGTGTTGGCGCGGGCGAAGGCGTCGAACAGTTCGGCCATGTAGTCGTGCGGTTCGATCTGGATGGTGTAAGGGTTGAACACCAGACCCAGACGCTGCTCGATCACCGCCTTGGAGAAGGCCGGCCAGTCGAACGATGGGTAGGCCGACAGGTGGGCGTTGTAGTTACCCACGGCGCCGTTCATCTTGCCGAGGATTTCTACCTGCTCGATACGCACGATGGCGCGCTGCAGACGGGCCACCACGTTGGCCATTTCCTTGCCCAGAGTGGTAGGGCTGGCGGTCTGGCCATGGGTGCGCGACAGCATAGGCAGATCGGCGTTGGCCAGCGCGATTTCTTTCAGCTTGGCGGTGACGTTGCGCAGCGACGGCAGCATGACCTGGTCACGCGCCGCTTTCAGCATCATGCCGTGCGAGGTGTTGTTGATGTCTTCCGAGGTGCAGGCGAAGTGGATGAATTCCGACGCGGCCACCAGTTCCGGCACGTCCTTGACTTGTTCCTTGAGCCAGTATTCCACGGCTTTGACGTCGTGGTTGGTCACGGCTTCGATTTCCTTGATGCGGGCCGCATCTTGTTCGCTGAAGTCGCTGGCCAGCTGGTCCAGCAGGGCGTTGCCGGCCGCCGAGAAAGGCTGGATTTCGGCAAAACCGGCTTGCGACAAGGCTTGCAGCCAGGAAATTTCTACTTTGACGCGGTGGTGCATGAAGCCGGCTTCAGACAGGATGGGGCGCAGCAGATCGGTTTTGCCGGCGTAGCGGCCATCGAGCGGCGACAGGGCCGACAGCGTGGAGTAAGGAGTAGTGGTCATGGTGGACTAGGCGGGAGTTAAGAGAAAGCTAACAACGCGTGATGCGAAAGCGTGATTTTACCACTGGCCGCGGCCCGAGCCGCCGATGTTATACTGAAGTCTGGTCGACCACTTTAAGCATTTATGAAACTTATCGGTTCCCTCGCCAGTCCTTATGTGCGCAAAGTCCGCGTAGTGCTGGCAGAAAAAAAGCTGGATTATCAGTTCGTGCTGGAAAACGTGTGGGCTGCCGACACGACCATCGATCAACTCAATCCACTGGGCAAAGTGCCTAGCCTGATCATGGAAGATGGCGATGTCCTGATCGACTCGCGCGTGATGGTCGAATACCTCGATACCCTGACGCCGGTCTGCAAGCTGCTGCCGCCGAACGGGCGCGAGCGGGCCGACATCAAGTGCTGGGAAGCGCTGGCCGATGGCGTGCTCGATGCGGCCATCCTGGTGCGACTGGAACGCACCCAGCGTCCGCCCGAGCTGCAGAGCGAGCAGTGGATAGAACGCCAGATGCGCAAAGTGCACAAAGGACTGGAAGTGGTGGCCACGCGGCTAGGCGAGTCGCCTTATTGCGCCGGCATCCATTATTCGCTGGCAGATGTGGCGGTAGGGTGCATGCTGGGCTGGCTCAGCTTCCGTTTCCCGGAAATCGACTGGCGCGGCAGCCATCCGAATCTGGCGCGTCTGTATGACAAGCTGTCCGAACGCCAGTCTTTCAAGGATACGATTCCGCAAGCCTAAGATGAGTGCCAACACGCCACCTGAAAATTCCTCCACGCCCTCCCAGCAGCGCCTGCAGATGGCCGATATTGCGCGGCTGGCGGGCGTGTCGACGTCCACCGTGTCGCGGGCGCTGGCCGGCAGCAAGCTGGTCAACGAGGAAACCCGCACCCGCATCATGGAGCTGGCGCGTTCGCTCAAGTACACCATCAATATCGGCGCGCAGAACCTGCGGCTGAAACAGAACCGCACCATCGGTGTGGTGATCCCTTACGATTCGGCCACGCGCCAGCATCTGTCCGATCCCTTCTTCCTGTCCATGCTCGGCAGTCTGGCCGATGCGCTGACGGAGCAGGGCTTCGACATGTTGGTCTCGCGCGTCGATGCGGAGGAACTGGATGCGGCCGCGGCGCCGTTCGATACCGGTCGCGTCATCGGCATCGTGCTGATCGGCCAGTGGCGCCATCATGATCAGCTGAACCAGCTGGCGGCGCGCCATGTCCCCATCGTGGTGTGGGGCGCGCAATTGCCGCAGCAGCTGTATTGCACCGTGGGCGGCGACAATGTCTCCGGCGGTGATTTAGCCGTCAGCCACCTGCTGCAACAGGGGCGCCAGCGCATCGCCTTCTTTGGCGACGTGAATCTGCCGGAAGTAGGCCAGCGCTATCAAGGCTATTGCCAGGCCCTGCAACGGACCGGCATGCCCATCGACCCGGCATTGCAAGTGTCGGTGGCCTTCCTGCCTGACAGTGGTCGTCAAGCCGTGCAGGAGCTGTTGCGACGCGAGGTGCGCTTCGATGCGATCTTTGCCGGTAGCGACTTGCTGGCCATGACGGCAATTAACACTTTGCGTATGCATGGGCTGGAAGTGCCGCGCCAGATTGCCGTGGTCGGCTACGACGACATCGAACTATCGACCTATTTTCATCCACCTCTATCTACCGTACGCCAGCCTATCCGCGCGGCAGGCCGGGCGCTGGTGGCCTCGCTGCTGGAACTGATCGAGGGCCGTCCCGCGCCCTCGCTACAGTTGCCGACCCAGTTGATGGTGCGCGAAAGCAGCACCAGTGTCTGATTTTTGCAACCGATTGCATAAATTTTCTGCTGCAGCGCAATATAAATCAGCTGGTTACCTGGGCCTTCCGCCATTGAGCTTGCTGGGTTGACTCTCGAAAATGCAGCCCTTGATGCTTGTTGCAATGCGTAATGCAATCGATTGCATTAATTTTTGAATCGTCCCATAATGAATCACCTGCTCAGCAATTGTGCAGAGCGAATTCAACCATCACAACGACGATACTGGAGACAAAATGGATACTCGCACTTTCAAACTGTGCGGCATTGCTGCCGCTGTTGCTACCGCTGTCCTGCACATGGCTGGCGCCCACGCTGACGAAGTCACTCCGCCGTCCGCTGATGGTCTGAACATGGAGCGTGTGGTGGTGACCGGTAGCACCACCGGTTCTTCGAAAATGAAGACCAGTGTTTCCATCAGTACCGTAGAAGCCGACGTCATCAAGAACGGCGCGCCGCTGAGTGCAGCCGAAGTGCTGCGCTCCGTTCCGGGCGTGCGTTCGGAGTCCTCTGGCGGCGAAAGCAATGCCAACATCACCGTACGCGGTGTGCCGATTTCTGCCGGTGGTGCGCGCTATGTGCAGATGCAGGAAGACGGCTTGCCAGTGCTGCAGTTCGGCGATTTCAACTTTACCACGCCCGATACCTTTGTGCGCATCGATGGCACGCTAGACCACCTCGAAGTGGTGCGCGGCGGTTCCGCCTCTACTCTGGCCACCAATGCGCCGGGCGGCATCGTCAACTTCATCAGCAAGACGGGCGAAGAAAAGGGGGGCCATATCGGCATCAGCCATGGCCTTGGCTACGATGAAACCCGGCTCGATTTCGACTACGGCAGCCCGATCTCGGACCAGACCCGCTTCTTCATCGGCGGTAGCTACCGCACCGGCGAAGGCGTGCGCAACACCGGTATGAAGACCGAAGATGGTGGCCAGATCCGTGGCAACATCACCCATCAGCTGGACAACGGTTTCCTGCGTCTGTCGTTCAAGCATATTGACGACAAGGCCCCGACAGCACTGCCGGTGCCGGTCAACGTGGTCAACCAGCACATCCAGGAACTGCCGGGCATCGACCCGCGCAACGCGACTTTCTATTCGCCGTACTGGGTGCGTGATGTTTCGTTGGGCAAGAACAACAGCCCGGTATCGAGCAATATCAATGATGGTATGACTGTGAAGAGCGATTCCATCGGTCTGGAAGGCGCGTTTGATCTGGGCGACGGCTGGAACCTGAGCAATAAATTCCGTATGTCGAGCAATAGCGGCCGCTTCGTTGGCGTGTTCCCAGCTGATAATGGCACGGTGGGCAGCTACACCATCGCAACTGGCCCGAACAAAGGCCAGGCCTATAATGGCCGGGCATTCTCGGCGGTGGTATTCAATACCTCCATTGATGATGCCGGCAATACGCTCAACGACACCAAGCTGAGCAAGACCTTTGCGCTGGCCGACGGCGCCAAACTGAACACCACGGCTGGTCTGTACCTGTCGACCAAGAAGCTGGGCCTGACCTGGAACTTCAACGAATACCTGATGCAGGCCAGCGGCGACAAGCCAGCCCTGCTGAAAACTGCCAACGCTACGCCGGGCCTGGTTGGCCCGGCATGGGGCGGCTGCTGCTCGCGCGCCGTGGACATGGAATACAAGTTCACTTCACCTTACCTGAATCTGGGCTATGAAGCCGGTCCGCTGAATATCGATGCCAGCGTCCGTCAGGATCGCCAGACGGCCAGCGGCACGGCCAATATTGCCACCCTGAGCAATGGCAGCCAGCACTACGATGCCTCCACCATGCAGCTGGTGGACTACAAGCTGAACCACAATTCGTATTCGGTGGGTGGTAACTACCGCATCACCAACAATCTGGCAGCGTTTGCCCGCGTCAGCGATGGTGTTGCGTTTAATGCTGACCGTATCCTGTTCGGTACCCCGCTCGATGGCAGCGCACCGATCAACATCAATACCGTCAAGCAGATCGAGGGCGGGGTGAAATGGCGTAGCGGCGGTGTTTCGACCTTCGTGACGCTGTTCCAGGCTAAGACTGACGAGAGCAACTACGAAGCCACTACCCAGAAGAGCACGTCCAACAAGTACGACGCCAAAGGCGTGGAACTGGAAGGCGCCTATTCGGATGGCGGCTTCCGTGTGACCGGCGGCATGACCTACACCGATGCCAAGATCGTCGGCACGGCCGCGGCGGATGTGGCCAATATCGGCAACTCGCCACGCCGTCAGGCCAAGGTGGTGTACCAGATTATGCCTAGCTATGACTTCGGTGCGGCCACTGTGGGTGCCAGCCTGATCGGCACCGGCAAGTCGTGGGGCGATGACGCACACACCATCGTGCTCGATGCTTTCCAGGTGGTGAACGCTTTCGTCAACTATCGCGTCTCGGCCAAGACCACGGTCTCGTTCAGCGTCAACAACCTGTTTAACAAGATCGGTTACACCGAGATCGAAGGTGACGGTCATGCCGCCCGCTCGATCAACGGCCGTGCCGCCAAAGTTGGCCTGAGCTATGCCTTCTAATGTAGTGACGGACCGCCTGCTGGCGGTCTTGCCCGACTCGCTGCGGCCGCAGGCGGCCCAGCGGCTGGCGGCAGCGGAACCCACGCTGCACCGGCTGCTGGCCGGCCTGTACGGCGAACGGGCCGATTTCGAGCACTGGTATGGCGCACTGATGGCTAGCCTGGGCATGCTGTATGCGGCCCGGCCTGCTGCGCTGCAGGCACTCGATGCGGAACGTGCAGCCCAGCCGGACTGGTTTCTTGACCAGCAGATGCTGGGCTACTGTAGCTATGTGAATAATTTCGGCGGCACGCTGGCCGGGGTGCGGGAACAGATCCCGTATCTGCAGGAGCTGGGCGTACGCTATCTGCATCTGCTGCCTTTCTTGCGCGCGCGCGCAGGCGAAAACGATGGCGGATTTGCGGTTACCAGTTTCGATGATGTGGAGCCAGCCCTCGGCAACAACGCTGATCTGGAAGCCCTGACGACGGCGCTGCGCAGTGCCGGCA
>Ga0187842_1001297_pt1 | contig 11735 bp, 10 predicted proteins | sample SpaLakP09_SKY_41_FD_134514 | JGI IMG/M metagenome (GOLD analysis project Ga0187842, IMG submission 134514) | Oligotrophic lake water microbial communities from Sparkling Lake, Wisconsin, USA - SP09_SKY_41 | ecosystem: Environmental > Aquatic > Freshwater > Lake | place: USA: Sparkling Lake... | reverse complement strand
TGATTGCGGCTTAACCGGGCGCAAAATTATTGTAGACACCTATGGTGGTGCCGCACCCCATGGCGGTGGAGCTTTCTCGGGCAAGGACCCTTCCAAGGTGGACCGCTCGGCAGCCTATGCAGGTCGTTATGTTGCTAAGAATGTGGTAGCCGCAGGCCTTGCCAGTAAGTGCTTAATCCAGATTTCCTACGCAATTGGTGTGGCGCGTCCCACTTCGGTGATGGTGAGCACCTTTGGCACAGGGAAGATTCCGGACGAGCAAATTGCTAAATTGGTAGCAGAGCACTTTGATCTGCGACCCAAGGGCATTGTCAAAATGCTAGATTTATTACGACCAATCTATAAAAAGACAGCTGCTTATGGCCATTTTGGGCGTGAGGAGCCTGAATTTACGTGGGAACGCAAAGATAAAGCTGCAGCACTTAAGGCAGCAGCAGGCATTTAACAGAAAACTTGTTTACAATTTAGGTATTCTTCCAAGGAGCGTTGCAAGGGGCCATGATTTATATGCGCCTCCCAGGCTTGGAGGGGAGTTACTTGGTAACTTCATTGCAACTGCGCTCGCTAACCCTATTGTCAATTGGTTAGCGAGTTTCTTGAACTTGCTCCGCTTGACGATTCTTAGCTGGAGCTTGTATGAACACCATTACAGATATCAAACTCGGTAGCGATTACGCCATTGCCGATATTAATTTGGCTGACTTTGGGCGTAAAGAAATTAAGATCGCCGAAACCGAAATGCCAGGCCTTATGGCCATTCGTGAAGAATTTGCAGCAAAGCAACCCTTACGTGGCGCTCGTATCACTGGTTCATTGCATATGACCATCCAGACCGCAGTATTGATCGAGACCCTCGAAGCCTTGGGCGCCGAAGTGCGTTGGGCTTCTTGCAATATTTTCTCGACCCAAGACCATGCAGCCGCAGCAATTGCAGCCAATGGCACACCCGTATTTGCAATCAAAGGTGAGACCCTAGAGCAGTACTGGGATTACACCCATAAGATTTTTGAATGGGCTGATGGTGGTTTTACCAACATGATCTTAGATGATGGCGGCGACGCTACCTTACTTTTGCATCTCGGGACCAAAGCAGAGAAAGATCAGGCTGTTCTTAATCATCCCACGAGCGAGGAAGAGCGAATTTTGTTTGCGGCCATTAAGGGTAAGATAGCTGTCGATTCTACTTGGTACTCTACCCGATTAGCTAAGGTAAATGGAGTCACAGAAGAGACAACCACGGGCGTACATCGCCTCTATCAAATGCATGCTAAGGGCGAACTTCGTTTTCCGGCAATTAATGTGAATGATTCTGTGACCAAGAGTAAGTTTGATAACTTATATGGTTGCCGCGAGTCTTTAGTAGACGCGATTAAGCGCGCGACTGATGTCATGATTGCCGGCAAGGTTGCGGTGGTCGCGGGCTATGGCGATGTCGGTAAGGGCTCTGCTCAAGCCTTGCGTGCCCTCTCTGCCCAAGTATGGGTTACAGAGGTAGACCCAATCTGTGCGTTGCAAGCTGCCATGGAGGGATATCGTGTGGTAACGATGGACTATGCAGCAGATAAGGCGGATATTTTTGTGACCGCTACGGGTAATTATCACGTGATTACGCACGATCATATGAAGAAGATGAAGGATCAAGCAATTGTTTGTAATATCGGCCACTTTGATAATGAAATCGATATTGCGGGGATTGAAAAATATACTTGGGAAGAAATTAAGCCTCAAGTAGATCATGTGATTTTCCCAGCTGCCAACGGTGCCCCTGAAAAACGCCTGATTATTTTGGCAAAAGGCCGTTTAGTGAATTTAGGTTGCGGTACGGGCCATCCGTCTTATGTGATGAGTTCATCATTTGCAAATCAAGTGATTGCGCAGATTGAGTTGTGGGGAGCAGCAGGCACCACTAAATATCCAGTGGGTGTATTCACCCTGCCAAAGCATTTGGATGAAAAGGTCGCACGTTTGCAGCTCAGGAAGCTTAATGCACAACTAACTGAACTAAATGATCAACAAGCCTCTTACATTGGTGTGAAAAAAGAGGGTCCATTTAAGCCAGAAACCTATCGTTATTAATAGGGCACGATAGTCTATGGAACTAAGCATCGAGTTCTTCCCCCCTAAAACCCCAGAGGGGGAAGTGCGCCTTATGCAAACGCGTGAGCGCTTTAGCGCTGATTTAAAGCCTGCGTTTTATTCGGTGACCTTCGGTGCAGGCGGATCTACGCAGGCGGGGACACTACAAACCGTACGAACGATCCACGAGACAGGTGAATTAGTAGCGCCGCATTTGTCATGCGTGGGGAGCTCCAAGACATTAATTGCTGATCTATTAAAGCAGTATCAGGCATTGGGCATTAAGCGCATTGTTGCGTTGCGGGGCGATTTGCCATCGGGCATGGGCCAGTACGGCGAGTTTCATCACGCCAATCAGTTGGTTGAGTTTATTCGTCAAGAAACCGGAGATTGGTTTCATATTGAGGTAGCTGCTTACCCAGAGACTCATCCCCAGGCCGAATCACCCAGTAAGGACGTCCAGTTTTTTGCTGCAAAGGTAAAAGCAGGTGCAAATTCAGCAATCACACAATACTTTTTTAATAGCGATGCTTACTTTCGTTTTGTCGATGATGTTTATCAATTAGGGGTGGATGTGCCGATTGTGGCTGGAATTATGCCGATTACGAGTAGCGCTCAATTGCTTCGCTTCTCAGATGCGTGCGGTGCCGAGATCCCGCGTTGGATTCGTTTGCGCTTGCAATCCTATGGCGATGATCTAGCATCCATTAAAGCGTTCGGGGAAGAGGTGGTTACAACACTGTGTGAGCAATTAATTGTTACAGGCGTTCCAGGACTACATTTTTATTCCTTGAACCAAGCGGAGCCAGTTCTACGAATTACCCAAAACTTACAACTGAGTAAAGGTTGATCCAGATACGAACTGCTCTATTTGGGATAAATCATTGAGTTTGTAACCACGTAGTCTAGAGTCTGGTCGTGGTCTTGGGGTGCCCAACGATTTACACTAAGCTTTTGCCAATCATAGGCAATCCCAATTGTTTTAAAGGTATGCCCCTCATTTTTTAGGGCGGCAATGGTGCGATCAAAATAGCCGCCCCCATAGCCTAGGCGCCATAGTCAATCTTTTTGAAGACTCCAACCCACACAGGGAATCAAAATACTATCAGGTAGCACCAACTCAACCCCTGCTGATTGAGGGTTTGGCTCCAGAATCCCATATGCATTAGCAAGTAAGGTGCTTTCATTAGGCCAGGTATAAAAATCCAAATGCTTATCAACTCGCACTTTAGGGAGTAAGAGTGTTCGATGAGGCTTAGCTTGTTGCCATTGAAGAAGTGGCTCTTTGAGATCAGGCTCATCTTTAAATGGCCAGTAAAAGGCGATGGACTGGTAGTTTGATTCTGATCTTGACAGAAATTGCCAAAGATTAGCCAAAAGGCCTAAGGACTCAACCACAAAAGCAGCGCTTTGCCTGTAATCGGCTCGATTTTGTAATAAATCACGGCGGACTTGATCAATGGGGGTATGCATAGCCTCTATTATCGAGTGAAAATAGGAGAATGTTCCAAATTTTATCCACTTGCTCTCCAGTCAGGCAATGCTTTAATTTTTTGGTGTTTGCGCTGATTCTTAATTTAGGTTTTTGGCAAGCGAGTTTTGCTAAACCACCAGCTGCTAAAGCGCCACAAAGTCAATCCACCGCCTATGAATTAAGCGCAGCCGATAAATTATTTATTGAGTTGCGTGATGCCGCGCGTAAGAATGATGTGAATCGTAGTGGGCAGCTGGCAGCGGCACTGGTGAACTATCCATATACCGACTACGTTCGGTATTTTAGAATCAAACCGCAATTATTTGACAAGGGCAATGAGGCGCGAGCCGATACGATTGTGGACGAAGAGATCCATGCTTTTTTAAGAGCGTATGAGGGCACAGCAATCGCCGATCGTCTCCGTAATGATTGGTTACTTGTTCTTGGTAAACGAAAGGACTGGGGACAATTTGATAAAGAGTATCCACTCTTTATGCTTGATGACGACACTAATGTGAAATGCCATGCATTGCAATCGCGACTTGCAAAGCAAGAAGATCCAAAACGTATTGGGGAAGATGCTTTAAAAATAATGATCGATCCACGTAATTTCGGCTCAGCATGTCAAGAGTTGGTTCCCATGCTTGTGCAAGCTAAAGGACTGACAATAGGGCAGGCAAAAGCGTTAGGGCGCGCTGCTGCCGAAATGAATTTAGAGACTATTGGCAAGCGGATCGGAGGCGAGGATCCAATTGCAGCGGTTGTGCGGTCTGCACGTACGGATGCCAGCAAGGCTTATCGCGAATTCATGCAATCCAATACGCGCTTTAGCAAAGAGGATCAAGCAATGGCTTGGGCAGTTATTGGTCAATTTTTAGCAAAACGTTTGGACCGTAACGCGATCGATGCTTACCGTCGACAACAGCAGCTAGGTTTTGATGCCTTTTTATCAACTGAGAGCCAAGAGTGGAAGGTGCGTACTGCCTTACGTGCACACGATTGGCAATTAACCAAAGACACGATTGAGAAAATGAATCCCACTGTTAGGCAAAGGGATCCCGCATGGACCTATTGGTACGGTAGAGCCTATAAAGAGCTAGGCAATTCAGAATTAGCCAACCTCCAGTTTAAAGAGTTAGAGGACCAATACAACTTTTATGGGCAATTGGCCCGGGAAGAGCTTGGAAAGCCGATATTGATTCCTGCCAAAGTTAAAGTAAGCGAATCAGAAATCAAAGGAATGGCAGTACGTAATGGCTTTGTTCGGGGCGAGCGTTTTTATGCCATGAATTTACGCTTTGAAGGCAATCGCGAGTGGAATTGGGAGTTGCGTGGTATGGGCGATAAGCAATTATTGGCAGCTGCAGAGTATGCCAAGCGGATCCACCTTTATGATCGGACTGTTAATACGGCAGATCGCACAAAAGGGGAGCATGACTTTTCATTACGTTACCCCACTCCATTTAAAGAGCAATTGAGTCCGATCGCCAAGAATATTGATCTAAACCTGGCATGGGCATACGGTCTGATTCGGCAAGAGTCACGCTTTATTACAAACGCCTCCTCTTCGGTGGGAGCGTCGGGCCTCATGCAGGTTATGCCCAATACAGCCAAGTATGTTGCCAAAAAAATTGGGATGAACTCGTATACCAATGAGCGACTAAAGGATACCCAGACAAATTTAACCTTGGGTAGCCACTACCTTAATATGGTGTTACAAGATCTCGATGGTTCTTGGGTTCTAGCGTCGGCCGCATACAATGCAGGCCCATCTCGACCAAAGTCTTGGCGTGAGAAATTAACGCAATCAACGGAGGGTGCTATCTTTGTCGAATCCATTCCGTTTAATGAGACTCGCACTTATGTAAAAAATGTTTTGGCCAATGCAACTTATTATTCACTTTTAATGGATGGAAAGTCGAGCACTATGAAACAGCGTCTTGGTACTATTCAGCCTAAAACAGCCATATTAAGTGAGCTACCATGAAACATGATGTTTTACTCGTTGGCGGAAGTGGTTTTATTGGAAAAACTATTGCTCAGCAGTTGCAGCAAAAAGGATATTCGGTCTTAATACCGTCTAGACGTTATAGTGCCATGCGCGATCTACGCTTACTGCCAAGCATTACTCTTGTCGAGACCGATATCAATCAGCGCGAAGAGATTCATAAGCTCTTAGCAGAGTTAAAGCCAACTGCAACGGTGATTAATTTAGTTGGAATTTTGCATGACAGAATAGGGCAACCTTACGGCCCAGGCTTTCAGAAGGCACACGTTGATCTTCCTAAAGCGCTCATGGGTGAGATGAAACTATTTGGCCTAAAACGGCATATACATATGAGCGCCTTAGGGGCGCATTCTCAAGGCCCATCGATGTATCAGAGAAGTAAGGGCGATGGTGAGCGGTGTGTAGAGGACAGTGGCCTAGATTGGACTATCTTTAGACCATCGGTTATTTTTGGAGCGCAGGATCAATTTATCAACACCTTTGTGAGTTTAGCTAAATTATTTCCAGTAATTCCATTAGCCAATACCAAGGCCCTTTTCCAACCTGTGAGTGTCAATGATGTAGCCAAAGCTTTTGTAATGGCTATAGAGGATCCGAGCACTATTCATAGAATTTATGATTTGGTTGGACCCGAGGTATTTAGTATGGAAGACTTAGTGCGATTTGCAATCCGCAAAGCGGGTAAAAAGAATCCAGTTATTTCTTTGCCAAATTGGGTCGGATACCTTCAGGCAGTTGCCTTTGAGTTTGGTCCTGGACCCACGCTAATGTCCCGAGATAATATTGCCTCAATGAGTGTTCCTAATATATTGCCGCCTGGTGGCCGCGATGCCTTAAGCGAAGACTTTGGAATTGCTAAACAACGCTTAGAAAGTTTAATTGCTTGAAGACTTATCAGGTTGGTGGCGCGGTCCGTGATCGCCTACTTGGTTTACCAGTTCACGATATCGATTATGTGGTGGTTGGATCATCAGTAAAGGAAATGCTTGGAAACGGATTCCGCCCTGTAGGTAGCCATTTTCCAGTCTTTCTGCATCCACAAACTCAGCATGAGTATGCCCTTGCCAGAACAGAGCGTAAAACTGCTCCAGGGCATCAAGGCTTTGTTTTCCATGCAGATCCAAGTATTCAGCTTGAGGATGATCTCAAACGACGTGACTTGACAATTAATGCGATGGCTCAAGAAGTAAATGCTAGCGGTGAACTAATTGGCCATCTCATTGATCCCTATCGGGGCAAAGTAGATTTAGAGCAAGGTATATTTCGACATCTCTCCGATGCTTTTTCAGAAGACCCTCTACGAGTATTACGAGTCGCTCGATTTGCTGCGCGTTTCCCAACATTTACGATAGCGCCAGAGACCCTCGCCATCATGAAGCACATGGTGAGCAAGGATGAGCTAAAGACTTTATCTAAAGAGAGAATTTGGCAAGAGCTTGCAAGAGCACTTAGATCCCAGGCGCCCGAACGCTTTATCGATGTTCTTGAGGAATGTGGTGCACTAGAGGAAATTTGGCCAACGGCATTTACCGTTCAGTGGCGGAACATGAGTAGCAGAAAAGAAATACTTGCGCAATTAAAACAGGTTGTTGCTATCCACCCTGAGATAGATAAACGTCTAGCAATTCTCTTAAAGAAACTGAAGCCGGGAGATATTAGTACTTGGGGCGGTGAGCTAAGAGTGCCAAATGAGATTACTGAGTATTGTTTTGCTGTTGCTGAATTTGAAGCATGCCACGAGTTCGTTCTGAGTCCTCAAATTGTGCTCGATTTATTTAATCGTACCGATGTATGGCGTAAACCAGCCCGCTTTACCGAAGTAATGAAATTATTCGAAAGCATAGGAGTCGGAGTTGCCAATTGGTCAAAATTAGTAAATGCTGCGCTACAGGTCGATGGTGGTCAAATTGCAGCAAAGATTAGTCAGCTAGGCTCAAGCAGTAATCTTGGTGAACAGATCCATCAAGCGGTAGTGCATGCACGCTTAATGGCTATTTCACAGGCTTTAGATTAGTAAACACGATTACGACCAGATAGGCCAGGTAACTGATTTAATCGAAGTTTAAGTTGCTCAAGATTTTTTCCAAAAGCAATCACCTTAAAAAGTTCGCCCATTTCTGCTTCAGATAGTAACTTCTGTAGCGCATTCGAAATCGGAATAAAGTGTTCGAAATCTTGAGGGTTTGATTTTTCTAGAACCAGCTCAGTAATTTCTGCGTCAAGAAGATAAGATGCCTGGCTTGAGTAAAAAAGCTCACCGTGGATACTCTTTTCTAATAGTCGTAATAGGCTAGAACATTCAATATGGCTTGTGATGTCGCAAATGCCCGGAAGTTGTAATACATTACTTAAAGTCTGATGTTGATAATGAGCCATTAAGGTCCCGTCTTGACGTTGGGGATGATAGTATTCTTGCTCAGGAAAGCCATAGTCAATGATTAATAATAGGCCACATGCCAATCGGTCAGTCAGCGTTCTAAGCCAAGCTTGTGCTTGTGGATGAAATTCTGTGGTGTAGCCATCAAAAAATGCCTGCGTATTTCGTAATACTAAAGACAGGTCATTTAGCTCAGTGGTACTCAAGGCTGGGCCCACAGAATCTTCTAGTAAAAATGGTGAAGCATTCGGAGTGACTGCAATACCAAGACGATGCCAAGTATTGCGATGCAGGCAAATCCGCTCACATGGAATGGCATCGAGTACCTCATTGGCCAAGATCACCCCATCAATATGATCGGGGAATGAGCTTAACCAGTTGCATTGCGTATGGATTGCATTTTGATAGCAGACATCCTGTAAAAGAGACTGTTGACGCTTTACAAGATCAGGGGAGATCTCAATGATTTGGTATTCATCGAGATCAAATCCGCGTAGATGTAACTCAATTAAAATTGATTTTGCAAGGCTACCGGTACCTGCGCCAAACTCGAGAATACGGGTAGGAAGACCCTTTTGCTTAAGTCCCTCTAGGATGGGCAAAATGGTATTGACGATAGTTTGTCCAAAAAAAGGACTGATTTCAGGGGCGGTAATGAAATCACCTGATACCCCAAACTTTTCCAGTCCAGCTAAGTAATAGCCTAATTTAGGCTCGTAAAGGGCGATATTCATATATCTAGAAAAGTCTAGATATCCCCCATTTTCCTTAATTTCTTGGGAAATTTTGGCCATCATGGCGGCCAAACGCTCCTCTTCGGCCTGGGTCGGGTTAATATCCATAGCTCGTTAGTCTAAGAGAGTTTAGGTGGAAGGTTTAAAGACATCCTCGCATCGTACTGTTTTGCTTACTGGAGCGGCTAAGCGCTTGGGTAAAGCCATTGCCCTGCATTTTGCTAAAGCAGGTTGGAACGTCGTGTTGCACTATGGCAACTCAAAACAAGATGCGATAGATACGCTTGAACAGATTAAGGCTTTGGGAGTCCGGGCAATTGCAATTCAGGCCAATTTGGCTCAGCCAGACGCAATAAAGACTTTGTTCCAAGCCAGCGTTGATGAATTTGGTCGAGTGGATTGTTTAATTAATAGCGCTTCAGTCTTTGAATACGATCGACCTAGCCAAAAAGCGCATATGGTTACCCAGTCAGGCCTCGTACGAAATATCCAAGTTAATCTGGCAGCCCCCGTTTTATTGGCACAGGAAATGTTTCATCATCTCCAAAAGCAACTCGCACGAAACGATGGACTAGTTCCTGTCACCATTCAATTATTAGATCAAAAGTTAATTAATTTAAATCCAGATTATTTTTCATATACCTTGTCAAAGAGCGCACTATTAACAGCCACTGAAATGATGGCGCTTGATTTTGCTCCGACTCTACGCTCGGTTGGTTTAGCCCCCGGGATCACATTGCCATCTGGCAAACAAACAGAAGCAGAGTTTTTGCAAGCGCATCAAATGACTCCCATGGGATATTCATCGAGCACAGATGATATTGCCCAGGCCGCACTCTTTATTGCGAATGCAAAAGCAATTACAGGCACAACTATTTATGTCGATGGCGGTCAACATTTAATTCCATCGCGGCGCGATGTGATGTTCAACACTCAATAAGGTTAGCATGCACTCCCTTTTATCCCACCCCAGCCTGATCCATTGCCGCCGCTTATTCTTAAAAGATTATGAGGTGTATATCAATATCGGTGTCCACGACTTTGAAAAGAAAGCAGAGCAACGCGTTATATTTAATGTTGATCTCTATGTTCCTCTGGAGGAAAATACACCGAAGCAGGATCGCTTGGATGAAGTTCTTGATTATGACTTTATTCGTAAAACGATTACGCAACGGGTCCAAAGAGGTCATATTCATCTACAAGAGACCTTATGTGACGATATTGTGCAGGCGGTTTTAGAGCACCCCAGTGTGATGGCTGCCAGAGTCAGCACAGCAAAGCCTGACGTCTACCCCGATTGCGAGGCAGTAGGCGTAGAAGTATTTAAGATTAAACCGTCGAATTAGATAAACTTTATTACTAAAACCCGATATGGCTGATCCACGTAAGCAAGCATTTGAAGAAAATAAATTAGATAAAAAATTATCTCGTTTAGTGGGACAAGCTATTAGTGACTTTGGCATGATTGCCGACGGCGATAAGGTGATGGTATGCGTATCGGGCGGCAAAGACAGCTATACCCTATTGGATATCTTGCTAAAACTACGTGAGCGTGCTCCAATCTCCTTTGAGATCGTGGCAGTAAATCTTGATCAAAAGCAGCCTAACTTTCCTGCAGAAATACTTCCTAATTATTTAGAACAGCTCAACGTTGCATTTCATATTGAAGAGCAAGATACCTACAGTATTGTTAAGCGAGTAATCCCAGAAGGAAAAACAACCTGTGGTTTATGTTCGCGTTTGCGACGCGGTATTTTGTATCGCGTTGCAGATGAACTTGGGGCTACCAAGATAGCCTTAGGACATCACCGAGATGATATTTTAGAGACTCTATTACTAAATATGTTTTTTGCAGGGAAGCTCAAAGGGATGCCACCAAAATTGCGTTCTGACGATGGACGGCATATCGTGATTCGTCCGCTGGCATATGTTCCAGAGAAATTAATAGAGCGCTATGCCACCATGATGAACTTCCCCATCATTCCATGTGACCTATGTGGCAGTCAACCTAATTTACAAAGAGCAACGATGAAGAAGCTTTTGCGGGATTGGGAGAAACAATTTCCAGGTCGAGTTGAAAATATCTTTCGGGCAATGCATCATATCGTCCCCTCGCATTTAATGGACCCAAATGCATTTAATTTTCAAGATTTAGAGATTCATGAAGACCTTAGTGAGTTGGGAATGAACCTCGAGGGAGATTTGGCGATTGACGAGGGTGAAGACATATGTGCCTTGACCGAGCAAACTCAATTTCCGATTTCATTTTCTAAGAAGCCTTAACTCAACAGCTTAAGAGCATACTCATTAACCTATCTCAAGCCCTATACTTATGGCTATGAATATTGTGATATTGGCAGCAGGCCAAGGCAAGCGCATGAAATCGGCCTTGCCCAAGGTTTTACAACCCTTGGCCGGTAAACCCCTCTTGGAATATGTCTTAGAAATTGCTATTTCTTTAATAAAGGCGGCAGAGCCGATAGTGGTCATTGGACATGGGGCAGAGCATGTCAATGCATTCCTAGGCGATTTAGTGAGCCGTAATCCGAGTTTTAAGGCAATTAAAACGGTTTTACAAAAAGAGCAAAAGGGTACAGGCCATGCGCTCTTACAGACCATAACTAAATTAAATAAAGATTTACCAACTCTCGTCTTATATGGCGATGTGCCATTGATCACTAAAGATACGCTTCAACACCTCATACGCTTAGCGGATGGAGTTCGCTCTAAGCGGTCAGCTTTTGGCTTATTAACCCAAAATATGGCAAATCCAACAGGATATGGACGAATTGTGCGCGATCAGGATGGATTAGTAAGTGCAATCGTTGAAGAAAAAGATGCCAGTCCAAGTATTAAGGGGATCACCGAAATTAATACGGGCATTATGGTTCTTCCCACCGACTCGTTATCAAAATGGCTGAAAAGTTTAAAAACTAAAAATGCCCAAGGGGAGTATTACTTAACCGATGTGATTGCGATGGCTGTGCGAGACGGTGTTCCTATACGAACCTCGCAAGCAAAGAATGAGTATGAGATTTTAGGAGTCAATAGTCGTGATCAATTGGC
>Ga0187842_1001295_pt1 | contig 11739 bp, 13 predicted proteins | sample SpaLakP09_SKY_41_FD_134514 | JGI IMG/M metagenome (GOLD analysis project Ga0187842, IMG submission 134514) | Oligotrophic lake water microbial communities from Sparkling Lake, Wisconsin, USA - SP09_SKY_41 | ecosystem: Environmental > Aquatic > Freshwater > Lake | place: USA: Sparkling Lake... | reverse complement strand
TTGGCAAGGTGATTGATGCCCATCCAGAGTTACTAGAACTTGGCACCCGCGAAATACTAGAAGAGCTATTTGGCAAGATGGTCAAGTCCAATGAGCTAATGTCTTCAGAGACTGAAGTCGCTGGTATGTTAGATGCACTCGACGGACGCTTTATTCGCCCGGCAGCAGGTGGCGATGTGATGCGCAATCCTGAAGTACTGCCGACAGGTCGTAACTTGCATGGTTTTGATCCTTTCAGAATCCCAAGCGTATTTGCTGTCAAAGATGGTGCTAAGCAGGCTCAGCGCATTCTGGATAAATACCAAGAAGATAGCGACTCACTGCCAGAATCTATTGCGATGGTTTTATGGGGCAGTGATAACTTGAAATCGGAAGGCGGCCAAATTGGTCAAGCACTGGCATTGATGGGTGCTAAACCCCGCTTCGATAGTTATGGCCGATTAGCTGGTGCGCAATTGATTCCATTAAACGAGTTAGGACGGCCAAGAATTGACGTTGTGATTACCTTGTCTGGTATCTTCCGTGACCTCTTGCCATTGCAAATTAAGTTGTTGGCTGAAGCCGCATTTATGGCAGCCTCTGCAGAAGATGAGCCCCTTGAGCAAAACTTTATTCGCAAGCATGCCTTGGCTTATCAAAAAGAACATGGCTGTGATCTAGAGACTGCCTCATTACGGGTTTATGGAAACGCCGATGGTGCTTATGGTTCTAACGTGAGCAATATGGTTGAAAACAGTGTGTGGGAAGAAGAAGACGAATTAGCAGAAACCTATACGCGCAGAAAAGGTTTTGCCTTTGGACGCTCAGGGATACCGATTCAGAACAATGCTCTATTGAAGAGCGTTTTATCTGATGTGCAAATGACGTATCAAAATCTGGACTCAATGGAGCTAGGCGTTACAACTATCGACAACTATTTCGATACCTTGGGTGGAATTACTAGGGCTGTAAAGCGCGCCAAAGGCGGAGTAGATGTGCCAGTCTTCATTGGCGACCAAACCAAAGGTGAGGGCGCTGTCAGAACCCTCTCAGAACAAGTCTCCTTAGAAACGCGTACTCGTATGCTCAATCCAAAATGGTATGAAGGTATGTTAGAGAGTGGTTATGAAGGTGTGCGACAAATTGAGGTACACATTACTAATACTATGGGTTGGTCAGCAACTACTGGTCAAGTTCAACCGTGGGTTTATAAGCAACTCACCGAGACTTTCATGCTGAACCCAGAAATGCGTGAGCGCTTGGCAAAACTTAATCCTACCGCAGCAGCGCGTTTAGCCAATCGATTGACTGAAGCCTCACAAAGAAATTATTGGCAGCCTGAACCAGAAATGCTCAAGGCTATGCAAGAAGCTAACGATGAGCTTGAGGATCGTCTTGAGGGTATTTATGACAACGCGCCTTTAGCGGCCTAATCAATTGATATCAGTAGGATTCTTTTTTAAACACGACACTTCATCACAAAATTGACTATGAGTATGTTAGATCGAATTAATCAAAGCCTTGAAAAAGCCATGATTTTGGCGCACTCCAAACAAGGGCCACAGCTCTTGCAAGAAGCGATGCACTATTCAGTGTTCCCTGGTGGTGCCAGAATTCGTCCACAATTATGTTTGGCTGTGGCTGCAGCCTGCGGTGATGACGATCCTGCACTATCAAATGCAGCAGCGAGCGCAATTGAGCTGTTGCACTGCGCTTCATTAGTTCATGATGACTTGCCTTGTTTTGATAATGCTGAACTCAGACGCGGGAGACCATCAGTACACGCTGCCTATGGTGAGCGCATTGCAGTGCTCGCAGGTGATGCCTTGATTGTTTTAGCTTTCCAGGTCTTAGCGAACTCTGGTACACGCTCTATCTTCCGTTTGGGCCCTCTAATGAATACCATTGCGATGAGTGTTGGCTCACCTAATGGCATTGTTGCTGGTCAGGCTTGGGAGTGCGAGCCAAAAGTCGTATTACGAGATTATCAACGCGCAAAAACGGGTTCATTATTTGAGGCGGCCACTGCCGCTGGTGCGCAAGCTGCAGGTGCTGATGCGGCAACTTGGAGACCTCTGGGCGAATGGCTTGGTGAAGCCTATCAAGTTGCAGATGACATTCGTGATGTCGTTGCTGATCAAACTGAATTAGGAAAGCCTGCTGGTCAGGATGTAGCCCATGATCGCCCAAGTTCTGCAAAGGATTTGGGTCTGAGTGGTGCCGTGCAGCGCTTTGATGAGTTAGTACAAAAGGCGATCGCCTCTATACCCCATTGTAAAGGCGAGAAGATGTTACGCGCTCTTGTCACTCAAGAGTCTGAGCGTTTAGTACCTTCAGATTGGTTTAAAGATGCGAAAAGAAAAATTTTGTTTCGTCAAACCAGCCATTCCTAATTTTCATACCGCTGTTGTCTAAGTTCTAAATTGCCATTCATGGAAAGCTTCTTCGATTGGCGAAATCGTCTTATTGCTTCACCAAGCTTTCAGCGATGGGCTATACGTTTTCCACTTACTCGATGGCTAGTGAGAAAGCAAGCATCAGAGATCTTTGATTTGATGGCAGGCTTTGTTTACACCCAAGTCCTTCTTGCCTGCACACAACTGAATCTCTTTGACATTTTGGCAAAGGGTGCTCTGAGCTTTGACGATCTGAAAAAACAAATTCCATTAAAGCCAGCCGGCTTACGGCGCTTACTAGACGCTGCAGTAGCTATTAAGTTATTGGTCAAGCGTAGTGAGGATCGTTATGCACTTAGCATGAAGAGTGCCCCACTAGTTGGAAATATTGCGATTCTGGATATGGTCAAGCACCATGCTGATTTTTATCGCGACCTCTCTGATCCAATCGCTTTGTTGCAGGGTGATAAAAGCTCTGCATCTTTGAATGAGTACTGGCCCTATATCACCTCAGAGCAGGGCGCCGCTCCAGAAAACCTATCTGCTGAAAAAGTGGCTGATTACTCTAAATTAATGGCACATACTCAATCACTGGTAACAGATGAGATTATTGATGCCTATCCAATGGGCAAACATCAAATTGTTCTCGATATAGGTGGTGGGCAGGGCGCCTTTATTAAAAGGTTAGCTGCCCAATATCCTCACCTAAGCTTTAAGTTATTTGATATTCCTGGGGTAGCAGAGTTATCAAATGCACATTTTAAAGAAATCGGTTTATCAAGCCGAGCACAAGCGATTGGCGGTAACTTTTTTCAAGATTCTCTTCCTAAGGGATGTGACCTAGCGACTCTTGTTCGAGTGATATTTGATCATGATGATGTTCGGGTAAGCCAATTGCTTGCCAATGTGTTCGATGCCCTCAATCCCGGAGGTACTTTATTGCTTGCAGAACCCATGGCTGAGACCAAGGGTTTTGAGGCGATGGGCCACGCTTATTTCGGTTTTTATCTCTTAGCGATGGGTAGAGGAAGGCCGCGAACTGAATCTGAAATTAGAGGCTTATTAAGCGAGGCAGGCTTTACTGCAATTGAATTATTAAATTCTTACATGCCATTAAATGCACAAATATTGCGGTGCAATAAACCTGCCACACTTGGTACATAAAGCTAACTTAAAAAACGTGTCCGTACAGGTCTTTAAAAATACTTGATTTAGTAGAGAAAACCCCTAGATGACAAGTGGGCAATTAAGGATTAAAAACTATTGTGTAAACATTTTTTTACACATTTTTTAATAAAGATTACTTAGTTAGACATGACCGATAAGTATCAAACAAGAGCAATCGTTCTGGAAAAGCCAGAAAGCGTGATTCTTGCTGACTTGGAGTTAACTCCCATGACTCCCATTGATGTCTTAGTGGATATGGAGTGGAGTGGCATTAGTACTGGTACAGAAAAATTATTGTGGACAGGAAAAATGCCAAATTTCCCTGGCATGGGCTATCCACTGGTACCGGGTTACGAATCTGTAGGTAGGGTTGTGAAGGTTGGTGCAGACTCCGCACTCAAAGTAGGTCAAAGAGTATTTGTTCCCGGAGCGAAATGCTACGGTGAAATTAAAGGTTTGTTTGGTGGTGCAGCATCGCGTGTGATTGTGGATAGTGGACGCGTGATTGCAGTCGAAGACAAATTAGGCGAGGAAGCTATTTTGTTTGCGTTAGCTGCTACTGGCTACCATGTCACCTCAGGACCAGGACAAGAGCAACCAGATTTAATTATTGGACATGGTGTTTTGGGTCGTCTGATTGCACGCATTGCAGTTGCCAAAGGTAAGCGTCCCGTAGTTTGGGAGACTGACACTGGTAGACGTGAAGGTGCAGTTGGCTATGACGTCATTGATCCCAAGGATGATCAAGTCAAAAAATACAAAACAATAGTAGATGTCAGTGGTGATGCTAGATTGGTTGACACACTGATTGGCTGTCTTGCACCTGGCGGTGAAATTGTGCTGGCTGGTTTTTATGACACGATTTCTTTTTCATTTCCACAAGCATTCATGCGGGAAGCACGCATTCGTATCGCAGCGCAGTGGGCGCCTGGAGATTTAGTAGCAATCAAAGATTTAGTTGATTCGGGAAAATTAAAACTAGATGGCTTAATTACACACCGCTCTTCACCTAATGATGCAAACGAGGCTTATCACACGGCTTTCAATAATAAAGAGTGTTTAAAGATGGTTCTAGATTGGAGAAATCTGCAATGAGTTCAGCAAGCATCCCAGCAACAGCAACAATTCAGTTCATGGACCTCAAAAAAGAAGCTGCTATCGAACCTGATCCAGTCTCAACAGGTCCAGTGACCAAAGAAACCCAAATCATTGCAATTTATGGCAAAGGCGGTATTGGTAAGAGCTTTACGCTTGCCAATTTGTCTTACATGATGGCTCAACAAGGCAAGAAAGTATTATTGATTGGTTGCGATCCAAAAAGCGATACCACTTCACTCTTGTTCGGCGGCAAAGCTTGCCCAACCATTATTGAAACTTCATCGAAGAAAAAATTAGCTGGTGAATCAGTATCCATTGGTGATGTGTGCTTTATTCGTGATGGCGTATTCGCGATGGAGCTTGGCGGCCCAGAAGTGGGAAGAGGCTGCGGCGGCCGTGGAATTATTCATGGTTTTGAAACTTTGGAAAAACTTGGCTTCCATGATTGGGGTTTTGATTATGTTCTCCTCGATTTCTTAGGTGACGTAGTTTGTGGTGGTTTTGGTTTGCCAATCGCACGTGATATGTGCCAAAAGGTGATTGTGGTTGCCAGTAACGATTTGCAATCTCTTTATGTTGCCAATAACGTTTGTTCGGCAGTAGAGTACTTCCGCAAATTAGGCGGCAACGTTGGTGTGGCAGGCATGGTGATTAATAAAGATGATCTCACTGGCGAAGCACAGGCTTTTGCTGAAAAGGCTGGTATTCCAGTTTTGGCTGCCATTCCTGCAAACGAAGATATTCGTCGTAAGAGTGCCAGCTATGAAATTATTGGTCAGCCTGGTACTCAGTGGGCCCCGCTATTTGAAGAGCTTGCTACCAATGTTTCTGAAGCTCCCCCAGTGCGCCCTAAACCATTAACTCAAGATGAGCTCTTGGGTCTGTTCTCTTCAGAGATTACTGGTCGCGATATTGTTTTAAAGCCCGCTACCGTAAAAGACATGATGGGCAAAGACGTAGTCATCAAGAAAACACTTGAAGTTGTTTACGATCAAGCCTAAAGGAATAGAGAGCAATACCCTGTTATGAATAAAACCATCATTCCGATTACCCCAGAGGAGAAGTTAAAGACTGATCCTACTTTAGGTGATGGTCTGGGCTGTCACTCTGGTGAAGCAGAGATGCTTGCTGCCGCTAAGGCAGCAGGTAAGTCTGAAACTTTGCAGCAATATGCAAAAGACTACCCAAAGGGTCCGCATGATCAACCGCAAAGTATGTGTCCTGCATTTGGAGCATTGCGGGTAGGTTTGCGGATGCGTAGAACGGCTACGATTCTTTCGGGCTCAGCATGCTGCGTTTATGGCTTAACTTTTACGTCGCATTTTTATGGTGCACGTCGCAGTGTTGGTTATGTGCCATTTAATTCAGAGACGCTCGTTACTGGTAAGTTATTTGAAGATATTCGTGATGCTGTTTATCAAGAAGCCGACCCAGAAAAATATGACGCGATTGTGATTATTAATTTATGTGTACCAACAGCCAGCGGCGTACCACTGCAGTTATTGCCAAAAGAAATTAACGGTGTGCGCATTATTGGTATTGATGTGCCAGGATTTGGTGTGCCGACTCATGCTGAAGCAAAAGATGTGCTCGCTGGTGCAATGCTTAATTACGCACGTAATGAGGTAATGTCTGGTCCAGTACAAGCGCCACGCACTGGTCGCTCAAGCAAGCCAACCATTACTTTATTAGGTGAAATTTTCCCAGCAGATCCTGTTGGTATTGGCATGATGATTGAGCCGATGGGTCTGGCAGTAGGTGCTTCAGTGCCAACTCGTGAGTGGCGTGAAATGTATCAAGCGCTTGATTGCGTAACGGTTGCTGCTTTACACCCTTTTTATACCTCTTGCATTCGTGAATTTGAAGCGGCTGGCCGCAATATTGTTGGATCAGCTCCAGTAGGTTATGAAGGCACAGCTCGTTGGTTAGAGGCCATTGGTAAATCAACCAACACTTCACAAGATCTAATTGCGGCTGCACAAAATCGTATTCTCCCAGCGATTAAGGGAGTGCTTGCCGCTGCCCCAATCAAAGGGCGCATTACTTTGAGTGGCTATGAAGGCTCTGAGCTGATTGTTGCGCGCCTCTTAATTGAGAGTGGCGCTGATGTCCGCTATGTTGGTTCTGCATGCCCGCGGACTCCTTGGAGCAATGAAGACCGCGAATGGTTGGAAGCAAAGGGAGTTCATGTTCAGTTCCGCGCCTCCCTAGAGCAAGATTTAGCTGCGATGAAAGAGTTCAAGCCAGACTTAGCAATTGGTACAACACCAGTAGTGCAGGCTGCTAAGCAAGCTTCGATACCATCTCTATACTTTACGAATCTGATTTCTGCAAGACCATTGATGGGGCCTGCAGGTGCCGGTTCATTGGCCCAAGTGATCAATGCTGCGATTGGTAATCAAGCGCGCTTTGATGAGATGAAGGCATTTTTTGGTGATGTTGGATCTGGTTATAAATCTGGTGTTTGGGAAAATGTTCCACAAGATTTTCCAGATTTCAAAGCTGAAGTACGCCGTAAGCTAGAGAAGAAATTGAAGAAGCGTAAAGCTGAGGAGATGATGTAATGTTTGTCATCGATCACGATCGCGCAGGTGGATATTGGGGTGCAGTATATGTATTTACTGCCATTAAAGGTTTGCAGGTAGTCATTGACGGCCCAGTGGGTTGCGAAAACTTACCCGTCACTTCAGTGTTGCATTACACCGATGCATTGCCTCCACATGAGTTGCCCATTGTGGTTACTGGTTTAGAGGAAGAGCAGCTAGGTCGCGAAGGTACCGAAGGTGCCATGAAGCGTGCGCATGCTACTTTAGATCCTGATCTTCCAGCAGTAGTAGTAACTGGCTCAATTGCAGAAATGATTGGCGGCGGCGTTACCCCTGAAGGGATGAATATTGCTCGCTTTTTACCAAGAACCATCGATGAAGATCAATGGCAATGTGCTAACCGTGCGATGTATTGGTTATGGACTGAATACGGTACCCGTAAGGTTCCAGAACGCAAACCTAGAGTAGAAGGTGAAAAGCCACGCGTCAATATTATTGGACCTTGCTATGGCACCTTTAATATGCCTAGTGATCTTGCAGAGATTCGTCGTTTAGTAGAAGGCATTGGGGCTGATATCAATATGGTTTTCCCGCTAGGATCTCATTTAGCTGAGGTGGAAAATCTAGTTAACGCAGATGTGAATATCTGCATGTATCGTGAGTTTGGGCGCATGCTGTGCGAAGCCTTGGAGCGTCCTTATTTGCAAGCACCTCTCGGCTTACATAGCACCACCCAATTCTTACGCAAACTCGGTGAATTGCTTGGATTAGATCCAGAACCATTTATTGAGCGTGAGAAGCACACCACCATTAAGCCGATCTGGGACTTATGGCGTTCAGTGACTCAAGATTTTTTCAGTACTGCAAGTTATGCAGTCGTTGCTAATGAAACCTATACCCGGGGTATCCGTCATTTCTTATCAGATGAGATGGGTTTACCTTGCAGCTTTGCTATTCCTAGAAAGCCTGGCGAAAAAACAAACAGTCAAGAGGTGCGCAAGCTCACTAAAGAGAAGCCTCCACTAGTGATGTTTGGAAGCTATAACGAAAGAATGTATTTGGCTGAAAACGGTAGTAAGGCATCTTACATTCCATCATCATTCCCTGGTGCGATTATTCGACGTCATACCGGTACTCCATTTATGGGTTACGCCGGTGCTACATACATCATTCAGGAATTTTGTAACGGTTTATTTGATGCACTGTTTTATATCCTGCCATTGGGCACCGATATGGATAAGGTCGATTCCTCGCTCACACGTACTTATCGCTCTAACTCTCTGCCCTGGGATCAAGATGCTCAGAAATTAGTGGCTGACTATATTAAAACTAGACCAGTTCTGATCCAGATTTCCGCTGCTAAAGAGATGCGTGATCGTGTAGAGCAAGATGCAGAAAAGGCTGGTGAAGAAAGAATTACAGCTGCAAGAGTGAAGTCTTCTTGTAAAGAAATCATTGAAGAGGTTGAAGCTTGATGACCTCATTGAAAAAAATTATGTACAACAAGTCGCTAGATTTGTTAGAAACGGAATGTGGCATGCCGTACGCTACAGCCCATGTCGCGCGGGTTAAGCGCGGTAACGGCCGCAAGGCTATTTTTGAAGGAGGTAATTGGTTATGAGCGATCACAGAACAGGTTCAATATCTGGCCTTACTGATGACGAAGCCAAGGAGTTTCATCAGTTGTATATCCAAGGTTTAGTTGGTTTTACTGCTGTAGCTGTAGTAGCCCATATTTTGGTTTGGGCATGGCGTCCTTGGTTCCATTGAAATCGGTTTAAATCTTAGGGGAATGAAATGAAAAATAGTCACGTTATGAGCAAAGAAAAAAATATGATCACAGAGGATTCAATCTCTTTTAATCTTATTTTTATTTTATGTTTTTTAGTGTGCTTTGTTGTTTCTTTGTTTACCCAGATTTTGCCAAATAAGTGGAGTTCTTGGCTTCCAGGGGCTGAAGAAAAATCACTTATCGATGGTACGAAGTCGGCAGTTTATGGCTTTATGTCTTACTTAAATTAGGAGAAGATTATGTGGAGAATTTGGAAACTTTATGATCCATTGCGAGCGATGGTTGTTCAAGGAGTTTTTCTCTTTGGTCTTGCAGCAATGATTCACTTGATTTTGCTAAGTAGTGTTCGTTTTAACTGGTTGGATGGTCTAAGCCAAGCCCAGTTTAAGACGATGGAAGCAAAATCAGGATCAGCAATGCCGCCATCAGTTCCGGCGGCAAAGTAATTTGTGTAAAAAATGGTGAATAGGGTTAGGTTAATTCGCTTCTTAGCTCAACCCTATTTATCCATTCATTGGAGAGCATAAAAAATGGCCATGCTTAGTTTTGAAAGAAAGTATCGCGTTCGAGGCGGTACATTAGTTGGTGGGGACTTATTCGATTTTTGGGTGGGGCCGTTTTACGTCGGATTTTTTGGTGTTACCACTGTTTTCTTTTCTTTTTTAGGCACCGCACTGATTTTGTGGGGTGCTTCACAGGGTCCTACTTGGAATCCCTGGCAGATCAATATCGCGCCACCGGACATTAGTTATGGACTAGGGTTCGCCCCCTTGTTACAAGGCGGCCTGTGGCAGCTGATTACGGTTTGTGCCTTAGGCGCATTCCTTTCGTGGGCCTTACGAGAAGTAGAGATTTGTAGAAAACTCGGTATGGGGCTTCATGTTCCTTACGCTTACTTAATGGCGGTGTTTGCTTATTTCACCTTAGTGATCATTAGACCTGTACTCATGGGTGCCTGGGGACATGGTTTTCCATACGGTATCTTGAGTCACTTGGATTGGGTTTCCAATGTTGGCTATCAGTACCTGCATTTCCATTACAACCCAGCGCACATGATTGCGGTGACCTTATTCTTTACAACTACCTTTGCGTTGGTATTACATGGCGGCCTGGTCTTGTCATCCACCAATCCTCAAAAGGGTCAGTTTGTTAAAACGCCCGAACATGAAGATACCTTTTTTAGAGATTCGATTGGTTATTCGATTGGTACTTTAGGCATTCATCGCCTTGGATTGTTTTTAGCTGTAGCAGCGGTTTTCTGGAGCGCTGTTTGTATTGTGATCAGCGGTCCATTCTGGTCTCGTGGTTGGCCTGAGTGGTGGGGTTGGTGGTTGAACTTGCCAATTTGGCGTTAAGAGGAACATATATTATGGAATATCAAAATCTATTCACTCAAGTTCAAGTAGTTGCTCCGCCGCATCATGGGGTATCTATAGATCCTTATGAAGAACGAGAGCGCTTTGGCACGCCAACCCTGATTCATTTATTTGGTCGTCTAGGTAATGCTCAGCTTGGACCCATTTACTTAGGTGGTTTAGGCATTGCCTCTTTATTTTTTGGCCTTATTGCATTTCAGATTATGGGCTTTAATATGTTGGCCTCAGTCAATTGGAACCCAATTGAATTTGTGCGCCAGTTATTCTGGCTGTCTTTAGATCCACCGCTGCCAAAGCATGGACTGTCTTTATTCATGCCTCTCAATGAGGGTGGTTGGTGGATGATGGCCGGCTTTTTCTTAACTGTCTCAATTTTATTATGGTGGGCAAGAATGTACCGCCGTGCAGTTGCCTTGGGTATGGGTACGCACGTTGCCTGGGGTTTCTTGGCAGCAATTTGGTTGTATCTCGTATTAGGATTTATTCGTCCCATCATGATGGGTAGCTGGAGCGAGGCTGTTCCGTTTGGAATCTTCTCGCACTTAGATTGGACGGCGGCATTCTCATTACGTTATGGCAATTTATTCTATAACCCCTTCCACATGTTGTCGATTGTTTTCCTTTATGGATCCGTGCTCCTCTTTGCAATGCATGGCGGAACTATTTTGGCAGTCAGCCGCTTTGGTGGCGAACGGGAGATTGAGCAAATCGTTGATCGTGGCACAGCCTCAGAAAGAGCAGCTTTATTCTGGAGATGGACCATGGGCTTTAACGCGACCATGGAATCGATTCACCGTTGGGCTTGGTGGTTTGCAGTGTTAACCCCTTTAGTTGGTGGTATCGGCATTTTGCTAACCGGCACTGTTGTGGATAACTGGTATTTATGGGCAGTAAAGCATCATGTTGCGCCTTCTTATCCTTATGTTTTTGGAACGCCATTACCTGACCCTGCAACCACCGGATTTATTCCACCTCTTCCACCTGCTATCCCAGGGAAATAAGCCATGAAACAACTAAGAAAATTTCTGATGTTACCGGTCTTACTGTTGGGTATTTTGCTGCTTTCTGGCTGCGGCGAGAGACCGCCGATGGAAACGGTTCAGCACGGCTTTCGTGGAACAGGTATGGATTTGATTTATAACCCGCGTATCTTGGCAGAGCAAGCTGAGAAAAATGCAGTACCGGTGTCATCTGGACCAGCGTCAGCCGATGGACCAAAAGCAGGAGCGGTATATCCAAATCTGAAAGTCCTCAATAATTTAAGTATTGGCCAATTTACTTCATTCATGGTTGCCATGACAAGTTGGGTTGCACCTGAGCAGGGCCCTGCTCAGGTGCAACCCAACTTGTCATGGCAACCATGAATGAAGTAAATTGGCCAATAC
>Ga0187842_1001293_pt1 | contig 11741 bp, 13 predicted proteins | sample SpaLakP09_SKY_41_FD_134514 | JGI IMG/M metagenome (GOLD analysis project Ga0187842, IMG submission 134514) | Oligotrophic lake water microbial communities from Sparkling Lake, Wisconsin, USA - SP09_SKY_41 | ecosystem: Environmental > Aquatic > Freshwater > Lake | place: USA: Sparkling Lake... | reverse complement strand
CCCGCTGATGCCTCGATCCACGAACTCATCAACCACCTGCCAACCCAAACGCTCAGCGGCATGCCGCAGCTCTTGCAGCTGGTTCTCCGTGGATTGCTTGTCGGTGGACACCCGCGCATACAGCGCGACCCTGAGCTGGCGACTTCGCTTAGTCATGTGGACTCCCTGAGTTGGTGGCTCAGGATCGTGCCCGGTCACTATACGGAAATCAAGTGAATTCCGTACAGCCACCATCAACACTTTCTACCTAGGGCGAGCTGGGCACTATTGAGGTCAGGGTTTCCGTATGGGCCAGCGTCAGCTACGCTGACGCATGCAGCCCAGGGCTCATAGAAAAAGCCAAAAACGGAAACTGAATTCAGAGGGGGACGGACTCCCTCCCCCATACCCCTCTTTCGCAGGTACGCCAGACGGGGTGCAAGCCCAACGTAGTTGCGCGCAGTTTCTGACCAGTTTTCAAAAGTCGCATCTACCCCGACAGGGGCTGCTTGCACTTCCTCCACAGCCAGAATTACAACTGCACGCTTTAGTAACTGCCCCGACAAAGGGCAGCTTGCATGGCCGACCAGGCCGATAACCTCATCCACCCGTTCTAGTAACTGCCCCACAAAGGGCAGCTTGCATAATCGGGTCGCCCTCGCCGCCCACATCCCAGTTCTAGTAGCTGCCCCGACAAAGGGCAGCTTACATCCCCATCACCCCAACGGTGCCGGCATGCTAGTTCTAGTAGCTGCCCCGATAAAAGGCAGCTTGCGTGCAGGTCAACTACTAGGCCCAGGCCGTGGAGTTCTAGTAGCTGCCCCGACAAAGGTCAGCTTGCATCGAGCGGGCACCGTTTTGCGCGGGGTTGAAGTTCTAGTAGCTGCCCCGACAAAGGGCAGCTTGCATGAGGCTGGTGCTCTATCCAGTTGAGCTACGTTCTAGTAGCTGCACCGACAAGGGGCAGCTTACATCTTGGCGAACTCTTCCATGACGTACACGAAGTTCTAGTAGCTGCCCCGACAAAGGACAGCTTGCATGCCCCAATCTTCCGCCACCACTTCCATAGTCTTCTAGTAGCTGCTCCGACAAAGGGCAGCTTGCATCTACACGCAGGCCGACAACAACTACAACCTGTTCTAGTAGCTGCCCCGACAAAGGGCAGCTTGCATTACCGTGCGAGCGGCCTCACGCTCGATGTCGTTCTAGTAGCTGCCCCGACAAAGGGCTGCTTGCATCAGACCTTGCATCGTGTCGAGAAATTCCTGGTTCTAGTAGCTGCCCCGACAAAGGGCAGCTTGCATTGGCCGTTCGCGGCGACATCGACACACCGTAGTTCTAGTAGCTGCCTCGACAAAGGGCAGCTTGCATCGGGCAGACGATCACATGCCACCCCGCCATGTTCTAGTAGCTGCCCCGACAAAGGGCAGCTTGCATGTCAGGCAGCGCAGCCAGCAGCAGGGCCAGGTTCTAGTAGCTGCCCCGTCAAAGGGCAGCTTGCATCTTTCAGCCACCAACCGCAGAGTTTCCCGGTTCTAGTAGCTGCCCCGACAAAGGGCAGCTTGCATCTACGGCGTCGAATACCGGCCGCGTCCGGTGTTCTAGTAGCTGCCCCGACAAAGGGCAGCTTGCATAAAACCAAGCCGCTGGACCAACTTGCCCAAGTTCTAGTAGCTGCCCCGACAATGGGCAGCTTGCATCTCGGCATCAGCGAAAGCCTGATCGGTGCTGTTCTAGTAGCTGCCCCGACAAAGGGCAGCTTGCATGAGCAAACCCGCAGCGTTTCGCGTGCACTAGTTCTAGTAGCTGCCCCGACAAAGGGCAGCTTGCATTCATCACGAACCAGGCGCAAGACCTGTTTGGTTCTAGTAGCTGCTCCGACAAAGGGCAGCTTGCATCGTGCCCACAGCAGCAGCCAGCAAGGTGTAGTTCTAGTAGCTGCCCCGACAAAGGGCAGCTTGCATGCTGGACGACTCGGGCAAGCTGCGCCGCTGGTTCTAGTAGCTGCCCCGACAAAGGGCAGCTTGCATGTTCGTGAGCGGCACAAGCCAGGGCGTGCTGTTCTAGTAGCTGCCCCGACAAAGGGCTGCTTGCATCGAGGGCCGGGAGCTGCGCGCCTGCGACTAGTTCTAGTAGCTGCCCCGACAAAGGGCAGCTTGCATTTGGAGCTTGTTGGCGTCGAACTTGCGGCGGTTCTAGTAGCTGCCCCGACAAAGGGCAGCTTGCATCATGGGGGCTTACTCCTGCACTGCGGTTTCATTCTAGTAGCTGCTCCGACAAAGGGCAGCTTGCATGTTCAGCTTCATCGATGTAGTGGCTGTCTCGTTCTAGTAGCTGCCCCGACAAAAGGCAGCTTGCATCGACTACCCGAAGACGAACTACACCTACGAGTTCTAGTAGCTGCCCCGACAAAGGGCAGCTTGCATGTCAGGCACAGCCCGGGTGAGGTGATGCTCGTTCTAGTAGCTGCCCCGACAAAGGGCAGCTTGCATCGATGTTCGCTAAATCATTGATCCATCATCAATTTTTGTTGAATCTCCTCCATTGAAAATGAGTAGCCGCATCTGCTGATGGGCTTCAGCATGGTGGTTTTTACAAAGAACCATCAGGTCTTGCAGAGCGGTGCGGCGCACCCCTTCTGAGACGGGATCGCGGTGATGCACATCCAGCAAATAAGGCGCTTTGACATCGCAGCCCTCATGCCACATGCACTGGCATCCATAGTGCTTGAGCGCCAGGGTCCTGAAGGGTCTATGTCGCTCACGCTCATTGCGCAGGGCCGCCTCAACTTCGCCTTCCATGGCACTGATCAGCGCTCCCTTGAACCTTGAAGGGATGGCTTCCATCAGCTCGGGCCGACGACAGCGAGGATCTTGAAGGATCAGCGTGCAATGGGCATCCGGGGTGCGCAAACCGCGATGCAGCCCCTGGCAGATGCGCCGCACGGCGACCACGCGACTGTCTAGGTAATGGGTAAGTTGCTGTCCATCCACTTCGACTGGGGGGCCGTATGGCGCCTTGGGGATGATGACGGACCGCCAGCGAAGGCGTGGACTGTCAAGGCCCGACCATGCACCTGCCGCAATCAGGATGCCATCGTCAGGGCATCGCTCCAGAGCGTCCAGCAGTGCCTCACCCGGCATGCGGACCGTGGCCAGGGGCAAGTTACCCCCCAGCGCCTGGGTATCCTCGTGGCTTGAAGTGAGCACAAGCGCGGGGCGCGCAGCCTGCGAAATCTGCGCCGCCTTTTGCTCCGGGCTCATCTCGCTCTCGGCACAGATGATGTTCAGGTCCCCATGAGTCAGGGGATCAATGTGGCGCGAGGCTGGGTCGATGCCCGACAGACCCAAGGCCCGCACAAAGTAGTCAAAACGGCCATTGACCATCAACGTGCCACTGGTGAAGATGCAGCGGGCCACATCGCGCACCAGGGGCTTGAGCATGCGCCCGGGCATGCGGTGCTTGAGGACCAGGCTGCCCTCAAGATCTCGACCCACGACCTTGTAAGGCGTGGGGTGATCAAGGGCATACAAAATCGCTGACGCCGCAGCCTTGATTTCCGGGTCATCGGTGTGCTGCATCACATAGGTGGCGGCTTCCCTGGGCTCACAGTCACGTCCACGCAGTTGATCTTCCGGGATGGTGAAGCTGCCCCGAAGGTCTGCCGCATCGGCCAGTAGATCAGCTTCATCAAACAGCACCACGTCGCGCTGCCGCAGCTCGGCATAACCGGGGATCCAGCTGTCGATCAAGGCAGCCGCATGCGTCAGGACGAGGACATCTGCCGCCAAAGCCTGGGCTCGGTGGGCTTGATAGTCAGCAGCGGTCTCGAAATGGGCCCGCGTCTTGAGGGCCATGACCACTCTTTGCCGGCCCCTATTCGCCTCGGCAAGGGCATCACTGCTCACGAACTGATCAATGAGCTGGCGCGTGGACAGGGCAATGGCAACACGCAGGCCCGATGCCAGAAGCGGGATGCTGTAGCCATGAGTTTTGCCCAGGCCAGCCGCACCGCCAGCCAGCAAAGGGGAGCCGGGGCGCAGCGCGCCTGCAATCAGCTTCGCATAAGCGGCCTGCTCCTTGCTGCGATAGATCATGCGGCCTGGGCTGGGGTCATGAAGGCCTTGCCCGACACTGTCCACTCAACGATGGCCGGGGTGTACTGGCCAAACTTGATGCGAAGCAGGACTTCGCCCTCAGAGTCAGAGAACACAACCGCCCCGGAAACCTCGCCGCAGCCACGGGCTGTGGCTGCACCCATGACAGGGCGCCGGCTGAGCCCGTCGAAGGCAGCAACGATCACGTCCAGATCGCGCGGACGGGCTCGCTCGATGACCCAGCGTCCACTCAGATTGACCCCTGCAGGGATGGCTTCGACGCTGAGCAAGTGCTTGGAATTGGAGGATTCATCATCCCCCTTGTGAGACTGCTTGGCGGTCTTCAGTTCTTCCAGCTTCTGTGTCAACTCAGCAGTAAGAGCCTCGTTCTTGGCCTTCTTGGCGGCACGCAGTTCGCGCTCGGCCACCTTGATCATGCCGTCCACCTTGGAGGCCATGGACTGACTATCCTGGCGGGCATAAAAGCGGTCTTGCTCTTCGTCTGGCAGCAAGTTCATCAGTTCTTCATTGGAGTCGAGGTCGCGGCGGATGATGCTGAAACTATCGGGAGCGACATTGACATCGGGCAGCAAATGGCCGACCTTCAAGCGACTGGCAACCTTCCAGGTTCCAAACAAATCGAGCAGGGGCTGAGCTTCACGCAGCACCTGCTGCTCACGCAAACGAACGAGTTCTTCGGCCCGATCTTCTTCGGGGCGCAGATCCTGCCCTAGCGCAGCGAGATAGGCCTCTTCAAGCTTCACAGGCGCACCCTTGCTGTGCAGTGCGGCCATTGCAGCCTCATGTCGAATGCGGCCCCGGAGCTGAGAGGCCGGTAGAAAAACGGTACGCAAGGGGCGCCCTTCGGCATCAACGCCTCGCGTCATGAGTGGCTGGCCCTCAATGCCATGATGGGTGAAGGCGATGGGCTGCACGGTGGCTAGGCTCACGGTGCCGATGATGCGGTTAGTCATTTGATTTGCTCCCCTTTTGATTCGCTTACTGAACTACAAGCAGGTTCAAGCCGAAGGCTTTGCCGACACGGCCCAGGCCTTTCACCAGGCACGCGGCAAACCTCTCTGGCTCTGTGACTTTGAGAATGCCCGTGAACTCCGTGGCATCGATGGTGAAGCTGCGGCCATCGTGGGTCTCAATACGGCGCATGCCTGGTGAGACGTGCACCCCAACCAGCTCAAAGCCGTTCTTGCCGGCTTGTTTCTCAAGCCACTCACGCCGGCCGCGCCAATCGTTGAGCGGCAGGTATTTGTGTTTGGCGTGGGTACTGGGCACCACACAGGCCGTGGTCGCAAAGCCCAGCAGCTTGCTAACTTCAAAGAGTGGAGCTTGCGCATCACGCGGGCGGATGCGTAGTTGTTGCCCTTCGTCAGCCCATAGTGCGGGGCGCCCTTGCTGGTACTGCTCGACCAAACGGTGCAACGCATAACCTTTCAATCGCGGAGGCTTGTCGATCAGGATGTCCATGCCTTGTCCTTCGTGGCATCAAAGGTTTCTGCACTGCCCTGACTGCAGATCCGCGCGGCACGGGGGTCATAGGTCACGAACAAGTCCGCCGCACGAGTAGTTCGCTTGCCCAGTTGCAGGAGCATGCAAGGCTTGCCGGAGCGCAGGGCCTCGGCGATTGCTGCCTTTCGCTCCATGTCCTGCCTGAATCCCGCACTTGCTTCTGCCTTGAAACTCGTGGCGACCCATTCAGGAGTCACCACCATCCAGCAGGATGAGAGGCGCAGGGACTTGCCCGTATGCAGTGGCAGGCTGCGGCCAAACAGGGCTTCTGTATCGTTGACGGCATCGCCAGAATGCAGATCCTTGGGTAGCAGCCGATAGCCGGCATGCGTCATGAAGAATTCCGCGCCGTTCACAGAGCCACCTCGGGGACGTAGCACTTGGTTCGGTTGCGCACCTCCCAGTACGGAGGCCTCCACGCAGCCTCCACCGGGACCCAATCGCCGCCCTCAGTCCACCGCTCGACGGGGATGGGGCGAAGCGGCTCACCCAGGTGACCAACAATGCCATCCAGTACCCCGGGCTCAGCTTCCCAGCGAACTACCTCACCATAGCCCGAAGCACGTCGCTTGCCGATGAACATGATGGGGGCGACGACCTCCAACACTGCTGCCATGTCCCCGGTGGCATACCACTCCACGGCTGACGCAGTCGTGGTGGGATAACTATTCAGCACGTTGCCGCCTTCACGCTGACGGGCGAGGCCAATTTGCACATCGCCCTTCATCGTATTGGGAGCAATTACATCCAACCGCTCGGGGGTGTGCTCCGGACGCATGCTGGCGATGAATGCGGCATTGGGGCCGGCAATTCCATCCACCGGGAAACCGGCACTGGCGTAGTAAAGGCCCGTTTCACAGCGCAGCAGGTGGCTGACATCACCTGTCTCAAGTGTCGCCATCAACAGCGCATCCAGAGTGGTGTATCCCATCTGAATTAAGGGCGTGCGCAGATGCGCGCGCAGCACGAAAGCCTGCATCGTTCCTCCCTGTCTTTTGTGTAGCACTGTAGTGCAAATGCCAGGGGCAGGCTTGCCTGAAGAACCCTGAGGTCCGAGACTCAGCAGCACCGTTTGACTTCAGGGTTTGCAGTTTGCGAATTGGGGCGCTAAGTGGTGCAGCATTCCGGCCGCCGGGCATCAAGAACCCAACTGGGAGATCGGTCCTAACGCTTGGTGGCAGCTGCGTCGGACTGATGGCGTGCCCTGCGGGGCATGCTGCCTGGCAGGGTTGCCGGCTAGTGGCTGAAATGGACTGATCCCAATACGGGTGAGCTTGTCCCTAACTTCACCATGCTGACCCGCATTTGCAGTAAGCATCCTCTGCTCAAGTGCCAGCACAAACCCGGCCCACACCCAAAACCGGACGAGCGCCGCGTTGCCTGCGCGACCCGCGCACCGGCAAGCCTGGCTGCTGAACTCGGAACTCGCTGGAACTGTTCTGGAATTCAGTTTCATTGAGTTCCCGCAGAACTCGGAACTCATGGAACCCTCCTCTATAGGAGGGTTCCAGAGTTCCAATGCCCGGGGGGGGCCCAGGTCAGGTCAGCGCGGCGAAGGCCCCTGCCGGGATTGCGTTGACAGCGCAGAACTCCGCCCGAGCCTTATCCAGCACCACGAACCAGAAGGACTGCGCAGCTGCCCAGGGAGACTTTTTAAAGTAAGACGCAGGCCTGGAGAGTTTCTGCCGGATGTGGTCTGACAGCGACTTGTCTCGTGTGGCCCGATGGCGAGGCACTGCATTCAATGTGGGGGTGTTGCTGCCCAGGTCGAGAACCACCACAAGGTCTTGCGTTCCGAATCGGCGATGTGCCTCATCAACCAAGCTGTAAACCCGCCCGTCGAGGAACTGGCCGATCTGGCAGTGCGATATGTCTGTCGTGTTCGGTGTTGAGTTGTGCGATTTCTTCATTGCGATGTCTCCCAGTTCAGTGAAAAGCTTGTTTGTCATGGCTTGCCGGAAACATGAAGCCATGGGCTAGGTACGCCCCCTCGGCGTCGAGTACGCCCTCCTTAATGAGGTCGGTCAACCCTCGTTCGAGCATCTTCTTCCACGTGTTGGGCAGGGTGATGCCTGGCCGCAAGAGCAGCTGTTCGGCAGTGTTGATCACGGCGTCGCGCTTTACACGGCCAGTTGATCCCCAGCCGTGACAAGCCTGCACTGCGTCGAGGGCGTGAGACTGCCACTTGGTGAGTTTTGTAGGCGCGACATCAAGGCCGGTTGCATGGTCAATCTGCACCACTACGGCGGAGGTCTCCGCCTCCAGGCCATCGCCTGAAGGGTCGAGTTCAACGGTCTCAAGCCGGTAGGCCATCTCCAGATCAGTTGGGCCATCGCGCTGCTTGTCGAGCCTGATGACGCACCGATCCTTCAGCTTGGTCACCATGAGCTGGGCATCAAGGGCCGCCCTAAAGCTGGAGTGCCCGCGCGCGCCGCGCTGCTGATCCTTCCCCACATGATGGACGATGAGCACCACTGCTCCTGTGGCCTGAGCAATCTTGTCTGCCATAGCAAGCACATGCCCCATGTCCGTGCTGGAGTTTTCATCGCCGCCGCTTAGCATGCGGGCCAGGGTGTCCAGCACGATCAGTCGGACAGGAGTCTTCGTCTCTTGCTCAAGCCCATTGGCCGCAGCAATCGCACGCTGTGCATCGATCTGGTTTGTGCGTAGATCTATCCCATCATCAATGATGCCCAAGGGGAGAGCATCGACATTGACATCGTGGTGAAGCCCGTATGCCTCTAGGCGCCGACCGAAGCCATAGCCCCCTTCTGCAGCGACGTACAGCACAGCTCCCTGCTGCACCTCCCTTTCGAACCAAGGCACGCCACGAGCAACGGCCAGCCCCAGGTCAAGCGCGCAGAACGACTTGCCCACATTCGAATCTCCGACCAGGGAGGCCGTACCGCGCAGGGGCAGCACACCCTTGACGAGCCACCTCGCTGGAGGCCTGCTGCGCAGTTCAGCGGGCCGCCAAACCCGAAGCGGTGCTCGTCCGGAGGCACCAGAAGTCCGGGCAACAGATTCATCCGGATCTGACGGTGCAAGATCCAGATCCAGATCCAGATCCAGATCCAGATTCCCAAAGTCTTCCTCGGGGCTGTTTGTCGGGTACTGAATGTCTTCCAGTACGTGCGAGTGGCGCTCTTCAATCCAATCTCGCATGGCCTTCACGCTGGGCAACTCGCTCGCCCTGCAGCCTTCGGGCGCCGCCAGATCCAAGAGCTTGAACAGGTGGAGTCGCACAAAATCGTAAACATTGCTCGGCCGTCTAGTCCCCGTGGGGGCCGTCGCGTGGAGGCTGATCAGCGCGTTCCCACAACCACTGAGGAACACCCCTTCCTTGCTGTGCCCTTTCCAGACCCAGTGCCCTTCTCGCTGGCTCTGCGTGAACATCTCTGGCAACAGACGATCCAGGTCATGCGGCTTGAAAGCGCGACAAAAAGCGCCAATCACCCCCGGCTTGGCGCCAGGATCGGTCAAAGGGTCACCGCTGTAATCCCGCTTGGGCACAACAATGGCCGGATCAATCTCCAACCTGACCATATCCAGACCGAGGGGGGACTCAAAGAAACCAGAACGCACAGGCACAGGGTCGGTCACGCCCGGCTCAAACAAAGGGGCCGCCGTGTAGTGCACCTGAACAGGCGAGTACAGCGACGCATCAATAGTGCCGCCCGGCAAGGTCCGCGCCCAAGCCGCCAATTCAGCACAGGTCCTGGGCATCTCCAGCCAGAAATGCAGGTGCGCCTTGAGCGTGCCCTGCTTGCTGGGATGCCCAGCGCTGGCGGACAGCGCCCAGCAAAAACTCGCGCCGTGGAAGGGTGCAGGAAGGCTGTCCGAGATGAACTCGCAGATCGCCTCCACAGGGTTTGACACCGGATCATGACAACGCGGCTTGAAGTCATCCACGTCGATCATGATCCAGTGCAAGGGCTGGTCAGCGAAACAATCCCCACGGCGCAGCACGTGGTCCGGCTGGAGGGTGGCGCCCTCCCTTTGAGCGACCGACTGGGCCTCTTCTTGCCCTACAAAGCGACCGCGCACGAGGCACGCCCGGGGAAGACTCTCAAGCTTGTTGAGCAGCTTGTACAAGTCGTGGATGGTGTGCACCCGCACCAGCCGGGGCTTGAACTGCTTGGCATTTGTGTAGCTGCTGATCGTTCCATCGGTCAACCATTGCTTGGCCATCAAGGGGCCTGCCGAGGTCAAGACCACGAGCTGATCACCTGGAACGGCGTTCACAGCCAAAGCTTCGAATTCCGAGATCATGCTCGTGCCTCCGCTTGGCCGAACACGCCGGTTGCACAGGCGAAGGCTGCAGCAGGGAATCGCACAGCGTGAGCAATCCACCACCGTCCGCGCACCTTGCGGATGGCATCGTGCCCGACCAAAGCCTGGCGATGGAGGCGCAGGAAGTTGTGAAACGGCCAAGAGCCGCGCTTCAGCCCCAAAACGGGGTGTTTCTCGGCAAAGGCATCCCAGGCCTCGTGGCCCAGGACCCAAGCTTCGCTATCAATCATGTTCAAAATCTCCAAAAATACAGTCAGTTGCTGCCGGCTGGTAGCAACTCAATACACGCTTGCGGCGTGTCCGCATTTCAGGAGAAATCGCTGATTGGGTCACCGCAAGTGCGGTGGGCCAGAGCCAATTGCGGTGGGAGGGGTCAGGGCTTGTCTAGAGCCTTCCGAGCCTTTGCAAAGCTCGACTCAAGTGTTCGCTTGGACATGCTCTGCATGCCTTCGTAGTGATCCGACAAGGCCTCGATCAACTTGGATTGATTGGAGAATCGCGCAGCGTCACGCCAAACGCCCTGCCCCAAGACGACCTCCACCAAGGCTCCGATTTGGGTAAGCAGCCCGTTGCTGGCACGAGTTAGATCACCTTGGCGAATTGGTGCTGCGGGCCGTTGCCTGTCCTGAGGTGAGAACCTCGGCAAATCCTTGTAGAGCCAGCCGTGGAAATACAGCGGATCGCTGGTCGGGTCCAGATCCTCATCATCGTCATAGGTGGACGCCTCGCGCTCGTACTGCCTGGCCAGGCGGTCCAACGCGGCCTGTGCGACCTGAGTCCCCATGGAGCCGTGAACAAAGCGCCCGTAGCGATCCCAGCCCCACACACCACCCGCTTCAATCGCCGTGGCCAGGGCCCCAATCTCAATACCGTGCTGCAAGTAAAGCTCAGCCAGGCCCACAAAGTCATCGGCCTCATAGCCATCTAAAACCATCATTTCACTACCGTCCATGAACGCTCCTGCGCTTGTCGCAGGACCGCTGTTTCCAAGTGCCCATAACGTCGCGCCAGCACCTGGGGCGAGTGCCCCATCACCTGCGCAGCAACGCCCAGCGTAGCACCCGAGCGCAGCAGTCGAGCGGCAACCACATGCCGGATGTCATGGATGCGCAGCCCTGCCCGGCCGATGTCCGTGACGCAGGTGCTCCAGGCCTTCTTGAAGTCAATAGGGAGGCCGGGCATCCGGCCCTCGAACACCAGGGCGGACTCATCCCGACGGGGGAACACGCGGCACATAAGGTCATGAACCTCTGGCCCGAAGTGCAGGACGCGGGGCACCCCGGTTTTGGTCGTGGGGCACAAGATCTCCCGACGGCCCAAATCCACCTCCCCCCATCGCCGCAGGAGCAGCTCCGACTTGCGGGCGCCCGTATCGATGAGCAAGGCGACAAACACCCCGAAGCGGCGATCACGGAACCCGAGGGCTCGGGCCCGCAGGGTTTCCAGCTCCTCATCGGTGACAAAAACCCGGCGAATGCCCTCTTCCATTCGGGGCACATCCAAGGTGGGCGAACGAAAGCCGCGAGGACTCAAGCGCCGGTTGATTGCCCAGCGATAGGCCGACCCCAGGGCGGAGAGGTCGCGGTTGGAAGACGAAGGTTTATAGCCCTGCTGCACCATGGCCTGCGCGCAGGTGATGAAGTCACTGCTTTGGATGCCCCATGCCGAGCGATGGCCCAGGGCCGCAAGCCACTTGCGCAGGCGCAGGTCAGAGCCGTCCAGAGCGACAGTGCTCCAGGCGCGAACCAATTCAGACAGGGTAAATTGCTGAGCTTCGTGGTGCTCAGAGGCCGCCAGAGCGGCGGTTAGATCAATGCTTTTGCGCACTCGATTCTCCATAGATCACTG
>Ga0187842_1001291_pt1 | contig 11755 bp, 10 predicted proteins | sample SpaLakP09_SKY_41_FD_134514 | JGI IMG/M metagenome (GOLD analysis project Ga0187842, IMG submission 134514) | Oligotrophic lake water microbial communities from Sparkling Lake, Wisconsin, USA - SP09_SKY_41 | ecosystem: Environmental > Aquatic > Freshwater > Lake | place: USA: Sparkling Lake... | reverse complement strand
CAACCAGCCCCCCCAGTTCTTTCAAACCTTGCGGCCACAAATCCATGTGTTCAGAGACGATAAAGCCACGCATGGTCAAACGCATGGTCAGGAATACGCGGGCATTCTTGATGCTCAGTTGTTCACCGTTATAACCGGCAATCAAACCACACAGTGCGATACGGCCAAAGGCATTCATGCGCGCCAGGCTGGCATCAAAGATTTCACCACCGACGTTTTCAAAAACGGCATCAATACCATCTGGTGTTGCGGCGGCAAGATCGGTTTCCAGATTGCCTGCCTTGTAATCGATGCAGGCATCAAAGCCCAGTTCATTGACGACATAAGCACATTTGTCTGCACCACCGGCTATACCGACCACGCGGCAACCCAGTTGCTTGCCCAGTTGACCAACTACGCTGCCCACTGCACCACTGGCGGCAGATACCACGATAGTTTCACCAGCCTTGGGCTGCATGATCTGGGTCAGGCCATACCAGGCAGTCAGCCCAGGCATACCAACCGAACCCAGGTAGGCCGACAATGGAATGTGAGTCGTATCGACTTTACGCAGCAACAAGCCATCAGACACGCCCATTTCTGACCAGCCCAGCATGCCTATGACTTTGTCACCGACGTTGAACTTGGCATTCTTGCTGGCGACTACTTCACCTACGGTGCCGCCTATCATGGTTTCGCCTATCACCTGTGGGGCTGCATAGCTTTTCGCATCTTCCATGCGGCCACGCATGTAAGGGTCCAGCGACATGTAGTGATTGCGAACCAAAAGCTCGCCATCCTTGAGTTCAGGAACAGGCAGGGATTCAAGGCGGAAATTGTCTGGCACGACCTGGCCTTTCGGACGGGAAGCCAGCACAATACGTTGGTAAGAAAGTTGAGAACTAGTGGTCATGATTTGCTCATTTCATCAAGTGATTTGCCAAAGCCTGGAAGGCACGATAAGTGACAGGGTCAGTCGCACCATTGGCAGCAATGGGATGGGAAGAAAATTTAACGATGACCATTTCAGCCACCGGGTCGATATAAATACGTTGTCCGTGTATGCCACGGGCTTCAAATGTCTGGTGGCTGTTATGCCCTACCCACCACATATTGCGGTAGGAGTAACCAGGTAAAGTGGCATAGCCAGCTTTAGCGAATTTGGATGGATCAGCACCCTTGCGTATGTCTTCTACAGCAGCGGCAGGAATGATTTGCTGGCCATTGAACTTGCCATTCAGGCGCATCATTTCACCAAAGCGTGCCATATCGCGTAGCGTCAGGTTCAGGCCACCGCCGCCCTGCTCGGTGCCTACGCTATCCACAGAAAAATAGGCATCATTTTCGGTACCCAGTTTTTGCCAGATACGTTCAGACAAGAGATCAGATAAATTTTGCCCGGTAGCGCGTTTGACTATCCAGGCCAGCACTTCAGCATTGACCGTCTTATAGGCAAATGCTTCGTCATGCTTGCCTTCTTTTTTTAATTTCACCAGGAAGTCATAAAAGGTTTTAGGCCCATCATAAGTTGCGGCTGTTGGCAGCAAGCCGCCTGACCTGGCGTAATCCCAGACTTCAGCTTTGGGGTCAGCATAATTTTCAGAATACTGAACACCTATGGTCATGTCCATGACCTGCCGCACGGCAGCGTCGCCATAGGCGGTGTCTTTGAGTTCGGGAATATATTGTGTGACGGGTGCGCTGGGATCCAGTTTACCCTCTGCCGCCAAAGTCGCAGCCAGCGTACCTACAAAAGACTTGGTGACCGACATGGCGATATGCGGCAAGTAGGTCTTGGTAATGCCCAAGTAACGCTCGTAGACTATTTTTCCCTTGTGCAGTACCAGTATGCTGTCGGTATAAGTGCGGGCTTGCATATCCGCCCAGCTTATATCGCTGCCCTTTTCATCTGCAAATCGCAATTTATCGAGATCACGCAAAGCTACCGGCAAAACTGAAACCGGGCCTGCGCCATGCCAGACATTGCTGGTCGGCCCCAGTTCACGCCCATGCGAAAACGACCAGCGGGTACGGGGAAACTGATAGTTGCTGCCATTGGCAAACTTGATGAGCTTGTCAGGCGCCGGAGGAAATCCTTGCATCCAGCCCATTTTTTGCGGATCGCTTGCCTCAGCATCAGGCGAGGCAGTTTGTGCCGTAGACATGCTCATGAAAGGTCCACAAATTAAAGCTGAAAAAAGTAATGCAAAGCGGGTCTGCTGCATGTTGGTCTCCATTTATTTTTATAAGACTTGCAGAAACGACGTCAATTTTTAATCAGTCACTACCATAGAGTTTTTTCATATTCTCGCCAGACTTCAAGCGTCGCAAGTATTTGAAAGTACCCATGGCTTTGGCAATGAGCTTGTCGCCATTCCAGACCTCTCCCTCGCAAAAGCACATGGTGGTGGATTGATGAAAAGCCTTGCCTCGCGCTTCCATGCGGCCACCCGGTACACCGCCTGGCTGCAGGAAGGTGGTTTTCATCTCTACAGTGACGACTCCCTTGAGGTCGCTACTCATGGACCGGCCAGCCATCGCCATGACCACATCTAGCATGGTCATGATCACGCCGCCATGGGCTATTTGCCAGCTATTCATGTGACGCTCGGTCAAATCCAGTGCCAGACGCGCATGACCATTTTCCATTTCCAGGAATTCAACACCCAAGTCATGAAGAAAGGGATTCAATACCGGCGTCGGTTGCGCAATGGGAAGCTCCGCATGAGAATTCGCCTCCGTCATACCGCAGAAACCCCACCATCCACTGCCAGGGTCTGCCCGGTAATATGTTTGCCCGCATCACTGGCAAACAGCATGGCTGCACCCTTCAAATCTTCGTCATCACCTATGCGTTGCAGAGGTGCTTCTTTGGCGAGTTTTTCTTCGCCGAGGTTCTCCAGTATGCCCTTGGTCATTTTGGAGGGAAAAAATCCTGGGGCAATCGCATTGACTGTGATGCCATGTACACCCCATTCACCAGCCAGGGTGCGAGTGAAGTTGATGACAGCAGCCTTGGAGGTGTTATAGGCGATGGTTTGCATGGTCCCTGGCGCATTGCCAGCCAGACCAGCGATAGAAGCAATATTGATGATACGGCCATATTTGCGCGGTATCATCGAACGTTTACCGACAGCCTGCGAGATCAAAAAGATGCTGCGAATATTCAGGTTCATGACCTTATCCCAGGCATCAACCGGATAATCTTCTGCCGGTGCGCCCCAGGTAGCACCAGCGTTATTGATGAGGATATCGATATGCCCAAGACGGGATAGTGTTTCATCTACCAATGGTTGTACCGCTGCTTCTTTAGACAAATCGGCAGCAATTGCGCTGGCATCTATACCACGGCTTTTCAGGTGGGCGACAGCTTCATCCAGATCAGATTGTTTACGCGAAGACAGCACCACTTTAGCACCCTGCTCACCCAATGCTTCTGCCATTTGCAGACCCAGGCCGCGTGAACCACCAGTAATCAGGGCAGTCTTGCCATGCAGGTCAAATAATTGTTGTACGGTGCGAATCGCTTTGCTCATTTTTTTGTCTCCGGTATGTGCGGCCACCACCTGTCTGCGAGCAGACAGGAAGGGCATCGTTTGTTATGGGTTTTTAATAATTTCAGGGCTATGGTTCAGAACCAGGCATCTTGCATATCGAAAGTCGTCATATCGATATTCGATAGCAAATCCAGTTGAGGATGAACGCGTGGCAATTCCCAGTGGAAGAAGTATTTACAAGCCTGCAGTTTGCCAGCATAGAAATCAGCATCATGGTGATTTTCTTTGTTCAGGCATAATGTAGCTTGTTCCAGCCACATCCAGGCAACAACGGCATGACCAAAAACCTCAAGATAAGCGGAAGCATTTGCCAGGGTTTTATTGGCATCCCCCACCCCATGCAATTGTTGCGTTACACTGGCCAGTCTTTGCAGCACACGTGCCAGTGATTTGGTATAGGCCAGCAATTCAGGATGTGCGGCCGCTCTCGCCAGGGTCTTGTGCATGATTTCACCCAACGCTTCCAGCGCGGCACCTTCTTGCATGACAACTTTGCGGCCAAGCAGATCCAGCCCCTGAATACCGTGCGTGCCTTCGTGTATTGGATTGAGGCGGTTGTCGCGGTAAAACTGCTCTACATTATATTCACGGGTGTAGCCATAGCCACCATGGACTTGTATAGCGAGATTATTCGCTTCCAGACACCATTGTGATGGCCAGGATTTGGCGATAGGCGTCAATATTTCCAGCATCTGTGCTGCGTGGGTACGCGCTTCAGGCGATGGCGCGGTACGCTCTTCGTCGACCAGGCGGGCACAAAACAAATTCAATGCGAGGCCACCTTCAACATAGGCTTTTTGTGCCAGCAACATGCGCTTGACGTCAGTATGTTCAATGATGGGCACTTGCGGTGCTGCAGGGTCTTTGTTTAGCGGTGCACGTCCCTGAGGACGGTTACGGGCATAATCGAGCGCATGCAGATAGCCGGTATAGCCCAGCATGACAGCACCCAAACCGACACCTATACGTGCCTCATTCATCATGTGAAACATGTTAGCCATGCCACGGTGCAAAGTGCCTACGAGGTAACCTATCGCGCCAGCTTTTCCTTGCGGCTTGAATTTACCTTCACCAAAATTCAGCATGCAATTGGTGGTGCCGCGATACCCCATTTTGTGATTCAGACCAGCCAGCACCACGTCATTACGCTCACCGATGCTACCATCCGAATTCACCAGTTTTTTCGGCACGATGAAAAGTGAGATACCTTTCACACCAGGTATCAGCTTGCCACTTGCGTCCGGCACCTTGGCCAGCACCAGATGCACGATATTCTCGGCCAGTTCGTGTTCACCTGCCGATATCCACATCTTGTTACCAGTCAGCCGGTAAGTTCCATCTTCTTGTGGTTCAGCTCTGGTGACGATATCAGACAGGCTGGAGCCAGCTTGCGGTTCGGACAAACACATGGTACCAAAGAAGCGGCCTTCCAGCATGGGTTTGACAAAGGTCTCTATTTGCTCACGCGTGCCGCATTTGAGCAAGGTATTGGCATTGCCGATGGTCAGGAATGGATAAGATGCCGTGCCTACATTCGCGCCTTTGAAATAAGCAAAACCAGCTTTTTCAACGACGCAGGGTAATTGCATGCCACCGACATCAAAGTCTTGTCCAGCGGCCATCAGGCCTGCTTCGCAAAAGGCTTTCAGGGCCGTCTTCACCTCAGGAATCATATGCACTTCTTCGCCATCGAAGTGCGGCTCCTGCTGGTCATTTTTTTTATTGTGGGTAGCGAACAGGTCTGTCGCTATTTGTTCGCAGGTATCAAGAGCGGCATTGAAAGTTTCGCGGCTATGGTCGGCGAAACGTGGCCTTTGATTCAGTGACTCTACATTCAGCCATTCATACAGCATGAATTCAAGATCACGGCGGGAAAGAATTTTAGATTGCATGGCTTTATCTGGACAAAAGAGGTGAGGTACTCATTTTGCCCTGACCGCATGACAACTTCATGCAGTCAGGGCACCCGACATGCATCCAGCTTAGACTACTTCAAACAAACCTGCAGCGCCTTGGCCGCCACCGATACACATGGTCACCACTACATATTTTGCACCACGACGTTTGCCTTCTATCAATGCATGGCCAGTCAGGCGCGCGCCTGAAACACCATATGGATGGCCCACTGCAATTGCACCACCATTGACATTCAATTTATCCATAGGGATGCCGAGTTTGTCCGCACAATACAAGACTTGCACGGCAAATGCCTCGTTCAATTCCCACAAGCCTATGTCTTCAACTTTGAGCCCAGCTTTTTTCAATAATTTTGGAATGGCAAACACTGGGCCTATACCCATTTCATCCGGTTCGCAACCAGCGACAGCAAAGCCGCGGAAAATACCCAATGGTTGCAAGCCCTTTGCTTCAGCCAGTTTGCTGCTCATCAGAATGGCAACAGAAGCGCCGTCAGAAAACTGGCTGGCATTACCGGCAGTAATCACACCACCTGGCACTGCGGTACGGATTTTGGAGACGCCTTCGAGCGTGGTATCTGCACGTATGCCTTCATCGGCAGAAATAGTCACTTCTTTGGTAACCAGCATGCCAGTCGCTTTATCTGCAACGCCCATGACAGTCGTCATCGGTACGATCTCGGCATCAAACAGGCCAGCGGCTTGTGCAGCGGCTGCGCGCAACTGGCTTTGTACGCCGTACTCATCCTGACGTTCGCGTGGGATACCATAGCGCTTGGCAACTGTCTCTGCGGTCTGCAGCATAGGCCAGTAAACTTCTGGCTTGTGTTGCTTCAACCAGGTTTCAACCATCATGTGGCTATTGGCTTCGTTTTGTACGCAAGAAATAGATTCGACACCGCCTGCCGCAAATACATCGCCTTCACCTGCAATAATTCTTTGTGCTGCGAGAGCAATGGTCTGCAAACCTGAAGAGCAAAAACGATTGACCGTCATGCCAGCAGTAGTTACCGGGCAACCTGCACGCAAAGCGATCTGACGGGCGATATTGCTGCCAGTTGCACCTTCTGGTGTTGCGCAACCCATGATGACATCTTCCACCTCGCCGGCTTCAATCTTCGCACGGGTAATGGCAGCATTGAGCACATGGCCACCCATAGTGGCACCATGCGTCATGTTGAAAGCGCCCTTCCAGGATTTTGCAAGGCCAGTGCGGGCGGTGGATACGATAACTGCGTCAGACATGTAGATCTCCTGATTGATATAAGTATGTGTACAGGCTGGCACTGCTGATAACCATCATAAATAGTAATTTGCCCTTTGCAAACCAACATGCAGGAACAAACTGCCATAGCCCTGTTTTGCTTGAATCGAAATGCCGGAATAAAAAGCCTTTAGATCAAGCGCAAAAAAGAGAATATCACATTTTAGTACGACCGTTCGCAAATTAATTTCATCTCACTCTGCGCATCAATATTGCTCTTTTTTACACAATCAGGATAGCTATTTTGTAAGTTTCTGTAAGTTTCGAGCAAGCAAGCCGTAAGTTTCGACTTGCACACTTTGCTTGCAATAAAAAATTATGTCGGAAATGTGATTGTTCAATTCCGGCAACTTTTTTTAGCAAACTTAATATACTTAAAAAACAGGAGACAAGCATGGCGACAGCACCTATCGCAACGTCAGGCGGCATGACATCCGAAGAACGCAAGGTTATTTTTGCTTCTTCGCTGGGCACCGTCTTTGAATGGTACGACTTTTATCTCTACGGCTCACTCGCATCCATCATTGCCAAACAATTCTTTGCTGGCACCGACCCCAATACTGCCTTCATCTTTGCCTTGCTGGCATTTGCGGCAGGCTTTATCGTACGTCCGTTTGGTGCGCTGGTTTTCGGTCGCCTTGGCGACATGATAGGCCGCAAGTACACCTTCCTGGTCACCATCCTGATCATGGGTGCATCTACCTTCTGCGTGGGTTTGTTACCCAATTACGCAACTATCGGTATCGCTGCACCGGTTATCCTGATCACTTTGCGTATCCTGCAAGGTCTGGCGCTGGGTGGTGAATATGGCGGTGCGGCAACCTATGTGGCAGAACATGCCCCACACGGCAAGCGTGGTGCCTTCACAGCATGGATACAGACGACAGCTACGCTAGGCCTGTTCCTGTCCCTGATGGTGATTCTTGGCACACGCATGGCAATTGGTGAAGAAGAATTTGCTAGCTGGGGCTGGCGCATTCCTTTCCTGGTCTCGGTTTTCTTGTTGGCAATTTCTGTATGGATTCGTTTGTCCATGAATGAATCTCCGGCGTTTGCGAAAATGAAGGCTGAGGGCAAAACTTCCAAAGCGCCTTTAACAGAATCTTTCGGTCAATGGAAAAACCTGAAGATCGTTATTCTGGCATTGCTGGGTTTGACTGCCGGTCAAGCGGTGGTCTGGTACACAGGGCAATTCTATGCTTTGTTCTTCCTGCAGCAAACATTGAAAGTGGACGGCCCTACTGCCAACATCCTGATTGCAGCATCCCTGGTAATTGGTACGCCATTCTTTATCGTGTTTGGTTCTTTGTCCGATAAAATCGGCCGCAAACCTATCATCATGGCTGGCTGTTTGATCGCTGCATTAACCTACTTCCCTATCTTCAGTGCATTGACGCATTATGCTAACCCTGCGCTAGAGGCAGCATTGAAAAATGCACCAGTCGTGGTCACTGCAGACCCGGGTGATTGCCAATTCCAGTTCAATCCTACAGGTACGAAGAAATTTACTTCTTCTTGCGACATAGTCAAAGCTAAACTGGCTGCAGCTTCAGTCAATTATTCGAATGAAGTTGCTGCACCAGGCACTATTGCCTCTGTTAAAGTTGGCGACAAAGTTATAACTTCTTACAATGCGAACGGCTTGCCAAAAGACGAAGCAGCTGCAAAAGACAAGGCTTTTTCCAAAGAGCTGGCTGAGTCAATTAAAGCTGCAGGCTACCCAGCAAAAGCTGACCCTGCTCAAGTCAACAAACCTATGGTGTTGCTCTTGCTGGTGATATTGGTGCTGTATGTAACTATGGTATACGGCCCTATCGCTGCGATGCTGGTGGAAATGTTCCCAACCCGCATACGCTACACTTCGATGTCCCTGCCTTATCATATCGGGAATAGCTGGTTTGGCGGCTTGCTGCCAACCACTGCATTTGCTCTGGTGGCCTTCAAGGGTGATATTTACTACGGCTTGTGGTATCCAATCATCATCGCTCTGGCAACATTTGTTATCGGCGTCTTCTTCGTCAAAGAAACCAAAGACAATGATATCTATGCGGCTGATTGATATTAGCTGAGCCCACCAAGCAATACGCAAGAAGCACAAAAGCCCGCTCGTCAAATGACGAGCGGGCTTTTTCAATTTGCTTATTTACAAAGTGTAATGCATATGCAAACTGGCTTGCCCCGCAACAGCTTTCAATTGCGCATTACTGCCAACCACCAGACTTGCGCGGGTCGATACATGCCCAAATGGCAGACCAGTTATCAATGGCACCCCAACCAGGCTGCGAATATAAGCGAACATGGCATTGAAATCATAGCCGTTATCATGCACAGCCAGTTTGTAGGCGGAAAAGTTGCCGAGGACGATGGCTTTTTGCTTATTCAGTACACCAGCAAAATGCAATTGCAACAGCATGCGTTCTATGCGATATGGGTGCTCGCCTATGTCCTCCAGGAACAATATACCGTCTTCCACTTCAGACCAGTATGGGGTGCCAATAGCATGCGTCAACATGGCCAGGTTCCCACCCCATAACTTGCCCTGCACCAGCACTTCTTGATCTGTGCCGGTTTCAAATTCGACGACGTGTGTGGAATTACTGACGCATGATTTGAATTGTTGCAGTGTATATTCAACTGGCTGTTCACGTATGTAATCATCGCACAGCATGGGGCCGGCAATACTCGTGCGGCCACGTTGCAACATTGCAAGATGAAGCAGAGTGAAATCACTGTAACCAACAAAGCACTTGCCGCTATTTGCCAACAAGTCAAAGTCAATCAATGGCATCAGTCTTGACATGCCATAGCTACCGCGCAAGGCCATGACTATCTGCACATCAGGATTATGCGCAGCTTCATGAATTTGCCTGACACGTTCGGCATCAGTCGCACCAAAGCGCTGGAATTTAGCATCAGCTTCATAGTAGCTGTGCACCTTAAAACCTTGTCCGGCCAAACGCTGCAAGCCACGGCCGATGAGACTGTCATCCAAAGGAGCACCGCTAGGGGCTATGATGGCGATTCCGGTTTTTGTGCTTTGTTCTAGCATAGTGTGCTTCAGTCTTGTGTAGAGGATGAGTTCTCAGTAGCTACCAGTTTCTTTTGCGCCGCCACAGCACGCCGGTGAGCAAAAAAATCCCTCAGCATGGTACTGCATTCGCTTGCCAATACGCCACCGGTGACTTGCGTGTGATGATTCAAATGCCCGTTCTCGAATACATTGAGCAAAGAGCCAGCCACACCTGTTTTGGGATCACTGGCAGCGAAAACAACACGTGCCAGCCTGGCATGCATCATCGCTCCTGCACACATCATGCAAGGCTCAAGCGTAACGTAGAGTTCACATCCAGGCAGGCGGTAATTGCCAATTAACTCAGCCGCCGCGCGCAGCGCCATGATTTCGGCATGTGCTGTGGGATCGTGCTTTCCTATGGGGCGGTTATAGCCGCTGGCGATGATCACACCATCCTTGACGACCACAGCCCCAACCGGCACCTCTCCCTCGTCCCAAGCCAGCCTGGCTTGCTGGTAAGCTGCCTGCATGAAAGGGATATCACGCAGACTCTGCTCATCCTGTGGTGGCAGATTTTGCTCTTCAACCATTACCCGTCTATCTCTGCCCAGCAATTCGGGGTTTCATAGAGAGTAACCTTGGTCAATTCCAGGGTGCGGCCAAATCTGCCGTGATAGACCACCTTCAAAATATCAAAGGCGATCTTGGCCAAATTTTCCACTGTCGGCACGCGATCTATCACCACAGTCTTGTGGCCTGGCAGTTTCTCCAGGAAATTCTTGATGATGTAATCCTTCTCGTAGACGATGAAGGAATGGTCCCACAAGTTCACCAGATGTTCATTGGCGAGCGCCTTGATATCACCAAAATCCATGATCATGCCGTTATCCGACTCGCCATCCTTCTGGACGACCTCACCGGTCAGAGTAATTTGCAGGGTGTAGCGGTGACCGTGCAAATTGCGACACTGGCTGCTGTGATCGGGAATACGATGACCTGCATCGAATTCCAACTTTCTGGTAATCGTTAACATGAAAACTCAAGGGATCTGTAATAGTTTATGGGTTTGCAAACTCAGCTTCCATTGCGGATGCTGTTTGCAGAATTCAACTGCGAGACGCAAATTATCGTCTCTTAAAGGGCCATCCATGGCTTGTACAAAGTAATGTTCAAAATCAAGATTTGCATATGCTGCCATATCCTGACCAAACTGTGGTATCACCACTTTCAACTCACTGCCCTTGCGCACGACCAGTTCTGAGCCCATTTTGGGGCTGACACAAATCCAGTCCACACCTTCAGGCACAGGCAAAGTGCCGTTGGTTTCTATGGCAATCTCAAAACCCACTGCATGCATGGCATCAATCAAGGCAGCATCAAGTTGCAACAAGGGCTCGCCACCAGTAAACACCACATACTTACTTGCAGTATAGGACACTGGCCACAAAGCATTGATCGTCGCAGCCAGCTCTGCGGCCAGCTTGAACTTGCCACCACCCTCGCCGTTTGTACCAACAAAATCGGTATCACAAAACTGACAAACCGCAGTTGACCTGTCTTCTTCGCGCCCCGACCACAAGTTGCAGCCAGAAAAACGACAAAACACCGCCGGGCGCCCGGCATGATTGCCCTCGCCCTGTAGAGTATAAAAAATTTCTTTGACGCTATAAGTCACGTCTTATTCCCGCATGTTTGTCAGCAGCGACTTTGAAGGCTGCACAGGCAAGGCTTTTAACAAAGCCGCTCTCTTTTACACCGCATGAAAAATGCAGTATACGAAATTTAATGCGCTTTTGGAACGCAAAAGGGGAACATGATACCACGGAGTGCCATATTGGCCTTCTTGCTTCGACGAAACTCAGGGCTAATCGCCTGAGCCCTTTTGAAATTTTATCAAGAAAATATCTATTTCCCAAAATGAGCCAAGGCTTGCCTGACGTGCCCAAAAAGAAAACGCAAAGTCCTCTTACTTGGATTTACGCTCAGAAACTAGAATACTAGCAACTTCATTTGCTGTGTATTGCTT
>Ga0187842_1001289_pt1 | contig 11770 bp, 10 predicted proteins | sample SpaLakP09_SKY_41_FD_134514 | JGI IMG/M metagenome (GOLD analysis project Ga0187842, IMG submission 134514) | Oligotrophic lake water microbial communities from Sparkling Lake, Wisconsin, USA - SP09_SKY_41 | ecosystem: Environmental > Aquatic > Freshwater > Lake | place: USA: Sparkling Lake... | reverse complement strand
GGGCTCAGCCTGTTCCTGAATCAGGAAGCCAATGTCGTCATCAAGGATGCCGCGTTTGCCAGCAGCCTGCGCCAGCACATCGAGGCGGCGGTGGGCGATGGTGTGGTGATCCATACCAGCGATTTCGAGCACGTGGGGCGCTGGCGCCGGCTCGGCTACGAACTCGCTTATTTTGCATACAAGATGATTATGCGCATAGTCGCAGTAGGGAAATACGCGTGAATGAAAATGGTAGTGTAAGACTGGATAAATGGCTGTGGGCGGCACGCTTCTTCAAGACCCGTTCGCTGGCCACCGACGCCGTCGATAGCGGCAAGGTCAAACTGGGCGGCGACAAGGTCAAACCGGCCCGCTCCGTGCGCATCGGCGATGTGCTGGACATCGACAATGGTTCCGACCGCTGGGAAGTGGACGTGATGAACCTGTCCGAAGTGCGCGGCCCCGCGCCCGTGGCGCGCAATCTGTACGAAGAAACTGACGCCAGCGTGGCGCGGCGGGCCGAAGTGGCCGAACATCGCCGGCTGTACCGCGAGCCCGGCGCCGATATCAAGGGCCGTCCCACCAAGCGCGACCGCCGCCAGCTGGGCAAGCTATAGCACGTTCGTGCGGATTTTGCTGCGTCGCATCAATAGAACCACACCTCTAACGGTACTGTTTGACATTTACCCCTCGGTAGATAATAGTACGAGCGTTCGCAATTCTTTCACACGGAGTAAATTTAACTAGCGCAGAATGTTATTTCTTCTCCTAGATTAATTTTTACCTTGGGACGTAATCTTATTAATACCTCAACTAAATTTATGCGCAAAGGTGAGCTGACACGGGCTGCAATTCTGGACGTGGCACTGGAGCTGGCTAGCCGCGATGGCCTTGAAGGCCTGACCATCGGGCTGCTCGCGGATAAGATGAACATGAGCAAGTCTGGAGTGTTTGCCCACTTCGGTTCCCGTGAAGATTTGCAGCTGGAAGTGCTGAAGCTGTATCACCACCGCTTCGAACAGGAAGTGTTCTTCCCTAGTGTCAAGGAGCCGCGCGGTATCCAGCGTCTGCAGTCGATGTTCGCCCGCTGGGTGAAACGGGTCAGCGTGGAAGTGGCTTCCGGTTGTATCTATATCAGTGGCGCTGTCGAGTATGACGACCGTCCCGGTCCCATCCGCGAAGAGCTGATGGCCATGGTCGGTGCGCGGCAGGGCGCGCTGTTGCGCTGCGTGAAGCAGGCGGTCGAATGCGGCGATCTGAAAGCCGATACCGACCCGCAGCAGCTGGTATATGAAATGTACGGCCTGATTCTGGCGCTGCACCATGATGCGCGTTTCCTGCGTATTCCGGGCAGTCTGGCACGGGCTGGCATTGGTTTTGAACGCTTGCTAGGTACGTATCGCAATCCGCAATCACCGGCAGCGGTGGTCGCACAGCACTAAAGCGCAGCATTAATTAGCTCACCATTTAATTTCGTAGTCACTACAAAAGTCATCAGGAGAAAATCATGGGTCAATACGTCGCACCAATCCGGGATATGCAATTCGTTCTGCACGAGTTCCTGAACGTCGGTGAAGAACTGAAAGCACTGCCGGATTACGCTGAAGTTGATGCCGACATCATCAACCAGGTGCTGGAAGAAGGCGGCAAGTTCACCTCGGAAGTGCTGTTCCCGCTGAACCACTCGGGCGACCGCGAAGGCTGCAAGCACGATGCTGCCACCAAGACCGTGACCACCCCGAAAGGCTTCAAGGAAGCCTACCAGCAGTACGTGGAAGGCGGCTGGGCGGCGCTGGCCTGCGATCCTGAATACGGCGGCCAGGGCCTGCCAGTAGTGCTGAACAACTCGTTCTACGAAATGCTGAATTCGGCCAACCAGGCCTGGACCATGTACCCTGGTCTGTCGCACGGCGCCTACGAGTGCCTGAAAGAACACGGCACCGACGAACAGAAAAAAATCTACCTGCCTAAGCTGGTTTCAGGCGAATGGACCGGCACCATGTGCCTGACCGAGCCACACTGCGGTACCGATCTGGGCATGCTGCGCACCAAGGCTATCCCACAGGCTGACGGTTCGTGGGACATCACCGGCGCCAAGATCTTCATCTCGGCCGGCGAACACGACATGTCGGAAAACATCCTGCACCTGGTGCTGGCCCGCGTACCGGACGCGCCGGAAGGCTCGAAAGGCATCTCGCTGTTCCTGGTACCTAAATACCTGCCGAAAGCCGACGGTTCTATCGGCGAGCGCAACCCGATCACCGGCGGCGCGATCGAAGAAAAAATGGGCATCCACGGTAACTCGACCTGCCAGATGAATCTGGACGGCGCCAAAGGCTGGATCATCGGCCAGCCGAACAAAGGCCTGAACGCCATGTTCGTGTTCATGAACGCTGCCCGTCTGGGCGTGGGCATGCAGTCGCTGGGTCTGACCGAAGTGGCTTACCAGAACGCGCTGGTGTACGCCAAAGACCGTATCCAGATGCGTTCCCTGTCGGGCGTTAAAGCACCTGATAAAGCAGCTGACCCTATCATCGTGCACCCGGACGTGCGCCGCATGCTGCTGACCGGTAAAGCCTACGCGGAAGGCGCCCGCGCTTTCACCTCCTACGTGGCACTGCAGATCGACCGCGAACTGCACCACCCAGACGAAGAAGTGCGTAAGGAAGCGGCCGACGAAGTAGCGCTGCTGACCCCTATCGTTAAAGCCTTCATCACCGACAACGCCTGGATCGCCACCTCGGAAGCCATGCAGGTGTACGGCGGCCACGGCTACATCTCGGAGTGGGGCATGGAGCAGTACGTACGTGACGCCCGTATCAACCTGATTTACGAAGGCACCAACACCATCCAGTCGCTCGACCTGCTGGGTCGTAAGATCCTGGGCGATAACGGCGCCAAGCTGCGTAAATTCGGCGAGAAAATCAAAGCCTTCGTGGAAGACAACGGTACCGATGAAGCCATGAGCGAATTCGTTACCCCGCTGGGCGACCTGGGCGACAAGGTCACCAAGCTGACCATGGAAATCGGCATGAAAGCCTTCCAGAACCCGGACGAAGTCGGCGCTGCCTGCGTGCCTTACCTGCGCGTAGTCGGCCACATGGTGTACAGCTACTTCTTCGCTCAAATGGCGAAGATCGCGCTGGCCAAGGAAGACAGCGGCGACAACTTCTACAAAGCCAAACTGGCGACTGCACGCTTCTACTTCGCCCGTCTGCAACCAGAAACTGCAACCTTGATTCGTCAGGCACGTTCGGGTTCGGCCAACCTGATGGCCCTCGACGCTGACCTGTTCTAAGCAACTTAAGGATACGACATGACCAATTTCATCGTTAAAAAAGTAGCCGTGCTGGGTGCCGGCGTTATGGGCGCGCAGATCGCCGCTCATTGCGTCAACGCCAAAGTGCCTGTGGTGCTGTTCGACCTGCCGGCCAAGGAAGGTCCGAAAAACGGCATCGTGCTGCGCGCAATCGAGAACCTGAAAAAGCTCTCGCCTGCACCGCTGGGTAACAAGGAACACGCTGCCCTGATCGAAGTAGCCAACTACGAAGACGACCTGGCCAAGCTGGCCGAGTGCGATCTGATCATCGAAGCCATCGCCGAGCGGCTGGACTGGAAACACGACCTGTACGCCAAAGTGGCACCGCACATTGCACCGAACGCGATCTTCGCTTCGAACACTTCGGGCCTGTCGATCACCAAGCTGTCGGAAGGTTTCGACGCGGATCTGAAATCGCGCTACTGCGGCGTGCACTTCTTCAACCCACCGCGCTATATGCACCTGGTTGAAATCATCCCGACCGAGTTCACCAAGCCGGAAATCAGCGACCAGCTGGAAGGCTTCCTCACCACCACGCTGGGCAAAGGCGTGGTACGTGCCAAGGACACCCCTAACTTCATCGCTAACCGCGTAGGCGTGTTCGGCATTCTGGCCATTGTCCACGAAGCCGAGAAATTCGGTCTGTCGGTCGACGTGGTCGACGATCTGACCGGCGCCAAGCTGGGCCGCGCCAAATCGGGCACCTTCCGCACCGCGGACGTGGTCGGTCTGGACACCATGGGCCACGTCATCAAAACCATGCAGGACTACCTGCCGAACGATCCGTTCGCCGCCGTCTACAAAACCCCGGCCGTGCTGGCTGGTCTGGTAGAAAAAGGCGCGCTGGGCCAGAAGACCGGCGCCGGCTTCTACAAAAAAGTAGGCAAGGAGATCCAGCGTCTGGACTTCGCTACCGGTGAATATGTCGCCGGCGGCGGCAAGGCTGCCGACATCATCGCCCGCATCCTGAAAGAAAAGGATCCGGTCAAGAAGATGAAAGCACTGCGCGAATCGACCAATCCACAAGGCCAGTTCCTGTGGGCGATCTTCCGTGACGCTTTCCACTACATCGCTATCCACCTCGACAGCATCGCCGACAACGCCCGCGAAATCGACTTCGCCATGCGCTGGGGCTTCGGCTGGAACGTGGGCCCGTTCGAAACCTGGCAAGCTGCTGGCTGGGCCGAGGTTGCCAACTGGGTGAAAGAAGACATCGATGCCGGCCACGCACTGTGCAATGCACCGCTGCCAGCTTGGGTATTCGAAGGCCCAGTGGCGGAAAAAGGCGGCGTGCACACCCCTGAAGGTTCGTGGTCGGCCGTATCGAAATCGTTCGTGCCACGTTCGGATCTGGCCGTGTACCAGCGTCAGCAGTTCCGCGCTCCCGTATTCGGTTCGGGCGCCGTCGACGGCCGCACTGCCGGCACCACCGTGTTCGAGGACGACTCGGTACGTCTGTGGCACAGCGGCGACGACGTGCTGGTGATCTCGCTGAAGACCAAGATGCACGTGATCGGCCAAGGCGTGATCGCTGGCTTCAAGATGGCTCTGGCGGAAGCCGCCAAGAATTACAAAGGTCTGGTGATCTGGAGTGCCGACGCAGCTGAAGGCGGCGCCTTCTCGGCCGGTGCCGACCTGCAATCGGCGCTGCCAGCGTTCATGCAGGGTGGTGCCAAGGCGGTTGATCCTATCATCCGCGAACTGCAAGACACCTTCATGGCCATGAAGTACTCCAACGTTCCAGTAGTGGCGGCAGTAGCCGGTCTGGCACTGGGCGGCGGCTGCGAAATGGCTCTGCACGCATCGAAACGCGTTGCGCTGATCGAGTCCTACATCGGTCTGGTGGAAGTGGGCGTGGGCCTGATCCCTGCCGGCGGCGGTCTGAAAGAAGCGGCAGTACGCGCTTACAAGGAAGCCAAGGGCACGGACATCCTGCAATTCCTGAAAACCGGCTTCACCAACGCGGCTACCGCCAACGTGTCGAAATCGGCGCTGGAAGCACAGGCCATGGGCTACCTGAAAGAAGACGACGTGATCGTGTTCAACCCTTACGAACTGCTGCACGTCGCGAAAGTGGAGGCACGCGCCATGTTCGACAAGGGCTACCGTCCACCACTGAAGGCACCGATTCAAGTGACCGGCCGCTACGGCTACGGCACCATCAAGGCCCAGCTGGTAAACATGCGTGACGGCGGCTTCATCTCCGCGCACGACTTCAAACTGGGCGAAATGATTGCCGAGATCGTATCCGGTGGCGATATCGACCAGGGCTCCTTCGTGAGCGAACAGTGGATACTGGATATGGAGCGTAAAGCATTCCTGGAACTGCTGAACCATCCGAAGACCCAGGAACGCATCATGGGCATGATGCAGACCGGTAAACCGGTCCGCAACTAAGCAGTGCGTAACTCTAAGCAACGCTTCTAAGTGTATGTCTGCCCTGAGCCTGATTTTTAAAGTATTACTGCGAGTGAGACCGAGCATGGTGTATGACCGTATCAAGCAACAGATGATGGATACCCTGCCGCTGGTGCGCACGCTGGGCATCAGGATAGACGAAATCGGCAACGGCACCGCGCAGGTGTCGATGCCGGACGACCAGAAGCTGCACAACCACTTGGGCACGCCGCACGCCGGCGCGCTGTTCACGCTGGCCGAAACGGCTTCGGGAGCAGCCATGGCGGGCGGTTTTGCGGAGCTGATTCCTACTCTACGCCCTGTGGCCAAGGAATCGCGCATCCAGTATCAGAAGGTCGCCCAAGGCGCCACCCGTGCGGTGGGCCGGGTGCCCGGCGATCTGGCTGCGCTGAAGGCCGAGTTGAAAGCGCAAGGCAAGGTAGCGTTCCCCGTGGAAGTCGATATCTTCGACGCCGCCGGTACGCTGGCCGCACAGGTTCAAGTGGAATGGTATTTATCCGAGAAGCGTAGCTAACATCGCAACCGACTTCGATCAAAAATTTTTGAAAGAATAAAATGAGCAAACAAATTCAAGACGCCTACATCGTCGCCGCGACCCGTACCCCGATCGGCAAAGCGCCACGCGGTATGTTCAACAAGACCCGCCCTGACGATCTGCTGGTACGCGTACTGCAATCGGCACTGGCCCAGGCGCCTGGCCTCGATCCAGCCCTGATTACCGACGCCATCATCGGCTGCTCCTTCCCGGAAGCAGAGCAGGGCTTCAACATCGCCCGTCAATCGGTACTGCTGGCTGGTCTGCCGAAAACCGTGGGCGGCGTGACCGTCAACCGTTACTGCGCTTCCGGCATCACCGCGCTGGCCATGGCGGCCGACCGTATCCGCGTTGGCGAAGCCGACGCCATGATCGCCGGCGGCGTGGAATCCATGTCGATGGTGCCGATGATGGGCCATCACCCATCGATGAACCTGAACATGTTCACCGACGAAAACGTGGGCATGGCCTACGGCATGGGCCTGACCGCTGAAAAAGTGGCCACCCAGTGGAAAGTTTCGCGTGAAGCGCAGGATGCCTTCTCGGTCGAATCGCACCGCCGTGCTATCGCCGCCCAGCAGGCTGGCTTCTTCAAGGATGAAACCACGCCAGTGGAAATCATCACCCGTACGCCGGATCTGGCTAGCGGCGAAATCAAGATCAAGACCCGCACCGTGGATACCGACGAAGGCGCACGTGCTGATTCGACCATCGAATCGCTGGGCAAGCTGAAGCCAGTGTTCGCCGCCAAAGGTTCCGTCACTGCCGGTAACAGCTCGCAGATGTCGGACGGCGCAGGCGCGCTGCTGGTGGTGTCGGAGAAGTTCCTGCGCGAGCACAACCTGACTCCGCTGGCCAAGTTCTCCTCGTTCGCCGTCAAAGGCGTACCACCGGAAATCATGGGTATCGGTCCCAAGTTCGCCATTCCGGAAGCCTGCAAAGCCGCCGGCATCACTCAGGACCAACTGGACTGGATCGAACTGAACGAAGCGTTTGCTGCTCAGGCCCTGGCCGTGATCGGCGATCTGGGTCTGGACCCAGCCAAGGTTAACCCGATGGGCGGCGCGATTGCGCTGGGCCACCCGCTGGGCGCAACCGGTGCTATCCGTGCTGCCACCGTGGTGCACGCTCTGCGCCGCAACAACCTGAAATACGGCATGGTCACCATGTGCGTTGGCGCTGGTATGGGTGCCGCTGGTATCATCGAGCGCGTATAAACTAACGCGTACGGTGGCTGCACTGGCCGCCTAGGCGCCTGAGCGCAACCGTCCAAAGGGCGCCCGGAGTTATCCGGCGCCCTTTCACTATTCTGGAGACAGCATGGATATTTTGAGCAGCATTAGCAACGGCGTTCTGACGCTGGAATTCAACCGCCCCGAGCGCAAGAATGCGATCACCTCGGCGATGTACCAGAGCATGGCCGACGCCATCAACGCTGCCGAGCAGGATACCAGCGTGCGTGCGCTGCTAATCTGCGGCAAGCCGGAGATTTTCACGGCCGGTAACGATCTGGAAGACTTCATGAAATCGGCCCGTCCTGACGATGGCGCCGGCATCGAGTCGCGCTCTGTGTACCAGTTCATGATGGCGCTGGCCAGCTGCAGCAAGCCGGTGGTGGCCGCCGTGGCGGGTGCCGCCGTCGGCATCGGCACCACGCTGCTGCTGCACTGCGACCTGATCTATGCAGCCGATAACGCCAAGTTCTCGGTGCCGTTCGTGCAGCTGGGCCTGTGCCCTGAATACGGCTCCAGCCTGCTGCTGACGCAAGTGGCCGGCTATCCGCGTGCGGCTGAAAAGCTGATGCTGGGCGAAGCCTTTTTGGCACAGGAAGCGCTGGAAATGGGGCTGATTTCGAAAATCCTGCCGGCAGCTGAACTGCGCGCCTTTGCCGAAGGGCAGGCGGCCAAGCTGGTAGCGCTGCCGGCCAGTTCGCTGCGCGTCACCAAGCAGCTGATGAAAGCCGCTCGCAAAGGGCCCGTGGCCGATGCCATCGCGGCAGAAAACGTTCACTTCGGCGCCATGCTGGGGGCAGCGGAAGCGCGCGAAGCCTTCATGGCTTTCTTCCAGAAGCGCAAACCCGACTTCAGCCAGTTCGCCTGATGGCAGGCGGGGCGGCTGGTTAGAATTCGCCGTAACGATTGCGGATTTCGGCTAGCACGCCCTGCTTCTCCAGCCGCATGATGGCGGCATTGATCAGTTCCAGATCTTCTGCGGTGGTGGTGCTCTTGTTGAGCATCAGGTGCACGGGCGCGCGCAGCACCGTCAGGGGCAGGGCGCTGATGGCCAGACCCAGTTCGCGTGCTTCGTAGCGTAGCGCCGCCGTGTCGCCCAGTATCAGATCGGCGCGTCCCGCCTCCAGCATGCGCAAGCCCTGCTGGAAATTCAGAAAAGTACTTAGGTGGCCGCTGGCCAGCAGCTGCGGCTGCAGCTTGGCATAGGCGGCGCCATACCAGCCCACCTTGGGCGCCAGCAGGGACACCTGCATGGCCAGCAGCCCGTCCAGTCCGCGCAACTGCTGATAGCGCGGCAATTGCTCGCTACGGACAAACAGGCTGACCGATTCGGTGCGGTAGGGAATGCTGAAGCGGGCAATCTTGCGCCGTTCGGCCGTATCGGAGGCGGCCAGCAGCACATCGAGGCTACCCTGTTCGAACTGGCGCTGGCGGCGTGCCGTGGGCAGTTCCGGCATCAGTTGCAGGGCGCAGCCCGCTTCGCGGAAGATGGCTTGCGTGAGTTCCAGATCGAGCCCGGTAGGGGCACTGTTAGGCTTGCTGAAAACATAAGGCGGCCATTGCTCCAGCGCCATTTTTAACTGGCAGGGGGCCGCTTGCGCCGGCAGGGCGGTCGCATACAGCAGGGCCACAGTGGTGCCGACAGTACGGGCTTGCATGAGGAAACCGATCATTGAACTTTGACTACAATTTGCCAGAAGTGGGGAGAATGTCAAGCCTTCCGCCTGTCATGCTTGCTGGCTAGCCAGTCGCCGCGGTGCGGCTTACCATAGCGTTGGCCTACATTCTGTGGCGTTCTAACTCTGAGCGGGGAAGTAATTTGGTTTCTACTCTAGAACTGGCGGCGAATGCCGTCATGACGGTATCGATCGTGCTGGCGGGGCGCAACAATGTGCATTCGTGGTGGCTGGGTGTGGTGGGCTGCAGCATGTTTGCCCTGTTGTTTTATGGCGTCAATCTGTATGCCGACGTGGCGCTGCAGCTATTCTTTATCATCACTTGCCTGCTTGGATGGTGGCGCTGGCTGCGCGGCGATAGCGGTGGACAGCTGCCGATACGGCGCGTGCGCGGTGCGGTGCTTCTGGGCATGAGTACAGTGGCACTGCTGGCCACCATCGGCTACGGCTTGCTGCTGCAGGCTTATACCAATGCCTATGCGCCGTTTATCGATTCGGCTGTGCTGGCCTTTAGCATCGTCGCGCAATTGCTGCTGATGGGACGGCGCATCGAAAGCTGGCCATTCTGGCTGCTGGTAAATAGCATTTCCGTGCCGCTCTACCTGAGCCGCGGCCTGCAGTTGACGGCTCTGCTGTATGCGGCCTACTGGGTGAATGCACTGATTTCGTGGTGGTTTTGGCGACGCCAGATGACTACTGAAAAGCAACTTGCATAGACTGATCGACTTTGTTTTTTTCTCGTTCTATGATGGTGTTACTAGATGGAAAATAACAAAAGGAGATGACATGCAGTGGTTTTCCGACTTGAAAATAGGCCGCAAGCTGATAGTTGCTTTTGCCGCCGTGATCGTGCTGGCCACTTTGCTGGGACTGTTTGCCATCCGTCAGCTCAACGTGGTCAATCAGGCCTCCACCGATATTGCCGATAACTGGCTGCCGTCGATCCGTACGCTGGGCCAGATTGAAGTATCGCTGGCGCGCTACCGGATCTCCGAAACTACCCACATCGTCATGCACGATGCGGCTGAGTTCGATAATGTGGAAAAATCCATGACGACCCGGCTGCAAACCCTGCGCAAGCAGCAGACTGCCTACGAGGCGCTGATTTCCGAGCCCGAGGAAAGACGCGTATATGCGGAGTTCCGCAAGACGCTGGACGATTACCTGGCCGCCAGCCGCAAGCTGATATCGCTGTCGCGCGAGGAAAAAAATGACGAGGCGGCAGCGCTGCTGCGCGGTGATTCCAACAAGCTGTTCCGTACCGCGTTCGAGCAGCTCGATGCGCTGGTGAAAGTCAATGATGAGGGCAGCACGGCCTCCGACAAGGCGGCCGATGTGACCTATGGGCATGCGCGGAATACCATTATCGGCATGCTGGTATTGCTGATGGTGCTCAGCATGGGGCTGGCCGTGTATGTGGCGCGCATCGTTGCGGCGCCACTGGAAGAAGCGGTAGGCATTGCCGGTCGCGTGGCTGAGGGCGACCTGAGCAACGTGATCGTGGCCAGCACCAGCGACGAAACGGGGCAGCTGATGGACTCGCTGCGCGCCATGAACGACAGCCTGCTGAAAGTGGTGGGCGAAGTACGTCACGGCACGGACGCCATCGCCACCGCCTCGGCGGAAATCGCCAGCGGCAATCTGGATCTGTCGCGCCGTACCGAAGGGCAGGCCAGTTCGCTGGAGGAAACTGCCTCGGCCATGGAAGAGCTGACCTCGACCGTGCAGCAGAATGCCGATAATGCCCGTCAGGCCAACCAGCTGGCCCAGTCGGCATCCGGTATCGCCAGCGATGGCGGCAAGGTGGTGGATGAGGTGATTGCCACCATGGATTCCATCAGCGCTTCGTCGCGCAAGATCGTCGACATTATCAGCGTGATCGACGGGATTGCCTTCCAGACCAATATTCTGGCCCTGAACGCTGCGGTGGAGGCCGCGCGCGCCGGCGAACAGGGGCGCGGCTTTGCCGTGGTGGCCACCGAAGTGCGCAATCTGGCCCAGCGCAGTGCGGCAGCGGCCAAGGAGATCAAGGAACTGATCGACGATTCGGTGGTGCAGGTCGAAAGTGGCACGGCGCTGGTGCAGAAGGCTGGCTCCACCGTGGCGGAAGTGGTGTCCAGCGTGCGCCGCGTGAGCGATGTGGTGGCCGAAATCTCGGCCGCCAGTGGCGAGCAGAGTACCGGTATTGCGGAAGTCAACCGCGCCATTACCCAGATGGATGAAGTAACCCAGCAGAATGCAGCGCTGGTGGAGCAGGCTGCTGCAGCGGCCGGCGCCATGCAGGAGCAGGCCGCCAATCTGGCCGAAGTGGTGAGCAAATTCCGCTTGCGTTGAGAGCGGGAGCCGGGCTGCCGGCCCGGATCTATTTGTGACTGCCGGTTTCGACCGGCAGTTCTTCGGCCAGGGCTGGCGCCAGATTCTGCTGCTGGCGGTAGGCACTGGGCGTCAGGCCGGTGCTTTCGCGGAAGGCCGTGGCAAAATTGCCGGCATTGTTAAAGCCCACCATCAGGGCGATATCCTGTACTTCGATATCGGTTTCGCGCAGCAGATTCATGCCGCATTCGATGCGGGCGGCACGGATGTAGGCGAATACCGTCATGCCCGTATGGGC
>Ga0187842_1001284_pt1 | contig 11781 bp, 7 predicted proteins | sample SpaLakP09_SKY_41_FD_134514 | JGI IMG/M metagenome (GOLD analysis project Ga0187842, IMG submission 134514) | Oligotrophic lake water microbial communities from Sparkling Lake, Wisconsin, USA - SP09_SKY_41 | ecosystem: Environmental > Aquatic > Freshwater > Lake | place: USA: Sparkling Lake... | reverse complement strand
GCAGCGGTACTGGGTGGCAAACTCGCCCAGTTTTTGCAAGGTGGTGTGGCCAATGCCGCGCTTGGGCGTGGTCACGCAGCGCAAGAACGCGGGATCGTCATCGTTGTTGACCAGCAAGCGCAGCCAGGCGCACAGGTCGCGAATCTCGGCGCGATCGAAAAAGCTCTGCCCCCCTGACACCTTGTAGGGGATGGCGGCTTTACGCAAGGCTTTTTCTAGCACCCGCGACTGGTGGTTGGCGCGGTAGAGCACCGCAAAATCTTTCCAAGCGCGAAACTGGCTGACACCTTCGCCTATGTCGTTGCCTGCGCGCAAGATTTGTATGCGTGTCACGATGCGCTCGGCCTCGTGCTCTTCGTTGTCGGCATCTATCACCCGCACCGGTTCACCCGCGCCCAACTCAGAAAACAGGGTTTTAGGGAACAGCTTGGGGTTGGGGCCAATCACATTGTTGGCGGCTTGCAAAATGGCCGATGTGGATCGGTAGTTTTGCTCCAGCTTGACCACTTTCAGGGCGGGAAAGTCTTGTGGCAAGCGCTGTAAATTGTCCAAAGTCGCACCACGCCAACCGTAGATGGACTGGTCGTCGTCGCCCACAGCGGTAAACCTTGCCCGCTCGCCCACCAAGAGCTTTAACACCTCGTACTGTGTGGCGTTGGTGTCTTGGTATTCATCCACCAGCACATGGCCCATTTGCTGCTGCCACAGCACTTGCACATCGGGGTGTTGTTGCAAGAGCTTGAGCGGCAGGCCGATCAGGTCGTCAAAGTCCACGCTTTGGTAGGCGCTCAAGCGTTCTTCGTAGCGCGCCATGATGCGTGCGGTGATGCGCTCGTTGTCGTTGCTGGCTTGGGCCTCGGCCATGGCGGCGTTGAGGCCTTGGTTTTTCCACAAGCTGATGGCCCATTGCCACTGGCGTGCGGTGGCCGCGTCGGTGGTGCCCCCCGCGTCTTTCAGGATGGAGGTCACGTCGTCGGTATCCAAAATGCTGAAATTGTTTTTCAATCCCAGCGCTTCGCCGTTTTGCCGCAACATGCGCACACCCAAGGCGTGGAAGGTGCAAATCACCACTTTTTGTGCTTCACGCCCCACCAGTTGCTTGGCGCGTTCGCGCATTTCAGCGGCGGCTTTGTTGGTGAAGGTGATGGCGGCAATGCGCTCAGGCGCCAGCCCCAGTTGAATCAGATGTCCAATTTTGTGCGTGATGACACGGGTTTTGCCCGAGCCTGCACCGGCCAGTACCAAGCAGGGACCGTTGACATGGTGGACCGCTTCGAGTTGGGGGAGATTCAGGTCCGATGACATGCAGGTGACAGTGGAAGAGGCGAAGGCGGCAAAGCCGATCATCATAGCGATGACAATCAGCTACATGCTTTCTATCTTGGGTGTCACCTTTCCCTTTTTCTCTTTGGTGTTCGCTGGCTACTTGGCAGCCAAGCGGGGCTGGCTGCCCTTAGCCGCGATTCCTGGGCTCAACGGTTTTGTGCTGTATTTCGCCCTGCCCAGCATGCTGTTTCGCTTTGGTACTAATACACCCATGGCGCAACTGCTCGATGGCTCGGTGGCGTTGCTCTACGCCCTCAGCGCCAGCGTGATGGTGTTGTTGGGCATGTGGGTTTTGCGGCGGCACTCCAACTGGAACGAGTCGGCTTTTGGCAGCATGGCCGTGTCTTTTCCCAACACCGGTTACATGGGCTTGCCTTTGTTGCTCAGCCTGTTTGGCCCGGCCGCAGTGGGGCCTGCCATCCTCACCATCGTGGTTGATTTGTTTTTCACAAGCTCCGTGTGCATTGCCTTGTCGCGCTTAGATCAAGCGCAAACCCATGGCGCGCGCACCGCCTTGGTTCAGGCCATCAAAAGTGTTTTCAGTATCCCGCTCACCTGGGCCATAGGCTTGGGTGCTTTGGTGTCTGCCAACGCCTGGGTTGTGCCCGAGATGCTGACCCAAACCGTGGGCTTGATGGCGGGTGCGGCAGCTCCCGTTGCCTTGTTCACCATAGGCGCTTTGCTGGCGCGGCCGGTGCCGGCAGCTGCGCTGGGTTGGTGGCATTGGCAGCGCGGCGGCGTGGATGTTTTGCTGGTGGTGTTGAAGCTGGTGGTGCACCCGCTGTGGGTAGCCGGTTTGGGCTGGGGCTTGATTCAATGGGGCTTGCCCCTCACACCCACCGCCTTGATGGCGGTGGTGTTGGTGGCTGCCTTGCCCAGCGCCAGCAACACAGCCTTGCTGGCAGAGCGTTTTGGTGCAGACAGCACGCGCATCACCCGGGTTATCTTGCTCTCCACCGCTTTGGCTTTCCCCAGTTTTTCAGCTTGGGTGGCTTGGTACAAAACTTAAGCTTGGCTCAGCTTAAATCGCCAGCGGATCCACATCGATGGCCCAGCGCAACACCGCTTTGTGCTGTGTGCGAAGTTGCTGCAAATCATCTTGCCATGCTGATAAAAACTGTTGCAGGTGTTTGCGCGAATGGCTTTCCACCAGCATTTGCGCGCGCTCCACATCGGCCACGCGCTGCATGCTCATGGGCACGGCGGGGTAAACGCTCAAACCCCCACCGCCAGTGGGCAAGCGGATTTCTCCCAAAGCCTTGGCGGCATTCAAAAAATCTTGTGCGGCAGTTTGTGTGCGCGCTTCAGCGCGCAGCAGCGCTTGAAAACTAAAGGGCGGCAGGCCCGCTTGCTCGCGCTCTTGTAACTGCTGCGCTGCAAAGCCGGCAAAGTCATGGCGCTTTAAAAACTCAAACACAGGATGGGCGGGGTGGAAGCTCTGTATCCACATTTCACAGGCTTGGACATTGCTCAGTTGTGCGTCGCGCCCGGCGCGACCCGCGGCTTGCAAGAGCAGTGAAAACAGCCGCTCGGGCGCACGAAAGTCGGCAGAAAACAAAGCGCCATCTGGGTTGAGGGCGGCCACCAAAGTCATGCGGCGAAAGTCATGGCCTTTGGCCACCATTTGTGTGCCCACCAACACATCCACTTCACCCTGGTGCACCTCAGCCAGTTGCCGCACCAATTCACCTTTGAGGCGCGTGCTGTCCGCGTCAATGCGCGCCACGCGCAGCGGCGAGCCGTCTGGGCGCTTCATGTCGGCCAGCAGTTCGGCCAGCAGCTCTTCGACTTTTTCCGTGCCGTGGCCCATCGCGCCTATGTCTTGGTTGCCACAAGCGGGGCAAGCACGCGGCACGCTTTGCGTGAGGCTGCAGTGGTGGCAGCGCAGGGTGCGGTCGCCCTTGTGAAAAACGCGGTAAGCGCTGCAATGCGGGCATTCGCTTTTCCAACCGCACTCGGCGCAATGCAAGACCGGCGCATAGCCACGTCGGTTCAACAAAACCAGCACCTGCTCTTGCCTGCCCAGTCGTTCGCGCATAGCGCTCAGTAGCGGCGCAGAGATCAAGGTCTTGCGGGGCTGGTTGTTCATGTCCACCCGCCTAAGTAAGGGCAGTGCGCTGTCGCCCACCCGAGAGGGCATGGACAAGCGGGTGTAGCGCGGCGCGGGTTGACCCACCACCGCCGCTCGGCTGTGGTGCCAACTCTCTAGCGAGGGTGTGGCCGAGCCCAGCAGCACTTGCGCGCCTTCGAGTTGTCCGCGGTAGACAGCCAAGTCGCGGGCCGAATAGCGAGCCCCCTCTTGTTGCTTGTAACTGGGGTCATGCTCTTCGTCGACCACGATCAGCGCCAAACTGGGCATCGAAGCCAGCACAGCCAAACGGGTGCCCAGCACGATGCGCGCCGTGCCCAGATGCGCGGCCAGCCAACTGTTGAGGCGCTGCGCGGGCGTCATGCCGCTGTGCATGGCCACAATAGCAGCGTCGCCTAAATGGGCAAAGCGTTGCCTCACCCGCGCTTCCAACTGAGGCGTGAGGTTGATCTCTGGCACCAACAGCAAGACTTGGGCTTGGGGCGATTGTTCCAGCAACAAGGCCGCACGCCGCAAATACACCTCGGTTTTGCCGCTGCCTGTGCTGCCATGCAGCAAAAACGGGCCAAGCTGCTGGGCCAGTTGGGCCAAGACGTGGGCTTGCTCGGACGTAAGTGGCGGCACATCGGTTTTGTCCACATGCGCGGGAGCCGCCGGCTTGAGGCGTGCCAGCTTGCGCTCAAACTGCAGGGCTGTCATATCGCGCAATGACGGCGGTAAACATGCCATGGCAAATTCACCCGCGCTGCGTTGGTAGTAATTGGCGGCAAAGTCAATCAGCTTTAACCAGTTGGTTGATAAGGCTGGAATACCCGTCAAAACCGAGTGAATGGCTTTCAAGGGGTGGGGAGAGGGCAGGGATGGCGCGTTTGCAGTTGAGGTCCAAACCAAACCCAGCGTGTCGCGTTGGCCCAAGGGCACGCGCACCAAACAGCCTGGCGGTACATCGCTATCGGTTTCATAAGTCAAGGGCCCAGACAAACGGCTGTAAGCCGGTGTGGGCACCAAAACTGAAATTTCCCGCCGCATGTCAAGCCCTCATTTGCGTCGTCAAATTGAGACAAATCTTCATAAAGTCTGCTAAGTACTTGATTGACAAGGGGCTTTGGCAGTCATCCCAAATTTCTGTGGATAACTTTGTTGACAGTTTGTCATTCAGGTGTCTCAAGCCCGAAGAATCAAGGCTTTGAACACAATGCACGAAAAATTGGCAGCCCATAGAATCTATACAAATCAATCACTTAGCTAAAAACTGAAGCCTATTAAAATATTTTTCAGATGTAAGTCCTTAGTTATTCAGTCGGCGAAAATTTGTGCATAACTGAGTTTGCGTGGGTAGAACTTTTTTGTGCAACTGGCGTTTCAGGCGGCTTGGCGCAGCTTTTTCGAGTGGCTGTGCACCGCTTCGACCAAGGCGCTGACATGCTCGGGCGGGGTGAATTGGCTGATGCCGTGACCGAGGTTAAAGATGTGCGTTGGGCCGGTGTTTTGCGTGTCGCTGTGTGGCTTGCCAAAACTGTCGAGCACATGACGCACTTGCGCAGCAATCGCCTCAGGCGGTGCAAACAATACATTCGGGTCGATATTGCCTTGCAAAGCTTTGCCGGGGCCGCCCACCGTGCCACCCACTTGCGCGCGGGCACGCCCGAGGTTGACGGTCCAGTCCAGACCCAGCACCTCGCAGTCGAGATCGGCCATTTCCGGCAACCACAGGCCGCCGCCTTTGGTAAAAACAAGGCGTGGAATAACCACGCCGTCGTGGCTGCGCTGGAGCTGCGAGAGCACGCGGCGTGTATAGGCCAGACTGAAATCTTGAAACGCGCAGTCCGCCAGCACCCCGCCCCAGCTGTCAAACACCATCACCGCTTGGGCGCCAGCTTGGATTTGCGTATTTAAATAGAGGGCCACCGCGTCGGCGTTGATGGCCAAGATGCGGTGCATCAGGTCGGGTCGGCTGTACATCAGGCTTTTCACCAGCCGATAGTCGTCCGAGCCGCCACCCTCCACCATATAACAGGCCAAGGTCCAAGGGCTGCCGGAAAAACCAATCAGCGGCACCCGACCATTAAGGGCTTTGCGGATGCTGGTGACTGCATCAAACACATATTGCAGCTTGTGCATATCGGGTACGGCCAACTCGGCCACTGCCGCTTCATCGCGCACCACTTTGGCAAATTTAGGGCCTTCGCCCAGCGCAAAAGACAGGCCCAAACCCATGGCGTCGGGGACAGTGAGGATGTCGCTGAACAAAATAGCCGCATCCAGCGGGTAACGATCCAGTGGCTGCAAAGTGACCTCGGTGGCGTAGTTCACATTGGTGGCCAAGCCCATGAAGCTGCCGGCTTTGGCGCGGGTGGCGCAATACTCGGGCAAATAGCGACCGGCTTGACGCATCAGCCAAACGGGGGTGTGGTCGGTGGCCTGACGCATGCAAGCGCGGATGAAAGTGTCGTTTAAAAGTGGAGCGTTCATAGAGCTTATTGTGGCAGGGGAACAAGGGATAAAGCTTGGCGCATCAGGTCGGGACTGAGCACCTCAGACAGCACTTGGGCTGGCTGGTCAGGGGATTGAAGCACATAAACAGGCACACCACTGCGACCCAAGCGACCCAAGGCTTGGGTGATGGCAGGGTCGCGGCGGGTCCAATCTGCGCGCAGCAGCAGCACATTTTTTTCTGCAAAGGCTTTCAGCACTTGCGGGTTGCGCAATGTGGTTTGTTTGTTCACTTGGCATGTCACGCACCAAGCGGCAGTGAAATCGATAAACACCGGACGACCTTGCTTGAGCGCGGATTGCACCTTGTCTTCAGACCAGCTTTGCCATTCAGAAGAGGAGGCAACTTGGGGGGTGCTTTCAGTTGTCGGCTCTTGCCAAACCAGGGGCCCCCAAGTGAAAAGCAATACCGCCAACAACCCGCCCCATAAACCAAGGCCCAGCCATTTGGCGCGACCGGTCAAACCCAAGGCCCAGACACAGGCGCTGACCAACAGCAACATGGCCAGCATCACCGCCATACCATCGATACTGGTTTGCTGGCCCAGCACCCACAGCAACCAGACCACGGTGGCCAGCATGGGGAAGGCAAACATCTGTCGCAGCCGCTCCATCCACATACCAGGACGCGGTAACCAGCGCGCCCAAGCCGGCACCCAAGTTAAAAGCGTGAAAGGCAGTGCCAGTCCCAAACCTAAAGTGGTGAAGATCAACAGACCCTGCCACAGCGGCAGGGTCAAGGCAATGCCCACTGACGCGCCCATGAACGGGGCGGTGCAAGGTGCGGCCACCACCACCGCCAGCACGCCAGAGAGAAAAGCATCTGCAAGCGGGTGACGTACCCATTGCGCCGCTAAACCGCTGCTCCAATGGGCTTGAAAATTCAGTACCCCCAAGAGGTTTAAAGCGATGAGGGTGAACACAAGCGCAAGCAGGGACACCACCAGCGGTGACTGCAACTGAAAGCCCCAGCCCAGTTGCTGCCCCGAGGCGCGCAAGCCCGCCACCAACAGTGCCAGCGCCAGCATGCTGGCAATCACGCCCAGCGCATACACCACACCAATGGCACGGCGCTCAGCTGTGTTGTGATGGTGTTGGGTAAGAGAAAGCACTTTGATGGCCAACACCGGCAGCACACAGGGCATGAGGTTGAGCAACAAACCACCCAGAAAAGCACCCAATAAAGCGGCTAACAGCGCGGGCAGACTGGCTGCGTTGGCCGTATCCGCCACCATGGGCGGGGTTAGATTGGGGGGGGGGCTAGCTAAAACGGGCGCTGATTCTGGGGGCCAATCGCCTTTGACCACCACCTCCACCCGCCAAGCCTGGGCGGGTTCGCCAGCCACAATCAACAAGCCCAGTTTGGCCGGCGATTCACTGCGCAAACTGTGAAGAGGCGCTTGCAGCACATAGTCGCTGCCCAGCCATTGGCCTTGTTTGGGCGCAAGCCCCAAGCCACTGGCCAAGACCTCGGTTTGTTCAGTGAAGATTTGCAAGTCTTTGCCTTGCAAGCTGGGTGCCAAGCCCTGAATGGTCAGCGTCAAACCGTTTGGGGACAGTTGGGCTGATTGGGTTGCGGGCTTTAAGTTGCGTGGCTGCACGCTTTGCAGTTGCTCGAATGCGCTGGCAAGGGGTGCAGTGCTGCTGGCCACAGGCAGCTGAAGTTCAAACTGGCCTTCTTGCGGGATGCATTCTTGTTTACACACCAGCCAGCTGGCTTTGAGTTGCACCCGCACCGTTGGGGTCGAAGGGGAAAATTCTGGCGAGAGGGTAAGTGGCGCTCCCAGCAACACCTCGCCCTCAAACCCATGGTTCACCATCTCGCCCACACGGATCATTTGCGGAATAGGCCAAAGCGTGTTGCCGGCTTGCAGGCCTTTGGGCAGCGTCCAAGCGAGCTGTGTGGCCAAGCCGCTGTCGCCAGCGTTGAGCCAATAAGTATGCCAACCCGGCTGGTGTTTCAGCAGCAAACCCAGCAGCACTGGCTGACCTGCTTGCAAGCCTTGGGGCGCGTGCGCCACCAACTCGGCGCGCACTTGGGGGGTGGTGACCACCGAACGCGCCGGCACTTGGGCTTGGCTGACACCCAGACCCAAGCCAAACAAAGCGACAAAAAGCCAGAAAAAACGAAACAAAAGCATGTGCATACGGCGCATGTTACCCAAGCCCTTAAGATGCGGCGCATGAAGGTTTTTCCACGCGACTGGGCTGATTGCAACACCACCGACTTTGCCGAGCTTGATTTACAACAAGCAGTGGCGGTTTTGCCTTTGGGCGCCACCGAGCAACACGGCCCGCATTTGCCCCTGAGTGTGGACACAGATTTGGTCAACGCCATGCTGGGCGCCGCGCTGGCGCATCTGGCCCCTACCGAGCCTGTGCTGGTGTTGCCCACCCAAAGCGTAGGCCTGAGCAGTGAGCACGTCGCCTACGACGGCACACTCTCTTTTGCGCCATCATCGGTCATCGAGCAGTGGTGCAGCCTGGGCGAGGCGGTGGCTCGCAGTGGCATCAAAAAACTGCTGCTCTTTAACGCCCATGGCGGCAATGTGGGGCTGATGGATGTGGTGGCGCGCGAGTTGCGCGGCCATTGTGGTTTGACCGTGTTCAGTTGCAACTGGTACCAACTGCCCTTGGGCGAAGCGATCAACGCTTTTGACGCCCATGAGCAACGCTTCGGTGTGCATGGTGGCGACATGGAAACCTCGCTCATGCTGGCCATCGCCCCACACAAGGTGCGCATGGACCAGGCTCAGCACTTTGTTTCAGCCTCAGAGCAGCGTTCCAAAGACTTTACTTTGCTGGGTGACGGCAAAAGCGCCAAACTCGGCTGGCATATGCAAGATTACAACCCGCATGGCGCAGCTGGCAACGCCGCCGCAGCCACGGCTGAAAAAGGCCAAGCGCTTTTACAGGCGGTGGGCGTTCAATTGGCTCAACTGCTGCAGGAGTTGCAGCGCTTCAAGCCGCTCATTTAAGCCGCCAGCTTCCCTCAGGTGAAGGTCACCCAGTCGCGGTAGGCGGGCGCATCCAAATGGTTGATGGTGTTAAAGCTCACCAAAGTGTGGCGCTTGGGGCCAAACACCAACTCGCTCACCGCTGTGTTGCGAATCCGCATATTCATCTCGATGATGCTCTCGGGCGGCGTGCCCAAAAGCGTGCCCACCGCTGTAGAAATAGGCCCGCCACTGGAGACCATCAACACATCGCCACTGTGCTGGGCGCGCACATGCGCCATGGCGTCTTGTATGCCTTGCACAAAATCCTTAAAAGCCGGCATGCCTGCAGGTTGCACCTCGCCCCGCATCCAAGCTTGCAGTCCTTTGCGCAGCAAGCCGAAATGGTGTTTGTACAACTCGGGCGTGTTGGGCTTGGCCAAAGGTTGGGGGTGGACAGTGTGAATCACCGCATGGCTGTCGTACTCGTTCAAGCCAGGCCACACCAAAGGTGACAAGTTAGGGGCTTGCAGGCCGGCTTGAATGCCTTCAAAGGTTTGGCGGTGGCGCTTCAAACTGCCCATCAGCACCGCCTCAAATTGCAGGCCGCGTTCACGGAAATAGTCGCCCAAGCGCTGGCTTTGCTGATGACCCAGTGGCGAGAGATTGTCGTAATCGTCGGCGCCAAACGAAGCCTGGCCATGGCGCACTAAATAAAGGGTTCCCATGGGTAGCATTGTCGCCAATCTGGGTTGGGAAAAACGCCTCACCGGTGAACCGGCATTTTCCTGCTGACAAATACCGTTGCCACCACGCCCAAGCCAAAGCCCACAGTGAGGGTATCCAGACTTTCTCCCAAAAGTGGAATGGCCATCAACATGCCTAAAAAAGGCTGCAGCAATTGAATTTGACTCACCCGCACCGTGCCGCCCAAGGCCAAACCGCGGTACCAAGCAAAAAAGCCTAGCCACATAGAAAACACGCTCACATAGGCAAAGCCCGCCCACGCGCTCCAAGGGACAGCGCTGGTGGGTTGGCTGAACCAAGCCAGTGGCACTGTGAGTGGCAAAGACATCACCAAAGCCCAGCAAATCACCTGCTCAGCGCCCATGCTTTGAGACAAGCGCCCACCCCATGCGTAGCCCACAGCGCCAAAGGCCATGGCACACAGTAGCAGCACATCCGCGGACTGCACATGGAATCCTGCCTGCCCTGACCGCAGCAGGGCAAAAACCACCACCAAACTGGTGCCAGCAATGGCGCACAGCCAAAAGCCCCAAGATGGTTTTTGTTTATTCATGATGGCCGCCAAACCGGCGGTTGCAAGCGGCAGCACGCCTGTGATGACACTGGCGTGTGAGGCTTCGACATGGCGCATGGCCAAGGAAGTTAACAAGGGAAAGCCAAACACCACGCCAGCAGCCACCCAACTCAAGCCTTGCCATTGGGCTTTGGTCGGCCAAGCTGCGCGAAAGTACAGCAGATAAAGCAGCGATAAAACACCCGCCACCGAAGCGCGTCCCATGGCTAAAAACACCCCAGACAAATGGGGCGCTTCAGTCGTGCCAACCGCCAATCGGGTGACCGGCAAGGTGACGGCAAACAGGGTCACGCCCAAGAGGCCCAACCACATGCCTTGTCGTTCGGCAGGCGTCATGCGCTGGGTGTGCGAAGGCTCAAGGTCTCCAAGCGCGCCATGGCTTGAAGCACCTCGTCATCGATTTGGCTCACGCGGCTGGCTTTGTCAGCCGCCGCCTTCGGGTCACTGGCATACAAGCTGCCATCTGCCAAAGCGAGGTTGAGAGCGCTTTGTTCCTGTTCCAGTTGCGCGATCAAGGCGGGCAGACTGTCGTATTCGCGTTGCTCTTTGAAGCTGAGTTTTTTAGCCGCTGTTTTGACAGCAACGGTTGGGGGTTTCACAGCCAAAGCCGGCTTGATGTCAGCCACTTTTTGTGACCACACCTTGGCGCGGCTCGATTGCAGCAACCAATCTTGCACGCCGCCTTCGTATTCGCGCCAATGACCATCGCCTTCATAAGCGATGGTGCTGGTCACCACATTGTCCAAAAAAGCACGGTCATGGCTGACCAAAAACACGGTGCCCGCATAGTTTTGCAACAATTCTTCGAGCAACTCCAAGGTGTCAATATCCAAGTCGTTGGTGGGTTCGTCCAACACCAGCACGTTGGCTGGGCGAGCAAACAAGCGCGCGAGCAACAAGCGGTTACGCTCGCCGCCCGAAAGGGTGCGCACAGGCGAATTGGCGCGCGCCGGCGAAAACAAGAAGTCGCCCAAATAACTTTTCACATGCTGGCGCTGGGAGCCAATCTCAATCCACTCGCTGCCAGGGCTGATGAAATCTTCCAAGGTGGCGTCTAAGTCCAGCGCGTTGCGCATTTGGTCAAAGTAAGCAACTTGCAAATTGGCACCTTGGCGCACTTTGCCACTGCTGGCTTGCAACTCACCCAAAATGAGTTTGAGCAAGGTGGTTTTGCCCGCACCATTGGGGCCCACCAAGCCCACTTTGTCGCCCCGCAACAGCGTGGCGCTGAAATTGTTAACCACCACTTTATCGCCAAAAGCCATAGACACATCGGTCAATTCGGCGACGATTTTGCCGCTGGGCAAACCCGCATCCACGCTGGCTTTGACTTGGCCCATGGTGTTGCGCCGCGCTTGCCTTGTGGCCCGCAGTTTCTCTAATCGGGCAATGCGCGCAACCGAACGGGTGCGCCGCGCCTCCACACCTCTGCGGACCCATACCTCTTCTTGGGCCAACAATTTATCTGCCTTGGCTTGGGTCACGGCCTCGGCAACCAGTTCAGCCTCTTTAAGCACCAAGTAGCTTTGAAAATTACCTTGGTAAGAGTACAAATGCCCACGGTCAAGTTCCACAATACGCGTGGAAACTTTGTCTAAAAACGCGCGGTCATGGGT
>Ga0187842_1001283_pt1 | contig 11785 bp, 9 predicted proteins | sample SpaLakP09_SKY_41_FD_134514 | JGI IMG/M metagenome (GOLD analysis project Ga0187842, IMG submission 134514) | Oligotrophic lake water microbial communities from Sparkling Lake, Wisconsin, USA - SP09_SKY_41 | ecosystem: Environmental > Aquatic > Freshwater > Lake | place: USA: Sparkling Lake... | reverse complement strand
GTGCGACCGCCTGCTGGCCAATGGTGCACCGGGCTTGCACTTTTACACCCTGAACCAGGCTGGCCTGGTCTCCACCGTATGGCAGCGACTGGGTTTGTAATCCCTACCGCGCCATCATGAAAAAGCCCGGCATTGCCGGGCTTTTTCATGGTCGGGCGAGGTTGCAGATCAATTGCCCTGGGGTGTTCCTGCATGGGCGGTGGCCGTTTCCACCCGGTTGCGCCCCCGGTGCTTGGCCAGATAGAGCGCCTTGTCGGCGTCGCGCATCAACTGGTGTTCGGACTGTGGCGGTCCTTGCAGGCTGGCCACACCGATGCTGATGGTGACCCGGTCGCCGGCACTGCTGCGACCATGAGCAATGGCCAGCTGCCAGACGGCCTGGCGGATGGCTTCGGCCAGCGTGGCGGCCGCCGTGGCCTGGTAGCCCGGCAACAGCACGGCGAACTCCTCACCACCAACCCGCGCCACCAGATCCGTGGCGGCGGGAAGTTGCGCCTGTATGCAGAGCGCCACCTGGCGCAGGCACTGGTCGCCGGCGAGGTGGCCGTAGCTGTCATTGAATTGCTTGAAAAAATCGATGTCGATCTGCAAGATGCTCAGGGCCTTGCCTTGCTTGCGGGCCTCACGGAAGCACAGGCCAAGCTGCTCGTCGAAATGGCGGCGGTTGGCAATGCCGGTCAGTCCGTCGCTGAAGGCCATGCGTGCAAGATCGGCATTGGCGGCGTGCAGCTGCTGTTGAGCCAGGCCCAGTGCCTGCAGCTGCTGGCGGCGGATGATGGTATTGGCCAGCGTTTCACCCAGCAGGCGCGCCTGTTGCTGCTCCTTGCCCTGCCACTGGCGCGGGTGGCTCACCATGTCGCAGCCGAACAGCCCCACCGGCCGGCCCATGTGATCGATGCGCAGCATGAACAGGCTTTGTACCCCGTGTTCTTCCAGCTCCTGGCGTTCCAGCATGGCGTGCTCGGGCAGCGCGTCCAGATTGTCCAGCGACAGCAGGCCATGCTCCTGCAATTGCTGACAGGCCCAGCTGCGCTGCAACATGCTCTGGCCCCGCAGGGCGTGGGTAGTGGGCTGGATGCCGGAAGCACACCATTCGTGCACGGTATTGACCAGCCAGTCATCGGCAAAGCTGATCAGATAACAGCGCTCCACCTGCATGAAGTGACCGATCTCGCCCAGCGCCATCTGGGTGGCCTGATCGATGTCATGCAGCGGAATATTGATGAAGCGGGTGGAAATGCCGGCAATCAGTTGCTGAAAGCTGAGCAGCTGCTTGAGCTCGCGCGTGCGTGCGGTCACCAGGCCGGCCAGCTGGTCGCGGTGGCTGGCCAGTTCGTTTTCGATCCGCTGCCGTTCCTGCAGGTGGTGGCTGATATTGTTGCTCATGCTGCGGAAAGCCTGCGCCAGTTCGCTCAGCTCATTGTCGATCTGGCCGTGCTGCTGGCCGGGCAGTAGCGGTGGCAGCTGCATGCCGGGCTGATAGTTGCGCACGATTTCCGCCATGCCTTGCAGCGGGCGCACCAGCCGGCGGTTGAACAGCAGCCACAGCAGCAGGGCCAGGCCGAAGAAGCCCAGCAGGAAGGCCAGGGTGGCGCTGGCCACTTCCTGGCGCATGGCGCTGTAGATGTGCTGGCGGGAGACTGTCAGCTGCAGGCTGCCAATTGCCTCCATGCTGTGTGGCGAGCGCAGGGGCAACTGGTATTGGCCGCTATTGTCCTGCCCGCCCTGTTCCGGGTTGTCATAGCGTAGCGACTGGCCCAGCTCGGTGCGCAGGACCACGCTTTGTACGCCGGGAATCTGCGCGATCAGCCGTAATTGCAGCTGGATGGCCGGAATATCGACATCCCAGGCACTCTGGCTCAATAGCGGCAGATAGAGGCGCGATACCGTGGCTGGTATGGCATCCATCTGCTGCTGACCGTTGCGCCAGACCAGTGCGGCTTTCAGGCCGGTCACCACAGCCCCGAACAACAAGGTATACAGCAGCAGCTGCCAGATCAGCTGGCGGGTGAGTCTGCGGGTTGGCATGTGCCAGCTCCTATGGCCTGTTAGCGCGATGCTGCACGGCAGAGTTTGTTAAGAGCGGCTCACAAAATGGTATTGCGTCCGTGGTGCAAGTCGCGCCGGCGCAGACAGTACCAGATTACGGCCCGCGGCGGTCATGCCGGCTAGCAAGGCGGCAGCACGCGTCCTGTAGTGCGCATCGTGTCAGCAGCTGCTAGTCCAGCACCATGTTGAAGCGAAAGGCGTAGTGCTGCAGGGCCGGATTGGCAAATTTGCTGAACTGTCTGAAACGGATGCTGCTGAAATCATTATCGGCAAATCGTTGCTGAAAGTGCAGGGCTTGTGGCGCGGAAATGGCGCTGAACATGGCCGGTTGCAGCTGCAGGCCTTCGCTGGCGAAGTCGCGGCCGTGTTGATAGTCGTACAGCAGCACCAGGCTCCAGGCACCGGTCATGAAATGGCCGGCGGCCAGGGCGCTAAGCCGGCCTTGCTGGCGTTCGCGCATGGCTTGCTGTGAGTTGTTGATGGCGCTGAGCAATACCTCGCGGCCGGCTTGCTTGCCGCTGCGGTGGATGGCTTCTTCCAGACCGAAGGCCATTTCGTCATTGGCTGCCCATACCAGATTGATCTGTGGATAGCGTTGCAACAGCCACTGCCCTTGCTGGATGGCGCGCTGGCGTTCCCATTCGCCATAAACCAGCTGCGTCAGCCGCACCTCCGGATGGGACGCCAGCACGCGCTGGGCGGCAGCCACCCGTTCGTTGGAAGCCGGAGTGGCGTGATCGCCGGCCATCATCAGCACATGCAGTGGCGTGCCGGCGGGAAAGTGGCGGCTGGCCTCGCTCAGCAGCCCCTGCATGGTGAGCGTGCCGGCGGTGGCATTGTCCGGCGCCAGCGAGCCCAGCCAGTGTTTCAGCCTTTGCCGCGGCAGGCCGCTGTTGCGCAACTGGGTGGGGGTGAGCTGGTTGAAACTGAGAAAACAGGGGATGCCGGCCTGATCGGCCAGTGAAAGCAGGGCTGGGCCGGTCAGTTTTTCGTTGACCAGCAGCAGGTAGTCCGGTTTGTGGCGGCGCAGGGTGACGGCACGGGTCAGCTTGACCATCTGCAATGGATCGCGTTCGGCATACAACACCTCCAGCTGGATATCCAGTTGCTGTGCCGCCGCCTGCATGGCCCGCGTTGCACTGAGCCAAAATGCTTCGTCATGACGCCCCGGCGAAATGAAAGTGACCGAAAACGCCCATGCCGTGCTGTGCAACATTATTGCAACAGCCAGGGGCAGAATGTGCAGTCGTCGGATCATGCTCATGCCGGGGCCTTTGTTTATTCCTCCAGGATATATCGGATGTCGCAGCGACTCAGGCCGGCATGCCGGCTCACAGACTTCTGAGCTGGCTGAGCGGTAGCGAAGTGGTGCGCTTGATTTCTTTCAGGACAAAGCTGGATTTCACATCTTCCACGCCTTGCTGTTGTAGCAGCTCATCCATGACAAAGCGCGAGAAATGTTCCAGATCTTCAAAATAAACTTGCAGCAGGTAGTCCATTTCCCCGGTCATTGCAAAGCAATTGATGACTTCCGGCCAGCGCTGGACGGCATCGATGAAACTTTGCACATGGGTATTGCCACGCTTCTCCAGCACGACACGGACGTAGGCCTGCAAACCGAGGCCGATTTTGGCCGGGTCGAGCAGGGCGACATATTGGCGGATGACACCGGACTCCTCCAGTTGCTTGAGACGTCTCAGGCAAGGTGAGGGAGAGAGGGCCACTCTTTCCGCAAGCTCCACATTGGTCAACCTGCCATTGAGCTGCAGCTCTGACAGGATGCGCAAGTCTGTCTTATCTAGCGTAAGACTTGGCATGTAAACTCCTCTGATTTGAATTTTTTGAAATTATATTTCTAGTTATTGTTTGTCTGGGGAATGTTTGCAAGAAAATTGCCAGGCATTTTCCCTAGAATAAATAGCCTAACCCGGACATTTTACACGGTGGCGCGAGATCACTGGATAATGTCGGCAAAGATAGAGGAGAGCCCCGGTGAGACACACACAATCGTGCCGCCAGGGAAAGGCGATGGCGCTGGCTGTCGCATGGCATGGTCCATCCCAGCGGTACCCTCTGCCACATCCGGCTTGTTGAGGCTGGTCTGTTGCGTGCACCGCTGCCCTGCGGGGCTGCCTGCTGACTAGCCAATACGCTGCCCGTTCCTCCGCTTTGTCCATTGTCCCCCGCCTTGACTCCTGCTGCCTTGCATGGCCGGTTGTGACCCTTGCCGTATTGCACATCAGCCATGGCGGCCGGCTTGTGATCCAGGTCGGCACTGCCAATGGATAAAGAGGAGAAATGATGAAAATGGAAGCACTGCTGCAAAACCCGCTGGCGACCGACGGCTTCGAGTTTGTCGAGTACACCGCCCCCACCGAGCAAGGCATTGCCGATCTGCGCCAGCTGTTCCTGTCGCTGGGTTTTATCGAAGTGGCCCGCCATCGCAGCAAGAATGTCAGCCTGTACCGCCAGGGCGACATCAATTTCATCCTGAATGGTGAACCGTCCCAGCCGGCCAATGAATTTGGCAAGGTGCACGGCCCGTCCGCCTGTGCCATGGCCTGGCGGGTGAAGGATGCGGCCAAGGCCTACGACTATGCGCTGGCCCACGGTGCCAAACCTTATGTGCGCCCCATCGGCATGATGGAGCTGAATATTCCTGCGGTTGAAGGCATTGGTGGCTCGGCATTGTATTTCGTTGATCGCTACGGCTCGTCGCACAATATCTATGATGTCGATTTCCTGCCGCTGGAGGGGGTCGAGCAGTTCCCGGCTGGTGTCGGCCTGGTTGAGATCGACCACCTGACCCACAATGTTTTCCGCGGCAATATGGGCAAGTGGGCGGATTTCTACACCGGCATCGGTAATTTCCGCGAAATCCGTTATTTCGATATCGAAGGCAAGCTGACCGGCCTGGTGTCCAAGGCCATGACCAGCCCCTGCGGCAAGATCCGCATCCCCATCAATGAGTCTTCCGACGACAAGAGCCAGATCGAGGAATTCCTGCGCGAATACCATGGCGAAGGCATCCAGCACATCGCGCTGACCACGCGTGACATCTACCAGACGGTGGAAACGCTGAAAGCCGCCGGCACCCGCTTCCTGGATACGCCGGATACCTATTACGACAAGGTGGATAGCCGCGTGGCCGGCCATGGTGAAGATCTGGCCCGCCTGCGCAAGAACAGCATCCTGATCGACGGCGCGCCGGTCGAAGGCGCCGGCATTCTGCTGCAGATCTTTACCGAAACCGTCATCGGGCCGATTTTCTTTGAAATCATCCAGCGCAAGGGCAATGAAGGTTTTGGCGAGGGCAACTTCCGCGCGCTGTTCGAATCCATCGAAGAAGACCAGATCCGCCGTGGCGTGCTGAAGGCCGACTGAACCAGACAGTGACTGCGTGGCGCGCAGCCTGGTACTGCGCGCCGCTCCGCTAAATCGATAGCCTGCGGCGCTTGCTGCGCCATATGGCAAGGAATGGCCCATGCGCAAATGGATAAGTTTCCCGCACCGGGAAGGGACAATTTCCCGTCAGGCTCATGCCGATCTGCCGGCCGAGGGTATTTATGAACGCGAAGTCGGGCGCAGCGGTTTTTTCGGCCCGGCCACCCATCTGCATCACAAGCACCCGCCCACCGGCTGGTCGGCCTGGGAAGGCCCGCTCAAGCCACGTGCCTTTGATTTGAATGAGCTGCCCAAAGAAATGGCGGCTCCGTGGGGCGCGCCGCTGGTCTTGCATAACAGCCAGTGCCAATTCCGTATCTGGACCTGCAGCCAGGCCATGACCCAGTTGTTCCGCAATGGCGATGGCGATGATTTGTTATTCATCCATGCCGGCAGCGGCGAGCTGTTTTGCGACTATGGCCACCTGAGCTATCGCGATGGTGATTACATCCTGATTCCGCGTTCCACCAGCTGGCGTATCGAGCCGACCGACACCACCACCATGCTGCTGATCGAGGCCAGTAATGGCGCTTACCAGTTGCCGGACAAGGGACTGGTGGGGCCGCACGCGATTTTCGATGAGGCCATGCTGGATGTGCCGGCCATCGACGATGCCTTCAAGGCGCAGCAGACCGAGGACGAGTGGCAGGTGGTGATCAAGCGCCTGAATGCGCTGTCCACCGTGACTTACCCTTTCAATCCGCTGGATGCCATCGGCTGGCACGGTAATATCGCGGTGGCGCGTATCAACTGGCGCGACATCCGCCCGCTGATGAGCCATCGTTACCATCTGCCGCCATCGGCACACAGCACCTTTGTGGCGGATGGTTTTGTGGTGTGCACCTTTGTGCCGCGCCCGATTGAATCCGACCCTGGCGCATTGAAGGTGCCGTTCTATCACAACAACGACGACTACGACGAAGTCATCTTCTATCACGCTGGTGACTTCTTCAGCCGCGACAATATCAAGCCCGGCATGCTCACCTTCCATCCGGCCGGTTTCACCCATGGCCCGCATCCCAAGGCTTTTGCCAAGGCCATGAGCGAGCCGAAGAAATTCACCGACGAAGTGGCGGTGATGATAGATACCCGCAGCGCACTGGAGCAGGGGCCGGGTCTGCCTGCCGTAGAGTGGGCCGGCTATGTCGATAGCTGGAAGCCCAAGGCCTGAGCCGCATCATCCCCTGATCGCCTCCCGCGACCGGTCAAGGCCGGTCGGTGAGCAGAAAGAACACACATGAAACTTGCCACCTACCAAAATCACACCCGCGATGGCCAGCTGATGGTCGTCAGCCGCGATCTCACCCGCGCCGTCGCCGTACCGCATATCGCTGCCAGCCTGCAAGCCGCACTGGATGACTGGAGTTGCTGTGAACCGGCCTTGCAGGAGGTCTATGTCGCGCTGAACCAGGGGCCGGTCAACGGGGCTGTCGATTTCGACCAGTCCGCCTGCCATAGCCCCTTGCCACGTGCCTACCAGTGGGCCGATGGCAGTGCCTATCTCAATCATGTCGAGCTGGTGCGCAAGGCGCGCGGTGCCGAAGTGCCGGCCAGCTTTTACCACGACCCGCTGATGTATCAGGGCGGCTCGGACGCCTTCCTGCCACCCCATGCCGCCATTCCGCTGGCCGATGTCAGCTGGGGGCTGGATTTCGAGGGCGAAGTGGCAGTGATTACCGATGACGTGCCGCTGGGTAGCCAGGCTGACGATTGCGCCGGGCATATCCGCCTGCTGATGCTGGTGAATGATGTCACCCTGCGCAATCTGATTCCGGCCGAGCTGGCCAAGGGCTTCGGCTTCTTCCAGAGCAAGCCTGCCACCGCCTTTTCCCCAGTGGCAGTTACCCCGGATGAGCTGGGTGCTGCCTGGCGCGATGGCAAGGTGCATCTGCCACTGCGGGTGGAATACAACGGGGCGTTGTACGGCGAACCCCAATGCGGGGTGGAGATGCAGTTCAGTTTTGCGCAGCTGGTGGCGCATGTGGCGAAAACCCGCCAGCTGGCGGCCGGCTCCATTGTCGGCTCCGGTACCATTTCCAATCACGATCGCAGCACCGGCTCTTGCTGCCTGGCCGAGCAGCGCATGATCGAGATCATCGAAAGTGGCGAGGCGCGCACGCCTTTCATGCAGCCGGGTGACCATGTCCGTATCGAAATGCTGGATGCCAGCGGACAGTCGATTTTCGGTCGTATCGATCAGCGGGTGATGGGCAATGACTGAGCGTGTGCTGTACGGCTACTACCGTTCCAGTGCGGCCTACCGGGTGCGTATTGCGCTGAATCTCAAAGGCCTGCAATACCGGCAGCAGCCGGTCAATCTGCTCAAGGGTGAGCAGCGCGATCCGGCCTATCTGGCACTCAACCCACAGGGGCTGGTGCCGGCGCTGCTGGATAATGGCCAGTTGCTGAGCCAGTCGCTGGCTATCTGTGAATATCTGGACGAAGCCTATCCGGATACCCCGGCCTTGCTGCCAAGCGATTGCATGGAACGCGCCCGCGTGCGTGCACTGGCGCTGAGCATTTGTGCTGACATTCACCCACTGCACAATGCCCGTGTGCTCAAGTATCTGGAGACCGAGCTGGGCCAGGACGATGCGCAGAAAACCCAATGGATACGTCACTGGATTGCCACCGGCTTTACGGCACTGGAGCAGCAGCTGGCCAGCCAGCCAGCCACTTATGCCTGTGGCGATACCCCTGGCTTGCTGGATGCCTGCCTGGTGCCGCAAGTGTTTGCCGCGCGGCGTTTCGGCGTGGATCTGGCAGCTTTCCCGCATATCGTGCGGGTGGATGCGGCCTTGAGCGCGCTGCCAGCGGTACAGGCTGCACACCCGGCACAGCAGCCGGATGCCGTTTAGTGCAGCAGCAGCCAATGCCGCAACGCAAAGCGGCGTGACGGCTGAGTGCCAGGGCTTTAAAGCGGTATTTGAAAAAAATCTTGACGCGGCAAGCTGGCTCTGATTAAATGCGTGGCTCTGATGACGCGAAAGCGTAGCAGTGATGGCCAGTTAGCTCAGTTGGTAGAGCAGCGGATTGAAAATCCGCGTGTCCGTGGTTCGATTCCGCGACTGGCCACCAAATCACCGCAGCTGTCAGACGGCCAGTTAGCTCAGTTGGTAGAGCAGCGGATTGAAAATCCGCGTGTCCGTGGTTCGATTCCGCGACTGGCCACCAGAATACAAAAAAAGCCAAGCTTACCGCTTGGCTTTTTTGCATTGGTGCGGCGCGCCTGGTGTAGTCCTGCGGCTACATGGTGGCAGGTGTAAAATGACCCGCTCCCACTACAAGCGGAGTTTTGCCGTGTACCGTTTCATCGCCTCCGACCTGGACGGCACCCTGCTGGATGAACACCACGCCGTCAACGCGCTCACCGCGCAAACCCTGCAGCAGCTGGAAGCACAAGGCCTGCGCTTTGCCCTGGCCACCGGCCGCCATTATCTGGATGTAAAAGGCATACGCGATGCGCTGGGGATTTCCGCCTACCTGATCAGCTCCAACGGTGCCCGCGTGCATGATGCGCAAGACCGGCTGATCCACAGTGCCAACCTCGACCACGCCATCGTGCGCCAGATTGCCCAGCCGGAATTTGCCGCCGGCACCATACTCAATTTCTATCTGGACGATGCCTGGCTGATTGATCAGCCCTACCAGTATCTGCTCGACCTGCATGCCGATTCCGGCCTGCATTACCAGATCGCGGCGCTGCATCAGCATGATGGCGCGGGTGTCGGCAAGGTGCTGTATATCGCTGATCATGCCCATTTGCTGACCGTGGAGGCCAAGCTGCACCAGGCCTTGGGAGACTCGGCCTATATCACCTTCTCGGCCGACAACTGCCTGGAAGTGATGGCTCCAGGCGTGTCCAAGGGCCATGCCTTGCGGCTGGTGCTGGACGAGCTGGGCATCAGTACGGCCGACTGCCTAGCCTTTGGTGATGGCCAGAACGATATCGAATTGCTGCAGACCGCCGGTCACCCGCGGGTGATGGCCAATGCCCACCCACGGCTGGCCTCGCAGCTGCCGCAGGCGGCCACGGTGGCCAGCAATGTCGAGTCCGGCGTGGCCCTGCATCTGCGCCAGTTGTTTGCCTTGTAGTTCTTCTGTTGTAGGCAGGATGCAATGAAAAAGGGCTGCCAGTGGCAGCCCTTTTGTGTTGCAGATAGGCGGATCAGCCTTGTAGTGCCTCTGCCAGTACGGCGGCCTGTTCGCCCACCACCAGATGCCACACACCCGGCTGGGTCTGCACGCAGGCCACCACGCCGGCTTGCTGGGCCGCAGCCTGATCAAACACCGCCGCCTGCTTCAGCTCAACCCGCAGACGGGTATGGGCGATGGCTTCCACCTTTTGCACATTGCCACGGCCACCCAGTGCGGCCAGCACGGCTGCTGCGGTGGCGGCCACTTGCGGATCGGCGGCCACGGCGGCCGGCGCTGCTGCGGCGCTAACTGTGGCAGCAGGGGCGGCGCTGGCGGCGGCTGCCGGCAGTTCGGCATCGTCACCGGCGGTTTTCAGGTAGATCTCCATATCGGTTTTCAGGTTTTCCGATTGCGGTCCGAAAATGGCCTGAATGCCGCTACCCACCTGTACCACACCGGATGCACCCATGGACTTGAGCTTGGCCTGGTCGACATGGGCCGGGTTTTTCACCGCAATACGCAGACGGGTGATGCAGGCGTCCAGATTGGTGATGTTGCTGCGGCCACCAAAGGCCAGTACCAGGGCGCGGGCGCGCTGGTCTTCACTGACTGCGGCCTGTGCTTCGCCGCTTTCATCTTCACGACCCGGGGTTTTCAGGTTGAACTTGAGGATGACGAAGCGGAACACGCTGTAATAGATGACCGCGTAGATCGGGCCGAGGATGAACACATACCAGGCGTGATGCGACTTGTTGCCGATCAGGTTGAACATCAAAAAGTCGATGCCACCTTGCGAGAAGGTAAAGCCCATGTGCATGTCCAGCGTATTGGCGACGAACTGCGCCGATGCCGCCAGGCAGGCATGGATGAAGTACAGCACCGGAGCCACGAACAGGAAGGCAAATTCGATGGGCTCGGTAATGCCGGTCAGGAAAGAAGTCAGCGCGGCGGAAATCATGATGCCGCCCACTTTCACCCGGTTTTCCGGCTTGGCCGTGTGCCAGATGGCAATGGCAGCAGCCGGCAGACCGAACATCTTGAACAGGAAGGCACCGGACAGCACGCCAGCGGTCGGGTCGCCAGCAAAGAAGCGGTTGATGTCGCCGTGGATGTGCTTGCCGCTGGCATCGACAAAGTCGCCCATTTCAAAGAAGAAAGGCACGTTCCAGATGTGGTGCAGGCCAAACGGAATCAGCAGACGTTCGACAAAACCATAGACGGTGGCTGCAGTGCGCGGATCGCTCACGGCAGCCCACTGCGAGAAGCTCTTGATGGCGCCGCCAATGGGTGGCCAGACAAAGGACAGCACTGCACCCAGCACGATGGCCGCCACGGCGGTGACGATGGGCACGAAGCGCTTGCCGGCAAAAAAGCCCAGGTACTGCGGCAGATTGATCCGGTAGTACTTGTTGAACATATAGGCAGCCAGGCCACCGGCCAGAATGCCGCCGAATACGCCGGTCTGGATGGACGGCATGCCCATGATGGTGTCGGGTTTCACACCCATCAGCCCGGCCATCACGCCCAGCGTGGTGGTCATCACCAGGAAGCCGATGGTGGCGGCAATGGCGGCCACGCCGTCGTTTTCGGTAAAGCCCAGCGCCACGCCCACGGCAAAGATCAGCGGCAGATTACCGAAGATCACGTCGCCGGCGTTTTTCATCAGCGACAGGATGGCCAGCAGCACGGTGCTCTGGGTGTGGAAATCGGTGGCGCCAATACCCAGCAGCAGGCCTGCCACCGGCAGTACGGCTACCGGCAGCATCAGCGATTTGCCGATTTTCTGCAGAAAAGCAAAGGATTGATCAAACATGATAGTGATTCCTGCGTAATGCCCCAGCCGCCAGGCGGCGGGAGCCAGCACCGTCCGGGCCAGCCGGACGGCAGGTTTCATTGCGCTTAACGCGCCTGATGCGCCAGATGGGCGCGTACTTCGGCCACCGTGCCCAGTGCCAGCACCTGTTGGGCCAGCGTATGGCATTCGTCCATGCTCCAGCGCGCCAGTGTGGCCTTGACGCTGGCCACTGCCGGGGTGCTGACCGACAGCTCGCTCACGCCCAGGCCAACCAGTACCGGTGCGGCACGTTCGTCCGAAGCCAGGCCACCGCACACACCCACCCACTTGCCGTGGGCGCGCGCACCGTCGCAGGTCATG
>Ga0187842_1001281_pt1 | contig 11793 bp, 10 predicted proteins | sample SpaLakP09_SKY_41_FD_134514 | JGI IMG/M metagenome (GOLD analysis project Ga0187842, IMG submission 134514) | Oligotrophic lake water microbial communities from Sparkling Lake, Wisconsin, USA - SP09_SKY_41 | ecosystem: Environmental > Aquatic > Freshwater > Lake | place: USA: Sparkling Lake... | reverse complement strand
GATCAGCCATCACGGCAGCGACCAGGGCATGGGCTCCATCACCGACATCGTATTGCAGTTGTTGCTGCCCTTTATTGCCGGCCAGATCGCCCGCCGCTGGATAGGCGGCTGGGTGGACAAGCACAAGCCGCTGCTGCGCTATGTCGACCAGGGCTCCATCCTGCTGGTGGTCTACACCGCCTTCAGTGCAGCGGTGATTACCGGCCTGTGGCAGCAAACCCCGCCACAATCGCTGCTGGGCCTGCTGGTGGTATGCGGCCTGCTGCTGGCCATCCTGCTGGGCTTGACCGCCTATTCCAGCCGCAAGCTGGGTTTTGACCGCGCCGACCAGATCACCATCGTGTTCTGCGGCTCCAAGAAAAGCCTGGCCAGTGGTGTACCAATGGCCAAGGTGCTGTTTGCCGGCCATGCCATCGGCTCCATCGTGCTGCCCTTGATGCTGTTTCACCAGATCCAGCTGATGACCTGCGCCGTGCTGGCCCAGCGCTACCGCAAGCAGCAGCTGGCAGCACAGCTGGCCAGCCAGCCGGTCTGAGTCGCCACCGCCCGATGACAAAGCCCCCGCCGGCACATGCCGGAGGGGGCTTTTTGCAGCGTGGCTAGACTTACAGGTCGCCGATGAACATTTTTTCTTTCAGCGCCTTCAGTTCGTCGCGCACATGCGCGGCCTTTTCGAATTCCAGATTGCGCGCCGCTTCCATCATTTCCTTTTCCAGGCGCTTGATTTCCCTGGCCAGGGTCTTTTCGTCCATCATGGCCACCTTGGCCTCGTCCACCAGCCGTTTGCGCTGGTCTTCCACGCTGTAGACGCCGTCGATGATGTCCTTGATCTTCTTGTTGATGCCCTGCGGCACGATGCCATGCTCGGCATTGAAAGCCAGCTGCTTGTTGCGGCGGCGTTCGGTCTCGTCCATGGCACGGCGCATGGAGTCGGTAATGCGGTCGGCGTACAGCAGGGCCTTGCCGTTGAGGTTACGCGCGGCGCGGCCTATGGTCTGGATCAGCGAGCGGTCCGAGCGCAGGAAGCCTTCCTTGTCGGCATCCAGAATCGCCACCAGGCTCACTTCCGGAATATCCAGCCCCTCACGCAGCAGGTTGATGCCGATCAGCACGTCGAACATGCCCAGGCGCAGGTCGCGGATGATTTCCACCCGCTCCACGGTGTCGATGTCGCTGTGCAGGTAGCGCACCTTGATGCCGTGCTCGGTGTAGTAATCGGCCAGTTGTTCGGCCATGCGCTTGGTGAGCGTGGTCACCAGCACCCGTTCGCCCAGCTCCATGCGCAGGCGGATTTCCGACAGCAAATCGTCCACCTGGGTGGCCACCGGGCGGATTTCGATAATGGGGTCGACCAGCCCGGTCGGCCGCACCACCTGCTCCACCACCTGTCCGGCATGTTCCTTCTCATACGCTGCCGGGGTGGCCGAGACAAAGATGGTTTGCGGCATCAGCTGTTCGAATTCGTGGAATTTCAACGGCCGGTTGTCCACTGCCGACGGCAGGCGGAAGGCGTACTCCACCAGATTGCTCTTGCGCGCGGCATCGCCCTTGTACATCGCCCCCACCTGCGGCACGGTGACATGGGACTCATCGATGAACATCAGTGCATTTTTCGGCAGATAGTCGATCAGCGTCGGCGGTGCATCGCCCGGAGCACGGCCGGAAAAATGGCGCGAGTAGTTTTCAATACCCTTGCAGAAGCCCATTTCATACAGCATTTCCAGATCAAAGCGCGTGCGCTGTTCGATACGCTGCGCCTCGACCAGCTTGCCCTCCTTCAGATACCAGGCCACGCGCTCGGCCAGTTCCAGCTTGATCTTCTCGCAGGCCTTGAGCACGGTGTCGCGCGGCGTCACATAGTGGCTGGAGGGGAAGACGGTAAAGCGCCCTACCCGCTGTTTGGTCACGCCTGTCAACGGATCGAACAGGGTGAGCGTTTCAACCTCATCGTCGAACAGGCTGACCCGCAAGGCGGTATCGCTGCTTTCTGCCGGGAAGATGTCGATCACGTCGCCACGCACGCGGAAGGTGCCACGGCCGAAATCGACATCATTGCGGTCGTACTGCATGGTGGTGAGACGGCTGATGATGCTGCGCTGGGGCGTGCTTTCGCCCTCTTTCAGATGCAGGATCATCTGGTGGTAGTCGGACGGGTCGCCAATACCGTAGATGGCCGACACCGTGGCCACGATGATGCAGTCCGGCCGCTCGAGGATGGACTTGGTGGCCGACAGCCGCATCTGCTCGATGTGTTCGTTGATGCTGGAGTCTTTTTCGATGAACAGGTCGCGGCTGGGAACGTAGGCTTCCGGCTGGTAGTAGTCGTAGTAGGAAACAAAATACTCGACCGCGTTTTCCGGGAAAAACTCGCGCATCTCGCTGTACAGCTGCGCCGCCAGCGTCTTGTTGTGGGCCATGATGATGGCAGGCCGGCCGGTGCGGGCGATGACATTGGCCATGGTGAAGGTCTTGCCAGAACCGGTGACCCCCAGCAGGGTCTGGTAGGACAGGCCATCTTCCAGGCCCTCTACCAGCTGGGCGATGGCGGTGGGCTGGTCGCCAGCCGGAGCAAAAGGCTGGTGCAAGCGAAACGGGCTATCCGGAAATGTAAGCAGCATGGCTTTTCTGAGCGGGTTCAAGTCCATCGATTTTACGCCGATAACGTTTTTAACTCACTCTAACTGCGCAATTGATTTTTATCTGCAAAATTGCCTGCCAGAGAGGCAAAACATTGTTTAAAATGCAAGCAGCCCGATCACGAGGCGAGATGAAGAATCCTTGCGCATCAATATGATGCAAGCATGATTTCTGACAGGCTGTATCTCCAACGACAAGACACGGGAGTGTATCTCTTATGCTGAGAAAATTTGCCGCCCTGCTGGTTTCCGCCGCCCTGGCGATGCCGGCAGTGGCCGCGCCGCCACCGGGCGTCATGGTTGCCAGCCAGATGGCCGACCATGCAGTGCCGCGCCTGAGTTCACACTCGGTGCTGGTGCTCAACGGCACCACCGGCGAGCCGCTGTATGAAAAGAACATCCATCAACGCATGCCGATTGCCTCCATCAGCAAGCTGATGACGGCCATGGTGCTGCTGGATTCAGGCGTATCGCTGGATCAGGAAGTCACGGTTTCCGATGCCGAGATCGACCGCCTGAAAAACACCACCTCGCGCCTGGCTGTGGGCACCACCCTGCCGCGCAAGGAAATGTTGCTACTGGCGCTGATGTCCTCGGAAAACCGTGCAGCAGCCACGCTGGCCCGCACCGCCCTGCCCGGTGGCACCGCAGCCTTCGTCGAGCGCATGAACAAGAAGGCACGCAGCCTGGGCATGAACGAGACCGTGTTCTACGACCCCACCGGCCTCGACCTGCGCAACACCTCCACCGCCGGCGATCTGGCCCGCATGGTGAAGGCTGCTCACGGCTACCCGCTGATCCGCGCCTTTACCACCACGCCGGAACACCAGATCGTCTCGGTACGCAACCGCGTACTGCAATACCGCAACAGCAATGCGCTGGTGCGTGAAGGCAACTGGGACATCAGCATCCAGAAAACCGGCTACATCCAGGAAGCCGGCCGCTGCATGGTGATGCAGGCCACGGTGGGTTCGCAGCCGCTGATCATCGTATTGCTGGCTGCCGGTGGCAGCTCGGCCCGCGTCAACGATGCCCGCAGCATCAAGACCTGGCTGGAGGCCCACCCGGGCAACTGGCTGGCTGGCTGATCGCTGCACATTCCAGACACAGGGCCGGGCAAACCGGCCCTTTTCATTGCACATGCCATATTGAAGCGGGCTGCCCCGCGCTAACCAGGAGTTGCTTGTGAGCATAGAGATTCGTCCGGCCACCCGCGCTGATGCCGCGCTGATCCTGCATTACATCCGTGAGCTGGCCATCTATGAGAAAGCGGAGCAGGAAGTGGTCGCCAGCGTGGCCGATATCGAAGAGTCGCTGTTTGGTGACGCGGCCAGTGCCGAAAGCCTGATCTGCCTGCAGCACGGCCAGCCCATTGGCTACGCGGTGTATTTCTTCAGCTACTCCACCTGGCTGGGTAAATCCGGCCTGTATCTGGAAGATCTGTACATCACTCCGGCGGCACGCGGCAGCGGCGCCGGCAAGCGGCTGCTGCGCCATCTGGCGCAACTGGCGGTGGCCAAGGGCTGCGGGCGCTTCGAGTGGAGCGTGCTGGACTGGAATCAGCCAGCCATCGATTTTTACGAATCCTTTGGCGCGGCCGCCCAATCCGAATGGATTCGCTACCGCCTGGCAGGCGACGCCCTGCTGCAGTTTGCCGAACAGGCCTGAATCCAGGCCGGCCACATGCAAAAGCCCCGCACTCTGGCGGGGCTTTTTCTTGGTGATGCGGGATTTAACGCCGGGTCATGAAGCGCACGTAATCACCCTCTTCCACCTTGAGCCGGGCACTTTGCACCTGGGCGATGGAGAAATTGGGCTGCACCTGGGTAATGCTGATGGTGCCGGACAAATCTTCAGGCACACCCAGTTCGCGCACGCCGCCACCACTGCGCAGAATCTGCGCCGAGCGCGGCTTGTACAGCAGCATCTGGTCGCCCACCTTCATGCCGTCCAGCCCGCCCACATTGATGAACAGCTGCCGGCCATCTTCCACTTTCACCACCTTGGCCGACAAGGGAATGCAGCTGACCAGCTCAACCAGCTGGCGGCTAGCCTGATCCAGCAAGCCATCCACCGCCCGGCCATAGTCACCCTGCCAGAAGGCAGCGCTGGCAAACGGTGCCGGCAGTTGCTCCACCACCTTGCCCTGGGCGATCCGGCTGAAACGCTGGTCGGCCAGTACCGCGCCGGTCAGCGCGTCATACACCCACAGCTCCATGTCGAACTGCCGTGCCGATGGCGCGTACTTGAGCGCACCGCCAAACAGTCCGGCCAGCGGCCCGGTGTAATACGCCCCCTGCTGGCTGGTATTGTTGGATTCATACATGGTGTGGCGCAGGCTCTTGCCCACCACCCCGGTAGACAGCACCCGGCCGGCGATGACGAACTGCACATCCTCGCGCCGGCCCAGTTCGCGTACGGTATCCCAGCCGGCCACCGGCTCGTCGGCTGCCATATTGCTGAGCACGGTCAGGTGGCTGGCATTGCGCACATCAAACGGCCCCTGCTGGCGCAGGCGGCGCGCCATCTCTCCAGGCAGCACGGTGGCCAGATCCTGCAGGTCATTGGCCTCGGCAGGATTGACCACATAAAAATAGGTGGTCAGCAGCTTGCGCCGCAGCACCCGCCCCGCCGGCATGCCACAGTTGGCATTCTGTGCCGGCTTGGGCGCACTGCCCACCGGGCCGGCGGCACTGGCTTGCGGATCTATGCTCAGCCGCACGTGATACACGCCGTCGCTGCTGTACTCCTGCAGTATCTTGACCTTGCCCTGCAGCGATGGCGCAGATAGCACGCTGCTTTCGCTGACATTGCCCGACTCCATCAGCTGCAGCGATTGCAGCTCGGCGCCATTGCTGATGGCCGCCTGCTGCAAGGCATCGCGAATCGCCATTTCACGCGCTGCCGGACTGCCGGCATCCATGGCGGCCATGCCCTCGGCGGTAATCGGCGCGGCCCGCAGCGGGCCACACAAAGCAAAAGCCGCCACGAGGGCGGCAACTTTGCAGGTAAGCAAACGTATCGTCATCAGTGGGCTACGTAAAAATTGCTTTCGTAACGTGAGGCGCCGCAGTTGCCCTCGGCGCACTCGACCCCGGCAACACCGTTTTGCTGGGCTGCCTTCATCACACTACCAGTTTTTTCCAGCGCATTCTTGTATTGCTTGTAGAAATCCTGATCCAGGGTGATTTCAGCCACCGCTTCGCTGGTGCCATCCGGCAGCATGCTGGTGGACACCATGCGCACGCCGCGCAGATAGGCATCAACATAGGTGCGGAAGCCATCGCTGGTGGCCACCATATTGGCCACCGAGCTGTTACCCACCAGCTTCATGCCCTGCACCTGTTCGGCAATGGAGCGATAGGCGTCCAGCCGGGCAGCGCGCATCGACAGCAGCTTGCGCTGCGACGGGGTCAGTGCCGAGGTATACGGGGCAGCGCCATTGCCGGTGGCGCGAATGATTACCGGGGCATAGGGATTCACTTCCTTCACCACCACCTTGGGGGCTTCCGGTTCGATGCCGGGGCCGGCAAAGCCAACGCCGGTAAAACTGCCGCTGCTGGCTGGCGGCTCGGCCAGCGGGCGCATGGCTGACTCGGCAGTGGGCTGGCTGGCGGAGGCGCAGGCAGTCAGGCCCAGCAACAGGGATACGGCGGCCATACGGCGAGTGCAGGTGTTCATGGCGATTACCATTTCTACTTGTTCTGGATGCGGATTGCGGACGGTCCATCCCGCAGCGTCAGCATTATATCGGCTGGCGACAGGTAAACTTGAGTTAATTTTTGTCAACCTGCATGGGCCGACTGCATGGCGCGCTGCCATTGCCGGGCCGAGGAAAAACCGGCCGCCAGCGCAGCCTTTTCCTTGGACAGGCCGGCAGTACGCCACTGCCCGGCCAGCGCAGCCCGCAGCGCCAGATGATAATCGTGCACCGACACACCGGCATGTTCGCGAAACAGCCGCGACAGGTGGCGGGGGCTGACATGCACCAGTTCGGCCAGGGCTGACAGGCTCCAGTCATCCTGCGGCCTGGCGGCGATCAGATCCTGCACCTTGTGCACCGCCGGATGCAGGTGATTGCGATGGGCCAGCCAGGGCGAGAGCTGGGCATCCTGCCCGGAACGGCGGAAGTACACCACCATTTCCCGCGCCACATCGCGGGCAATGGTCGGCGACGCCAGCTGGCTGATCAGATACAGCGCCAGATCGATGCCGGCGGTGATTCCGGCACTGGTCCACAGCCTGCCATCCTGCACGAACACCCGGTTTTCCTGCACCCTGGCGCTGGCATCGCTGGCTTGCAGGCGCGCAATCAGGCTGTGATGGGTGGTGCACTGCCGCCCCGCCAGCAAGCCGGCCGCACCGGCCAGCAAGGCGGCAGAGCAGATGGTGGCCAGCAGATGACGCTGCGGATCGATGCGGGCAGCCAGCCAGCGCACGATCTGCCGCGCCTCGGGCATGACATAAGCCTCGGCCGAGCAATCGGCACCGGGGATGATGATCAGGCTGTCATCCGGCAATTGCTGTGGCAGCGCGGCCATGCCGCCCAGCGGCAAACCCAGCGAGCAGTGCACCGCTGGCTCCACCGCTGCGTAATGCAGGCTGAAATCCGCGCCAAACTCGCAGGCAATGCGCATGGCCTCGGCCGGGCCGGCAAAATCCAGCAGCATGAAGCGCGGCGGCAGGACAAACCAGACCTCACGCGCCATGGGCCACCGTCCCGCGCCGCCAGCGCGCCAGCACCATGCCGCCAAACACGTTCACCACCAGCCCCGCCAGCAACATCACGCTGCCCACCGCCTGCAGCAGACTGAGCCGCTCCCCCAGCAGCAGGGCCGAAGTCAGCACGCCCACCACCGGTACCAGCAGCGAGAACGGTGCCACCTTGTTGGCCGGGTGGCGGCTGAGCAGGCGGCTCCACATGCCATAGCCCAGCAAGGTGGCCATGAAGGCGAGGTAAGCCACCGCCAGCAAGGAACCCAGCGAGAAATGGCGCAGCGCCAGCTCCATGCGCGCCGGCCCTTCCAGCCACCACGACATGGCCAGATAAGGCAGTGGCGGCACCAGGCTGGACCACACCACCAGGTTGAGCGGCTGTACCGTGTGCCCCGCCTTGCCCATCAGCCGCACGATGATGTTGGACGAGGCCCAGCAGAGTGCTGCCGCCAGCGTCAGGCCAAAGCCGATGGCGGTCATGCTGCCGCCCTTGGCCAGGCCAATCAGCGCGAGGCCAGCACAGGCACACAGCAGGCCGAGAATCTGCGCCGCCTGCCAGCGCTCATGCAGCAGCAGCCCGGCCAGAATCAGGGTAAAGAATGCCTGCGACTGCAACACCACCGAGGCAAGGCCGGCCGGCATGCCCAGCTTGATGGCGGAAAACAGAAAGGCAAACTGGCCAAAGCCCACGCACAAGCCATAGGCCAGCACCCAGCCCCAGGGCAGATTGGGCCGGCGCACCAGCAGCACGGCGGGAAAAGCCGCCAGCATGAAACGCAGCGCGCCCAGCAACAAGGGCGGCACATCGGCCACGCCATACTTGATCACCACGAAATTGACGCCCCAGATCAGCACGATGGCCAGCGCCTGCAAAACATCCTTCAAGGGCATGAAACTTGCTCCGTAGCGGCAGCCGGCCACCGTGGCCTGCTTGCCGGATAAATGGGTCGTTTACAGCCGTGCCAGCGCCTGCTCCACCGTGACGATGTCGGCAAAGCGGCCGGCCAGCACCAGCTCGGTCTTTTCGCGGATTTCATCGGCACTGAACAGCCGGCCGCTCAGCGGGTGACGCATGGCAAAGGTAAGCGTGGCTTCGCTGACAAAATCCACGGCAAAGCCCAGATCAGATGCCACGCGGGTGGTGGTTTCACAGCACTGCTCGGTACGAATGCCCGACACCAGCAGCTTGCTGATGCCGCGCTCGGCCAGCCAGGGCTGCAAGCCGGAATCCAGCAGGGCATTGTGCACGTGTTTGATGAAGGTGGCATCCGGATCCGCCGGCAACCACGCCATGGGCCGCACCAGCCCGCTGGCCTCGGCAAACGGGCCGTCACCATCTTCATGCAAGACATACAGCACCGGCACCCCGGCCGCCCGCGCCCCGGCGATCAGTGTCAGCACATGCTGGCGAAACGGCGGCAAGGCCGCTTCGTCCCAGTAGTCGCGCTGTAAAAACGAATCCTGTACATCGATGATCAGCAGGGCTGCCTTATGCATGATAGAAGTCCTCGGGAGAAATGTGGACACAGTCTATCGGCTCGTGCAGCCTGACAGCAGGCCAATCACAGACAAGACACTGTCAAATCCGGACAGGCAGGCATGCTGTTTCAGAGCGGCATGGCATGGCGCAGCTCATCCAGCAGCAGATACACGGCGGTAGCGGCCATCAGCAGCCCCATGCTCAGATTGAACAGCAACAGGCCGCGCGCCGCCGACAGCAGATGGCGCAGCCGCTCGCCCAACCAGGCCCACAGGCTGATACAGGGCAAATTGACCACGGCAAAGATCAGAGCCAGCAGCAAGGCTGCGCTCAGGCGCTGGCTGCCATCGGCCGGCATGAACAGGATGGCGGCATTGAGCACCATTACCCAGGCCTTGGGATTCACCCACTGAAACAGCGCCGCCGCAATAAAACTCATCGACCGCCCCTCGGCCACGCCTTGCGGCGAGCTGGAGCGGGCAATCTTCCACGACAGCCACAATAGATAGATACAGCCGGCCACCGCCAGTGGCAGCCGCGCCGCCTGCAACCATTGCAAGGCCCAGGCCAGCAGGCTGGCGGTGATGAACACCTGTGCCGCACAACCGAGGCTGATGCCCAGCATGTGCGGCAAGGTGCGGCGAAAACCGTAATTGACGCCGGAACTGGCCAGCATCAGGTTGTTGGGACCGGGCGTGATGGACATCACGCCCACATAGGACAGCAAGGCGACTTCCAGCATGTCAGGGCTCCAGTGAACATGCGCCGGCCAGGGTGCGGCGCTTCCCCATCATGCTAAGGCGGCTGGGCAATATGGTGACAGCCGCAATAATCCACTATTGTCATGGTGACAGTGCCAGGTTTATTGTAACTGTCACCACAGACTATGGCGGGCACTGTCACTGTTGCTGCGACAGCGGCTGCGGCATTGTCTGCCTGTTACCTGTCTTGCCCGGACCCTTGCCATGCCCAGCTCCCCCCAGCCCCGCAACAGCGCCGCCAGCGCCACGCTTTACCAGCAACTGGCCGAAGACCTGTCACTGGCGATTGCCCGTGGCACGCTGCCGCCTGGCTCGCGTCTGCCTTCGGTGCGGCGCACCTCGCAAAGCCGGCAACTGAGCCTGAATACCGTGGTGGCGGCCTACCGCGTGCTGGAAGACCGTGGGCTGATCGAGGCCCGGCCACAGTCCGGCTACTATGTGCGCGCCCGCCTGCCCTCGCCGGCACGCTCGGCCATGATGCAAAGCAGCGCGGCCAAACCGACCGAAAACAAGGTACTGGACCTGATCGGCACCGTGCTGGATGCCCAGCAGACTCCCGGCTTCATCGACCTGGCGCTGGCCTGCCCGCGTGGCAGCGACTTCTACCCCGGCAACAAGCTGGCGCGGCTGATGGGGCAGATCCTGCGGCGCCAGCCCGGCATGGTCAGCACTTATGCCCTGCCGCCCGGCTCGGAACGGCTGCGGGTACAGATTGCCCGGCGCAGCATGGAACTGGGCATGGCCTTGCAGGCGGAAAACATCATTCTCACCAATGGCTGCATGGAAGCGCTGCAGCTGGCACTGCGCGCCGTCACCAAGCCGGGCGATGCCGTGGGGCTGGAATCGCCCACCTATTTCAATCTGCTGCCGCTGTTTGCCAGCCTGGGCCTGAAAGCGGTGGAAATTCCCACCGACCCGCAGCATGGGCTGTCGGTGGATGCGGTAGAGCTGTTGCTGTCGGAAGGCCGCATCAGCGCACTGGTGGCCATGCCCAATATTCACAATCCGCTGGGCTGCAGCATGCCGCTGGAAGCCAAGAAACGGCTGGCGCGGCTGGTGAATCACTACCAGGTGCCGCTGATCGAGGACGGCCTGTATGCCGAGCTGCAGTTCAGCGACACCCAGGCACCGGCTGCCAAGGCCTTTGACGAAGACGGCTGGATCATCTTCTGCACCAGCTACACCAAAACACTGGCCCCGGATTTTCGCATTGGCTGGATGGAAGGCGGCCGCTTTGGCGCGGCCTTGCGCAAGCTGAAATTTGCCTCGTCGGTGGCCCAGCCCATGGTGCTGTCGGAAACGCTGGGGGCGTTTCTGGAATCGGGCGGCTACGACCACCATCTGCGTGCGCTCAAGCGCCATTACGCCCAGCATGTGGAAAAGGTGCGCGGCCTGATTGCCCGCCACTTTCCGAAGGGCACCCGCGCCACCGATCCGGCCGGCGGCTTTCTGATCTGGCTGGAACTACCGGAAGCCTGCGACAGCGTGGCGCTCTTCCATGCCGCCCTGGCCGAGAACATCAGCATCATGCCCGGCCCGCTCTATTCGCCCGGCGGCCGTTACCGCAATGCCATGCGCCTGTCCTGCTGCTATCCGCTGGATGAGCGCTATGTCGCCGCCCTCACCCGCGTCGGCATGCTGGCGCAGCAGCAGCTGGCCGCGCAGGGCGGCTGACACCCGCTCAGCGCTGTGGTCGCTGCCGGGTCTGACTGGGGGTTTCGCCAAACAGCCGGCGGTAGTCGTAACTGAAATGGCTGGGCGTGGCAAAGCCCCAATCCTCGGCCAATTGCTGGATGCTGTCGGCCGCCCCCTGCGGCGAGCGCAGCAGGCGGCGCACCTGATTGAGCCTGAGCGCCCGCAAGAAAGGCAGCGGGCTCATGGCGGTCACTTCCTGAAAGCCGTTTTGCAGCGTGCGCCGGGTCACGTGCAATTCGCGGCACAAATCTTCCACCGTCAACTGCCGCGCCGCCGGCTGCAGCGCACGCTGCCTGGCCTGCTCCACCCATTGCCAGTGTCGCTGACTGCTGCTGTCGCGCCCGGCCACCGCCGCCGGCAAGGCTTGCGCCATGGCCAGCAGCAAGGCATCGGCCGAACAATCCAGCAACAGCTGCCGGCCTATGCGGTCTGGTGTCTGCCGTGCCAGCGCCAGCAGCTCGCCCAGTTGCCGGCACAGGGCCAGATGGCTGGCCTGCGGCAGCTG
>Ga0187842_1001271_pt1 | contig 11827 bp, 9 predicted proteins | sample SpaLakP09_SKY_41_FD_134514 | JGI IMG/M metagenome (GOLD analysis project Ga0187842, IMG submission 134514) | Oligotrophic lake water microbial communities from Sparkling Lake, Wisconsin, USA - SP09_SKY_41 | ecosystem: Environmental > Aquatic > Freshwater > Lake | place: USA: Sparkling Lake... | reverse complement strand
CGCAAGACCAGCCAGGTCGCCAACGCCCTGATCGCCGCCGGCCTGAAGAAGGGCGATCGCGTCGCCTATGTCGGCAAGAACAGCGACCTCTATTTCGAGCTGCTGTTCGGCGCGGCCAAGGCCGGTGTGATCACCGCCCCGATCGGCTGGCGCCTCGCCCCGCCGGAGGTGGCCTATATCGTCGGCGACAGCGATGCCAGGATCGTCTTTGTCGGCCCCGAACTGATCGGCCAGATCGAGGCCGTCGCGGCCGAGCTGACCTGGCGGCCCGAGGTGATCCTGATGGAGCCCGTGGCCGGCAACAGTCTGCAGACCTTCGAGGCCTGGCGCGACGCGGCCTCGCCGGTCGATCCGGCCGTGCCCATCACCACCAGCGACATCGCCATCCAGCTCTATACCTCGGGCACCACCGGTCGGCCCAAGGGCGCGATGCTGACCCATGACAACCTGCTGGGCCTGCGCCGCCGCGCCGCTCAGGAGCCGATGGCCTGGAACCAGTGGGGCCCGGATGATGTCAGCCTCGTCGCCATGCCGGTCTCGCACATCGGCGGTAGCGGCTGGGGGCTGGTCGGCCTGCTGAACGGCGCCAGGGGCGTCGTGGCCCGTGAGTTCGACCCGTTCAAGGTGCTCGATTTCATCGAGCAGGACCGGATCTCGAAGATGTTCATGGTCCCGGCCGCCCTGCAGATCGTCGTGCGCCTGCCACGGGCCCGCGAGGTCGACTATTCGTGCCTGAGCCACATCCTGTATGGCGCGGCCCCGATCCCGCTGGACCTGCTGCGCGAGTGCATCGAGGTGTTCGGCTGCGGCTTCTGCCAGCAGTACGGCATGACCGAGACCACCGGCACCATCGTCTATTTGCCGCCGGAAGATCATGATCCCGCCGGCAATGCCCGCATGCGCTCGGCCGGTCTGCCCCTGCCGGGCGTCGAGCTGAAGGTGATGGACGAGGCCGGCAATACCCTGCCGCCCAATACGGTGGGTGAGATCGCCACCCGCTCGGCCTCGAACATGGCCGGCTACTGGAAGCTGGATGCCGCCACGGCCGCGACGGTCGATGCCGACGGCTGGCTGCGGACCGGTGATGCCGGCTATCTCGACGAGGACGGCTATCTGTTCATCCACGACCGGGTGAAGGACATGATCATCTCGGGGGCCGAGAACATCTATCCGGCCGAGGTCGAGAGCGCCGTCTATGGTCACCCTTCAGTGGCCGAGGTGGCGGTGATCGGGGTGCCTGACGACAAGTGGGGCGAGGCGGTCAAGGCGATGGTGGTGCTGAAGCCCGGTGCCGAGCCCGACCCCGAAAGCATCATCGCCTTCGCCCGGACCCGCATTGCGGCCTTCAAGGCCCCCAAGACCATCGACTTCATCGACGTCCTGCCGCGCAATCCGTCCGGCAAGATCCTGCGCCGCGAACTGCGGGCCCCCTACTGGGAGGGGCGGTCCCGGCAGGTGAACTGAATACTTGCCCCACCTGACCGCCTCGCGGTCATCTTCCCCCCATGGGGGAGGAGCGCGAAGCGCGGAGGGGGTAAGCTGATCGCCTACTCCACGAACGCCTCGACCCGTTCGCGACGTCCGACCAGGAAGGCGTCAGCCACCAGGGCCAGCGGCCGGACATCGGCTTCGGACTGCCCGGCGCGGATCAGATCGCCGAAGCGCTTGTAGAGCCCCGGATACTCGGCGTCGTGCGCCTGAATGACCGGCTGGCCGTCGACCTCGATCTGCGCCCCGCCGCTGGACAGACGCAGGGTGCCCCGGTCGGTGACGGCGGTGATGTCCCAGGTCTGCGGGCCGGTCTGCAGGAAGTCGAAGTCGGCGGTGATGGCCGTTCCGGCGATGTCGGTCATGGCCATGTGGGCGGCGATCGGCGACTGGACGTTTTCGGGCACGTCGAGCCGCGCGTCGGTGACGAACACCTCGTTGGGCATGATCTCGGTCAGGATCGAGAGGGCATTGATGCCCGGATCGAAGACGCCCAGGCCACCGGCCTCCCAGATCCAGGTCTGGCCCGGATGCCAGCGGCGGACGTCCTCGCGCCACTGGATGTCGATGGCGTGGATCGTCCGGTCGGCCAGGAACGCCTTTGCGGTCGGCACCCCGGCGGCAAAGCGAGAATGCCAACTGGCAAACAGGGTCACGCCACGCTCGGCGGCCAGGGCGACCAGATCGCCGACCTCGCCGACGGTCGAGCCCGGCGGTTTTTCCAGAAACACGTGCTTGCCGGCCGCCAGGGCGGCCAGGGCGGTCGCCCGGCGGGCCTGGGGCGGGGTGCAGAGGGCGATCGCATCGACCGGCGGGCCGTCGGCCAGCATCTCGTCGAGGGTCTCGAACGCCGGGACTCCGACTTCGGGACGCGAACGGCTGGCGATCGCCACGAGCTCCAGGCCCGGATCGGCAGCGATGGCGGGAATGTGCTGGTCCCTGGCGATCTTGCCGACGCCGACGATCCCCACCCTGATAACGCTCACGCCGTCCTCCTCATGTGCTCCGGCGCAAAGAGACCGGTTGGGTGGTGTATTATATTATAAATCCAGAAGGCCCAAGTCTCAGATATCCGGCCCGCTGTCGGGGCTGTGGCCGCGTCATGGTCAAGAAAGAGGCGCGCCGTCAGGGACAGCGCGCCTTAGGCCGGCAGGCGGAGGAGTGAGCCGGCAAGATTGCAGGGGACGGTGGCCTGACCGGGGCTGGCCGGTCAGGCCGTCCTGAGGGCTACCGGGCGCGCGGCGAGACCGGCAGGGCCTGGGCCTTAAGGGTCACGGTCGAGGTGACCGACAGGGCGCGCGACGAAGCGCCGAGGGCGACATCATAGTCACCGGCCGCGATCGACCAGCCATGGGCCTTGTCGTCCCACACCGACACCAGGCGCGGGTCGACCGTCAGGCTGACGACCGTGCTGGCCCCCGGTGCCAGTTCGACCTTTTTGAATCCAGCCAGACGCTTGGGGGCTTCCCAGCCTCCGGCCTTGGGCGAGACATAGACCTGCGGCACGGCCTTGCCGGTGCGGGTCCCGGTGTTGGTCACCGAGAAGCTGACGGTCAGCACGCCGTTGGCCTCGGAGGCCTTCAGGTCCGAATAGCCGAAGCTGGTGTACGACAGGCCGTAGCCGAACGGGAACAGCGGCTCATGGCCCTTCTTGTCGAACCACTTGTAGCCGACCGCCGCGCCTTCGATCGTGTAGTCGACGTCGAACGGGGTTTCGGGGGCCTTGGGATCGCCGTCCAGCCTGGGGCGCGGCAGCTGGGCCACGTCCTTGGGGAAGGTGACCGGCAGGCGGCCCGACGCGTCGACCTCACCGGTCAGGACACGGGCGATGGCCTCGCCGCCGCTGGTCCCGGGGAACCAGGCCTGGACCACGGCCCCGACCTCCTTCAGCCAGGGCATCAGCACCGGGCCACCGGTTTCGAGCACGACGATGGTCTTGGTGTTGGCCGCCGCAACCGCGGCGATGGTCGCATCCTGGTTCTTGGGCAGGTTCAGGGTCCAGACGTCTTCCGACTCGGTGGTCCACTGATCCGCAAAGACGATGGCCAGATCGCTGGCGGCGGCGAGCTTTGCGGCCGCAGCCGGATCCTTGCCGTCATGGAAGGTGATCTTCGCGCCGGGATAGCGGGCCTGAAGGGCCTTCATCGGCGAGGAGGGATAGTAGATCACCGGGCCCGGCCAGGTGGCGGGCTCCAGGCCCTGCACCGCGCGACCGCCGACCGGATAGACCTGGGACGAACCACCGCCCGACAGCACGCCGACGTCGGCATGGGCACCGATGATGGCGATGGTCCGGGCCGTTTTCGCCAGGGGCAGCAGGCCCCTGTCGTTCTTCAGCAGGACGATGGCTTCTTCCGCATCGGCCTGGGTGATCTTGCCGTTGGCGGTGAAGTCGATGGGCGCGATCTTGACGGGCTTGTCCACCGCGCCGCTGGCGAACAGGGCGCGGGTGACCCGGCGAGCCATGTCGTCGAGGCGTGCGCCACTGACCGCGCCGCTGGCGAGGTCGGCCTTGAGGACCGAGCCCAGGAAGTTCTGCTTGTCGAAGGCCTCGCCGGCCGACTGCTGGTCGAGGCCCGCATTGACCGCCTTGGATCCGGAGTGCACCGCGCCCCAGTCAGACATCACATAGCCCTTGAACCCGAAGTCCTGCTTCAGGACCGTGTTCAGCAGCCAGTCGTTCTCGCAGGCATAGACGCTGTTGACCCGGTTATAGGCGCACATCACCGAATGCGGGTCCGACTGCTCCATGGCCAGCTGGAAGGCCAGCAGGTCGGACATCCGGGCCGAGGTCTGGTCGATATTGGCGCTGAGGATAAAGCGGCCCGTCTCCTGGTTGTTCAGGGCATAGTGCTTGATGGTCGAGACGATGTTGTTCGACTGGATGCCCTTGATCTGGGCGGCGACCATGGTCGCCGCCAGCAGGGGATCTTCACCGCCATACTCGAAGTTGCGGCCGTTGCGCGGCTCGCGAACCAGATTGACGCCGCCGGCCAGCATGACGTTGAAGCCGGAATTGCGGGCTTCCGAGCCGATCATGGCTCCGCCCTTGTAGGCCAGGTCCGGGTTCCAGGTGGCGGTGGTCGCCATGCCCGAGGGCAGGGCGGTACGCTCGCGGAACTCCTTGGCACTGCCTTGCGTGGCCACGCCGATGCCGGCGTCGGTTTCCCACTGCTCGGGGATGCCCAGGCGCGGGATGCCCTTAACATAGCCGGCCGAGCCGGGCAGGGAACCTTCGATGCGGGTGTATTTCGGCTTCATGTCGGCCCCGAAATAGCCGAACACCAGGGTCAGCTTTTCGTCCTGGGTCATCGCCTTGACCGCCAGATCGGCGCGGGTGTCGGCATCAAGCTTTGGATCCAGCCAGGGCTGGGCTGCGGTCGCGGAGGCCGGGGCGGTGGTCTGGGCGCTGGCGTTCAACGCCGTCGCGGACGCGCCGATCATCAGGGCCAGGGCCAGGCCCTGGAGTGTCTGCCGGTTCATGTTTCCTCCGTTACGCGGTGTAAGGGCCCGGCGGCTCTTTTCGGCCGGCGGGCAATCAGGGGTCAGGATTTGGGCTGGGGCGGAGGAGGACCGGTCCGGGCAGGCCCGGTCGATTCCCGTGTCACCAGGCTGTGCTGGGCCAGGAACGGAGCCGTCGACTTCACGGCCCCCTCGTTGGCGTTCCAGGCATTGAAGGTTTGCAGGGCCCGAAGCGCCATCTGCTCCAGCGGCTGGCGGATGGTGGTCAGGGTCGGCCAGATCACGCCGGCGATCGGCGCGTCGTCGAACCCCACGACCGAAATGTCGTCGGGGATTCGCAGGCCGCGGCGCTGGGCTTCCATGCAGGTGGCGGCGGCCATGTCGTCATTGGCCGCGAAGATCGCCGTCGGCGGCTCGTCGATGTCCAGCAGCGCCTTGGCGGCCTCGACTCCGGTCTTGAAGGTGAACTCGCCGTCGGCGATCAGCTCGGGTCCCGGCTTTGGCAGGCCGTGTGCGGCATAGGCCTCGAAGAAACCGTTGCGGCGGTGGGTGCTGGCCGCGTGGTCGGGATGGCCCGAGATGTGGCCGATGCGGGTATGGCCCAGGGCGAACAGGTGCTCCACAATCTCGCGGGCGGCAGCGCGGTCATCCATGCCGATGGCCGGGAAATAGGGATCCGGGCTGGTCGGCGAGATCAGCACGCAACGCACTTCCATCTCGCGCATCAGGGCCTTCAGGGGGCCGAAGTCACACTCCGGCGGCAGGAGGATCATCTCGCGGATGCCGCCGTCGGTCACAAAGGCGCGGATCCGGTCCTGCCAGCCCGGGACAGGGCCGTCGAACAGGTCGACCGTCAGGTGTCGACCGGTCTCCAGACAGCCCAGCAGAAGGGCGTGATGCACCCGGGTGTGATAGCCGCCGCTGGGGTCGCCCATCAGTACGCCGACAGACGAAGAGGCCTGGGACCTCAGGCTGCGGGCCACGGCGCTGGGCTGATAGTCGAGGTCCTGCATGGCCGCGCGAACGCGGTCGCGCGTCTTGGCACTGACGCTCTCATGGTCATTAAGCACCCGAGAGACCGTCTTGGGCGAAACACCCGCCCGTGCGGCCACATCGTGAATCGTCGCCATAGTCTGTCTGTTTCCACGCCCATGGGCCCGCTCGCCCGACACCACCACGCTCACGGTGGCAGCGGCAAGGCGGCGCGCCTCTTGAATCATAGCCCACCTTGTCTTCAGTGTCATGGGCAAGGACATTTACGGGTCAAAAATTCCCGCATGTCGAGACATTTTGTGGACATTTTGAGGTAAAATAGCAGACATTTCTGCCACGCACCCGGGCTTGGGCACTGTCCGAAACTGATTTGCGACCGGGTCGTCGTCGCCCTGACCGAGACCCTCTATGAACCCTGTCCCTATGCCCTGTCCCAGTTCCAGGCCTGCCCGGCCGCACCGTGGAAGCCAAGCGCCCGGGGGGGCTTTGACATAAACGCCGTTCACTGATCACGGGTCTCGGCTGTGGACGGCGGTAACGGAATGCCTCTAGGCTCTCTTCCTTCAGTTTGCCGGGGTGACATGCGCGTATCCTCTCCCAGCACCCTTCTGCTCGGGGTGGTCTTTTTCTGCATCGCCGTCGCCCTGGCGGCGGTGAGCGTGTCGACGGGCCCGGCCTGGCTGGGCCTCGATCTGACCGCCGGGACGGCCGACGGGCCGCTGAAGGTCGAGGGCGTCGCTCCGGACGGTCCAGCGGCCCGGGCCGGTGTCCGGGTGGGCGAAACCCTGGTCGCCGTAGCGGGCAAGAGGCTCGACGGTCGGGCGCTCGCCACCGAGGACAGCCAGCCGACCCAGGCGCTCAGCGATGCCGCAATGCGCCACCAGGACGCCGTGGCCTCTGCCCTGCAGGCCCGACCGGTGCGGCTGACACTTGAGGACGCCCGGGGCGCGCAGCGTACCGTCGTGCTCGAAGACCGGCCCAGGCCCCTGTCGACCCTGGGGGTCGAGTTCTGGGCCAATCTGTCCTTTGGCCTCATCGCGGCGCTGATCTGCGGCTGGGTCTGGGCCCTGCGGCCGCGGGAGCTGGCGACCCGGCTGTTTGCCCTGACCGGTCTGTCGATGCTGGCCTTCACCTTCGGCTGGGCGGTGCATGCGACGGTCGAGCTGGCCATGGACGCCGCCGTGCTCGCGCCTGTCCTCTGGCTGAACATGGGCGGTGCCGTCGCCTATGGCGGGGCGATGATCGCCTTCTTCCTGAGCTATCCCCGGCGGGTCACAACCCTGCCGATGATGCTGCTGGCCCCGGCCTGCGTCCTGCTCTGGGCGCTGTCACCGCTGCTGCCGGGCAATCCCAGCCTCGACCTGGCCGGTCAGGGTGGCACGGTGGTCGAGATGATCCTGATCGTCGTCGCCATCGGGATCCAGGCCTATGCCAGTCGCAAGGATCCCGCCGCGATGGCGGCGACCCGCTGGCTCGGCCTCTCCGTGATCCTCGGGGCAGGGGCCTTCATCGTTTCCGTGGCGCTACCGGCCAGCCTGGGGCGTCCGGCCCTGATTGATCCGCGTTTTGCGCTGGGCTTCTTTGTCATCATCTATGTCGGCATGGCGGTCGGGCTGCGCCGCCACCGGCTGTTCGAGCTCGACCAGTGGGCTTTCCGCATCCTGTTCTATCTCGGGGCCGGTGCCGCACTGCTGGTCCTCGATACCGTCCTGCTGGTGGTCCTGCGCTACAGCCCCGAAGCCTCGCTGGGCGCGGCCCTGCTGGTGGTCGCCTTCGCCTATCTGCCGTTCCGCGACGTGCTGTGGCGACGCACGGTCGGGCGGCGGACCATGAAGGATTACGAGATGTTTGCGGCCGTGGCCCAGGTGGCCCTGACCCATGAGGCCGGCCGGCGGGATGCCGCCTGGCGAGACCTGCTGGGGCGGGTCTATGAGCCGCTGGAAATCGCCGATGCGCCCGCCGGCGGGGCGCAGGCGCGGGCGGCGATTGTTGACGAGGGCGTCGCGATGAGCCTGCCGGCGGCGGCGGGGGCTCCGGCCCTGCTGCTGCGGTTCCCGGCGCGCGGTCGGGGGCTGTTCAGCTCGGCCCAGCTGAAACTGGCCGACCAGCTGGTGGCCCTTCTGGCCCAGATCGAACAGGGGCGGGACGCCTATGCGCGGGGCGTGGTCGAAGAGCGCCTGCGCATTGCCCGCGACCTGCATGACGATGTCGGCGCGCGGTTGCTGTCGGGCCTGCACCGGCAGGAGCTGAACCAGACCCATGAGGCCATGCGCGGGGCCATCGGCGATCTGCGGGCCATCGTCTCGGGGCTGTCGGGTCATGCCCTGCCGCTGGACGATGTGCTGGCCGATCTGCGGCACGAGACGGCCGAGCGTCTGGCCGCCGCCGGCCTGCAACTGGACTGGCCTCCGCCGGAGGACGAGTTCTCGGGCCCGCCAGCACCCTACAGGATCTACAAGAACCTGACCTCGGCCTGCCGCGAGGTGGTGTCCAACGTTATTCGCCATGCCCACGCGACGCGCGTGGTCGTGAGCCTGCAGCACTCGCGTGAGCGTCTCGACATGATCATCAGTGACGACGGCGTGGGTCTTCCGCGCGAACCGGGGGGGCGCCGCAGCGGTCTGGCCAATCTGGAGCGGCGGCTGGGCGAGATCGGCGGCGAGGTCACGTTCCCGGAGAGCGGCAGCGGGACGGTCGTGCGGCTCAGCGTGCCCCTGGCGGGCGGAGCCGTGGCATGAGTGTCAAGCTCCCGGCCACGGCCCTGGTGCTGGAAGACCAGGACGAGACCCGCCAGCATCTGCTGGCCGCGCTGGGCTCGGCCTTTCCGGGCATCGATGCGCGGGGCGCGCGCACCCTTCGCGAGGCGCGGGACCTTCTGGACCCCCCGGGGTCAGACCGCTGGACCCCGGACCTGGCGCTCGTGGATCTGGTGCTGCCCGACGGAAGTGGCATCGATCTGCTGCGGCAGATCTCGGACCGGGGCGGCGACACGCGGGCCGTCGTGGTCACCATCTATGCGGATGACGGCCACCTGTTCGACGCGATAGCCGCAGGGGCCTGCGGCTATCTGCTGAAGGATATGGGGCGCGAGGATCTCGTGCGCTATCTGCTGCGCCTGGAGGAGGGCGAGACCCCGCTGTCACCGGCGATTGCGCGGCGCATGCTCGGCTATTTCCGGGACCAGCCGCGCCTGGCGGACATCCAGGAGCCCCTGGCGGCGCTGACCCCGCGCGAGACCGAGGTTCTCCGCCTGATCGGCCGCGGCCTGCGGTCAGGCGAGGCGGCCAAGGTCATGGGCGTGGCCGAACAGACGGTGGCCGGCTACGTCAAGGCGATCTATCGCAAGCTGAATATCTGTTCCCGCGCCGAGGCGGCCCTGGAGGCTGCGCGCCGGGGACTGGTCTAGAGAGGTCGCCGAAGCGCGCTCTTCTAGAGAAGGTGAATCTGCAGGACACCGGCCATGGCGACGCTGACGATGGCGGTCCATCCGGCCAGCAACGCGACCATGGGATAGCGCTGCCAGAGTCGGCGAGGCGCAAGGCTGACACCGTTATGTTTTGGCATGGCTTACCTCCCTGGATAGCTCTGGCGGTTATCCTTGACGGTCATCGTGCATGATAATGTCCGACAAGACATGACCAATCTGCAAAGGGACCGTGGGAAAAATCGATTGCGGACCCGGATCGGGTTTCGCGCAACGGGCGAAAATGGTCCGCACTCGGAGCAGGTTGCTGATTTTTCGGCGGTTTCGGCGTGGTCGCCCGGTTTTCATCGACCAGGAAAGTTTCTAGGGTCGCGACCTGCCCGGCCATTTGATCAGGACCTTTCATGTTTCGCTTTGCTTCTCTGGCCGTGTGTCTGGCCCTGACGGCAACCGGTGCCTTTGCCCAGACGCCCGGGGGCGCGCCCGTGGTGACGCCGCCGCCCAGCCTCGCCCCGTCCGCTGCGGCCCAGGCCGGCAAGGCGTTTCTGGCGACCAATGCCAAGGCCCCGGGTGTCGTCAGCCTGCCGTCGGGCCTGCAGTACAAGATCCTGGCCTCGGGCCCGAAGGACGCCACGTCCCCCAAGCTCGGCGACATCATCAAGGTTCACTACGAAGGCAAGCTGCTGGACGGGACCGTCTTTGACAGCTCGTTCGAGCGCAACCAGTCCGTGATCATGCCGCTTGAAGGTCTGGTCCAGGCCTGGCTGGAGGCCCTGCCGCTGATGAAGGTCGGTGACGAGTGGCTGCTCTATGTGCCGCCGGAACTGGGTTACGGTGACCGCGAGGCGGGACCGATCCCGCCCGGCAGCGTCATGGTCTTCCGCCTGAAACTGCTGGGCATGCTGGCGGTGGATTAGGTCTGAGCCACTTGCCCCCTACGGGTCGCTCCGCGACCGTCTTCCCCCGGAGGGGGAAGATGATCTCATCCGCCCCCTTATGGGGGCGGACGGCCGCGCAGCGGCCAGGTGGGGGCGAGTGTCCCGCCTAAACCTTCCTTGACGTCATCAGCGGCTGGATCTTCATCCCGAAGTCCTCGACGCCCTGCACGAAGTCGTCAAACACCAGCAGCACGCCGCCGGTGCCCGGCACGGCCGCGACCTCGTCGAGCATGCGCGCGATGCTCTCGTAGCTCCCGACTAGCGTGCCCATGTTCAGGTTCACGGCCGAGGCCGCGTCGGCCAGCTGGGCGGTGTTGGTGGTGGCACCCGCCGCCGCATTGGGGGCGGCCTGCTGGGTCAGCCAGGCCAGGGCCTCCTGGTCAGCGCCTTCGCGATAGAGCTGCCACTTGGCAAAGGCCTTTTCGTCGGTTTCGTCGGCGATGATCATGAACAGGATGAAGCTGGCGACATCCCGGCCCGTGCTGGCGGCGGCGGCCTCCAGGCGCGTGTTGACCGAAGCGAAGGCGCTCGGCGTGTTGGTGCCCTTGCCGAGCGCAAAGCTGTAGTCGGCATACTGGGCGGTAAAGGCCAGCCCCTCGTCGGACGAGCCGGCGCAGATCAGCTTGGTCTCCTTCGGGTGAGGGCTGACCCGGCAGTCGTCCATCTGGAAGTACCGGCCCTTGAAGTTGGGATACGCCGGTTTCGAGCAGGTCCTTCAGAACGGTCGTGTACTCGGCCAGGTAGTTGTAGCGGTCAGTATAGTGCTGCTCGCCGGGCCACAGGCCCATCTGGCTGTATTCGGCCTTCTGCCAGCCGGTGACCAGGTTCAGGCCAAACCGGCCCGGGGCGATGGAGTCGATGGTCGAGGCCATCCGCGCGGCGATGGCCGGCGGGATGGTCAGGGTGGCGACGGTGGCGAAGATCTTGATCTTGCTGGTCACGGCCGCCAGGCCGGCCATCAGGGTGAAACTCTCCAGATTGTGCTCCCAGAACTGCGTCTTGCCGCCGAACCCGCGCAGCTTGATCATCGAGAGCGCGAAGTCGAAGCCGTACTGTTCGGCCTTCTGGGTGATGGTCTTGTTGAGCTCGAAGCTCGGCATGTACTGCGGCGAGGTCTCGGAGATGAGCCAGCCGTTGTTGCCGATGGGAATGAAGACGCCGACCTGCATGGACGTTATGCCCCCTCTAGGAACTGGATCAGACCCTCATTGAAGGTCTCGGGATCGGTGACGGTGAAGCCGTGGCCGCCCCAGGCGACCTGCTGCAGGTCGGCGTTGGGCAGAAGCCCGGCCAGCCGTTGCGAGCACCGCATCGGCACCAGCATGTCATCGGCGCTGCAGCTGATCAGCACGCGGTGGCTGATGCGCTCGAGGTCGGCGTCGATATCGAAGGCCAGCAGGGCCCGGATCCGGGCCAGCATCACGTCGGGGTGCGGAAAGCCGGCGACGTGGTGGGCCTCTTCGGCCATCAGCCGGGCGTGGTTTCGCGAGATCCAGTCGGCCGGATACAGGAACAGCGGCTG
>Ga0187842_1001269_pt1 | contig 11848 bp, 15 predicted proteins | sample SpaLakP09_SKY_41_FD_134514 | JGI IMG/M metagenome (GOLD analysis project Ga0187842, IMG submission 134514) | Oligotrophic lake water microbial communities from Sparkling Lake, Wisconsin, USA - SP09_SKY_41 | ecosystem: Environmental > Aquatic > Freshwater > Lake | place: USA: Sparkling Lake... | reverse complement strand
GTCTTAAGGTGGGCGAAGAAAGCATTGAGGCGGGCCGGATGCCGAAGAAAATTGAGTTGCTGACGCTCAAGATTGCCGATTCGCTCAAACCGCTTGTGACGAGCCTACGCGCCCTGACGCGCTACGAGCGGCAATGGTGGCCGCAGATTCGCGTACTGAGCGCAACGGGAAGCGAGCAGCGGGACGTCGCGCGGGTCATTGACGCACTGCGCATTGCGGGCCTGCCGCCGCTCGCGGTGCAAGCGGTAGCGGCTACGGATGGCCTGATGGTCGCCGATGCGTGGCTCGACGCAAAGGACGCGCGTCCGCTGCTCGTCGTCGCGACCGCATGGCACGAGGCGGGACCGCCCGAAGGCAGCACCGAGGGGTGCGTCGCCGTACTTCTGACGGCGGGATATTTCCGGCTGCCGGACACGGTCAAGGTCGCCGCGCTGCTTCACAGGCCCGTTACCGCACTCGCCGGCGAGGTCGAATACGGCTTCGCCAATGCTGCGGTATGGGGTAAGGCCGACTTCGCCTCAATCGTTCGCGCATGGATAACGCGTCCTGTAGATGGAGGCGACAGAGCATTACGCGCGGCCAATATGAATTCCATTTCAAAAGACGAGGCGCAGCGACGCCCCGACCGCATCGCCGGCGACCTCGGTGACGCAAACGGCTGGCTGTCCATCATAGCGGCGATCGAATCAGGCGCGGCAGATGGTCCACAACTCATCATAGACGGCTTACAGTCCGCAGTCCTGCGCGTAACGCCCGCAATAAACGATAACAACCGGAATACCGATGAACGACCCCAGGCTTACCCTGCGCTCGCTTAAGCCTCCAACCGCGAACGAGGAATCCGCGCCGTCGAGCCGTCTGCCAATCTGGGGAATACCCGTCGGGGCGCTGATCGTCGCCCTGCTCGCAATCGGCTTCGTATCGCTGCGCGGCGACATGGTTGGCGTTACCGCAGGCGAGTCGCGGCTGAAAGCGATCATCGTCATCCTGTCAACCTTCGCAGTCGTTGTCGTCGTTCACCTCGTCCTGTTCGCGACCGGCGCTTACGGCTTCGCGGCGCGACTCTTTCGTAGTGAGACTGGAGACCGTGAGGCGGCGAAGCCGTTTAAGCGCGACGCGCGGTTGCAACACATGTATGAGGAGCTGCGTGTCTCGCATGGCTGGTTCTGGCGCGGCCGTCTGCGCTGGCTGATGGTCGACGGCACCGATGAGCGCGTCGATCAGGTGGCCCCCGGCCTCAAGCAGGCAGGCGTCATGCACGTTGGCGAAATCGTCCTTGTTCACGCCGCGCCGGACGGAATCGAGAAAGAAAAGTGGCTTGGCCAGATCCGCCGGTTGTGCCGCCGTCGCCCGGTGGATGGCCTCGTACATGTGGCTCGCGCTGAAGAAGCCGGTACGGGCCTGCCCCGCGAACTCTCAATGATCGCGACCGCGCTTGGTTGGGCTGCGCCCGTCACGTTCCTGCATCCGGTCGAGACGAAGGGTAGCCTTTCCGAACGCTTCGACGCGGTCGGTGCCTTCATGCCGAACGAGTCGCGCAGGTAGGCGCAGGAGGCGGCCGCCAGGGCGCCAGAATTGCTGACCACGGTCGAGCAAGGGTCGGCAGACGCTGGCGTGCGCCTCTATACGCGGGAAAAGGCGACCTGGTTGATGGAGGTCTCGAAGTACATCAGCGACCACGCTGAACGGATTGGTGGAAACCTGCGTGCACTCGCCGCCTCGAACTGGCTGCGTGCGCCGCTCGCGGGTGTCCTGTTCGCGCCGGTCTTTCCGGGCGCCGCTGTCGTACCGGTGCCGGTGGCTAATGGTGTTGACGATGCACCAGCACGAGCCGTGACGGCGTGGCCGATGGCCGACGTGCCTCGCGAACAGCCGCGCGCCCTGCTGCCGGTGTGGCAGCAGATTGCGGCCTGGATGCCGAGCTATCGGAGTCGCCGCATGGGGTTGTACTGGCCCGACGTGCTTGCGTGGTGCGTCGTGATCGGGGCCATCGTGTGGATCATCCTGATGGCGATCTCGGGGCTGGGCAACCGGGCGCTTGTCAAGGATGCCGAAGCAACTGCCACCCTGGCGCTCGCGGCCACGCCCGGCACAGCGCCTGCGCTGCGTGCGCAGCTTGCGCTGCAGAACGAGATCGCAACGCTCGAATACCCAAGACATCCAGGCAGCGGCTAGAACAGCTTTCAGCTCGTCGAAACATGAAGATGGCGAGGTCTGCCCATGCATACGTGCGAGGAAGCACTACACGCTTCTACCAATGGTTAAATGAGACGAGCGTCTCAGCTCTGCCTCAAGGTCCGGCCATTTGGATCTGTGGTGATTGTCATACCGGAAATCTCGGCCCCGTTGCCAATACAGAAGGCGACGTGGAAGTACAGATTCGGGATCTGGACCAGACCGTGATTGGAAATCCCGTCCATGATGTCATTCGGCTCGCGCTGTCGTTGGCCACCGCGGCGCGGGGCTCAGATTTACCGGGTGTGACAACTTTACGCATGATGGAGTCGTTGATTTACGGATACGCCTCCGCGATCAAGCCTGGAAGGCACTCTCCGGATTTGTTTCGACCTCCGAAGCCGATTGAGCTTACGGTCAGGCAGGCGACAGAACGAACGTGGCGGCAACTGGCGCGAGAACGCATCGAAGACACGCGTCCCAGCATACCGTTGGGCAAACGGTTCTGGCCGACAACCAAGCGCGAAACCAAAGAACTGAACGCGTTGTTTCGCACCGAAGACGTTGCCGATCTCGCGACGGCCCTTCGCCATCGCCCGAACGCTGGTAAGGTAAAGCTGCTTGATGCGGCTTATTGGGTAAAGGGCTGCAGTTCCTTGGGGAGGCTGCGGTATGCCGTGTTGCTCGACGTAGATGGCGGCACAGTAGTAGGTGACGATCTTTGCCTGATGGACATTAAGGAGGGCGTGACCGCCGCCGCGCCGCGGGCCAAAGGGCCTGGCATGCCACGCGACAATGCTGCCAGAGTGGTAGAAGGCGCTCGCAACTTGTCACCGGCACTAGGCGAACGGATGCGCGCCGCCACGCTGCTTGAGCGCTCTGTCGTGGTACGGGAGCTGCTGCCGCAGGACCTCAAGCTGGATATTGAGCGTCTGAGCAGGCGTGACGCAATGGATGTTGCAAGGTATTTGGGGGCGGTAGTTGGAAAGGCGCACGCACGACAACTCGATTCGGACGATCGAAAGGCGTGGCATCGAGCCTTGGAAGTGCGGCGTTCGCGGGCGCTCGACGCTCCGAGTTGGCTATGGCGTAGTGTCGTAGAGTTGATGGCGACCCATGAAGCCGGCTACCTTGAACATTGCCGGCGATACGCCCTCGGCTAATCGCAAGTGATATGCAGAAGGATGAGATCGTTCGCTTGGGACGAGCCCCGCGCGAGACGCTCGCAACGAACGCGCGGGGCTTTTTTGTATGCCGGCGTCAGTCGGGTTCAGCGGTGACGGCGTTCGTGTACTCGGACCTCTCTGATTCTTTAGATCGAAATCTTTAATATTGCACACGTTGGTTTTCAGGTCGTCAGCACGATCTTGCCGACATTCTCGGCAGACTCCATGCGGCGATGCGCGTCCGGCGCATGCATGAGCGGGAACGTGCTGTCGATGATCGGCTTCAGACTCGTACCGGCATTGAAGTGATCGAGCCAATGTTCGCGGAAGCGCCGCGTCATCGCTTGTTTCTCGGCCTGGGTGCGGGACTTCATCACGGTGCCGATGATTTGCAGGTGGCGGTACAGGATCTGCGCGAGCTCGACCTTAATCTCGCCACCGCCGCCTAGCAGACCAACCTGGACGAGTCGACCGCCATTTGCCAGCGATGCAATGTTTTTCTGAAAATACGGCACGCCGACGAAATCGATCACGACATCGACACCGCGTTTTTCAGTGTATGCGGCGACGATTTCCGCAAAGTCTTCGTTCCGGTAGTCGATGACGCGATCAGCGCCGAGTTGCAGCACTGCGTCACGTTTCGACGCCGCAGTCGTGGCAAACACGGTCGCCCCCGTCGCACGGGCGAGCTGAACCACGGCTGAGCCGACGCCTCCGGCAGCGGCGTGTACGAGGACCGCATCGCCCTGCCTGAGTCGTCCAAGGTGCAGCAGCGCTTCGTGGGCTGTGATGAAGACCTCGGGAATGGCAGCCGCATGGACGTAATCAAGTCCGACAGGGATCGGCATGGCCATGCGCCAGTCGATACGCGCGATCTCGGCATACCCACCGCCGCCGACAACACCCATGATGCGGTCACCAATGTGGTAGCCCTCGACTTCAGAACCAATCTCGATGACTTCGCCGGCGATTTCCAACCCCATCAGGGTCGAGTCACCGAAGTCCGCACGGCCGTAGCCGCCGCGGCGATGCGTGAGATCGGCGCGGTTGACACCTGCCGCATGGACGCGCACCAGAAGGTCATGCGGGCGGACATCGGGCGCCGGAACTTCTCCCAGTTGAAGAACGTCGGCGTCGCCGAACGTGCTGAAGACGATGGCTTTCATCTGTATGCTCGCTTCGTTGTTGCTGTCGATGCACTGATAGTAGAGCAGCAGACAGTCAAAACCATGATGCAAAAATGCATCACGACGAAGGCAAAGTGCAGGTTCCGCACAGCTCCGATACCGCGCTAGACTTTCTGATCTTTGAAGGCTTCGACGATCTTGTCGATCATGGCACGGACGCGTGCGGTGTGCCGCAGGTCCTGATGGGTCACCAGCCAGACCTCATAGCGTCGCGCGCGCTCGCGCTCAGGCCAGATGCGCACGAGGCCGTCCCGCTCGGCAATCGGCACTGGCACCTCCCCGATGGCCCGACCCATGCGGATCATCGCGCGCAGCATCAGGCTGGAGTTGACGGACGAGACCACGCGACCGGAGTCGATCGGCAGACCCACGAGAGTCGGCAAGACACGCGACGTCAGAAACGGCTCCCACATCACGAGATCGTGGCCAGTAAAGCCGTCTACACGACGCGGCTCGCCGCGTTGCGCCAGATACGAAGGCGAGGCGTACAGGCCTACCGGCCACCGTGCCAGCCGGCGCGCGACTAGGTCGGGGTTTTCCGGCTTCTGGTTGCGGATTGCGATATCGGCCTCGCGCCGCGCGAGGTTTAGCAACTGCGTGGACGTGTTGAGGACGACGTGCACATCCGGATGCTCGGCGTGGAGCCGTGCAATCGACGGGATGACGAACTCAAGCGCAAGCGTGTCGGTGGTTGTCACCTTTACCTCGCCAGCCAGACGCGTGTCGGTACCCTGCGCCTGCCGCACCAGGTCGTCAGCGAACTTTTCCATCTTCTCCGCCGACTGCAGTGCGTTTTCGCCGGCGGGCGTGAGGACGTATCCCTCCGACGTGCGCAAGAATAGCGTGGCGCCCAGCTCGCGCTCCAGGGCCGCCACACGGCGTCCGACCGTGGCCTGATCGACGCCAGCCACGCGCGCGGCACTACGTAGCGTGCCTTCACGCTGAAGCGCGAGGAAGATGCGAGTATCGTCCCAGTTCATGAGGCCGCATTATGCCGCATCAGAAGAAATGCCTGACGCCGAAGCGGAACCGTTTGATTCGACCCTGAACCCACACCAAGAATTCAATCCCGCACAAACCGCACGCCCGTACTGACATCTAAAAATGGCCAGCCGTACGACATTATGAGCAAAGCCTCGACAGAGTGTGCAGGCAATTATTGGCAATGTGGCAAATAGAAATGTCCTGCCCTTAGTCCCTTTCGGGCATGCTGGCGACTCCCCCATTTGTTGATCATCAAGCGGCAGCGGCTCGCCAATCGGCTCGATCTGGAGCGCGTGATGCCACACCATCCACTTTTCGCCACGCCTGGCGACGAGCGCACAGAAGGCCCGCCCGGCGGCTGAACGGCGGCTTGCGACCCAAAGCAGCCTGCCAGACTTCTCCAAAGCGGTCATTCAGCGCGCCTTTAGAGACGGCCAGCGTTCGTTGTTTACGCAGATCGCAGATTTATCTCAGCGTCGGATCATGCGTTTCTTGCCAGAACGATATCTGATATCCCCAAAGATCATCGTCAACTTCAGGTTGATAGAACTCAACAACGCATGGAGCGTGCGGAAATTGAGCCTTCAGTTTCACTGAATATATTTCTTGAAGAGAAGATCCTAGAATTTGAAGCTTGTCTTTCGAAATATCTTCGCAGCCATAGTGCTGGATATCAGCGATATGCAGGTGGTTCATCACCCTCTCGACAGCCTTCCTGTCGTAACCATCTGCAGACTCAAATGATCTGAGGGTGTTCTCACAAAACCCACCACGCAGAATATACCCATCGAACGCTACAAATTCTGGCCAAAAAATCGTAGTGTAGCCAACTGCAAGAGAGAAACTTCCGGAGCAATTGATCCAGGATCCAAGATCAATGCCCTTGCCGTTGTTCCACTTTTGCAGCTCGGTGACCATGCTAGACGGGATATCCACAGGTGCGAGGAGGTTGGTATGCGAAACCATAGCGTCGTGCCGAAAGGAGAAAACCCGACGATGAATCCGATCCGGCAAGCAAGAATCGGCCAACAGGTAAGCTCGCGAACAACGAGAGGCGCCACGCCCCTCGTCGACGCCAGGGCGAATTCTGCGTCATCTTTGTGCGCCCATGCCTCCGAGTGAAAGTAAGGATGTTACGTTAACTGGCGTCGTGAGATAAGAAGCGTGCAGGTAGTCTAAATGCAAATGCAACCTTTCGTAGAAACATCAGCACGGCGTCCCGAATAACGGTTCGTTGCGACTCCGAATCCAGAAGGAACATCGTTTCCCTGCTGAACGCTATTGTGGTCACGATGCCCATGCCAGAGGTTAGCCATTCGCTCGGAACTGCGTGGGAACTCGGCGGCGCGTCGAAATGAATGTAGACGCCCACTGACCGAAACGGCGAATTTGTAAGGTATCCATTGGCAAGCATTGCTATCGAAAACTCATTTTCGATGGAAGCGAGCACGGCGGCCTGGTTAGGAACCGCGGGATTTTGCGGTGAAAAATCGATCAGCCCAAGCACCTTCTTTGGTGGCGGCTCACTGTAGCCTCGTGCTTCTCCTACGCGTGCCCATATCTCTTTGGAACTGCTGGGCCAAACTCCGCAAAGTAGGCGCTTGAACACAGGATTCGATACCGCTTCCCGTTCGATGCGGTCGATCATCGCCTCACCATGGTAGTCGATGAGATCTTCCAGTGGGCCGGCGGCCAGGATGTCTAGAACCTTTTCCGACGTGCAGTGAGGGAGCACATGAAGAATCACTCTCCAGACATCTTCGGGATCGGCGTTGAGATCGTTCAATTGCGAAATGGCCAGTGGCAACTCCTCATCAGAATCGCGATCCCAGGTCTCCTGGGCGGCAATGTATGCCAGCGCCCATGCCTCTATATCTTCAGGTGGAAGCGGCATTCAATCGGCCTATCGTGGCAAATGATCGATGACGGCCAAGCTAAGATCCTGAGTGCACCCGAAGAGTTCGCCAAGTGTCATTCTTTCATGCCATTGGCTAGCAAAAGATTCTCCATACCTTGCCTCATAGCTGTCGGCAAGCATTTCCAATTCAAGCGCATCAGCCACCATCCACCAATGCCGATAGATCGCACGATAGATCGAGATGATCGAGTCGTCGGGGCGGAGCTTCAGCATATCCTTGTTTGCTATTGCGAAGGACTGCACGAACATTGCGAGAAAGTCCCTAAGGTCCGCGTTGGAACTGTCTGGAAAAGCGGCCCGCCAGGCCCTGCCTTGGCACTTCCGACGGGCAAACGCCCCTGGCAGGCGATTGCCAGAGAGCATCGCCACAAATGCCATCGCCGTAAGAGCAAGCAGGGAAACGGTAGTCGTTACGTGAACCATCATGCCGCAAGCTTGTAGTTGATCGAGGTCGAAGTTCCCCGTATCGCCAGCAAGCTTGAATCTTACATTTTTGATATATTTTGCGCTAGAAGTAGCGGAAGGTCAGCGCGCAATTACGCTGAGGGAAAACCCTAATGCCCATCTGATGGCCTGCTCGACGGAAGCCGCTCCAGCACCCGAGGAATTCGCAGTCCCTGGAAAGAACTGACAACCGAGTTTGGCAAAAATGGGCACCTTCAAAACACCGCAGGAAAAGAAACGGCTCAGCTACGCCAAGGACCACCGGCCAAACCACGGTGAAAGGGGGAGCTGCGTCCCGAAGCGAAAACGCACCTACGCAAGGGTTACGCGCAGAGCCCAGAATCAGCCTCTTGAAACACTGAAGTCGGAGCCCGTGGATGAGTTGCTCGTGACTACGGAACTCCGTGTCGGGATCGCGAGGCGGAAGAATCGAGGATGGGGAAAGTGGCCGGATATTTCGCTTGGCGAACACGTTGCCAAACGCAAGTTGTACAGGGCTGAAATGGAGGCTGTTGGTGGCCGGCGCGCTGCCAAGAGGAAGTTGGCGGCATGACAATGGAGGAACTGCAAAAGCGTCCACCGCCGCCCGCACGCGTTCATATTCTAATGGCTCGTGAGGCGCGTTCCGCGGTTGTGATACGCCGCGGCCCATCGAAGAAGACGGCATTGATTGGCTGGGACAGGAGGCGCGACAAGTTCGAGGTTGGACAGTGGTTCAACGGGCGAATTGATGAGCGGCGCTCGGACTTATCACCGGACGGCAGCTACCTGATCTATTTCGCGATCACCGGAAAGTGGGGAACCGAAAGCCAAGGTTCCTATACGGCGATCTCGCGGGCGCCGTATCTCAAGGCCGAAACGCTCCTGGCCAAAGGGGATACCTGGCATGGTGGTGGCTTATTTGTTTCCGAGCGCGAGTACTGGCTCAACGATGGCTATGGACACAAGATCGTCCGTGACGAGTCCAAGGCCAGGCGCACAAGCACCTATCCATGGCATGAGTTTCCTCCGATAGGGCAAACGGATCTGTATGAAATCCGCCTCCAGATGGACGGTTGGCAGCGAATGGATTACGGCTGGATTGGGAAGGGCGCAATCGTCCATTTCGAGAAGCCAGTCGGGCTTTCGCGTTTCCCGGAAGCGGACGTTCCCGTGTTACCTCCGTTTCCGGGCCTTCATTGTTTCGCGGTCGGCTACAACCTCGCAAACTAGGACGGCCGCCCCTGCTTTGTCCACTGCATGGCTATGGCAAACGCCCGATGTCTGAGATGCTGAGAAAACGCTTGTTGGCGTGAGATCGCAAGGAGCAATGCGGCAATTTCTCCGTCAACTGGAACTCCTTCGTCAAGCCAGGCGAGTGCCAGTTCAGGCCAATATTCGGTTGGCCAATTGAGCGCGGCGATCACAATTTCTCGGGCTGAAGGGCCATCGATCGGTAGACGATCTATTGGCCGCTTAAGATGAATTACTAACTCGGAGGGTTTCATTGGTTGGCCTACTGGGTCATTTGCCTGGCTCGACCGCGATTAGCGGATAGGCTCGATTCGTTCCGCTAAACGTAAGCACGACTACCTCCTTGCCCTTTTTCAGTTGAATGTGGCAGATTGCATCCCAGCCGTGGCCACAGACCGGCAAGCCCTGCTTAGCTTCCGCGTCAAAGTCTTTGAGCCATTCCGGATCGATGACCCAGCCACTACGAGTCATTTTGGCTCGAGCTTCCTTGTATGGACTGGCAAGGCGAAGATGAAAGGCCGCGGCGATGCTTCGCTCAGGGTCGGTGAACCTCATGCACGTGTAGCCTCGCGAAGGTCCAGTGCCATCCGATCCGTCGCGGACCTTGATGCAAGGTTCGGCCGAAGCCTGAACGGCGAAGGCGAGAGCGAAGGCCAGGAGAGTGGGTTTCAGCATGTCACGGGGCAAAGTAGTTTTGAGCTTGAACAGGGCCGGAGAATGGTGCCAGGTGAAGGTCATGGCGGGGTGACATGTCTGGTGGGTCGCGGTGGAATCCATTTGCGATTTTGCCTGATGACCGCTTCTGCTCGCCGAATGGACAACTCGAAGGCGAGTGTGACCGGCTCTTCCTGGCCGAAGCCGGAAGCTCGTCCGCCTCCAGGTCCCGCTGCCCGGCCGGACTTCGGTACTCGACCCAATTGCGCCCTTCGGCAGTTCCTCTGCGAATGACTGGTTATTGGCCGTTGTAGTCGCGCGACACCCCCCTCTTGGCCTGCATGCCCCTTTTTGGGATCCTCTGTTAGCGTTTGCGAGTGCGCTCGCAACCTGAAATCGAATCAATTAAGAGCTTTTTCTGTAGAGAGCACTTCCGAAATTCATGTCGTTCCAGCAGATGACTGAACTAAGAACATTAGTTCGTCCTGCACTTTCTTGTCGCGGCGGAAATAAGCTCGCGCTATAGAACGTTGACACTCTAGGTCATCTATTAGGTAGGCACATGACAAAACGCGAAGACTGGCAGACACTCGGCGCGGTCTGTGCCGCGCTGGCAATATCGGTCGGCTCCGTGACAGCGTATTTCTGGGAAAACATCCGTGGCAACCAACGCTTCAAGGCGTACTGCAAGAAAGAAGCAGGATTGCGAATATACAAGAAGGCACTCCCAAACAAAGTTTGGCTTGCCGACTCTCCGTACTCGGCAGTAGTCGCCGCCAGTTTTGATGGTGTGGCGTTCGCTCGCTACGTCGAGGCGTCAACAGGTAGGGAGGTCGACGTGCATCACAAGAGCGGACCAAGGGCCTGGAGAGATTCGTATGCGCACGTCGACGCCGACGTGACGCGTCAGCCCACTTATGGATGGCGCTCGATTGGGGAACCAATGGCCGGTGAACTCCGCATGATTCGGGCAGGTGACGAACTGTATGAGTTGCAGTCAGGCGAACTGATGGCTAGCTACTATGACTTCGGATTCTTCATGTTCGATCCAGCTAAGACGCCATTCTCTTCGCCTGCACCGCAAATGTGCCTTCATAATCTGTCTACCTACCGCGAGTTGCAAAGCGTAATTCAAACTAAGGAGTAATCCGTTCTGCTTGATCTAATAATGTCGATTGGCTGTACGTGCTGCTCAGTACGGCAGTAGTTACATATACGAACCTGACCAAAGTTGCGAAGTTGAAAATTCAACCGAACGACAGTGAGCTATAGCCAGCGAACCGACTTCACGTCGCGCTAACTGGCCAGATATTCTCGTGACCACGACAAAGCCTATGGGCAAATGAGTTGCCGATAGGATGATGTAAGTCAAATCAATGACGATGGCCGTTTTTGTCATTGAACGGACATCGCCAGTCGGTTCCTGCATTGTCTCCTTCTGGCCGATCTCGGCTGACAGCGTTGGCTCCAGTCAATCTGCGGCCAGCCTCATCTCGCTTCGTAGCTAGCGAAGGGACCCGTAAAGTAAAACTCCGACGCTAGGCCCTTAAGTACTGCTTCTTGGCTCGGAAAATAATCCAAAAAATCCGGCCATGCACTCGCGATAAAGCTATCCCATTTTATTGGGTCGAGTTCGTCGATCTTGCCGTCAGCAATATCAAGGAACTCAAAGCCTCGATCACGCAGACCAGCAACCGCCAGACGGGCGGCCCCTTCGTGGTCCGTCGCACCGATGAAAACAGGAACATACGCCCCTCGGAGATTCGCCGGCATTTCAGTGTTGCTTCCTCGACCGACGTGGCAGGTAATTCTGAAGAGCCTCAACGGAGGCTTTGTGTCGATTCTTTTGCGATGAAAAAACATGCTTGACGTGGATGCCGGCCTACACGAGGGGATGAAACAGGCTACCACATCGGATGTCCGCTCCTGGCCGGGCTCGGTCGACGGCCAAACGTCCAGATAAATGTGCGTGAGCACGAGATTCGATGGATGCGCGAGCACGGTAATTGATGGTCGGCTGCGGCACCGTCCATCACCAATGTTGCGTGCCGTCGGGCAACGCTGATGGACGTGGCGATCTATCGCGG
>Ga0187842_1001267_pt1 | contig 11857 bp, 10 predicted proteins | sample SpaLakP09_SKY_41_FD_134514 | JGI IMG/M metagenome (GOLD analysis project Ga0187842, IMG submission 134514) | Oligotrophic lake water microbial communities from Sparkling Lake, Wisconsin, USA - SP09_SKY_41 | ecosystem: Environmental > Aquatic > Freshwater > Lake | place: USA: Sparkling Lake... | reverse complement strand
TCCACCCGCATGAAAAAGGTGAATAACTTCACCACCGGCCAGATCTACGAATCGGTGATCCGCAAGGAACGCCGCGGCGAGTATCTGGGCAAAACCGTGCAGGTGATCCCGCACATCACCAACGAAATTCAGGACTACATCCGCCGTGGCGCGGAAGGCTACGATGTCGCGCTGTGCGAAATCGGCGGCACCGTGGGCGATATCGAATCGCTGCCATTCCTGGAAGCCGCACGTCAGCTGAGCCTGCGCGCTGGCCGCAAGAACTCGGCCTTTGTACATCTTACGCTGGTGCCTTACATCGCCTCCGCCGGCGAACTGAAAACCAAGCCGACCCAGCACTCGGTACAGAAACTGCGCGAAATCGGTATTTCGCCGAATGCCTTGCTGTGCCGCGCCGATCGCCGCATTCCGGAAGACGAACGCGCCAAGATCTCGCTGTTCTCCAACATCGAAGAGCAGGCCGTGATCTCCGTGTGGGACGTGGACACCATCTACAAAGTGCCGCAGATGCTGCACGATCAAGGTCTGGACGCGATCATCTGCGACGCGCTCGACCTGAACCCGGCGCCGGCCGATCTGTCGGTGTGGAGCAAATTGATCTACACCCTCGAACATCCGAAGTCGGAAGTCTCGATTGGTATTGTCGGCAAATACGTGGAACTGACCGAGTCGTACAAGTCGCTGACGGAAGCGCTGCGTCACGCCGGCATCCACAACGAATGCAAGGTCAACATCGAGTACATCGACTCGGAAGAGATCGAAACCACCGGCTGCGCCGAACTGTCCAAGTACGATGCGATTCTGGTACCGGGCGGCTTCGGCAAGCGCGGTGTGGAAGGCAAGATCATGGCGGCCCAGTTCGCCCGTGAAAACAAGATCCCTTACCTTGGCATCTGCCTCGGCATGCAGGTCGCCCTGATCGAATACGCCCGCCACAAGGCCGGTCTGACCAGCGCCAACTCCACCGAGTTCGATCTGGATACGCCGCAGCCTGTAGTGGCCCTGATCGACGAATGGCAAGGCCAGGATGGCAAGGTCGAGAAGCGCGACGAGAACTCCGATCTGGGCGGCACCATGCGTCTGGGCGCGCAAACCTGCGCCATCAAGCCGGGCACGCTGGCTGCGGAAATCTACGGCGCCGTCGTGACCGAGCGTCACCGTCACCGCTACGAAGCCAACAACCACTATCTGCCACGCGTGGAAGCGGCCGGCCTGGTCGTGGCAGCGCGTACGCCGACCGAAGACCTGTGCGAAATTATGGAATTGCCACGCAGCGGAGACAACGCTCACCCGTGGTACATGGGTGTGCAGTATCACCCGGAATTTAAATCGACCCCACGTGACGGCCATCCGCTGTTCACGTCCTACATCAAGGCTGCACTGGCTCACAAGGCCGCTGGCGCCGTACAAGGAGATGCAGCATGAAACTGTGCGGATTTGACGTCGGTCTGGATCAGCCCTTCTTCCTGATCGCCGGTACCTGTGTGATCGAATCGCGCCAGATGGCCTTCGATACGGCAGGCGCCCTGAAGGAAATGACGAGCGAACTGGGCATCCCCTTCATCTACAAATCGTCCTTCGACAAGGCCAACCGTTCCTCCGGTACTTCCTACCGTGGTCCGGGCCGCGAAAAAGGTCTGGAGATACTGGGTGACGTCAAACGCGAACTGGGTGTGCCGGTGCTGACCGACGTGCACGATGTGGAAGAAATCGCCGAAGTGGCGGCCGTCGTCGACGTGCTGCAAACTCCGGCCTTCCTGTGCCGTCAGACGGATTTCATCACCGCCTGCGCCCAGTCCGGTCTGCCCGTTAACATCAAGAAGGGCCAGTTCCTCGCGCCCGGCGACATGAAGAACGTGATCGACAAAGCCCGTCTGGCCGCCCGTGCCAAGGGTCTCAACGAAGACAACTTCATGGCCTGCGAGCGCGGTGCTTCGTTCGGTTACAACAATCTGGTGTCGGACATGCGTTCGCTCGCCATCATGCGCGAATCGAACTGCCCGGTGGTATTCGATGCGACCCACTCGGTGCAGCTGCCGGGTGGTAACGGTACTTCCTCGGGCGGCATGCGCGAGATGGTGCCGGTGCTGTCGCGCGCTGCCGTGGCGGTGGGCGTGGCCGGTCTGTTCATGGAAACCCACCCGAATCCGGCGCAAGCGCTGTCGGATGGTCCGAACGCCGTACCGCTGGGCCGCATGCGCGAGCTGCTGTCCACCCTGATCGAACTGGATCGCATCACCAAGAAAGCTGGCTTCCTGGAGAACAGCTTCAACTAAAAGCAACAAGCCCGCGCACCAGACAGGTCGGGTGTGCGGGAAATTCCCGTTATCCTGACTCGTACAAGATGCGCTAGCATCCGGTGCGACATCGTATCGCCTAACTTTGGAGAATGACATGAGTGCTATTGTTGACATTATCGGCCGTGAAATCATCGATTCGCGCGGCAATCCTACCGTCGAATGCGACGTGCTGCTGGAATCGGGCGTGATGGGCCGTGCTGCCGTACCATCGGGTGCATCGACCGGTTCGCGCGAAGCGATCGAACTGCGCGACGGCGACGCCAAGCGCTACTTCGGCAAAGGCGTACTGCAAGCCTGCGAAAACATCAACACCGAGATCTCCGAAGCCATCATGGGCCTGGACGCCAATGAACAGGCTTTCCTCGACCGCACCCTGATCGATCTGGATGGCACCGAGAACAAGAGCCGTCTGGGCGCCAACGCCATGCTAGCAGTGTCGATGGCCGTGGCCAAAGCCGCTGCTGAAGAAGCCGGCCTGCCGCTGTACCGCTACTTTGGCGGTTCGGGCGCGATGCAGCTGCCAGTGCCGATGATGAACGTGATCAACGGCGGCGCACACGCCGACAACAACCTGGACATCCAGGAATTCATGATCATTCCAGTGGGCGCACCGTCGTTCAAGGAAGCCGTGCGCTATGGCGCGGAAGTGTTCCACACCCTGAAAAAGATCCTGCACAAGAAGGGGCTGAACACCGCCGTGGGCGACGAAGGCGGCTTTGCTCCTTCGCTGGCTAACCACGAAGAAGCCATCAAGCTGATCATCCAGGCGATCGAAGAAGCTGGCTACGAGCCAGGCACGCAAGTGGCTATCGGTCTCGATTGCGCTGCTTCCGAGTTCTACAAAGACGGCAAATACGAACTGGAAGGCGAAGGCCTGTCGCTGAGCGCGACCGAGTTCACCAACCTGCTGGCGACCTGGTGCGACAAGTACCCGATCATCTCGATCGAAGATGCAATGCACGAAGGCGACTGGGACGGCTGGGCGATTCTGACGGCTGCGCTGGGCAAGAAAGTCCAGCTGGTAGGCGACGATCTGTACGTCACCAACACCAAGATCCTGAAAGAAGGCATTGCCAAAGGCATCGCCAATTCCATCCTGATCAAGATTAACCAGATCGGCACCCTGACCGAAACCTTCGCTGCCATCGAAATGGCCAAGCGCGCCGGCTACACCGCCGTGATCTCGCACCGTTCCGGCGAAACCGAAGATTCGACCATCGCCGATATCGCTGTTGGCCTGAACGCCCTGCAGATCAAAACCGGCTCGATGTCGCGTTCGGACCGCATGGCCAAGTACAACCAGCTGCTGCGTATCGAAGAAGATCTGGGCGACATCGCTTCCTATCCAGGCCGCGATGCGTTCTATAATCTGAAGTAATTCAGATAGTGCGGCCGGCTCCCCGCCGGCCGCTTTCAAGTTATGCGCCTGATTACCATCGCCCTGACAGCCTTGCTGCTGTTGATCCAGTACCCGCTCTGGCTGGGGAAGGGCGGCTGGCTGCGCGTAGCCGATTTCGAAGCGCAGGTGAACGCCGCGCACAAGAAGAACGCGGAGCTGATCGCCCGCAATGCCAAACTCAACTCCGAAGTGATGGACCTGAAAGATGGTACAGGGGCCGTGGAAGAACGGGCCCGCTACGAGTTGAGCATGATTAAACAGAACGAGATTTTCATCCAGATCGTCGGCAAAGGGCAGGCTACTCCACCGCCACCGCTGGCTCCCCGTCCCGAAACACGCTGAGGCCGCGATGTTGATGCGCTACGCCTTCCTGTTGTTGCTGGTGCTGCAGGCACCGCTGGCTTACAGTGGCGGCGGGTGCGTAGCTGTGCGCGTCGGCTATATCGACCAGCATCGCCCGCCGTACTGGCTGGGCGAGGGCGAAGTGGTGCCGGAACCGGCCGGCGCTTCCGTTGATCTGATCCGCGCTGCCGTGCAGGGCAGCGGCTTCAATTGTCCACCCATCCTGATCCGCCTGCCGGCGGCGCGCCTGAAGATGGCGCTGGAAGCGGGCGACATCGATATGACGCCGATCGGCGAGCAGCCTAGCTACTCGCCCGAGATCGCCCTGCCGCGCGACCGCGACGGCAATGTGGACCGCAACCGTGCCATGCCCAACACCATGGTGGTGCTGGTGCGCGCCAAGGACCACGTGCCGCCCAACAGCAATCCGCAGGATTACCTGCGCGGTAAAACGGTGGGCGCATCGCAGGGCAGTCCTATCAATGCGCGCCTGCGCGAAATGGGGCTGGCGGTCGACGATGGTGCGCGTGATCTGGACCGCAATCTGGCCAAGCTCAAACTGGGCCGGGTCGATGCCGTGGTGACCAATCTGGTCAAGCCGGGCCACCTCGATGCTACCCTCAAGCGCTATGGCGGCAGCATCGTGCAGCTGCAACAGCCGCTGATTAACACCCGCCTGTGGATGGCCTTCAATGCCGGCTACTATCGCGCCCACCCGGAACAGGTGGAAGCGCTGTGGACCTGGTTGGATACCAATCGTCTGCATCTGGGCGACTACGTCAACAAGTACCGCAAAACCCAGTGACCGCGCTGCATGCTACCTGCGGCCCACTGGCATGGGTGCCTGTCTTCCTCTATTTTCTCTTATCGACCTACAACCGGAGCTATTATGAAACTGATCGGCATGCTCGATTCGCCCTATGTCCGCCGCGTGGCGGTAACGCTGCAGCTGATGGGGCTGAAATTCGAACACCAGTCGCTGTCCGTGTTCAGCACCTATGACCAGTTCCGCGCCATTAACCCTGTCGTCAAGGCGCCTACGCTGTTGGCCGATGACGGCACGGTGCTGATGGATTCCACCCTGATTATCCAGTACGCCGAAGCGCTGGCCATGCCGGCCTGCCGCATGACGCCATCCATGCCCGCCGAGCTGCTGCGCACCCTGCGCGTGCTGGGCGTTGCACTGGCGGCCTGCGACAAGGCGGTGCAGCTGGTGTACGAGCACAAACTGCGCCCGTTGGAAAAGCTGCACCAGCCTTGGGTGGCGCGGGTTAGCAGCCAGCTGCTGGAAGCCTTCGACGCGCTGGAGGCAGAACTGGCGAAACAGCCGCTTGAACTGCACAAGCCTGACCATGCCAGCGTGATGACGGCGGTGACGTGGTACTTCACCCAGCAGATGCTGGGCGATGTGGTGGTGGCGAGCCGCTACCCGCTGCTGCAGGCGTTTTCGCAGCAGGCCGAAGCCCTGCCAGAATTTAGCGCCGCACCATATGGCGATGGCACCTATCCCGTCACGGCAGGAGCCTGAGCATGCCCTTGCAGCATTACCTTGATACGGCGCCCGAGCTGGCTGCCGACGTGTATCTGCATGCCACCGCACAGGTGATCGGCGATGTGAAGCTGGGTGCGCATAGCTCGGTGTGGTGCAACGCCGTGCTGCGCGGCGACGTGAACCGCATCGTGGTGGGCGAGGGCTCGAATATTCAGGACTTCAGCATGTGCCACGTGTCGCACCGCCGGCCCGACAAGCCGGAAGGCTCGCCGCTGATTATCGGCGACTATGTGACCATCGGCCATTCGGTGCTGCTGCATGGCTGCCGCATCGGCAACGAATGCCTGATCGGCATGGGTTCCATCATCATGGACGATGTGGTGATTGAAGACCACGTGATGGTGGGCGCGGGCAGTCTGGTTGCGCCCGGCAAGGTGCTGGAAAGCGGCCACCTGTACGTGGGCCGTCCTGCTGCCAAAGTGCGCGCACTGTCGGCAGAGGAAATCGCCTATCTGCGCTATTCGGCCGAGCATTATGTCCGGGTGAAGAACAACTATCTGGCCACGCCAGTGCAGCCGGAATAAAAAAGGCGGTGGGCATGCGCGCCACCGCCAACTGAAGATCTGCTTTTAGCGGCCGGCGCTCCGGCGGCCGGCGCTCCGGCGGCCGGCGACCCAGCGATCCGGCAGCCCGCCAGAGCTGCAGGCTAACTGCCGATGGCAGCGCGGCCCAGTGCCGGATCGTCGGTGAAGAAGCCGTCGATGCCGGTGGCGATGTAGCGCTGCATCTCCGCAATCGAGCCTGCCTCATGGCGCGCAGCAGGGCCGCCATTGCTGCGGAATTCCGCAGCGAGGAAGTAGTTCTCGGGACGGAAAGTCCACGGTTCCACGCGCAGGCCGGCGCGGTGGGCATCCTCCACCAGCGAGGTGGGGGCGTCCAGCGTGCCGTCTTTTTTCAGCGGGATGATGGCGCGGGTAGGCGGCGCCACCACGTCGGCATAGGCGGCGATGTCGCGCAGACCCGCCGGGGTGCACATCTGCTGGAAGGTCAGCGTGCCGCCAGCCTTGGCCACATCCATAGGCCGCACCGGCTCGTTCACTACCAGCTGCATCAGGCGCAGATTGGCGCGCTGGCCCAGTTTGCCGCGCATATACTTCAGATTGCTGACCTCGAACGACTGTATCTCCACCGGATTGCGGCGCGTGTAGTCGTGCGCCGCGAGGATGGCGAGGAAGCGGTCTTCCAGCGGCAGCCCCACACTGCTGAAGTAGGTCGAGCTTTTCAGTTCCGGCACGATGCCGATCAGACGCCCCCGTGCAGCCGCTTCGGCCGCGACGAAGTCGATGATCTCTTCGAAGGTGACCACCTGGAACATGCCGTTGTAGGCGGCGCTACCTGGACGTAACTGCGGCAGGCGTTCGATGGCGCGCAGGGTTTTCAGTTCGGCCAGCGTGAAGTCGTCGACGAACCAGCCTTCATGGGTTTCGCCGTCTATGGTCTTGCGGGTTTTGCGGCTGGCGAACTCCGGCCGCGTGGCCACGTCCGTGGTTTCGTTGACGAAGGCATCGTGGCGCGCCACCAGCACGCCATCGCGGGTGCTGACCAGATCAGGTTCGATGTAGTCGGCACCATCGGCGATGGCGCGCGCATACGAGGCCAGCGTGTGCTCGGGACGCAACGCGCTGGCGCCGCGGTGGCCGAACACCAGCGGCTTGCCGCTGCCTTTACCCATGGCGGCCACACCGGGCAGGCCGGAGAGGTCCGGCGTGGTTGGTGCAGCGACGGGCAGCATGCTGCCGGTGCCATTCGCCGTGCTGCCGGTCAGCGCGGCGCTGGCCTGTGCCATGGCCTGGGCAGGCAGCAGGGCTGCCCCTGCCGTAGCTGCCGCAGCGCCGAGGAAACTGCGCCGCGACAGGCGCGCTTGCATGGTCATATCACGCATCAGAAGTCCGCCATCAAAGTCAGGAAGCCCTGACGTGGAGCAATCGGATAGGTATTGTAGGTGCCGCTGGCGGCGCCCACGACCACGTTGAGCGGACCTTCGCGGTTGGCCAGATTGCTGACGTTCAGGCGGTAGCGCGCATTCTTCAGCACATTGCTGTTCAGGAAAGGCAACTTGCCCGAAACGCCAAGGCTCATCAGGAAGTAGCTCGGTACATCGAGGTCGTTGGTGTAGGTGGCGTAGCGTTTGCCCACGTAGTCGCCGATCAGCTGGAACTCGGTGTCGGCGATGTTCAGCGTGGCCACGGTCTTGTTCATCCACTCAGGGCTGCCCGGTACGGACTTGCCGGCAGTCGGCACCAGATCCTTGCCGTTGTTGTAGTTGTCCGAGTAGGTCGAGCGGTTGAACGATAGCGCGTTGTAGAGCGAGAAGCTGCGGCCCATGTGCGCGGTGCCGGACAGGTCGATGCCGTTGGTCTTGACGCTGCCGACGTTGGCCAGCACAGGATTGCCGCCGATGATGGAGGTAATCACTGGCGTCGGGCTGATGGTCAGCAGACGATCCTTGAAGTCCACGTGGTACAGGCTGATCTGGCCGTCAAACGCGGTGATGGCACCCAGATCGACATTGTGGCTGCTGCGCAGGCCCAGTTCGTAGGTGATCGACGTTTCCGGTTTGGCCGTGCTCTTGAACAGATCGAACGCCGCCTGGCTGGCCAGACTCCATGGCGAAGCACCGCCGCCGCCGTAGGTGACGAACTGGCGCATATTCTTCTGCACGTTGACAAAGGCCTGATCCTGCGTGCTGATGTCCCAGCGTGCGCCGACTTGCGGCAGCAGCCATTTTTTGGTGTCGATGTTGCCGACCGGCAGAGCCAGCGAGCCGTTGGCGATGGCGCCTTTGGCCGGCTGCACGGGGAACTGGCCGTCAGCGAATTGCAGGCTGGATTTGAAGCCGGCCTGCAGTGCCAGATCCGGCTGCATGCGCCATTCATCCTGCAGGTGCAGCTGCACCACCTTGTTGTCGATCTCGCTGCCGTACTGGGTGATCAGCGGATTGCTGGGACGGCTGTAGGGCGAGCTAGGATTGTTCACATCCAGCGCGTACCAGCGGCGGTAGGCCGAGGAGCGGTTATGTTCGAACCACAGGCCGCCCTGCGCGGTGTGGTTGCCGAATTCGCTGCGCAGGGTGGACAGCCAGCCGTTGCGGTTGATGGCGTATTCGGTGGTACGGGTGGCGTAGCCGGAATTGCCGAACACCTGCTTCAAATTCTGGTTGGGGTAGTACACGGCGAACAGGCCGGGCAGACCAGCCACGCCGATGGGACCGGCCACCACGCCCACGCCGTCATCGTTGTGGTAGTAGATCTGGTTGGACCAGGTGGTGTTCTCGCCCAGCGCCATGTCGTACTTGGCGTAGGTCAGGTAGTCGGTACGCTGCGCGTCGCTGTAGTAGTTGCGGTAGTTGTTGCCTTCTGCCGCAGGCGTGGCGCTGGTAGGCGACAGGTAGGCCAGTGCCGTGGCAAAGTCCGGATACATGAACGGACGGGTGTAGGGCTGGAATTTCTCCGTGGCCGAGTGCACGGTGGCGTCTTCGTTCGGCTCGATCTTGTCGGAATAGTTGAAGAACAGTGTCAGCTTGCCGGCGTCGTCGTTGTGGACGAATTTGGCGTTGACCTGATTGCCGCCCTGACGGCCATTGAAGTCCCAGGCTTTCTGTTCGTGGTGGATGGCCGACAGATAGGCGCTGTTGCCGTTGCCGAAGTCGCCGCTGTCGTAGCGCAGGAAGGTGCGCGAGGTCTTGTAGCTGCCTACGGTCTGCTGCACGGCCAGATTGCGCTCACGTGCCGGATCGCTGGAGAAGGTTTCGATGGTGCCGCCCAGATTGCTGGTCGAGGCGGTAGCCAGATCGCGGGCGCCGGACGACAGAATCACGCGGCCCACGTTTTCGCTGATGACGGCGCGCTGGGGCGACAGGCCGTTGTAGTTGCCGTACTGCTGGTCGCCCAGCGGCACGCCGTCCATGGTGTAGCCCAGTTGTTGGCCGCTGAAGCCGTGCACGAACAGCGACAGATTCTGTTCGTTATTGCCCCATGGGTCGGCAGTCTGGAAGCTGACGCCAGGCAGGGTTTGCAGGGCTTTCAGCGGATTGATGCCGGGCAGGATCTTCTGCATGTCGGCTTTGCCCAGCGCTACCGAGGAACGGGTTTTGCGGGTCGAGATTTCCACCGTGGCCATCGGTGCAGCCATGGCGCCCACGCTGGCATCGGCAGCGCTTTGTGCGCCACTGTCGGCAGCAGTGCCGGCTGCAGAGTCGGCTGCCAGCGCTGCTGCAGCGACGGCATTGGCAGCGGCGGCTTCGCCGGAGAATTCAGCCACGGCGGCAGCCACATTGGCTGCCATGGCCAGCATCGGTACGCTCAGTACCAGCATGCGCACGGTGGAAAATGGTCGATTCATGATGTGCCTTCAAGACAAGTTGGTGGAATTTGTAACGTCGGCAATGATAGTGACCAACTATTACCGGAGCGTGACGCGATTGCGCTACACTCCAGTATCAGTACAGCGGGGAACCGGGAAGGAAGCAGGATGGGAGAAATTACATGGCGCCGGAACACTCTGGGCGCGCTGGTTGTGGTGGCGGCGCTGGCGGGATGCACCACGGTGAATCAGGGCGCGTTCAATAACTACGTGGCGCAGACCGTGCAGCCGGGAATGGCGCTGGACGAGGCACTGGTGCGTATGCGGGCGGAAGGCTTCAGCTGCAATGCCAGTACGGCAGGTAGCGTGACCGTGTGCACGCGGCCACTGGAGCGCACGCTGCGCACGGACTGTGTGGAACGGGTGGATCTGGTGCGCAGCGTGAATGCGCCCAAGCTGCTCGGCAAGGTGGATGTGCTGGAGACGCGCTGCGCCAAGCTGTGGAATTAGCTGCATCCCGAGAATGGGGCGCCGACAGTGCGCTGAATGCTTAGTGCTTGCGGCTCAAGGCTTAGAGCTTAGAGCCTAGATCCTGGAGCTTGGAACGTAGCGCTTGGCGAGTAGCGCTCGGCGTTGAGTGCCCGGCGCTGAGGCCGGGCGTTCAGGCTTAGTGCTTGGCGTCGCTGGCAGGCAGCAGCGCTTCGCTAGGGGTGATGAACAGCTGGGCGCAGTCGACGGCGTCGTAGGCGTAGTGCTGGCCACAGAAGTCGCAGTTGATGCCGACCTTACCTTGTTCGGCCAGCACGCTTTCTACTTCATCGCGGCCCAGCATCTGCAGCATGTTGCCGACTTTTTCGCGGCTGCAGGTGCAGTGGAAGCGCGGGTGCACGGGATCGAACACGCGGATGGTCTCTTCCCAGAACAGGCGCTGCATCAGCACTTCGATGGTGGTGTTCAGCAGTTCTTCCTGCTGCAGCGTGGAGCCCAGTATCACGGCGCGGTTCCAGGTTTCCAGTGCTTCGTCAGCAGTGATAGGTGCCGCTTCGGCGGTGCCGCCATGCAGCGGCAGCTTTTGCAGCAGCAGGCCGCGCGAGCTATGCTCGTCTGCCGCCAGCCACAGTTTGGTGTCCAGCTGTTCCGAGCGCAGCATGTAGTTTTCGATCACGGTGGCGACGTCGCCGCCATCGAGCGGCACGATGCCCTGATACGGTTGCTGGCCCGGCAGCTTGTCGGCCGGATCGAGCGTGATGATGAAGCGGCCCTTGCCGTGTGCATGCAGCAAATCGGTCAGGGTAGCGTCGTCGGCAATCACGGCATCCGGCGCCAGCTTGGCGGTTGCGCGCAGGCGCAGCTCTGCATCGCATTCGACGACTAGCAGACGCACCGGACCGTCGCCATGAGTCTGCATGATGATGGAACCGTTGAACTTCAGATTGGCCGACAGCAGCGCCGCGGCGGCCACCATTTCGCCCAGCAGCTTGCGCACGGCAGCAGGGTGGTGCTGGCGTGCCTGCACTTCGCGCCAGGTGGCGGAAATGTCGATCAGCTCGCCACGTACGGCAGCATTCTCGAAGATGAATTTTTGCAGGGTGTCCTGCCCGGTGTGACTCATGGTGTTCCTATCTTTTTCAGTTGCGACTTGAATAGCTGGCCGCGTTGTACATAATTGTCTGCATTGGCGCGCATATTGGCGGCATCCTGTTCCGTCAGGGTGCGCACGGCCTTGGCGGGCGAACCGATGATCAGGCTGTTGTCCGGGAATTCGTTGCCTTCCGTGACCAGTGCACCGGCACCGACCAGGCAGCCTTTGCCGATCTTGGCTCCGTTCAGGATCACCGCCTGTATGCCTATCAGCGCGCCATCGCCGATGGTGCAGCCGTGCAGCATGGCCTGATGGCCAATGGTGACGTTTTCGCCCACGGTCAGCGGATAGCCCATGTCCGTGTGCATGACCGTGCCTTC
>Ga0187842_1001266_pt1 | contig 11876 bp, 10 predicted proteins | sample SpaLakP09_SKY_41_FD_134514 | JGI IMG/M metagenome (GOLD analysis project Ga0187842, IMG submission 134514) | Oligotrophic lake water microbial communities from Sparkling Lake, Wisconsin, USA - SP09_SKY_41 | ecosystem: Environmental > Aquatic > Freshwater > Lake | place: USA: Sparkling Lake... | reverse complement strand
TATGTTCAAGGCATTTCTAATATTTTCATAAAAGGACTCAAGGACCTAGACGAAACGATGAGACCGATTCATTGTAATGATATCAAACGAGAGACCTTGTACATTAAAGATAATGATGTGTGGGGAAAAGATGACAATAAACATCAAATAAGACACGCAATAGCGTTGATCGCGCACAAGAATTTCAAATATATTCCCATTTGGATAGAGGCGAATCCACAAGCATTAGATGGAACAACCAATAAAAATGATCAATATATGCGAATTGCCAATCAAGTAACTACTGCAATAACTCCGGATGATGATTCAGGAATCAATAAAATTATTCGCAATGTTGCTAATAAAGTTATTATTGATAAAGAAAATTATAACGCATAATGTGAATAAATTGTTGAGGTTATTACCGTTTTTTCAATTTATCTCTAACAAAAATCAGTTCTTCCGCCAATTTCGGTTCTTTGCATTTTTTACAATGCACCAATTTCGCATTCTTTGTCGCTAATAAAGCGTCTCGCAAATCCTCGTTTTGTGAAAATTTCGCATATAATGCATCTTTCAAAGCCTTTTCTCCAACATTGTCATCAAATTCTGGATCTATCGATACTTCAACTGGCCTTATTAATTCTTTTGTTTCTTTATTTATACCCTTTTTACTACCAGCATCCTTTGCCATTTCAGCATTTTTTGATAATGGAGTTCCAGATTCCAACGAAAAAGACAAATAAAATTCTCTGTTATGCTGTTTGAATTTAGAAGCATGATAATAATGTTCTATTGTCTGCCAACGATTTCCATCTAATGTAAACGGTTGTGACCAAGAATTATCCAATTTTTTTCTCCATTCAGGAATTGAAGCCAATTCTGCAAATTCACGATTCATTTCTGTAGGTATTTTCTCTCCAGCACCCTTTCCTGGCAGTTTTTTACTGGATGAACCATCATAAAAAGAAAACACAATGTCTTCATCATAGAGTCCTTTTATTTTTGCCTCTGACAATTCTTCAAATCGCGGCTTCTCCCGATCAGGCCCTTTTATTTCTTCTTTGAACTTTTTAAATTCTGGGATCAACCAAAAAGAACCCGCGTCCATCTCCATACACTTTTCAACTATTTTCACTTTTAAACCATATGGTATTTCACTAAATGTAAATATTTGTTTTTTCTTGTATCCTATTAATTTATAATGATATCCATTATGTTCAACCATAATATAATAGTCTGGGTTAAATGAGCCGATCGATTCTAATATCGTATCGTTTAATTGCCCGCAATTCAATACATTTTTTATATCACCAGACTTGTATGCTTCGTATGACAATACTATAAATTTGATGTTCAATGCTCTTTCCAGTGTAGATAATGTCCAAGTTTCGCCCCAAAATTCACATGTTCGTATTTTCTTTTTGAAAGCATTCAAATCATTCACCTTTTTCATAAACTTGAATTCAGCCGCATATTGTTGTGAAACTAATTTCTCTTTTATTATTCTATCTCTCTGATCTTTGATTTTTTTACCAGCTTCTGTTAACTTCTTCTTTTCTTCTCTGTCCAATGTTGCATTGTATTTATCTTTAAAATTTTTATGGTCCGCCTCTAACTCGGCTATTTTTTGGGTATCTCTTATTACAGATTGCATAGCTTCTTCATATTGAGTTTTATAGTTTTGGAATAATTTTTCCGTCGCTTCTTCAGACAATCGATTTCTCAGCTTAACAACAGAAGTTTGTTGACCTATTTGAGAGAACGCGTCTCTAACTGTCGCAAATAAACAATCACCGCCTCCTTCATTGTCTAAAATGTAATAATTGTCGTTTTCCATAAATTTTTCTATCCATTCACTTTTACCTGTTTCTTTAAATCTGTTATTATATTCTTTTGCATCTTTTTTTGTTTCTTCTCTCAACATTGCGGGAATGGGAATCCCTTTTGTCAAAACAAATATGTCTCTTCTTGATTCTTGAATAATTACTTCTCCTTCATCCAAAAATTCTTTCTCTACTCCTTCCTCTTCCCTTTCTCCTTCATCTCCTTCATCTCCTTCATCTCCTTCTCCTTCCCTTTCTCCTTCTCCTTCCCTTTCTCCTTCTCCTTCCCTTTCTCCTTTCATTTCTGAAATAAATGTTTCCGGTTTCAATCTTAAGTTTTTCAACATCTCCGTTGTAACAAATGTGTAAATCACTGGTTCGCCCATTTTTTCTACTTCCAAATTATTGTACTCATCAGTATATTCTGCCATATTGGTGGACTCTATTTCATATAAACCTATTTGCATTACTTTTTTATTTGTTTTGACTAAATAAATTGGGAAATATGTGATATTTTTTTCTTCAAATGTATTTTTTGCATTCCCAATGGCTACAATGATTTCAATTTTGCTAATTTTTGCAGTTTGAAATTCTATTTGATATAGATTAGCCTCTTTTTTCAAATCGTCTGGATCCACTCTTTTTAATTCTGGATAACTAATGCTTTTATCTAATCTTGATAATACCATTATTCTATACTTTACAATAATATTTTTAATATATTTTTTACCATATTACAAATTTTTTCATTATTTTATCTGCCTTTAAAGTGTCCAAATAAAACCAAAATTCTTTGCGTTTCATTACAACTTCTATATTATCTATATTCTTCTCAAACATAACTATTAATGATATTATGTCATTCTTTTTCATTGTTCTTGCATTGGTGCCATAATATTCGGAATTTTTTGCTTGCTTTGTTAACCCATAATAATCACATATGAATAATAATTGTTTTATTGTGTAGTTCAATTCATAATTTTTCATTTCTGATAGTATGTCATCTTCTTCATATAAAATGGAACTATTATTTGTAGCTAGTTGTTCAAACTCATTTAATAAAATGGCCAATTCTGTATCTGTATCTGCGTTATTATCAGTTTCATCTAAATTCGTATCATTTATATCATCAAAATAATAAGTAATATTTTCACCGTCCATTACTAATTATTCAATAGTTATTTTTATATTTTAAACGCCCAAATTATTTATTTTTTTGTATTTTGTCTAAGTTTTAGTTGTAATTATTTTTACCGCGAAAATGCAATCATATCCATACCTTTTATCAATACGGCAGCAAATATAATAATTGGCAATAATACTAAAACCCACGATACTGTAGAATATCCCTTGGAACATAAGTAATTCAAAAAATATGTCCATAAAAGAATAAAGAGTAAATTAACCATTGTTGTCACCAATTGGAATCTGCTAAAAAAAGCAATCACTAATCCAATAATAGATATCCAAAAATAAATGCTCGCCGGGGTACACAAATCTTTTACAGAAAATTTCATTATATTATATGGAGATATAAAAATTATTTTTCTAAATTTTACAACTCAAAATAAAGGTATATATTCTACATCTCAATCATATCCATACATTTAAATATTGTTTTATTTGACAAGCTAGGATAATCTTTTGCTTTGCTTCGTGCTAATTTTTCAATAACTTTGATAAAAGGTTGGTCGTCAATTCTTTGACACGATTTTTCAAACCAGTCTTTATTATACAAAATAAAGATATTCTCAATAATCTCGTCGACTTCACTCTTTTTATTATTTTCTTTCATAAAAACCAGTACTTGGTTAAGCAAATTGAATGTCAATTCAATCAATTTATCTTTATTTATCACATCATTAATGGTCAAATTTATAAAGAAAGAACTTAGTGATTTTCTTCGTTCATTGTCTTTTGTGACTTTGCAATAATGTTCATAATTCTCGTCTGGATTACTACTTTCAATACTTTTAAAAATTTCCAAAAATGTGTAAAAATTAGAATCAAAAATTGAACGCATAATGTGAAATTGTTTTATTAATAATGTATATAAATCTGCATACAATTTTGAAAAGAATCTGTTATTTGTCGCAATCTCAAAAATAGCATTTCCTACGCGCAACATATCGTCTTCAATAATATTTTCATTAATTAATTGATTCAAAATGTCAATAATTTTAATGGAATGCTCATCATAGTTTTTCTCTGTCATTTTATTTAAGGATGAACGAATAAGATCTATTTGAGCATCTATACCAACCTTCTGTTCTATAACTGTCGTTTGAAAAGTTCTTATGCTTTCCCAATCATCATCATTTAATGCTTCTACTGGTCTATTTCCACGCCTCTTTTTTTTAAACTCTGTAGTTCCACCCAATTCAGAAAATATTATGCCCCCCACTGATTTCAAATTGTTCTCCCTTTTTGTAAAAATAGGTGTTTTTATATATGTAGGAGAACCTACTTGCAACGCTAACTCTGTAATAATACTCATAGTTTCATCGGGTAAATTAATGTCAAATCCCTTGAATGTGATATCTGTAAAATCATTTAGAGTATATCTCATTGTCTGCATTGGCTTATAAGTTTAATTATATTGTTTCATTTATATCAATTTTTTTATATATATTTATCGCGTAACAATATCAACTAGTTAGTAGTTAGTTGTAAAATATGCAACGCAACTTGTAAATATTATTTTAGTATTTTTAGTATTACTATTACACCAATTATATATTTAATTTTGTAAATCCACTTAAATATAATATTGATAATAATAATATGTTGGTTAATAATGAAAATGAAGACATAAATGAAAATATAATGGAAGAAAATAATGATTACAATCCTTTTTATGAATTTAATTCGTGGGACGAATTGGAAATTTCTACAGATCTATTGCGAGGAATTTATGCTTATGGATTTGAAAATCCTAGTCCTATTCAAAAAAAAGCAATTAAACCTATGATAATGAAAAAAGATATTATAGGACAGGCGCAATCAGGAACTGGCAAAACCGCAACTTTTTCCATTGGTGCGTTGGCGAATGTAAATCTGGAAGATAAATTTCCGCAAGTTCTAGTTCTTTCACCTACGAGGGAGTTAAGTATACAAAGTGCAAATGTATTTAAGGGTTTAGGGAGTATGATGGATAAATTAGTTGTTCAAATTTTGATAGGTGGGTGTTCCATTAACAACGATGTTGACAATCTAAAGAAAAATTTCCCACATATTATTGTGGGTTGTCCAGGTAGAGTATATGATATGATTCGAAGAAATACCTTTAATTCAAAAAAAATTAAACTAGTTATTTTGGATGAGGCAGATGAGATGTTTTCTACAGGTTTTAAGGAACAGGTATACAACATTTTTCAAAATTTCAACAAGGATATTCAAGTTGCATTGTTTAGCGCAACACTTCCATCATATATTTATTCAATTACATCAAAATTAATGCGTGATCCGGTGCGTGTTTCTGTGAAAGCAGAACAATTAACATTAGAAGGAATTTCACAATATTATGCAGCTGTCGAAGACGACAAACAAAAATATGCTACACTAAAAGATTTATATTCTATTATATCAGTGTCACAATGTATTATTTATTGTAATAGCGTGAAACGCGTTTCAGATCTTTATGACGCAATGATTGAGGACGGTTTTCCTGTTTGTCGTATTCATAGTGGAATGGAAAAGGCGGAACGAGACAATGCATTTGCGGAATTTAGAACAGGTAAATACAGAGTATTGATTTCTTCAAATGTCACCGCACGCGGCATTGATATTCAACAAGTCAGTGTTGTTATAAATTTTGACATTTGCAAGTGTGTGCATACATATTTGCATAGGATTGGTAGATCTGGGCGTTGGGGTAGAAAAGGCGTTGGGATTAATTTGATTACCAGGCGTGATATTTCAAAGATGAAGGAAATTGAGGCGCATTACGCTTGTCAAATTCAAGAAATGCCTTCTACGCTTGATAAGCTAGATAAATAATAACCAATATTCAGTGCGTAAAAGAAAACAATAATTATTCTATTTTTTCTATATTATAAATGTCATTATCAAATATAGAAAAAATAAACGATCATTTCAAAGTTCCTATTATATACAACAATAAAAGGCTAAAGTTGAATGAAAATATAATAACGGATTTGGAGTTAATAAAAACAATAGACTCGTCTGGAACATCGATGTATGAATACGCATTCCAACCTAAAACAAATTTTGGTAAAAAAATAGTTCAACAGCTATCAAGTCATTATACTACAGATATTAACTATTTAAAAGATAATCAAAACCTTTTGAAGAATTATACTCCTATAAAGAAAGAAATATTTAAGCCAGATTTTGAAAATATTATGGGGTTATGGGACGAAATTAAGAATGATACTGGATTTAAAGAAAAGTATCAATACATTGACTGGCCTTTTTGGGATTTTTTGAATAAAGATGGAAATTTTCTTCAAATGCTTAGTATTTACAATTTATCATCACCAGTAATGTCATTTTTTGTGCCAATTATAATATTAATAATTCCATTTTTCGTTATTCAAATGAAAGGAATAAATTTGTCCGTTTCCGAGTACATAGATGTATTAAAAGTAGTCGCATCCAATCACGCAATAGGTAAATTATTTACTAAATTCAATTCTGTTAAATTAGACGAGAAAATGTATCTTCTTGTTAGTGCGGCTTTTTATATTTTCTCTATTTATCAAAATATTTTAACATGTGTGCGATTTAATAATAATATGAAAAAAATACATTCTTATTTGAGTGACATTAAAAATTATATAAAGTACACACAGGATAATGCAAGTAATTTCCTTTTATACTCGTCTGAACTGACAAATTTCTCACAATTCAATGAAAATTTAAAAGAGAATATAATAATTCTAAAACAATTTAAAGAAAAAATAGAAAAAATCGATCCATATAAGTTATCTATTAAGAAAATAATGCAATTAGGACATATTTTAAAATGTTTTTTCGAATTATACGATAACAAGGAATATAATGATGCATTTATGTATTCTTTTGGGTTTAATGGATATATTGATACATTAGAAGGTTTAATTGATAACATAGAAAAGAAAAATATTCAATTTGCAAATTTTAAGAAAAGTTGTAAAAGTAAGAAATCTTTTGCAAAATTTATAAAATCTTATTATCCTGCATTAATGAATAACAAACCTATTTGCAACACAATTAATATTAAAAAAAATATAATAGTTACTGGACCAAATGCTTCTGGCAAAACAACTATTTTAAAATCTTCTCTCATTAACATCATTATTACACAACAAATGGGTTGCGGTTTTTATTCTTCTGCTTCATTAACACCTTACAAACATATTCATTGTTATTTGAATATTCCGGACACTTCAGGAAGAGATAGTTTATTTCAGGCAGAGGCTCGTCGATGTAAAGAAATAATAGATGTAATTCATTTGCATCCTTCAGAAAATCATTTTTGTGTTTTTGATGAATTATATTCAGGCACAAATCCAGATGAAGCAATTGCAAGTGCTGGAGCATTTATGAATTATTTGACAAAATTCAAAGGAGTCAATTGTTTATTAACTACACATTTTTTTAATTTATGTACTCATTTAGGAAAAAATAATAGTTTTGACAATTTTCACATGGAAACCAAAAAGGATGTGAATAAAAAATTCAATTATACATATTTATTGAAAAAAGGGATTTCAAATGTTCGCGGAGGAGTAAAGGTTCTAGAAGATATGGAATATCCTCAAGAAATTATTGCAAATTCTTCTATATAATTTTTACAATTATGTCTTAGACAATTCGTTTCCTTGGAGAGAATAATATATATTTAGACTTTAATAATGGGGCTAACCGATATTTTATCCACATCTACGCTAATTTGTTTAGGAATTATGTTGCTCCTTTTAGGAGGGGTTGCAATGTTTTTTATGCAAAAAATAAATGAGCAAAATCACAAAATTTCTTCCATGTTGGGCCTTGTTTCTACAATGGCTGAAGAACTTAATTTTGTAAGATCGCGGATGCAAATACTGTCTTCTGGATTTTCAGTTGGACAAAATTGTAATAGTAATGGTGGAGCGTCCATAATCGGTGAAACTGCAAGTAGATCTTCAAACGAATTAATCCCTGTTTCTGATGATGACGACGATGACGATGTTGACGACGATGACGATGATGACGATGTTGACGACGATGAATCTGAATCTGAATCTGAATCTGAAAGCGACGCAGAGTCTGAACATGATAAAAGTCAGGATGAAGAACAAGATAAACAGAACATAAAAACAATCAATATGGGTGAAACACTTGAAATGAATGTTCAATGTGAAACATTAATTGAAGAAGAGAAATTCGAAGGAACATCAACCAACTCTGAATTAGAAGATGATTTGGAGAGTCTTAATTATGAAAATTTAGAACTAGACAACGATTATGACAATGACATCGAGTTAAAAGAAGTCGATAGTATAAAAATGACAAATACGGATTTTATGAAATCAATAGATATTTCTAGTTTAGAGGAATCACACAAGGATTCAGAGATTTATGATTATAAGAAAATGTCTCTTAACAAATTAAGAAGTGTTGTCCTTGAAAAGGGCCTTGTTTCGGATTCTACCAAGCTGAAAAAGAATGATATGTTAAAAATGCTTACCTCTGAATAAATACTGGAAATAATATAATATATAATTTTCTCGCAATATTATATATTATATTAAATGTCTTGGGGAACTTGCTACAGTGGATCAAATAATATTCATTTTAATTTTCCGCCTATTATGGCAGATGGAAGAAATTATTCATCGTGGCAACCTGAAGCCGTTGTGAATGAACGCATTCAAAAACAGGAAAATATTACTTCCAGTTGGGCTTATCGCCAATTTTTAACCAACAATGCTCTTCAAATTATGAAATACAACAACCAAGAAGCGTGCGCTGATTTAGGTTTGAATCCTCACATTCAAACAAACGCAACGCCTTCTTCCAATGTTCCTTATATGTTCCGCTCTGTAATGGACACAAAAGCTCCCGGGTTTGGTTATCCTACAAGCGATCTCAAGAGTCCCTATTTGTCAAGAGAACAATTGCAAGCCCGTATGATTTCTCCTTCTATTAGTGTTCCTGTGAATGTTCCGTCGCCTATTTACAATGCTTAGAAATTATTTACAAATTATATAACAATATATTAGGCTTAGGTAGATATGGTTTTATTTCAACACTATAAAATAAATTATTTATAAAACAATTTATTTTATTAGCATAATAGCATTGAATAAAATACAAAAAACAACTAAAGTTTTACAGTTTTATTTAAAAAACCAGATCTACCTACAGCTACAATATATATCTTATAAATATATAAGGATTGAAATGTATAATTATATGTTTGGACTATCAATAATGAAATCATTTACACCCTATTTTCGAAAACATGTGTTAACAACTTTGAATTCTCACGACATGCTTTTCATAAACACTTTTTTCATTTCTTCTATTGTTTTCGCTTTTTTCTTGTATAAGTTATTATTTGATAAATCAAAACCGCTTATAGAGACATTCAAAAATTACAGAAGTCTATCTTTAACACAATTAGTCGCACTATTTGTTATGGGGTTTTTAGCCGTTGGATCTTCCATTTTTATTTATGAATTTGACAAGAACTATAACACACCTCTTATCAATTCAATGTTTATGCGCGCATCATCAACCATTTCGTTAATTCTTGTTGGTGTTTTCTTGTTTGAAGAGAAATACTCGTGGAAACAAATTGCTGGTATCTTCCTAACCATCTTTGGCATTCTTCTTTTATCTCAAAATTAGCGGGGGATTTCTTTAAGCCGGTTCCGACGATGTAATTATATTTTCTGTATATAGCTTAAAGAAATGTCTGCCAACTTAACAACCTTTCTCTCGATTATGCTTTTTTACATTTTTATTTCTTACATTTTAGGGCCCCTTGTATCCTATTATTTCTTCGGTAAAACATTGAAAGCCGCTGGAAATGGATTCATTGTAGGCAGCGTGTTATCCATTATTCTTTGGTACCATTATGGTTCAAAGATGGTAAAATAAACAACACCTTTTACAATATAAAAAACTTTTTATAGTGTAAAATATATTATCACAACCTTCTATAAAATGAAAATACTTAGCATAGATGTTGGAATAAAAAATTTAGCATTTTGTCTTTTGGAAAAAGATGTCCAAAGTGCCGAAAAAGTTTCTATTTTAAAATGGGATGCTATTAACTTGGCACAGAAAATAGAGGCAAAATGCTGCGAAATTGAAAAAAATGTTCAATGCAATAAGCCCGCAAAATTTATGAAAAATTCAAAATGCTATTGCTTGAAACACTCCAAAAAACAGAAATATCAAATTCCAACAACGCAGTTAAAACCTGCTTTCCTCAATAAACAAAAAATAAGTGCACTTTGTCAAATTGCAGATGATTACAAGATTAAATACCCACAACCTTGCAAAAAAGCAGAAGTACTCGCTTTAATCAATGAATATATTTACAATTCGTGTTTTGAACCCGTTGAAAATACTAGCGCATCAAAAATAGATCTAGTTACAATTGGGCGAAATATGCAGTGCAAATTTGATACTATTTTATGCGAACATTTGTTAACTATTGATAAAGTTATTATTGAAAATCAAATTAGCCCTATTGCCAATAGAATGAAAACCATTCAAGGTATGATTGCTCAATATTTTATTATGAAAAATTATAACATACAAATTGATTTTGTAAATGCATCCAATAAATTGAAAATCACCGCTCACGAAAATACAAAAAATTTGGTGGATACAAAAAAACTCAAATATAGTGATAGAAAAAAATTAGGTATCCAGCAATGTTTAGAATTCATGATAAATTATAATTTTCAAGAATGGGAAGAGTTTTTCAAATCACATTGTAAGAAAGATGATTTAGCAGATTCTTTTTTACAAGCTATTTGGTTCATAGACAACAAATTATCTATTGTATCTCCTTTATAATAAAAAATATATTTATTATTCGTTAATACTTAAATTTAATGTTCTATTTAATTCATAAATGGACGATATTATTGACATATCTACTATAAATTTAAATGAAAACCTAAGTAACGACTGGAACTCGGGATCGTCTAGAACAAAAACCACAAATTTTGGCCCAGGAATTGAATTATTAATGAACGATAAAAAGAAAGAAAATTCTGGTAGACAATCCGACATTGAATTAGACGATTTAAATAATTTAGAAGATGAATTAAACAATCTTACGGATGACGCAGATACAACCAGATTTGAAAGCCGTTCCGATTTATTTAATAGAAATATTAGCTTTGACGACAAGCCGTCTGTTCATTTTGATGATAATAGTAGGGCGAGCCTAGGACAAGCAACAGCTGAATTCGATAACGATAGCAAAACATGGGACGGCTATTCCAAATTCAGTAATGTTCCCATTAATCCCGATAAACCTGGACAAAGCCAACCCCAAATGTCCAAAGAAGAATTGTTGAGAGAAAAGTTCAAGTATTTAAGAAGATTGGAAACCCTTGAATCTAAGGGCGTCGCTCTTACAAAGAAGTATTCTATGGAATCACCTCTATCAGAAATGCAGGGTGAATACGAGATGATTATGGAGGAGAAAGCCAAACAAAACTCTGTTAAATTTCAAGGTAATATGCTTATGGCTTGCATCAACGGGATTGAATTTTTAAATAATCGGTTTGATCCCTTTGATATTAAACTTGATGGTTGGAGTGATCAAATTAATGAAAATCTAGGAGATTACGACGATGTGTTTGCCGAATTGCACGATAAATACAAGAGTCGCGCATCTTTGGCACCTGAACTAAAATTGCTTTTCCAACTTGGTGGAAGTGCTATGATGGTTCATATGACAAATACAATGTTCAAGTCCGCTATGCCTGGTATGGATGATATTTTGCGACAAAATCCCGATTTAATGCGACAATTCCAAACTGCAGCGGTGAATTCTATGAGCCAACAAAGTCCAGGGTTCTCTGGATTTATGAACAATATGATGAATCCTGAACC
>Ga0187842_1001260_pt1 | contig 11922 bp, 14 predicted proteins | sample SpaLakP09_SKY_41_FD_134514 | JGI IMG/M metagenome (GOLD analysis project Ga0187842, IMG submission 134514) | Oligotrophic lake water microbial communities from Sparkling Lake, Wisconsin, USA - SP09_SKY_41 | ecosystem: Environmental > Aquatic > Freshwater > Lake | place: USA: Sparkling Lake... | reverse complement strand
GTGCGCGCCGGCGCGCACCTCGCGCAGCTGCCAAAGCATTCAGCGTCACTCTGGAACCGGGTGGACGTGACGCCGCGTCTGGGCCTGGGCCTTGGCGTGATCTACCGCAGCGCCATGTTCGCTTCGACAGACAACACCGTCACGCTGCCGGGCTTCACCCGCGTCGACGCGGCCCTCTATTATAAGGCCTCCGATCAGGTGTCGGCGCAGCTCAACGTCGCGAACATCTTCGACAAGGGCTATTACGCCTCCGCCAACAGCAACACGAACATCACCCCCGGCTCGCCGCGCGCCGTGCGGCTGTCGCTGCGGCTCAGCTATTGATCAATTTGCGGACAGCGCTCGGCGCCCTTGAGGGGCGTAGCCCGCGTCGCGCGTATCCAGATTAGGGCCCCCGATCGGATCTGGTGGCTGGCGCTGGCCCGATCCCCCGCCAGCGACGCACGCAGGGGAGGGCGCGCGGCCCACTTCGGTCGCGTCCCATCTTCTTTGGCGTTCTCCGCCAGGCCGCTCGTTCGACGGGGCGACCATTGGTGACGACAGGAGGCGCGCCATGACCCGTTGTTTGAAGATGATCCTGCTCTGCGCGGCCGTCGCGCTCCCCGGGCTACTATGCGCCGTATTGGACGCCAGGTCCGCGGGTCTACGTCTACCCGCATAGGACGCGCGTCTGGTACGGGCCAAGTGTTGCGCCGGGTTACGGCTACGGTCCCGTGGGGCACTCCGCCTCCGCCTATGGCGGCCACCACCATCCCCACCACGTCGACCGCCACCATGGCTGGTGACGGCGCCGCCAGGATCTCCGAGCGTTGCGGTGTGGGCGGTGAGGGCGTCGGGAAGCCTGACAAGCCCCAGCCATCCGGACCCATGTGAGCCCGCGGCCGGGGCGAGGACGACCTACTGACCCGGACCTGGATCGGAAGCGGGCTCGCCGCGGCTTTCAGTCCAATCATAGTCCGCGCGGAGAAATCCATTCTCGACGGCCGCGGCGTCGACGGCGATTCCGGTGCAGAGGATGCGCTCTGCGCCAGGCAGGGCTTCGATCGCCTCACGGGTCGCCAAGCGATTGGCCGCGGCGGGCGCGCCGCCCGTGGGGGGGGTGAAGTGGTAGACCGTGACCGTCGACATTGCGCCTCCTTGGCGACCCGGCTCTTGGCCGCGATACTTCAGTCATGGACGGCCCGCACAGGCGGCAGGCTATTGTGGATCGCGGTCGCGGCGATCGCCGCCTCGCCGACGGCGACGCTGATCTGGTCGAGGCCCCGCACCACGTCTCCGGCCGCATAGACGCCCGGTAAGAAGGTGCGCTGGTGCTCGTCGACGAGGATACACCCTGAGCCGTCGGTGACGACCCCGATCGTCTCGGCGAGGCCGGACTGTGGCTCGACGCCCAGGGCGCCATAGACCACCTCGAAGGCCGCCAGCTCTGATCCGTCCATCCGCACGGCGTGCAACCGATTGTCCTCGACCTTGAGGCTGTCGGGCTGCACCGCGATCAGCGGGACGCCCGCCGCCTCCAATTCCTCGCGGCTGGGGCGCGAGACCATATGGTTCGGGCCGAGGGTCAGCAGGCTGACGCTGGGACTGTAAGCGCGGAGGAACAACGCCTCGCTTGCGGCGTGATCGTCCATGCCGATGACGGCGATCCTATCCAGCATGGCTTCGAAGCCGTCGCAGATCGGACAGAACCGAAGCAGCCCATCATGGATCGCCTGCTCTGGCTCCGAGATCGGCGGCCGCCGGTCAACCACGCCGGTGGCGAAAAGGACGGTGCGGCCGAGCACGGCCCGATCCGCAAAGGTCGCACGCCAAAGCGTTTCGTCCACGCGGTCCAACCGCGCCACAGGCCCTGCCCAGTCCACAGGTCCGAACGGCGCCAGCTGCTCGCGCAGCTGGGCGAGCAGGTCGGCCCCGCGGACGCCCCCGGCAAACCCGGGGACGTTGTGGCTACGTGGGATCAAGGCCGCACGGCTCTGTCCGGTGTCAGCGACCAAGACGGTTCGGCGAAACCGCCGCAGATAGAGCGCCGCAGCGAGGCCGGCCAGACCCGCACCGATCACCAGGCAATCGAATACATCCTCCATCGCGGACTCCGGGACCATGGCGCGGCCGGGCTTGGCCGGCGTGAATGGAAGAGGGAGGACTGGCCTAGTGGTCGTGGCCAGTATGCCCGTCCGGCTCTTTTGACGGCATGGCCATGCCAGGCGCCATTCCGTCCATACCCCCGCCTTCCTTCATCATCGCGTCGTGGTCGGCCGGAGCGCTTTTGATGGCCGCCTGATATTGTGCAGGCGACATCTTGGGCAGCTGACGGACGAAGGCCACCATATCCCAGATCAGCTCGTCGCTATGCGTGCGCCCCCAGGCGGGCATGGCGGTCATTTTGATCCCGTGCTTCACCGCCCAGAACTGCTCGCCTGCGGAGAGGTCTGCGTGCCGCCAGAGCTCAGGCGCTTGAGGGTAGAGCCCTTGGCTCATCTCGGTTTTTTCGAGGCCAGGCGCAAGATGGCAGCCGCTGCACATCTCGGTATAAAGCCCCGCACCGCTCGCGATCCGCTTCGGGTCGTTCAAGTTCGCCGGCGGCTTGACGCCCGCCGCCCGGACGCTGATGGACCGGTCGCGCAGGGTTTCCAGCACCTTGTAGACCGGCCGCGTGTGGGGTTCGTCGGCGCCGATGTTGTAGAGCCCCAGGCCGATCGTCACGCCGATGGCCACCGCCGCGAGCAACCCAGCCGCGCCAAGCACGACGGCGATTCCGAGATGCGTCCTCGGATGCCGTAGATCCCACCCCATCACCTGCATGTTCTTGCCTCCCTAAGATATCCGTTGAGATTGAGATGGTAGCCGTGGGCGGCGCCTGTCTCGAAGATGAATTTGGTTTAATGTCGTGAAGTCCGCCGCCGCCTCTTGTCGCTACATCGCAGCGATCCGCTGCGCGATGTGCTCCATGAAGCCCTTCATCAGGGCGGCCATCATCGGCAGGAAGATCAAGAGTGCGATGAAGATCGCCACGATCTTCGGGGCGTAGACGAGCGTTTGCTCCTGGATCTGTGTCAGGGCCTGCAAAAGACCGATCGCGACGCCGACAACCAGGCCGACGATCAATACCGGCGCCGAGATCTGCACCGTCAGCCAGATGGCGTCGCGCGCCACATCGAGGACCTCGGCACCTTCCATCAGCGCCGCGGCGCGGGTGCGGACCCGTGAAAATCTCGATGTGGGTCGGAGATCCAGATCCGGTCATCAGCCTTGGGCGTGTTAGATTCGACGACTTCATAGGCGGTCAGTCCGACAATAACGGAGGCGACGAGGAGCGCCGCCGTCCAAAAAAGCGGGCCGCGGCGGCGCCCGCCCGCGCGATCGGGTCTCGTCTTCTGGCGGACCACAGGATTCCCCCATCAGCACTGCTAATGGGATTACGCGCCGGATCCCGCCGAACCCTCACTGCATGACTAGTCGCCTAAATCCGATGTCACGTCCGGTTGCGGCCCACGCCATCCGCGTGGGCGACAACGCTCCTGTTCGCCGACCTTGCGTCGGCCAGTCCAAGGGAGCATCCCATGCAACGCCTTCTTGTCGCCGCCGCCGCGACGACAGTCCTCACGATCGCGCTTACTACGGCGGCGCTCGCTACGATTACGGCGCCCCCCACAGCTACGGTTCTGGGGTTGGCCCCGCCCGTCCATACGGCGCCTATGGCTACGCGCCCAACCGCACCTATGGCGGCTGGCGCGCGCGCGTCACCCTTCCGTTCCGATCACACGGCCAGTCTCACCGGTGACCTCCTTCGCCGCGCGGGCGGGGCGCAGGTCCCGGTCCGGGCTCAGCGGCAAGCGTAGCTCCGCCCTGAGCCCGGGCTGATTGTCCGCCAGCACGAGCTGGCCACGATGGACCCGCGCAACGGTCGCCACGAGGGATAGTCCAAGGCCGCTACCGGGCGTGGACCGGCTCTCGTCCAGCCGGCTGAAGCGCTGCAGGGCCCGTTCTCGCGCATCCGGTGCGATCCCCGGCCCTCGGTCGCCAATGGTGAGACTGCTGGCCGCACCGTCGATTCCGGTGGCGACAACGATCTGGCCTCCTGGGCTCCCATGCTTGATAGCGTTGTCGATCAGGTTGGCGGTCGCGTGGAGGAGTAGGCTCGAAACCCCGCGCGCCGGCGCCGGCGAGAGTCGAAGGAGGAGATGCTGCCCCGCGTCCTCCGCAAGCGGCGCGTAGAGGTCGTAGGCCTCTTGGGCGACCGCAGCGAGGTCGAGCGCCACGAAGCTATCGGCCGTGGTGGCGTCAGCCCTGGCCAGCACCAGCAGCCCGTTCACCAGCGCCAACAGCGCGTCGAGGTCGCGGGCCGTCTCGGCCAGGGTGTCTGATTGCGGGCCCTCCCGCCCGCGAAGCGCCGCCAGTTCCAGGCGCACCTTGATGCGTGTCAGCGGCGTCTTCAGATCGTGCGCCAGGCCATCGGTGGCGGCCCGCAGCGAGCGGACCATGCGCTCGATCTCGTCGAGACAGGCGTTGAACACCTCGGCCAGGCGATCGAATTCGTCGTCGCGGGGCGAGACCTTGAGCCGTTCATCCAGGTGACCGCTGAGGAACCGGTCGCCGGTGTCCGCCGCCGCCCGCACCACGCGCACCCCCCGCCGGCTGACCAGCCAACCAAGGCTCAGGCCGAGCACGGCGGTCGCCAGCACCGACAGGGCGAGCGACATCCAATAGCGCCGCCCGAGCGCGATGCGGCTATCGGCCAAGTGACCCACCAGCAACCGGGTGTCCGGCCCGAGGGTGCGGACCTCGGCCTCGATCCGTCGGGACTGGACCTGGCCGCCGCGCCGCACCCGCACCCGCACCCGCACGGTCGTGATCGCCAGGTGCTCGGCGGCCAGCCCGCTCGGCCAGACCAAGACATTGCCGGCCAGACGCCGCCCGGCGCGGTCGGCGACCATGTAGACCACGTCGCGCCGCTGCGTCAGGGTCTGCTCATCGATATAGCTGGCCAGGCCGCCCAGGCCGCCGTCACGAAAGCGGAGGACGATCGCGTCCGCCTCGCCTTCGAGCAAGTGCTCAAGTTCGATCTTGAGCACGCGGACGGTCTGAAAGTGCTGGACGCTCAGCGCCACCACGGTCGTGACCACGGCGATCAAGGTGGTCCACAGGGCGCCGCGGAACGCCGTCGCCTGCGGCCGGCGCCTGCGGGGAGGCCTAGCGCGCATCAAGCTGGTAACCGGCGCCGCGCACCGTGTGCAGCAGCGGCGGCTCGTCCCCGTGCTCCAGTTTGCCGCGGAGCCGGCTCACGTGGACGTCTATGACGTTGGTCCCCGGATCGGGGCTGTAGTCCCACGCCGCCTCCAGCAGCATGGTGCGCGTGACCACCTGGCCGGCGTGGCGCATGAAATATTCGAGGAGCTGGAATTCCTTGTTGAGCAACTCGATGCGCCGAGCGCCCCGCTTGGCCGCGCGCCCTAACAAATCTAGTTCCAGATCGCCCACCCGCAGGGTCGTGGTGGCCGTCGCCGCGCCAGAACCGCGACGAACGATGGCGGCGATGCGCGCCATCAGTTCGCCGAACGAAAAGGGCTTTGTCAGATAGTCGTCGCTGCCCGCCTCCAGGCCCTTGATCCGATCGTCGACCTGCCCCAACGCGCTGAGGATCAGCACTGGCGTCGTCTGGCCCTGCGACCGCAGCGCCTGCAGGACGGACAGACCATCCAGCTGCGGCAGGTTTCGATCGAGGATGATCGCGTCATAGGGGTTTGTGAGCGCGGCCGTCAGCCCGTCGAGCCCGGTCTCGGCGTCGTCACAGGCGCGGCCGAGTTCCGCCAAGCCCTGCTGGACATAGCTGGCCGTCGCGCGGTCATCCTCGATCAACAGAAGCTTCATGGGCAGAGTCTGAAGGGTCCTCGGCGTCCGATCCAGGGGGATGTCAGTCTCGGCGATCGCCGCCAGCTGCCGGCGGGATCGACCGGCAGCTGGCGGGCTTGGCCGGCGCCTTGAGCAGGTCCACGGGGGGCAGTGGACCGCTCGGCGTCACCGCGCCGCCACCGACCAAGATGCGGCGGAGAGTTTTCAGGCGAGTGGGGCAGGCGTGAACTCGATTTCATGTTCGCGGGCGGAAGGGCTTCGCAGACGCCATGATGAAACGGAATTCATCCTGCTCCCATGCCCACGACACCTGCAGGGTCGATCTGGTCAGCTCGCCTGGCGCAGAGGAGCGCCCCATGATCAAAATCATCTGTGCAACTGTGATGGCGACAGCCGGACTGGCCGCGCCGGCCATCGGCGTCGCACAGCCGGTCGGTCCCACCTCGCCGCCCTTCGTATACTATGTCGTGCCGTGCGGCACTCCGGGCGCGATCGCGGCGACACCGGCCTTGCCTCCATCTGCCGACCCGGCGCTGCCGGTGGAGGCCGTCTGCGTCGTGCCGGTCGCCACCGGCGCGGGTCCGCCGCCTCGCCCGCGCTATTCGTCCTACGCTTACGATCCTTGGGGGCCGAGCTACTATTCCAGGCCCTTCTATGGCTCCCTCGGCCTCAGCTTCTTCAGCGGCGGCCACGATGGCGGCCACTATAGCGGGGGCCATTCGAGCTTTGGCCACGGTGGCGGTGGCCACTTCGGCGGTGGGCACGGCGGGGGCGGGCGCAGCCATTGAACTCGCCGCCTCGCGGCCGAGCGCGAGCCCTTTACGAAAGGGCGTCGCAAGGCATCTCCGAGGGTGTAGCTTCGTGGGCGTAGGGCGCGCATCGACGGGAGGAGCGGACGATGGAAACCTGGACCTATTCGGTCGTGCCGGTTCCCGGTGGCTGGGCGGTCGAACAACCCTCCGGCCTACCGCTCATGTTCCTCTCCGGGGGGGCGCGCGGAAGCCAAGGCCAAGCAACTCGCCCAACAGGTGGCCGCCGGGGGCGGGAGCGCCGAGGTCCTCGTCTTCGATCGCGACAATAGCCTCCTGGCCCGTCGGCGATATGCCCAGCATTTCGATCCGCAGCTTGCCGAAGCGCCGCCACGAGCAGGTTGAGGGCGAGGCGCGACCTCCCGCGTAACCCCTTTAGGACCCGAGTGTCTGTGGGGTGACGGAGTCTTATGCGGCGCAAGGTCGTCCTGGTCGCGGAAGACGACCCCGCATGCCGGGAGCTGATCGCGGAGATCCTGGCGGACGCCGGATATGATTGCTTGCAAGCCGACGGCGGCCGTGGGGCCATCGATCTGATGGCAAGACGGCCGGACGTGCTGCTGACCGATCTTCTGATGCCGGACAAGGACGGCGTCGAAGTCATCATGGAGGTCCGGCGGCGTTGGCCCTTGACCCGGATCGTGGTGATGAGCGGCGGCTTCGGGATCATCGAAGAAAGCCAGCTTCTCCGCACGGCCACCATGCTCGGCGCGGACGCTGCGCTGCTCAAGCCGTTCACCAGCGCCCAACTCGTGGAGGGCGTGGCTCGGGCGCTCTCGACGCGCCGGGCGTGACCTATTGCCGCTTAGACCCCAGCTTCTACGCACGCTGCTCGCAATGCCGCCAACACTAGCGGCTTATCGACCACCGGGTAGGGGCAACCCATCCGCACATGTTCTGAGTTGCCGGTGATCATTACGGCAGGCAACGGGCCAAGGGCTCGAACAATTGCGGCAATCGCGTCCAGACCTGTCCCGCCCATGATGCGGAAATCGAGAGTCACCAAGTCCGGCCGTTGCTCACATGCCGCCCGAAGCGCCGCGTCGGGGCTATCCGCATAGTCGAATGACGAATAGCCAAGCTCTCGGAGCTGAGACTCGATCTCCAAGGCGATGACCATTTCGTCTTCGACGATCAGCACATGCCTGCCTGCCGCCCCCATGGCGCGCCCCCAGCTAATCGTCCCTGCGAATCAGTGCGCGCCCGGAGTGTTACTAGACGGTTATTGCCACGATGTCGGAAGTTAGCAGGCGGCGACTGACGCGACGAGGGGCGAGGGTGAGGGGAGGGAGGCTGGGGCTTTAGGAATCGCGAGCGCCTACAGCGGCCACGGCTCTTTCATTGCGGCGGCCGCCTGGGAACCCACCGCCGGACTTCGTCCGGAGACAAGGGATGTCTCACCGTCTCGCTTTTTCTTCGCCTGCGCCGCTCGACGGCGGGGCCATGATCACAAGCACGTCGGATCCCGGCTGACGACAGCCGGCGGATGACCGCGCGACAGGGCGATGAGATCTCGACGCGCTCCAGTGACCAGGGCGTGGACCTCGGGATGCTCCTCCCGCCAGATCAGATGTTCCACCACGGCCAGTCGCGCGACGACCGAATCCAGGCTGACGGAGCCGGTTGCCGGGATCAATTGCAGGAAGGCGTCGCGCTGCTCGAACAGCACGTCCAAGCAGCCGTCAATGTCGCGGAGTTCCTTTGCCCAAGGCAAGGCCTGCTGCTCGGCAGGGCCTAGCTTGCACCAGGCGTGTTCTTTCACAAGCCAGCTCTCCAGCCTTGCCCAACGAGACTGGAGACGCTCGATCTTGGCGTTCACGGCCAGCCAACTCGCACACCGCCTGATTCCTTCGTCCGAATGGATCGGTGCAACGATCGACGGTATTGCGGCCGCCTGACCAGGCTTTGCAGCGCCGAAGGCCGCTATCGATGTTCCCGCCAGGACCGCGCGCCGCGAGAGTTCAGGCAAGCGCACGTTCCCGGCACCCACCTTTTGACGCGAGCCCATGACCGGAGCCTTCTAATCACCTATGATGATTTTATCATCGGACACGGCCTGAGGGGCGTCAACATTAAATCATCTTGTGAGATAAGAAAGTGATCACTTCATGCTGACCGCAGCGCAAATCCGGGCCGCGCGCGCGTTGCTTGGTTGGAGTCAGCCCGTATTGGCGAAGGCCTCGGGCGTGTCGCTTCCAACCATCGTCCGCATGGAGGGTCCGGTTGGCCCTGGCCGCAGCTCTGCCGCCAATGTCGACGCTGTGCGGCAGGCGCTTGGGAACGCCGGCGTCGTGTTTCTGGAAGGCGATGATGCAGGCGCGCTGGGACCTGGCGTACGGCTGCGGCCAAAGCCCTAAAAGACCTTGGTTTTCAGTGATAAAAAATGGTGGTATTGTCAGTATTCGTAATCGATGAGACTAACGCAATTCAATAAACTGTAGTGTGGCAGCCAGTTATCGCATCGCAATCGATGCGACTGTCCGCATTGGTGCGCCCGCTTGGTTCGAATTCGATGCGAATCAAGATAGCTTCTCTCTCGTCGTTGTTGGAACTCTTGGCGAAATCGCCCAAGGGGACAGTGATCGATGGCGGAGCCGTTCGAGCCCAACACAAACCTTGCCGGCGCCGAGCGCCGCTGGGAGATCGCTGTCGCTCGGCAGCGCGAATTGCGCGCGCTCCTGGACAACCCCACTCGCAGCCGCGCTGAAGTCGATGCAGCTGCGTCCCGTCTGAGTGTCCACCCGGCGACCGTCTATCGGCTGCTCGCGCGCTATGCCGTCGGGGAGTCCGCCAAGAGCGTCGTTGTCGGCGTTGGCGGCTGGAAGCGGGGACGTTCGCGCCTGCCGGCCGCCATCGTCGAGATCATCGACGTGACGATCGAGCAGGTGTTCCTCGATCGCCAGGCGCCGTCCAAAGCTGAACTGCGCCGGCAGATCGCACGCCGCTGCGCCGCGGCCGGTCTCGCGGCTCCATCCGCTTCGGCGATCGAGCGCCGATTGCAGCGGGTCGGCCGCCGCGAAAGGATCGGGCGCCGGCATGGCCGCGCAGCCGCAGAAGCGGTGACGATGCGCCCAGGCAGCCTGATGGTCAGCAAGCCCAATGCGGTATGGCAGATCGATCATTCGCCGGGCGATGTGATCCTGGTTGACGAGGGCTCGCGCGCGCCGATCGGCCGACCATGGGTGACCCTCATTATCGACGTCGCAACCCGGACCGTACCCGGCCTGCATGTTTCTCTGGATGCGCCCTCGGTCGTCTCCATCGGGATGGCGGTGCGTCTCGCGATCCTGGCGAAGGACGAGGCCCTGGCTCAGCGCGGAATTGAAGTGGACTGGCCCGCCTTTGGGGTTCCCGAGCTGCTCCACTCGGACAACGGCTCCGATTTTAGAAGCAAAGCCTTCGCTCGAGCGTGCGCCAACCTCGGTATCGAGATCGACTATCGGCCCGTGGGCGAGCCACGATATGGCGCCCACATCGAGCGCCTCATGGGCTCGGTGATGACCGAGATGCACCTGCTGCCGGGCACGACCTTTTCCGATGTCGCCACACGGGGGGATTACGACAGCGACGCCGCCGCGGTCATGACCATCGATGAGTTCGAGACCTGGCTCTGGCGGTTCGTCGCCGGCGATTACAATCGGCGCCTGCACAGCAGTCTGGGCGCGCCGCCGCTGGAAACCTGGCGCAGATTGTGCGCCGAACAGGGCGTCAGGCCGCGCCAACCCCTTGACTCCGAAGCTTTGGCCATCGCCTTCCTGCCGCGGGTCACGCGCAGCATCACCCGTCAGGGCATCGTCTTCCAACGGATTCACTACTACGAGCCGTTCTTGGAGCCCCTGTTCGACACGGGATCTCGCCGCGTCGAAGTCGCCTATGACCCGCGTGACCTGTCGCAGTTGTTGATCGAGACGCCGCAGGGCGTCAGGGCGCTTCGCTATCGCAACCTTGGTCGCCCGCCGATGAGCCTGTGGGAATTGCGCGCCGCTCAGCGTCGGCTGGTTGCGGAGGGGAGGGCCTCTGTTGACGAAGCCGCCCTGTTCGCCGCCCGCGAAGCCAATCAGGTGCTGATCGCGACTGCCGCATCGGAAACGCGGCGGCGGCGGCGGGCGTCGGTTCGGGACCAGCGGCATCAGGCCGAGGCTGTCACAGCAACGGTCGCTCCCGAGACCGCAAGGCCCGATGAGCAGCCCTTTGTGACCGAAGACGGGTTTTCGGGATTCAAGGTTGAGATCGAGCCATGGTGAGCGCCGCCACTGAAGTCCTGGCGTAGTCGGACGATGTCCGCATCGAGCTGATCCTGTCGGACCGTTGGGTCAGTTATCCCCAAGGCCTGCAGGTGTTGAGGCGATTGGAGGAACTGTTGCGCGGGGCCCGGCGCACCCGCATGCCATCGCTCCTCGTGGTCGGCGACCCGGACATGGGCAAGACCACCATCTTGCGCAAATTCATGCGCGGCCGAACGGCTGAGTTCGATGAGGAGACCGGCCAGTCGCGGATGGCCGTGGTGGCGATGGAGGCGCCGCCCGAAGCTGACGAACTCCGCTTCTATGGGGCTATTCTCGAGGCGATCGGCGCGCCGATCCCGGGCGGTCGTGTCCTGGAGACCGAGCGCGCCGTCCATGGCCAGCTGAATCGGCTTCAGACGAGGCTGGTAGTCATCGACGAAACCAACAACCTGGTGAACGGGACGGCGACCGCCCAGCGTAAGACCTTGGCCGCGCTACGACGGCTGTCCAACACCCTGTCCCTATCGATGGCGTTCTTCGGCACGCTTGAGGCCCTGAACGCGCTGATGTCCGACCCGCAAATCGAGGGCCGTTGCCAGCCTTACCGACTGAATCGGTTGCCCAAGGACCAAACCTATGCCGCCATTGTCGCGGCCGTCGTGGCGCACATGCCGCTCAAGATGCGTACGGACGTCGACAACGCATTCGTCGAGGCCGTGCACGAAGTGTCCGCCGTCAGCGCCTTTGAGACAGATTGAGGGTTCCGTTTAGAGGAGGGTTTTGGTCTCGTCGTAGTGACGAAGGAACGAAGATGAGACCAAAACCCTTGGCCGTGAAGGCGACGCCCGGAGAGCGGGTTGTGAAGGATATCCGGCGTGCGACGCGCCGGCATTTCTCGGCGGAAGACAAGATCCGGATCGTGCTGGACGGCCTTCGCGGGGAGGACAGCATCGCTGAGCTCTGCCGCAAGGAGGGCATCGCCCAGAGCCTGTACTACGTGTGGTCCAAGGAGTTCATGGAGGCAGGCAAGCGCCGCC
>Ga0187842_1001257_pt1 | contig 11940 bp, 10 predicted proteins | sample SpaLakP09_SKY_41_FD_134514 | JGI IMG/M metagenome (GOLD analysis project Ga0187842, IMG submission 134514) | Oligotrophic lake water microbial communities from Sparkling Lake, Wisconsin, USA - SP09_SKY_41 | ecosystem: Environmental > Aquatic > Freshwater > Lake | place: USA: Sparkling Lake... | reverse complement strand
TTCAACGTTATTATGCTAATAAAATAAATTATTTTATATATATTTTATTTTATAGTTTGGAAATAAAACCATATCTACCTAAGCCTAATCCACTGTATTGTTTACCGCACTTATCCCTTCACTTATCCCTTCACTAATCCCTTCACTAATCCCTTCACTTATCCCTTCACTAATCCCTTCACTTATCCCTTCACTTAAAAAATTGAACCAATATTTTTTATTATAGGAAAATCAATAATGTCAATAAATACAACCATGAAAATATTCTCCAACTTTCCGATAGATATTGTCTACAATATCTTAACTTATACAAATCATGTTAAATTGAGAAACGGCAAAACGATGTTTCAAATACCGAAGAACGACCCGCGCATAAACATGTTGCTAGAAAAATATAGACTAATAAATGAATTAGACATGTATACGCCTAAGGTTAGGTTATTGAACGACAACCATTACATAAGATCAGGATATGCAACAATAAAAGTAGAAAAAAATCATTATCGACAAATTATTCGTGTAGAGGTTGTCAAATTTGAACGATTTAAGAATGGAAATATAAAGCAAAAAAGTAAGGTTCATAAATATTCGCATGTTATTGCGGATACCCATTAGAACAATAAATAAATAAAAAAAGTGATTATATATTTTTGTTTTTTGAAAACTCATAAATCTAATATTATTACTATTTTTCTTTTACACCGCTTTTTTGTTATCCCACACAATAACTCCTATGTCATCCAAACCATTTGAGGGAAATCTGTCCTCCATAAAAATCTCTGGGTAATTTGAATCATAATACACCTTCCACAATTGCTTCCATCTCAATTCAGCCTTTTGAACCAACTCTTGCGCAATCATTGTCAAAATGTCCTTCTCATCTTGCAACCTATCTTCATCAACATCAGATTCAAATAGAAACATGTCGCCAAAACCATCCGAAAACATAATGCACCTCATTTCATCATTCTCTTCAAAATATTCAGTGTGAACTTCTGGAGCATATTCTGTAACATTGTCGTGCCCCAATGCTTGAGTGGGAGCAAGTTTGGTACCATCGTCAAATGTTATATATTCCAAATATTTCATTTTCATATTTCTCGCATTCACTACAATTGGAACAGGCCGTTCAGTTCTCTCAATTTCAATTCTCTTTGATTTCAATCTCTCCAATTCTTCTTTATTTTCAGAATTGTGTTCCGTAGTTTTATAAACCAATAAGCCATTTTTGTAAATAGCGATTCCAGAATCACCGATGGATAGCGTTTCAATTCTATCAGTGTATGCTCTCAACATCAAAAGTGTACTACCAGAATTAAAACTATTTGTAAACGGGGCGGATTTAATCATATGTAATAATGTCTCCCAAGGATTCTCTGAATTCATTATGGCTGTCCAATCTTGTTCCCTCATCAAATTTATAAATTTATCGCGTCCGTGTCCGTCCAATAAAACCCCCCAATCAAAATTCTCTTCTTTTCCAAATGCGACAAAATCCTGTCCCTTTCCAAGACTTTTTGTCACACCATTCAAGAAAGTAGCTATTTTGGGTTCTTGTTGTTTTTCTTCAACAACAAGAACATCGGCAATAATATCATTAACCATCTCAACAATAATCTCTCCGTTACTTTGAAATAATGACATTGTTAATTTTGACACATATTTTATATATTACGAGATTTTCAATTTTTTTTTAATTGATTTACGAAAGAGTTTCTTACAATATTTTTAGCCTTAAATCGTTTTAAATTATTTTGTTCATTAATATTTTTAGCAATAAATTTTTTTAAAACATTCATATTTTTTTGATAAACAAATCCTTTATATTCTTCATTGGCTTGCTTATGGTATATCGTTTCTGCAATATTCTCTCCTTTTCTCAATTTATATAATATAATTTGTCTCTTTCTGGTACATCCCGCACAAGAACAACCTTCATCAATATAATGACTCCGCTGTATTTCGCATATGTGTTGATTTGACAATGACAATTCATTATACAACAAATATTCACTTTCAGTAAATGGTTCAAATGTCTCGCATTTTCTAGATCGCCAACTATTTAAATATTCTTCTCTCTCTGGTGGAGAATAATAATAATTTAATAAACTACAATTTTCAATTAGTTGAAAAAAATTAGAAGGAATTCTATAATTATCTTTAAATATTCTGTATAAATCCTTTATTCCCTTCTTTTCAGTTTCATAATCTTTCAATATTTTAATATTTATTTGAAATATTTGGTTTAAAATTCCTTCCCATTCCTTGGAGTCTTTTAATCGCAATTTTATATATTTTATACCGTTTATTTCTTGACATAAATATTTTATTGAAAAATCAAATGATTCGGGACATGGTATATTGTATACTTCTCTGTAATAATCACAACGATTCATATGCGGAAAAAGTCTATTAAATCTCTGAACAACCTTTTCTATTGAATAAGAATTCACCTTTTCTTCAGTATTATTGAAATGAAAACTTGAAATCTTTTCGAAAAATACAGAAATTTTATGCTCTATTGGGCTTCTATAAATATCTATAACATACACATTTTTTCCCAAAAATTTATTATACTTTATTATCTCGTTTACTGTAACATTTTCTATTCCACACAAAACTTTTAACATTAATTCATCATGAATGTGAAAAATGGTATATTTTTTCAAAGCGCATAAACGAAAAGAAGTTACTAGAGAGGTTGAACCTACTTTTGGTGGGCAATATACAAAAATTAAATTTTTATTTTTTTCTATACTTTGATCTTCACATATATTCATTTTTTCATTTGCGTACTTTAGTAATTGTATTTTTTCTTCTGTAAAATCACACATATTTATTTACAATATTTTAATAAAGTATATTTTACTTAAAAAATATATTATAGTAAATAAATAATAATGGAAGCTATTGTTGCCATCGATTGTAAAAATGGAATTGGAAAAAATGGTACTATGCCTTGGCATATAAAAGAAGATTTGCAGTTTTTCAAAAAAACGACACTCAATAATGTGGTTATTATGGGAAAAAATACTTTTTTCTCGCTTTCCACGGATACTATGAATCCTAAACCTTTAAAAGACCGCCTGAATATTGTATTGACATCAAAACCCGAAAAATATGTTCATTATTGTGAAAATCACAAAAATTTAGTATTTACAAGCAACGAAAATATTTTTACTGATTTGCAGAAATCTAGAGACTTTATTTTGAAGTGTTATAAATTTCTAAAACCAGATTTTAAAATATTTGTTATAGGAGGCGAAACACTTTATACAAAATTTTCACCATTATGTAGTACAATATGGGTTACTCACATTCAAAATGACTATGAATGCAGTAAGTTTTTCAATTTTGACTTGAATAATAACTTTGAGTCGTTTATTATAAATAGTAATGAAGAATTTACAATAAAAAAATATGTTAGAAATATTACTCAATCTGATCCTCGTCAGATTTCTTGTTATTAACAAAATGTTTTCATTAATTTGTACTCTTTTTTGCATTCTTTTCCATAGTAAAATCTCCACCTTTTTCCAATTGTCATGTCATTTTTAAACTATTTATATTTTATCTATTTTATTGATAAGTATTTCAATCAAAATAATAAAAAATAGTATATTTTCAAAAAATATTATTTTTTATTGATTTACATTTTATGCGTCTGCGGGAGGAGCCTTGCTCTTAGGCTTAGGAGCCGAACTTGACTTCTTGGGACCTCGAGAACCGGCCTCCTTCTTTACAAGAGTCCACTCCGCCCCGTCGCGAGGACCCGAACCACGAGCGCGAGGCTTCTGGGTTTGCGGGCGAGGAGTCTCGGCATCTTGATCTACGATACGAGGTCTCTGCGTTCTGTGGGAAGCTGAACGAGGCATTTCCTCCTCCTCCGTCTTATGCGTAGTTCGCGACTGTCTAAAGTCACGACGAGTCTCGCACATCAACTTCCCTCCGTTAATACCACTCACTTCTCCTGCTTGAAACTCGTGTGCGCCGCCATCAGTCTTATCCATATTGAACTCAACATATTCTCCTTGAACCAAATACTTGTATTGTTCATTTGAAACTTGAATTCTGCTATGATGCACAAAAATATCCGAGCCCGCACGCTGTCCGTCGCTTACTGTAATAAAACCATAACCAGCCTTGTTATTGAACCACTTCACGCGACCCACAAGTCGAGAGGAGGAATTACCGAGTGTTGGTGTTTCAACCGTTTCGTCTGACATTTATATACTACATTATGGGGTATCTTTAAATCGTTTACACGAAAAAATATTTCTATAAGTATCAGAACTAACAAAGTAACAAATTTTTATTTTTGGAAAAATCTAAGCAAATATATAATGGCTTCTTTCTTCTGGATCGTTGAATCTGTGATCATAAAAATCTAAATCTATATAAGTGGAAATATTATTATTATAATTTGAAAGTTCTACATCATTGAGTGTCAACACGGATGCTTTGTCTATATGCTTCATATGACGATAACGGCGAACCATATCACTCGCCTTATAATCACCAATTTCATTCAGCGTCTCATCAATCGTTTCCCAATCGAAGAATCGGATTCGGATTTTTTCATTATCATTTTCTCCATAAGTCCTGCTACACATCTCGTTATATTTTTCCTCATCAATATCCAATTCAAAATACCATGAGTAAATCGCTTCATCGCATCCGCCTGCACTTGGCCACGATTTATTTCCCGGTAAACGCTTCAATCTCGGATCATCTTCAGTTATTTTTATACCAAATTCTTGCTCCATCTCCGCAACAATTGGTCCCTTGAATGCTCGTGTATTTGCGTCTCTCATTCCCGCCATTGCCTCTATTCTGTATCCACCCGATGCAAATCGCGCTTGTTCAGCCAATGGAACCAACTTCTTTACAATTGTTGAACCATTTGGTTTTTTTAACTCTACACTGGCAATAACCAAACAAGCATCACATTCGCCTCTACAAAAAGCAATATTGCTTGGAATAAGAATATCTGTACCTGCTTCAAATGCTTTTCCATATCCCTTGAAGAATCCGAGTCTTTCTGGAACTGGTGACCCAAAGAAGTTCGGCATATCCGTAAGCGTAAAACTGTGCAAGTCAATGGTTTTTTGCTCTTTAAATTGATCTACCCAAAATCTATATTTCGGCGAATTATTTACGGCCTTCAAATATGGTTTAATATGTGAATAAGCAGCATTCAATATAACACCTCTGTATTCATATTCTTCATCTTGTGTGCATTGTTCATCATTTTGCGTCTGATCAAGTTCTTGGTACTTACCACAAATGGCGCGTCCCAAAATATAGAAATACTTTGCAATGGCACTCTGAGTCAATCCCATTTTCTTAACTAATTAGTGCAAACATTTTGAGAATTATAAAGGATTTCAATTTTTATATTCTCAGTAAATTGAAAATGAGATTATAATCAGGTGTTTCATCAAATTTCAAATTTCTGCAATATTTAAAATATTTTCTTATTATTTCTGGAGTATCTGAATCTGTCATGATTCGCAGTTTCTCTCCACGAATCCAACGATTCGTATTCATAATCGAATTTTCACAATCACAATTAACCCACGGCAATTTTTCTCTCGTCAAATATAACATTATATATGCCAAAGACTCCAAATCATCGCGACGACTGGGTTCATAACCATCGTGAACATTGATACTTACAAAATTTGGGGTGCCTACTATATTCCTATTTTCTCTAAAAGGTATGTGTGTAATACAATCACTCAATAAATATTTTTTACAAAAACCGAAATCAATTAGATGCAACAATCTTTTTTTTTCATCCAATCCAAATAAAAAGTTGTCTGGTTTTACATCCCGGTGTATCAATCCCTTTTGATGTACACTTTCCAATCTTTTCATCATATTTATAGTTACCGATATTGCTAGCTCGAGAGAAAAAGGTTTTGAATTCTCGCGGATTTTTTGAAGTGAAGGGCCAAGCAAGTCAATCGCCATATAATAGTTCTTTTCATCTACACCAAACCACAAAACCTGAGGAATTCCTTCTATACCATTTAAATATTGGTATATTTTAGTCTCATTTTTAAGCATTTTTGTTTCTGCAGAAAGAGGTTCCATTTTTAATGCGGATTGGTTTCCATTTCTTATATTTAATACTTTATAAATATAACCAAACGCGCCATTACCAATTGGTTCTATTAATCTATATTTATTTGCTATTATTGTCGATTCCATTAGTATTATATATTTGTTTTCTTTATAATATAAAATTGACTTAAATATTATGATATATAATTAATAGCACCCAATGGCCTCTAAACAATCTCATTCACGAATAGCAAAAAATTCTCTTGTTTATCATAAAACTTTCGAATTTGGAATTGTTGAAAGTGTATCAGAAGATAAGTCTAGACTTGTTTCATTTGGAAAAGGAAAAGGCGTCAAGCGAATCAAGGAGAGCGACCTTACACCAATTCAATACAGAAAAGGCGATTTCTTGTACTACAACAATGTTTTGTTTGAAGTGGAAAATAATTTTGTAGATTATGATAAAAAAATAAAATACAAAATTGTAGACAATGATAGTGGAGTAGAAAAGAATATTGAAATTCATGATTATGATATTTCGCCAATCCCCAAGGATATGAAAGGAAAAATACGCAAAATTACATACTTTGTAGATCGTTATAACAGGACAGTAAATCAAATAAACCGAAAAGCGGCAAATCACGCAGCAGAGTTCAAAGAAATTACATTCAAAACAACCAATTATATATTGAATAGATGCGGCATTTCAGTCAAACAACTAGAAAATTTGCCTCTATATATGAAAAAAATTAAATGCAATAGTCTTGAACTGCGTAATATTGAAAAGAACCCATTTGATTTTATTCGAGCCGACATGCAATTGATTTCTTATGAAAAAGCATCAAAAATATGCGAGGAACTTGGCATTGAAGTTTCATTTAATGTGCGATGTGAAAAATGGTCTTATGATTTGATGCATAAAAATAATACATTTTACATTCCAGCACTTGATTTTTATAAGTATTTCGAAGAATTTTGTAAATCAAATTCTTACAATAAAAAGGAATACTTGGATGAAATAAATAAATTTGTTATAAATAAAACAATCAACAAAAGAAACTACAAAACAACGCAATTTCTTTTGGATGTTGAAAAAAAAATGTCTGATTTAATGATGGATCTATTTTATAATAAAAAGTTCAGAATCAATGAGTCTGAACTCTTAGAAATTATTACAGAGTTTGAACAATCCAAGAGTCCGCAGTTATTATTGAGTGAACTTCAAAAAAATGCCGTTATTAATTCAATTTTAAACAAGTTCTACATTATTAACGGGTTACCTGGAACTGGCAAATCTACTATTGTTGAATGCATTCTGTTTGTTTTTGAAACATTAAACAAGAAAGCCTCGAACTCTACAGACGATGATGAAGAAGACTATGAAGATGACAACGAAGACAATACCACAATATCTTCAGATTCCGATGAAGACCCGATTGTATTTATAAAGAAATGCAAATATCCCAAACCAAAAAATATTGGTCTTTTGGCTCCCACAGGATTAGCTTATATTGGGCTTAAAAATAAATGCATGAAGACCAATCCACCTTTCAACATGGATATTTCGGGAACTTGTCATCGAGTTATGTATGTACAGTTCCCCCAAATAATGAATTTAAAAAAGGGATGCGGTGACTATAAAGGAAAAAAGAGCAAAAATATGGATAGTCTGGAGGGAGTTACACCAGAACTTCTAGTTATTGACGAATTTTCAATGATTGACTCTTTTATGTTCAAAGAAATACTTGAATGGTGTAGGCGTTTTGATTGCAGACTATTAATTTTGGGAGATGAAAACCAGCTTCCTTCTATTGGTCCCGGATGCAACCTGAGAAATATTCTCGAATGTTTGCTGTTTTCACAAACCAAACTAACAGACATAAAAAGACAAACGGGTGTATTGATGAACAATATAAAAAAAATGACCACGGAAGAAATTACAAGAAACGATTTTATCGATAAAACGATGCGTCTTGTGGATATTGATCATTTTATAGAGTCGGATGAAAATGACTCGAATCAAATAAATTATGATAATTTGAAAACTCTGATAAGAAAAGAAGGACTAACAAAAGACAATGCCAAGTTTATTTCTTATTTCAAAAGCGAATCATATCTTTTCAATGTAATCAACCTAAACAATAAGCTCCAAAACATTTTCAATCCAGCCGGCGAATTAATTGTCAGCAAGAGCAAGTTCAAGGATAAGTTCAAATTCAAGGTTGGCGACATTATTATTCGTACGGATAATGATTATACTGGCGATGATATAAAAGCAAATGGTGAACAATCTATTGTCAAGAGTTACGATTATCACGCGGACTTGGTTATTCTTGAAAAAATTGGAGAAAAGGGTGTGGAAGAGAATATTGACATTCAAACATTGTACTCTGACTTTAATTTGGCTTATGCATTAACAGTTCATAAATCGCAGGGCAGTCAATACGACAATGTTGTTGTAATTATAGAAAAAAATAACAGAACTTGGGACAAATGCGCGCTTTATACGGCGGTTTCTAGAGCAAGGGAACGTTGTTTTGTCGTATCAAAAGAAAATGATTTTATGACTGCACAAAGAAGTATGAAGAACCTTACAGATAAGATTTCACTTTTTATGAAAGTATCCGACACTTACGAATTTTCGTAGTATATGACTCTATTCTTTAAATATGTTTTGTAAAATATATTTAAATTTGCAGATATAATATATAAATGTTGTGGTTCGCATTTTTTTCCCTTTTCTCTCTATTGAATGCAGATACAGAATGCCCTCTTATAGCAGTTTCACCACAAGACAACAGAAAAGATAAATCAGTTATAACAATTATGCAATACAATGTTGAATGGTTGTTTATAGATTATTGCAATTCATCCAATTGTCCCGGCGATGGTTGTTCTTGGAAAAATGAAAGCGAAGCAAATACTCATCTTCAATATGTGTCAAAAATTTTGAAAGAGAATAATCCCGATATAATGAATTTTTGTGAGATAGAAGGTTGCGACGAATTGAATCTATTGAAAGATGAACTGGATACGACATATTTGCCTTATTTGAAGAAAGGGAAAGATTCTTCCACTGGTCAAAATGTTGGATTATTGACTCGTATTACTCCTTCGAGTGATTTATTTAGAACAGAAGAGAGAATAAGTTATCCAATAAATGGTTCAAGATGCGGTTATACTGGCACTTCAGTCACTACTGGAGTTAGCAAGCATTACATCACTGAATATAGTTTGGGTGATACGCTAATAGCATTTATTGGCATTCATTTTGTTGCATTTCCAACAGATTCTGTTCGGTGTGCACAGAGAGAAGCACAAGCGCAAGTAATTCAAAATGTGATATATTCATATATCAAAAAAAATTACGAGATTATTGTGCTAGGAGATTTGAACGATTTTGACTCTGAAATTTTGGATGCTAATTCCAATAAGCCTTTCTCTCGAGCACTCGATATTCTAAAAGGGAAATTTGGCGTTTATAAAGATTCCTATCAGTTGCATAATGCCGCCGAGTTGATTCCACAGAATGAACGCTATTCGGCTTGGTGGGATTCCAACAAGAACTGCAAATCTGCGGAAAACGAATTTTCTATGATAGATCACATTCTTCTATCTCCTGCTTTGAGAGAAAAAGTTATTGAAGTGTCTATATACCACGGTTACGAGGAATATTGTGGTTCGTATAATTCTGATCATTATCCAGTTATTGTTAAACTAGCGCTCTAAAAAGAACAAAAAACAAAAAAGTACATTTTTATATTACTTTATAATCAAACAAATAAATCAAAACAAATTAAATCTACAATACTGCATTTACGCAAATTTTTCTTTTAGTTTTTCATAAATGAGTCGCTGCTCGGCGTCCGTATAATATTGGTCAAAATGAGGAATCAACTCTTTTTCAGCTGTTGGCCACATTGTATGAAACAATTGGTCCCACTTGAATCGGTCTCTGTATCGTGCCTGAAGCGGTGGCTGAAATGCCAAGTTGGTTTCTGTTGCATCGGGTTTTGTGGGGTCCAAATGTCCGATTTGCCATTCTGAGTTTGGTACCTCAGTCAAATTGGCTCGCCACCAACCCTTGATCGCATCAATTTGTTCGTCGCGGTTTCCTGATATTTTTGCTCCTGTGCGTTTTTGTATGTGTGTAGTATTTAGTACAAATGGGTATTCCAAACAATATTTACCTTTTCCAGTAATTTTTTTTAGCCCAAAATCCTTATTGAATGGTTGAATTGAGTCGTCGGTGGGGACACCGATTTGAATAAAGAACTGTGCGGTATCTTCACGCGTCAAGTATCGTGCACCGCGATTCTCTGGTTGTGCCATCAGAGCAATGGCTTTTCCGCGAAGCGCATCCAACTTGGGCAGTTTTACCTTGTCCTTGCAAAATTCCGTTAAATCCTGCGGGTATTCGGTAAACTTGGTAGTGTATTCACCAATATTGATTCGTTGCATCATTCTTAAAAATATCCGTTGCGTGTTTTTTTTCATTGGGACAATTTGTAAAAATCTATTTCAATTTTTTTCATTACTTTTTCATATCCGTCTATTTTTGCAGAGAACCCATGATTTCCTACCCGTTACCCCTCTAATTATAAAAATTTTGCGTAAATTTTTTATAATTATGGTAAATTTTATAATTGTTTAAGCGCTGCGGTTGGTTCTCTTGCGGCAATAAGATTTTCTGTTTCCCTTCTTGGTGTTTTTGCAACCGTATTTTTTCATGCAGCGGGATGATTTCTTTCCGCGGCAAGGGGAGGACTTAACGCGAGCACGGTAAATTTGCTTCTTAGTTCTAGAGTGTCTAGATGCAGAACGAGTAGTAGCCATTATATATTATTCAAACAAAAAAATAAAAACATTTCTAAATAAAATAAAATAAAATTGAACTGCAAATAACATAAACATTGAAATCTATATTTAAAGACAATGGTGAAAGTTTGTTCTTCCACTTATCCTAAAAAGGACGAAATGAAATATGCCGAGCATTTTGAAAAATACTCATTTCCTCTAAGTAGTTTCCAAAAATACGCACTTGAAGCGATTATTGAAGGACACCATATTCTCGTTACAGCACACACCGGGAGTGGGAAAACATTACCAGCCGAATTCGCAATTGAACATTTTGTTTCTAAAGGAAAAAAGGTAATTTACACAAGTCCAATCAAGGCGCTGAGCAATCAAAAATATTATGAATTCAGAGAGAAATTCCCTGGGATATCATTTGGCATTTTGACAGGCGATATAAAATTCAATCCCGAAGCTGATGTTCTTATTATGACGACAGAAATTCTACAAAACACGCTTTACAGAAAAAACCACAAGACTACACAATTGTTGTCTGTCGAAGGGAACCAACAAAACCCCGCGTCACTCGCAATGTTTGATGTGGAAATTGACACTGAATTAGGCGCGGTTGTATTCGACGAAGTACATTATATTAATGATCAAGACCGCGGCAAAGTATGGGAGGAGACTATTATGATGTTGCCACTTCATATTCAAATGGTAATGCTATCAGCTACTCTGGACGCGCCAGAAAAATTTGCGCTTTGGTGTGAAACTCGTGGACTACGAAATAAAGTTTCCGATTCTGACATTGTGTCAAAATCCGTCTATCTAACTACCACTTACGAGCGTGTAGTTCCTCTTACACATTATAGTTTCATCACCACAACACAAGGCGTTTTCAAGGCTATTAAAGACAAAGAATTAGAACAACAGATTCGCGACATTACAAATAAGCCATTTGTCATACAAACCGCCAAGGGTGTATTCGATGATATTCATTATCACAAGATGAACAAGATGTTGAAATTATTTGAATTAAAAAATGTATTTGTGAAACGCTCACATGTCATAAAC
>Ga0187842_1001252_pt1 | contig 11965 bp, 10 predicted proteins | sample SpaLakP09_SKY_41_FD_134514 | JGI IMG/M metagenome (GOLD analysis project Ga0187842, IMG submission 134514) | Oligotrophic lake water microbial communities from Sparkling Lake, Wisconsin, USA - SP09_SKY_41 | ecosystem: Environmental > Aquatic > Freshwater > Lake | place: USA: Sparkling Lake... | reverse complement strand
GGCCCCCACGCCATAGAACACCGCCTGCATCCAACCGATGCCGCCAAACGCACTATAGGCAGCTCCCAGCGCAACGACCATCAGGAAGGAGGGCAAAACGAAGGCGAGTCCAGCCAGCGTAGCTCCCACGATGCGGAAGTGTACGTAGCCCAGGTAGATGGCTAATTGTGCAGCAAGAGGCCCTGGCATCAGTTGGGCCAGAGCCATGCCTTCTTTGTAGTCACTCTCGGAGATCCAGTGACGCTTCTCGACTAGATCCCGATACATGTACCCGACTAAGGCTACGGGGCCACCGAAGCCCCAGGCACCTAGGGCCAACATGTACCGAACAAGTTGCCAAAGTGTGTAAACCGGTCCCGATGTGGCGGGCGGAGTCGTCGAAGAAAGAGAAGATGAAGATGTCAAGTCGAACTCCCATCTGGGCACACAGACCCATGAACAGGAGCAGCACTTGGGGCCAGAACAGCCCTTGGCGGCGGGGAGACCGCTCAAGTCCCCGCTGGTTGGATTCTAGGGCCATTCTGGACATGCACGCCGTCCAACAAATCAACACCTAAGAGTCGATTTCGAACCAGGGGACTGTCTGCAAGGCGGATTGTGATTAGTCGGCTAAGGGCCCAGAACAGCCAACCAGCAGCGTTTAGTAATGGACCGCTTTGCAGCGGTTGCTGTCGGTCGCGGCCGTGACCTGAGTTCACGGTGCCTGGCACAAAGCTGTCATTGGCTCACCCAGCAGCGCGGCAGCATCGATGACCGGTATCGAGGGAGCTGCAGTCATGGTCTAGCACACGTCTCCCCATGAACGGGCACGACCCTACGCCTACCTGCGCGATGTCATGGCACGCCTGCCCATGCAGCCCGCCACCCAGATCGGCGAGCTGCTGCCATACCGCTGGCAGTCAGCCTGACAGCGCATATTCAGATACACGACCGCGCCCCGCAGTCAAGATGGGATCGCCGCGCGATTACGGGCGTCCTACAACCCTTAACTTAAGTCGGCCTACAGGCGAACAGTTGCCCCTCGGTCCCATGCCCCACGGCTGCATGGAATCCAAGTTCCATACCTAGGCAATTTTCTGACTTACGCTATGCGCCAAACCCAGGAAGGTCGAGATCAGAGGAGCTTGATGCCGCTCCTTTCTACAGATGAAGTGCACCTGTGTCGCCATGCTGGTGTCTGAAATAGTTAACTTAACAAGGCGAGGATCTGGCCTGTAGGCTGTTTCCGCCACGACGCCTAGGCCCAGCCCCTCCGCCACCGCCTCTCGAACGGACTCGCGGCTGCCCATCTCCAGAGCCACCTGCACCTCGACGCCTCGCTCCTTTAGTTCTTGTTCAAACACGCGTCTGGTCGTCGATCCTTCCTCTCGGATGACGAACCTCTGACCCTGCAGATCACGCAGTTTGAGAGTGGCCCGTTGCGCGAGTGGGTGTTGGGTGTTGCCGAATATCACCAATCGCTGGGTACGGTAAGCCGCGCCAAATAGATCTGGGTGAGCGACGTGATTGAGCACCATGCCCATGTCTCCCTGGTAGTCAAGAATCTTTTCGGTGATGGTTCGCGAGTCGCCTACGCCAACAGCCACGTTGACCTGGGGGAACTGTTTCATGAACAGCTTCAACACGGGCAGCACGTTGTGCGGCCCGATGGCATGGATGACCAGTCGCCCTACGTATTGATTTTTCGCAGCAGCGAGCAGTGCGTGCGCATCTTCCTCGCCACTGAAGGTACGCCGGGTGTAGTCCAACAGAGTGCGTCCAAAGGACGTGAGTTCAAGCCGCCGCCCGCGCCGATGAAAAAGCTCCACGCCGAAGTCGACCTCCAGGCGCTGTATGTGTGAAGAAACAGTCGGTTGTTGAATAGCGAGCACTCTCGCGGCAGCGGTCATGCTGCCGGCTCGGGCCGTTGCGTCAAAGGCCTTCAAGGCTGCGAGGAGGCTGAGTCCAGACATTGATGTGATCTATGGGTGCCCTCATTTTTAGGGATGAAAGTTTCATATTCATGACACCTTGGTCACCCAGACTTGAGCTGTGCTTCCACTGAAGCTGTTTCTTCCAGAACCTCCTCTTTCCCGAGAGATACCTCTGACCACTTGAGTCCTGGTGTGCGTCTAGCGCACCACAACAAATGAAACCGAGCTATGAAAACTGCAATTCGCGAGAGCCATCTGAGCTTGCGGGGTATCACGGTGACCTATGCCGATGGTCACACAGCGCTTGCGCCCACCTCGCTGGAGGTACAGCATGGCGGGTTCCTTGTGCTGCTGGGCGCGTCGGGCGCGGGAAAGTCAACGCTGCTGCGCAGCATCAATGGCTTGGTTAGCCCCACAGACGGAGAGGTGTCGGTGGCCGATCTGCCGGGCGGCACCGTCTCAAAACGCAACCTTCTTGAGCATCGGCGCCACTGCGGCATGGTGTTCCAGCAGCACCACCTGATCGGGCGGCAAAGCGTGCTGGCCAATGTGTTGATGGGCAAGCTCGCCACCCGCGGATCTCTGGCGTCGTTGTGGCCTTGGAGCAAGGCTGACAAGCTGGAGGCGCTGGCGGCCATTGACCGCGTAGGCCTGCTTGAGAAAGCCCTAGCACGGGCAGACACCTTGTCTGGTGGGCAACAACAACGCATTGGCATTGCGCGTGCCTTGGTGCAGAAGCCCCGCCTGCTGCTGGCCGATGAGCCGGTGGCCAGCCTCGACCCGGCGACCGCGCAGAGTGTGTTGACCCTGCTTCACGACATCTGCAAGAAAGACCGACTCACGGCCATCGTGAGTCTGCATCAAGTCAACCTCGCGCGCATGTTCGCCGACCGCATTGTGGGCCTTCGCCAGGGCCAGGTGGTGTTCGACGGGACAGCAGCGCAGTTGACGGAAGAAGCCCAGTCTGCCCTGTACGCGAAGTCGTCACCTGCCAACATGGGCAGTCAATTTGATTCCCCCTCTCAATCCAAGGAGTTTTTACCGTGCTGAATCGTCGCCGTTTCCAATTTATCGCTGCCGTCACTTTGGCCGCCCTGTTGCCACTTGGCGCCCATGCCGAGGGCAAAAATCCTTCCAAGCTTCGCGTTGCACTGTTGCCGGACGAAAACGCCGCCACCATCATTCAGAACGCACAGCCTCTGAAGCGGTACCTGGAACAGACCCTGAAGAAGGAAATAGAGATTACGGTGACTACGGACTACTCGTCGATGATTGAAGCCATGCGCTTTGGCCGCATCGAGGTCGCCTACTTTGGACCGTTCTCTTACGTGCTTGCCAAGTCCAAGGCGCCCAACATTGAGCCATTTGCCGTTGGCGTGGAGCGCGGCTCGCCGACCTACCAGTCGGTTCTCATCGCCACGGCAGGCGGCCCGGTCAAGACCCTGGCTGACGTTCGTGGAAAGCCTTTTGGCTTTGGCGATCAGGCTTCGACGTCCGGTCACCTTGCACCGCGCGCGCACTTGCTTAAAAACCACCAACTGAACGGCGAGACTGACTACCGCCCCGTTCACCTGGGCACGCACGATGCCGTGGCCCGAGCTGTTCAGGCAGGGCAGGTTCCCGCCGGCGCTCTGTCAAAAACCATTCTGGACAACCTCATCGCAAAGGGCATGGTGGATGCCAACAAGATTGTGCAACTTGAACTGTCGGCACCCATTCCGAACTATCCCATTGCGATGCAAGGTAATCTCACGCCGGAGCTCAAGGAAGCCATCCGAGCCGCCTTTCTTCAGATGAAGGACGCCGAGATTCTCAAATCATTCCGTATCGAGGCCTTTGCCGCTACCGATGACAAGGCCTACGACATTCTTCGCGACACAGCACAGATTCTCAAGCTTGATCTGGGACGCATGAAATGACATCGGTAGCCTTGGAATCCATCATTGCCATTGACGGACAGCGGCGACTCAGACGGCTGGGCGCAGCCTGCGTAGTCCTGCTCGTTTGCACGCTGGCATTGTTTGTCACCGGTTTCTTTGACGCGCAGCGTTTCATCGAAGGGGCTCCTGCCATTCAGCAGTTGGCCTCTGAGATGGTGCCGCCCAACTTCGCTCGCTGGGAGCAATGGGTCATTCCACTGCGCGACACCTTGGCCATGTCGATTGCGGGAACGGCCTTGACCGTTCTGGCGTCGTTGCCGCTGGCCCTGGTGGCGGCGCCCAACACCGCGCCGAATGCGGTGGTTGGGCGAATCGTCAGAACCATCTTGGCTGCATTTCGGTCTGTGCCTGAAATCATCCTGGGCATTCTGTTCGTCGCGGCCGTGGGCTTTGGGGCATTGCCTGGTGTGCTGGCGTTGGCCCTGCATTCCACGGGCATGGTGGCCAAGTTCTACGCCGAAGCCATAGAGCACGTGGACCCGAAACCTCTGGAGGCCGCTAAGGCCGCGGGCGCAAGCCGGTTTCAGGTCATCACCCATGCTGTGTTACCGCAGGTTTTGCCCCAGTTGGCGGACATCACCATCTACCGATGGGAATATCACTTTCGCGCATCGGCAGTGATGGGCATCGTGGGTGCGGGCGGCATTGGCTTCGAACTCATGGCAGCTCTGCGCCTGATCAAGTACGACGAGGTCTCCGCCATTTTGCTGTCCATCCTCATATGCGTGCTCGTGGTCGACGGCATTGGGTCGGCGCTTCGCAAACATCTGAAATAGAAAGAGAGAGGAAGGTAATGATGCCGAAAATTGTGGTGACGCAGCCCATCCATGAAGCAGTTCTGGCGCGTCTTCGATCCGCCGGTGATGTAGTGATGAATCAAGGGCCTGAGCCCTGGAGCGAGGAAGAGCTTTACCTCCACCTGAAGGACGCCGACGCCATGATGGCGTTCATGCCTGACCGGGTAGATCAGCGAACCCTGTTGCACGCTCCCAGGCTCAAGACCATCGCTTGCGCCCTGAAGGGGTATGACAACTTTGACCTCAAGGCATGTGCGCAAGCCGGTGTCAGCGTGAGCTTCGTTCCTGACCTGCTCACAGAACCCACGGCAGAACTCGCCATTGGGCTGGCCATCGCCGCCGCGCGCCATGTGCTGGCAGGTGACGTCAGTGTTCGCAAGAGCTACGCAGGATGGCGTCCCCAGCTGTACGGAATGGGGTTGCACGGCTCGATAGTGGCGGTCGTCGGACTTGGCGCCGTTGGGCGGGCCATTGTGGACCGTCTCTGTGGCTTCGGGTGCGCTCAACTGCTGGGCGTGGACCCGCATGGTGATGACGAACGCCTGACCATGGTGAGCCTGGGTGAGGCCCTGTCGCAATCCGACTATGTCATTCTGGCCGTTCCGCTGCTGGACGTAACGCGTCACCTCGTCAATGACACCATGCTTGAAGGTGTTCGGCGGGGGCAGATCCTGGTCAACATTGGGCGAGGCTCGGTTGTGGACGAGGCTGCCGTGGCACGGGCGCTCAAGGACGAGCGCCTGGGTGCCTACGCCGCCGATGTGTACGAGATGGAAGACTGGCTGCTGGCAGACCGTCCACGCCAGATTCATCCGGAACTCTTGCAACACCCCTCCACGGTTTTCACACCCCACATTGGTTCGGCGGTGAAGAAGGTTCGCCGAGCCATCGAGTTGCAGGCTGCTGAAAATTTGCTCGTTGCGTTAAATGGTAATGAGCCGCTTGCACACTACGAGGCATCGCACTGAGCGGCTCATGTGGCAGCTTCGCACTGCTCGGTGCAGCCATGAGGTCACCACACCAGAGAATGCTTTTGGACGTTCTATGGTTCTGGCCGATCTAATTCTTTGAGAAGACCTTGGCTACGTGTTTCGGACCCGCGGGCCAACTGCGGATGCTCTTCGCAATGGTTCCGATAAGCCGTGCCGCCAAGTATCCGGGGTGGGATTCCCCCGGTTTCTCGGACGGTTTTCTGGGATCGTTGCCTACATCAACACCGACCGCAGCGGGTCGGGAGAACCAATTCATCCTTGGTGTGATCAGTTGCTCCTGCTACCTTGCCCGGCTCGCATCAATAGAGTGACCGGTCTGAGCAACAAAGCGGTCGCTTGAGACCCTGCTCGGCCAATGACCAGTTGCGCAACACGCGAACTTTCAGGCGTTAGGTTCGAGTGTCGGAGATCAGCCTGAAGCTGTCTTCCGGGCAATTGCTCTCACCGGCTGCTCATGGCCGATCTCAGACATCCTACCAGTGCACTTATGCCAAGCAAGCCCCGCGAAAATGCAAGACCATCGCGGCGACCGAGAGCCTGCAGGAGCGCTTTAAGTTGAGGACCGCCTCCGCATCCGGCGCGCGCGCCCTCGAATAGTTCAAAACTCAATGAGACGATCTTGGGAAAGTTCAAAACTCAGTGAGACGTGAGTTCAAGACTCCTTGATTCGTGAGCGCGCAAGCCGTTGATCAGACAGAAGGCGCGGTTCAAAACTCAATGGGAGCCGACACGATGCGCGTCGAGTCTTGTACTTTGTTCACTGAGTTTTGTATTCCTGGCCCTCGGCGGGCCAGCTGTCGAGTCCTCGCGCGTTTTGAACTCTGGGTGCCCGAGGCTCCCCACCAGGTGGTCGATCCGCTCGTGGGCCTCGGATCTGAAAGCCCGTGGGACCGCAAAGCCAGGAGAACGACAGCGCGTCTGGCCAGGCCGCAAGCATTCATGAGCTAGAACGGCCTCACAGGCCTTAGCAGTGCTCTGCGCGCCGACACGCCGCCCCACCAAGATCGGCATCACCTTGGTCTCGCTGATACCAAAATGATCTGCGCCGCCAGAGGCCTGCTTGCAAGGCACGAGCACTGCCTTACGGCAGTACATCGTTCCATTGCTACTCTGTCCCGTAGACGAGACGAGTGGCCCGGGTTGATTCGAGGGAAGTCAGAAACCCAGCATTCGTGCGAGTTGCAAGAGACCACCCTCAGGAAACCCGCATGGATATTGGGTTCCGAAACGTCCTAAACTGCACTTAGGACAAGAAGATCCCTACCGAGGATGAGTCACCCATCTGGACTCATACCGGTACTGCGCTACTGGCTTTCACCTCACCCATCGATCGCCGCAAGCATTGACTTGGCCAACAGCACCACCAATTCCCATGGAAATGGCAAATGGCGGAACCATAGGCCTCCCCTATGCTGCGTACTAACGACTACTGGAATTTCACGCTAGACAATCAACTGTTGAATTCTGCGAAGATAGTCGCTTGCAGTAGCCAACTCAACACCGATTTTGGTGGCCAAAGTTTGCGCAGCCGCCGTGTATCGAGAATTGGTGACCACCATGGCGTAATCAGCATCGTAAAATTGCATGGCGGCGAACACCTCCTGAACCGCAGCATTTCCGACAACGCCTGTATATTTTTTGGCCTGAATAACGATCTTCACACCGTCGAGGATCAGAATCACATCTGCACCCTGATCCCCCGTTACAGGGGTTGGCTCAATACGTGCAGCTGGGAATTTCTCCGAAATTTCAGCGATTAACTTCTTTTCAAACTCAATACCAATCTGCGAAGTCGATGATTGAGCACCACTACTTCGCGAAACCTGAACCACGCTCATCATTCCCCACAACAACAAGTATCCTGAGATCTTGATATCGGATCCGAAGTAGTCGCGAATGTATCGCGGGGAGTTACCCGGAAAAAAATCCAGCGGGGTCACACCAGGCAAGTGCTCTTGGGCATACTTCGTCAAGAACCCCTTGAACCGCAACAGGTTGTCACCTCCTGCGGCAGGCCTGAACTCTTTTTCACCCGCCTTCAATGTATCGTAGTGGTCCTCAACAATGCCAATCCGTTCTGGTATTTTTTCAAACAGGTCTCGAAGACCGTCAAGGTAGCTCGGACGCACCTGCAGGTACTCACCCATATACCAGTCAACTGAATGTGGATAGCTATTCCAGCGGGTCTTGGTCTTGTTCTCGATATAGGTGCGGTATGACTTTACTGAAAAGTCCTTTTCGATACGTTCACGAAGCTCATCAAGGAGTTTGCTTGTCCCCAGTTCTGGTACCGGTGTTTTGAGCCAGAAATACTGAGACAGCATCATCAAGGGGACTGCACGCCCCTCTTCCTGGGCAGACCGGACTGCGGCAAGCAGCGCATCCATCTTGTCGATCCAGGCTTGTTCGCCCGCCGTCACCGCGTCAATCCAAGCCTGAGAAGCAATCAACTCCTCGTCTAACTGGGCCTGCGATTTCAAGGCCGGTTGAGGGACAACAGGAGCAAGATCAGATGTCCCCGCTCTCGTAGCAGAGGCTTCCAATGCGGCTGCACTACCTTCCTGCGAGCAAGACGAAGCGGTTTCCACTTCAAGACCGGGAACACGATTTCTAGGAGATTCAACTGCAGCAGTGCCAATCGTGGGAGACTGAACGCTGTCTGGAGCGCCGAATAGCGATTTGAGGAATTTGAGCATGTGGTCTTATATCATCACAGCGAATCCCTACACTCGCAGGCGCTGTCACGGGGACTTGATGCTAAGCCACAATCTGTTGTTCGACGTCTTCTACGACACATTCATCACCCTCACCCACTGCCCCAATGAACCCAAGCCCCAGGATTCCAACATCAATCTGGCCACAAAGAAGTGCACCGGCAACGATGTAGTGACGGAGGTGACGGCAGGGCGCTTGATAGCTCTTGGCGGAACTTATTCAGGTCACAAACCCGTGAACCACACGCCAAACCACATCTAGTTAGCGACTTCTCGAAGTCTCACTCATCCAACATGCTCACCACTTACTGGAGCAAATATATTCTGACGGGCGGCCGTGTCAGGACGGTATCGTGCGAGGTGGCATCTGCTACCGGCGACTGACGTTAACCGTGCTTTTCATGAATTACCATCTACCCAATCCACCTCTTCAAATTACGAAAAGGCAGCATATATTTCCTCGGTCGGGGTTACTACGGTTTTCCGAACGTGGTCGGCTTCAAACCTTGAACGTAGTTACCGGAAAAATTCAGTGGCTAACGCCATATGCCGCTCCTTTTGTAGTCACGCGCGGATGGGATCAGAGATCTGAATCCGCGATTATGTCGCCTATCGAGCGTTCATTCGGAATTATCGCAAAACGTATTCTTGGTGGGGGTGCTATTACCTTAGATATCGCGGCGCATTCTGTGATCTCTGACATGTACAGCTTGTGGCGAATACGTCTACACCGAGCAAAAAATCCGTTGCCACCATTGCCGTTAGGCATGCGCATGGAGCGTTCCGTTTCGGAAGATGCGATGGATCAGGGGGAGCACTATGGAATCATCACACCTACCTTTGACGGAAAGATTCCAGGTCGCATGATTGCAGGCCCCTTGTTGCAACTCGCCCTTGATCGTCAGGCTAAGATAATGAGTGGTAAACGGTGGGGGATTGTGCGTTCAAAAGAAGGTGAATTTGTGTTGCCTGACTGCTTCGGAGATTTCATGGTAATGCCATTATCTCCAAATTGCTGCCTGATCGCAGATAATGATGACGTTACTGTTGGGATCGAAGTAGTGTCGAAGTTGAACGCGGTGGCTAAGGCCAATAGCACTACTTATCTAGTCGCTCGCGACTTTTCAGTCTGCCCAGGGATTTGATGCAGACTTGTTGGACTTTATCGCGTTCGGGCTGCGCCGCCATCACGGATGCGGAGCACCAAAAAGAAAGGCCCCGCAGTGCGGGGCCTTCAAGAACTGGGGGCGCAAGCTTTCAGGTTTGAGCAGTCAGACTGCCGCTGCCTTCCAGGTTTTGCCCCACTAGACGGTGGGCAAGCAAGTTGCCGATAGCCTGATAATACATCGCATGCTTGTCACAGTCAAACCCAGGGACGGGGTAGCAGTCTGGCGCTTACTCGAATTCCTCTCGGATCGCACACCCTGGCATCGCTCGCTATGGGGCGTCGGCGTCGTGCTGGCAATGGAGGAGCTGTATGAGGCCTGCGTCGTCTCCAAGCAGGGACATCTCAGCGAGGCCGCGATCAAGAGGATGGCCGCAGCACTGCAAAAGCGCGTGGGCACACACCCAGCATTCACAGAGGCGGAAAAGCACTTCCTGAAAGCCCAGGTTCATCAGATTCCACGAGCAGACGGGCCCGCCCACTTCGGTATTCGGGAGCTGTCAGCACGCATCTCGACAGACTACCTGGCGCGATGGGGCCGCGCAGCAGCCGCCCAGGAAGTGTCAGTCGAGAATTTTTCACGCAGCGTAGCAGCCCACCTCCTCGATGCCGGCTTCTCAGGGCCCTACCTCTACAACCTCATCAGGTCGAAGATCGACGCTCCCGAGGCGATCACATTGCCAGATTTGTGCAATGCGCTCCAAGCGGAACTGGCCGCGACCCCACGCCGCGAATTTGAAGTGCTTCTCGCCTTTGCCGAAACACCGGAACTGCCAAATGGGGTACCTGAAGGCTGGTTGAGAGGCAGTTCGGTTACTACCTGGTTGGAGGCGCACGGGTACCCGACAACCAACGTGCGCGCACCCGTCGCGATGATCCTAAAAGTCCAAGCACGCGATGATGTCGGCGCCGCAAGCCTCGCCAGAGGGGAAGCCGACCGCTATGCAGCAAGAGCCTTGATCGCCACTGGCAAAGAGCTTCGGCTGCTGCCGAACCTATGGGTCAGGGGCGCCTCCTCACCGTTTCCCCTGAAGGCGGCTTCGCGGGGTGTTGGCGTCAAGGAGCTGTTTCGCGAAGACAGGGTTTTCTCAGCTGACGCCAGCCAAAGCGTGGATGCCGCCCTGGAATTGCTGGCACACCTTGACGGGAGTTCTCCCACCGCTGCGATTGCGGGGGGCTGGGGCGCCATCGAAGGGCTCCTGGCCGACCCAAGCGATCGAGCAAGCGCAGCTGACAACCTGGCCACGCTGGTCACCTGCTCGTTTCCGCGCGCTGAATTGACGGCACTCTCATACCGAGCAGAACGACAGCACCCACAGGCCTGCGGAGAAATCACAGCTGCAACCACCAATAGAGAACGAGCCCGAGCTGTAGGCAAAATGATCATCGAAGGACGGATGCCACACATGCGGGGCGAGGTTGATCAAGCAACGGTCCTCCGCCTCGGCAAGCTACTGGGCAATCCCGGGCCCGCCCTGCAGACCATTCGCGACTCGATCGGTGAGTCCTTTCACCGCCTTTACCGGCAGCGCAACCTCATATTGCACGGGGGCCGACTCGACAGCGTTGCGCTGTCAGCAAGCCTACGCACAGTCGCCAAACTTGCTGGCGCCGGCATGGACCGAATCACACACGGCTGGTACGTCCAGCAGTTGCGGCCAATGGAACTTGTGGCAAGAGCCAATCTTTCGCTGGCGCTAGCAAGTCGAGAAGACCCCCTGAGCTGTGTTGACCTGCTGGAGATGAACTGAGCTAAATCGCCTGTAGCTAGGCGCGCGCTGACCCATTGAAAAATGGGCGGTGCCAACGCGCAATAGCCCAGTCCTTCCCAAGGTCGCCCAAAAGGCGACACCTGGAGGCGGTCACCACAATTTCAGCTCAAACTCGACAGGAAGTCTGCGACATGACGATTGCGCTTGAGAGCCGTTTGCACAGCTGAGCGAGTCAAGCGCCCCTCCCCTAGCAACTGCACCAATTCGTCTTGCCACCGAACGACTCGCCCATCCTGGATGAACTGCGTTAAATCGTCATCTTTGGCTGGCACAACCACCTTGGCCCGATCCGGCAAATAGAGATCGCAGATCGACTCCCTCCCGTGGCTTCCGTGGGCATAAGCCACACCAAGAATAGCGAGAACGGAAGAAAGCAGATCCTCTTCGCGCTTGAGACTTCCAGCTACGAAGAAGCGCATGAAGACATCATCCACGACACTGCCGTAGGTGCCAGAAATAAAGAGGACATCACCACTGAACTGTTTCATCAATTCCGCTCGCGTGTAGTGGGGCGAGACGATCATGCGCCGGTACCCTTGCGCGTAAGCACCCCCCCGTGCCAATATGACCTGCTGCATCTCCCTCCGAGAAATCAGTGAGCAACGAGGTCCCTATGACGAACAGCCAGCAACCCAAGGTCCCAATGCATTCAGTCAAATATTCAACAGTGCC
>Ga0187842_1001241_pt1 | contig 12045 bp, 10 predicted proteins | sample SpaLakP09_SKY_41_FD_134514 | JGI IMG/M metagenome (GOLD analysis project Ga0187842, IMG submission 134514) | Oligotrophic lake water microbial communities from Sparkling Lake, Wisconsin, USA - SP09_SKY_41 | ecosystem: Environmental > Aquatic > Freshwater > Lake | place: USA: Sparkling Lake... | reverse complement strand
GGCCATGAACGCGCATACTGGCTGTGCCAGCTTGGCGGCTGGGGCAGCCTGACCGTGTTCAACGTCCTGTCGTCGGCTTCGGGCAGCTGGGATGCGGTGCTGCGCTTTGCCCTGGCGAAGACTTTTTGCATGCTGTGCGGCTTTGCCTTGTCACACCGCTGGCGCCTGCATTTGCGCGCGCGCGGCTGGCTTCATGGCAACGGTGCTTTCCCTATCGTGCAAGTCCTCGCCTGGCTGCTGGCCATGGCCCTGGTGCAGACGGGCGTCCTGATATTTTCCGACCAGGTGTTTCGCGACGGACGTTTCCTGACCGAACAGCCAGACGACGTACCGCTGCTCGTGGTTGGCGTGTTCTTCCTGTGGTTCGGCGTGTTCATGGTGTGGACCTTGTGTTACGCGGTCGCCTTGTCGCGCCGCCGCGCGGTCCGTTTCGAACTTGAAAAGCTGGAAATGGAAGTCCATGTCAAGGACGCCGAGCTGCGCGCCCTGCAAGCCCAGGTCAATCCCCATTTCTTCTTCAACAGCCTGAACAGCATACGCGCGCTGATTTACCAGGATACCGAAGTTGCCAGCGTGAATACTGCCAGATAGCCGATATGCAGCCAAAGCGGCGCGCCCAGGTCGGCGCCAATGACCTTTAACGCAATTTGCGCAGCATGGTATGACGGCCAGATCGGTGCAACGTCACCCAACACCTTTGGCAGAAAACTGATGGACATCCACAAGCCAGACAGGAAGGCCATGGGCAAATAGATGAAGTTGACGATTGCCGGTGCCGCCTGCCCATTGACCAGAATGCCGATGACCAGGCCCAGTGCACAAAACGGCAAAGAACTTAGCAGGCTCACTGCCATCAATAGCAGCCATTGACTGGCCGCGAGTTGCACGCCGCCCAAGGTAGCTGCGAGCAAAGCCAATTCGACGAAGATGATGAAGGCGAAAATCAGAGCCATGGCCATCTTTGAAATGAAATAGGCGCCAGGGAGTGCAGGCACCGCGCGCCGCCAGGTGAGCCAGCCTCGGTCCTTTTCCAGCGCCACGCTCACTCCGAAACCAAACAGGCCCGGTCCCATGACACCAAATATGCAGTACGTGGCAAGCATGTAGGCGCCGACTTGCGGTTTATTCCCGGCCATGAGCACGCCGAACAGCAGGTAGAACATGGCGGGAAATATCAAGGCCGGCAATGCAAACGTCGGCATGCGCAACATGCGAATAAATTCGAGGCGGGTTTCCGTCACATACACCGTCACGGCGCTGTAGGACGAAGACATGGCGGGTTTAGCGGTGGTCATCATGCACTCTCTTTCGTTAGTTCCATAAACGCTTCGGCAAGTCCGGCACGTTTGATCTCAAGCTGTGTGAGATACGTGTCCGCGTTGAGTAGCTGGCGCGTTACCGATTCGGCGTCCTGCGTTTGAATCGTCAGGTACTGGCCGTCGTGGATCACGCTATCTATATCGCGCCACTGTTGAACCGTGGCGATTGAGAGCTGGCTTACGCAACGAATGCGCCGCAGCGACACACGCGAACGAATTGCTTCCACGCTGCCTTCGGCCACCACCGCGCCCTGTGCGATCACCATGACGCGGTCGGCCAGGGCCTCGGCTTCTTCCAGGTAGTGCGTGGTGAGCACGATGGCGCAGCCTTCCGCCGCCAGCTTGCGCAAGGTCGCCCACATGGCCTCGCGGGCTTCGATATCCAGGCCGACCGTGGGTTCGTCGAGAAAAAGGATCTCGACCTTCGCGCAGATTGCCAGAGCAAACTGAACGCGCCGTTGCTGGCCACCGGACAATTTACCGTAGGGGCGCGACAGCAAATCGGCAATGCCCGCCATGTGGCAGACCTCGGCGAGCGAACGTTTATTGGGGTAATAGCTTTGGGTTAAGGCGATCAACTCGGACACACGCAAGGTTTCGGGCAAGTCCGCGCTTTGCAGCATGACGCCGATGCGCTGCCGGGCAGCGAGTTCTTGCGGTGCCCGATCAAACAGGTAGACCTTGCCCGAATCGGGTACGACAAGGTTTAACAGCATGGACACCGCTGTCGTCTTTCCCGCGCCGTTGGGCCCAAGCAGGGCCAGAATTTCTCCTGCATTCACCGACAGGCTCAAGTTGTCCAGCGCCATCAGGTTGCCATATCGCTTGCTGACATCGTCCAGTCTTGCCAGCGTTGCCTTCGTATTTTGTAATCCGCACATAGGTTCCTCCATGAAACCGAGTATGCGTGGCTCAGCAAAATAGCGTCAGTGCCCTTCGTAAGCAGTTCGAGGTGACATATGTCACCAGCACTTGCCTGCCCTTGAAAATCTGGAAGACTAGTTGTCATTTGAGCTATACTCACTGGGCGTTTTCCAAGGTGGGATCTAAGTCAAGTGAATGCAGCGGCCCTGACTCGTGAGTTCAGGCTGGCGCGGCGGGGTGCCCGTTCGTGTACCGCACCATTTGGCATTTCTCGGGTTCGAGTCCCGAATTATGCGCCACGTAGAGTGATGTAATCCCGAACTAATCATTCGGCTCTGGCGGGGTAATTCCCGCACTTTAGTTGTATCCCTCGAGGTGGCCAATTTCCCGTTTCGATCCGAGTCAGCATCATGCTGACTCGCTTGGAACAACGTGTCATGGCTTTGCACGGTAGTCACTCTGTGCCGGCTCTGTGTGTCAACCCAAAGTATTAACGGTATCTCAGTAATGTCTGCTCACTGGACATTGCCGCGCTGCCGAGCGTATGCGGGACGACATGGCAGCGCCGCCCCGATATTACCGTCCGCCAGAATGCGAGGAAGGCCGCCGAGAGGGCTTTATCGAGAAGCCACATGTTCACACGAAAATTAATCGAAGACCGTCAAATCGGCATTCTTTCTACGCGCGCGGGATTCGAAAAGATCCTGGAAAGTGGCAGCCACTTTCTATCAAGCTCCAAGACACTTCATGTGTGCAACCTGTCGGACTTCCCTGCGAATGTGCCGAACTTGGAATGGCTGGTGAATAAACAACCAGATGCGCTTGCTTCGCATCTGGAGATCGTCCGAACCGGCGTCGATGAGGTTGCACTAATCATTTGCGGGCAAAAGCTACATGTCGTTTTGCCGAATTCACTGCAGGCAGTTTGGAAGAACGATTTACCAGTCGAGGTACTGCGCGCCAAGGTCGCCGATGGCTTGACTGTTCCCGATGATTGGGTTGCAAGACTTCCCATCGGCGTATCCGTCGCGTGCATCAAGCAGGTGTCAGTGCCGGCAGGCGCATTCGGTTTGCTCTTCGTTGAAGAAATGTTTTGCAATTACCTGACGCCTGGCCGACATGCGTATTTTGACGTGCTGCCAAAGACCAAGCTGACGATCTGCCCGCAATCGCAGGTACTCGAATCGAAGGAAATTGTCCGATCGATTTTGGAGAGTGCGCACCCTGCCCTGGTTGATCACCTGGTTTCGGTTGAAACTGGCGGAAAACAACTGGCCGTGTGGTGGGACAAAGATCAAGTGGTCCATGTGACTGCGTCGGCTACGCACGTATTGGCGAGCAAACTCCTTAAGGCTGAACTGATTGAGCTGAAGGAAGGACCGACAGTTGTCGATGCCCGGATCGCACTGGCAATGCGCAGCACGCCGATCGTGGCAGGTTTCCTGGCGCCCCATGTGACGACGTATGAAGTTCCATCCGAACATATCGGCATGTTTCATGTCGACGGCGTGTACGATTCGATTCTACAACCAGGCTATTACGCGTATTGGCATGGCGGAAAGCGCTTGTCGCTGACGACGATTGACACGCGCCTGACCGTGATCGAAATTACCGGGCAGGAAATGCTTACCCAAGACAAGGTCCAACTGCGGGTCAACGTCACAGCCGGCTATAAGATCGTCGATGGACGCCTGGTGACGTCGAGTTTGAACGACTACAAGGATTTCATCTACAAAGAAATTCAGTTTGCCTTGCGCGCTGCTATTGGAAGTCGGACGCTTGATGGTCTTCTGGAAAATAAGAACGAAACCGACGAGCAAATTCTCGGCTACATGCAACAGAAAGCCGCCGCGCAGGGTATCTCCATTGTGTCCCTCGGTATCAAGGATTTGATCTTGCCGGGCGAAATTAAGGCGATCTTGGGCAAGGTTGTCGAGGCGGAGAAAGCAGCGCAAGCCAATGTGATTCGTCGAAGAGAAGAGACTGCAGCGACGCGTTCGTTGATGAACACGGCAAAGGTCATGGAAGACAATCCGGTGGCGCTGCGTCTGAAGGAGCTTGAGACGCTTGAAAAAATCACGGAGAGAATTGAGCACCTGAACGTGTATGGCGGCCTGGAGGGGCTTCTGAAACAGATCGTACCGTTCAAGTCGAATTCCGCTTGAAGACGGCCTAGACATCATGTGTTGACCTGACCGATTCCATGCGACAAGTGCAGGTAGCGCGGCCGCCGCTCAGAATGGCGTTGGCGATGGCCCGCTCGCCTTTCACCAGGAAGCAAAATGAACGTTCGCCATCCTTGGCCGCCGCTTGCCCGCCGAGCCAGGAGCTAGTCTCGGCCAAGATAAATTTACCGGTCTTGACGGTGACCGCAGGCGAAATACTGACGAAGTCGCGGGCTTTTTTTTCAGGCAATCATCCCCTCGTGTGAGGAAAGACCCAATGGCGGCAATGGCCAACAGAATGACGTTGGCGGCGGTGGCGAAATCCTTGACTTTGGTGCTCATGGGCGATGGGTCCAACCGGCTTGTATGATGAACGCCCGGAGAAGGAAGGCCGAGCGCACTAATCCATCAAACTCACGTTGACTGGACTTCTCCATCTTGAGCTTGCGAATCGTTACCAGATTCGACAATTCGTCTGAGGTCATCATTGTCTCCAAGGATAAATATCTTCGGAAGTTCGAGAACGCGCGTCAGAAAATTCTGTTGCTCCTGTAAGCGCTTGGTGAATTCGGCGTGCGTATATGGTGTTGGACTGATCTTGCGTCCAAGGGTTTGTTCAGCCGGCGCCAATACCGCCAACAGCGCCCCGTAACTGACGGTCTCGCCGACCAGCATCAGATCCACATCACTTTGGGCGGTTTCGGCTCCCTTTGCGATTGAACCATAGACAAAAGCGACGCTCAACGAAGACGAGATCGGCTGCAGTGCAGAACGCAACACGCCCGCCAGGCCGAAGGTCTTCTGGATGAGACCGTGCAGTTCCGGATAGACCGGGCTGCTCCGATTGGGACGAAACAGTCGCGCATTGCCTACGCGTTCGGACAAGATCAGGCCGGCGTCGTCGAGCCGCTTCAATTCGCGTTGTGCCGAGGCGGTCCCCAGTCCGGTCAGACGCATGATTTCATTTAGATGAAATGCCTTGTCGACTTGGACAAAGAGCAGGGCCAACAGTTTCTGCTGCGCGGGCGTGAATAGGGCGTCGGCTATCATATGCCAAATATCAGCATGATTAAGCCAAATTTTGGCATGAAAGTGAGGCTGAGAGGGGCTGGAGGGTCGGGATCAATATCCACAAACATACTTGTGCTCGGCGCTAACGAGTTCAGACGTACAGTTAGTGAGCGCCATCGTGCGGTGTTTTGCAAAGCATGACCGGACCTTGCACTTGAACAAGAAAATTCGCGCTCCGCGCTGACGCCTCCGGCGCGCTGCCGCAAGCGGCGGCCCATGAAACGCCCCCTTGATGTCCCCTGCACTTCCCGCCAAAAACCCACGGTTAAACCCACGGTCTCTTCAGGAATTCCGCCAGCGTGAGGTGTATGCTTTCCTTGCACCCGCCGGACAGCTACAATTCTCTCTCTCCCAGTCATGCACCGCGCAATGTCCACACTCAACGATGACCTTTCTGACATTCTGGCAACCCTGGCTTGCCATGGTGATTTCTACGCCGCCGGCACTTCGGACTGCGCGATTCCCAACCTGGAAGTTGACAGCGTCGGTCGCATTTCCTTACCACTACTACCGATCCAGGCCGATCAACTCATTGCCGTTGCCTCTCGCTCGCCTTTCGGCAGGGGCGAGGAAACACTGATTGACACCAATGTACGCAAGACCTGGCAAATCCCCGCCGAGCGGGTGCGGATCACGGGACGCGCTTGGTGCGCAACGCTTGAAACCGTGATTGCGCGTGCGGCGGCGGGCTTGGGGGTCAAGGAACCGGTGACCGCCGAGTTGTACAAGATGCTCGTCTACGATACTGGCAGCTTCTTTGTCGAACATCGCGACACCGAGAAATGCGTCGGCATGTTTGCCACCCTGGTGCTCGTGCTGCCATCAGAATGCCGTGGCGGCGAACTGATTGTCCGCCACAAGGGGCGCGAAGTGAGACTTGACCTCGCTAGCGCAGTACCGACCGACATCGCGTATGCCGCGTTCTATGCTGATTGTGTTCATGAGGTGCAGCCGGTTACTTCGGGAAATCGACTTGCACTCATCTACAATTTGGTGCGCAAGACCGGCGGCGCGCCGCCGCCCCTGCCCGACGATGATGCGCAGACAGAACGCCTCACCGCCTTGCTGCGGCAATGGGTCGATGCCAAGCGCAGCATTGCCAGCGACTCGGCAGAAAAACTTGTCATCCCTCTGGAGCACGCCTATACGCCAGCCGAACTGGCGTTTTCCGCTTTGAAGAATGCTGATGCTGCCGCAGCGACCGCACTCATCTCCGCTGCCACGGCAGCAGAGGTGGAATTGCACCTTGCCCTATTAGAAATTGAGGAAAGCGGCAGTGCGGAACACAACGGCTATGTTCCGCGCGGACGTGGCCGATGGCATAGCGATGATGAAGACGATGAGGACCTCGATCACGCAGGCGAATTCGAAGTTATCGACGTGATAGACAGCAGTCTCACGCTTTCAAACTGGCGGCGGCCGGACGGCGCGCATACGGCGATCCAAACACTGCCTTTCCTTGAAGAGGAACTGTGTCCGCTGGACACCTTTGCCGACATCGAGCCGGACGAACAGCATTTTCATGAAGCCACAGGGAATGAGGGAGCCTCCTTCGAACGCAGCTATCGCCGGGCAGCATTCGTGCTATGGCCAAAGGCGCGTCTGCTGGAAGTGCTGGACCAATCAGGGCTCGACGTGAGCTTACCTTACATGGCGGATCTGGCGCAGCGCTGGAAGTGCAGCGGCGAAGGCCGTCAGTCCGTTTACTGGCGCGACGCACATACATTGTCCGCGCTGATGCTGGCGCGCTGGCAGGCGACACATCGTCATTGCGGACCTGCGATGGCGAATGACACCGTTAGTTTCTTGTCCAGCCTGATGAAATTGGACGACTTTGACCGTATCGAAGCGTTTCTTGTTGCGGCACCCGCGTCGGGCTACTATCACGGCGCCGAGAACGATGCCCTGGTTCGCGCGGCAAGCTTGCTTGCACCGGATCGCGCCGCTGGCATCATGGAGCAAATCATCGCCAGGAATGCGCAGATGCTGTCTGCGGCTTGCGCCAATCTGCTAGCGCGGCTTGCCGATGATGTGCACCTCGCGACGACGCGATCCATGCTGCAAAGCGCGGCGTGCACCTTCATCGATGTGCTTCTCGGCGAACGCAGCGATATAGCGCCATCCGAACCGTGGCAACGCCCCACATCGATTTGTCCCGCGCTGATCGAGGATTTGCTGACCGCCCTTGGCTACCTGGGTGATACGACGCTCGCCGAGCGCGCCGTGGAGCACATACTGGCGAATCGGGATTCCTACGGCATGGATGCGATATTGATTCCCGCCATGTTGACCTTGGCTGCGCGTGGGGATTCACGTGTCGACATAGCGGCAGAGCGATTGCGTTTGTCCTGCCTTTCACACCTGCAAACCAGAATCTCCGAACCGCTGGCGCCGCCGTCCGATCTGACGCGCCCATGCACGATCGCTTGCCGCTGCAAGACTTGCGCCGAGCTGGGGCGGTTCCTGGCCGATGCCGAGCGCGGGCAGTGGGCCTACAAGGCGGCGGAACCGCAGAGGCGGCATGTCGAAGCGATGATCCGGCAAAGCAGCTGCGATCTAGATGTGGCACTCAGCAAGGACGGCCGCCCCTATAGCCTGGTCGCCACAAAAAACAGGAACAGCTATGATCGCCGTGTCGCGCAACGAGAACATGATCTTGCCGTCCATGCATGCCTTGAGCGTGCGCCAGCAGGCACAGTGACGGAGGCGCCCTGAATCAAACCTCATCGCTCGGATCGAACATTTCAAGTTTGAATTGCCAGCCTTCGAAGGCCATCAGCATTTCCCCGAGTTCTTCCCAGGTAAACGATCGACCGTCGACGAGCACTTGTGGCATTCGTCCGTCCTGCGCTTCATCCCACTCGACGCGGCCGCGCACGATCGTATCGACAATTTGGTGACCGCGCAGTCCCGGTTCGTCGGCGATGTGCTTGACGCAGAGCGTGCGCCGTATCTTCTGGATCAAGCGTCCCAAGAGACCGAACAATTCTTCTTCCGCCTGACCTACCGACTGGAACTGGTAGCCCGCCGGCGCGCCAGCGATTAGCTCGAACGCTTCGAGCGACAGGATATCACCGAGCAGGCGGGTGCGAAAATGAAATTCATGCATCGCCCCGTCGCAATCAGCAAAGCTTACCGGTTCGAGACGGACGTTCTTGAACTGATGCAAGCCGGAGCGCGCGGCCATCTCGGTATTAAAACAGGCGGTGCACAGGTCTCGATACGTGTCGCCGTCCGAACCAAAGTGGACAATATCGTGGCCTGCCGTGACGGCGTCGCATTCCTGGCAAATGAACTTGTTCATCCTCGTTGTCCTGTCAATGCAGGTCTGACGGAGTAGCGCCCGCGCCGCAGCACTTCTTGAATTTCTTTCCGCTGCCGCAGGGGCAAGAATCGTTGCGCCCAATCTTCGGGGCCGCGCGCACCAGCGTCGTGCCGATCCCTTGCCCGGGGTAAGCCGCGCCGGATGGACCAACGGGGCGGCGCGCAAGCCAAAACGAATGGATGTGCAGCAGCGCGGGTTCAATGGCGTCCGCCCACAATTGCGCATCGGACGCCTTGTCGCTAAGGTCCCGGCCTTCCTCACTTCCCAGGCGCATGAAAGGGGTGAACAATGTTGGCTGTCCAACAAGTAGCAGGCTCCAGGCTTCGGTATCGAACATGAAGCCGAGCAGGAAGCCCTCGCACCATGCAGTGGCGCCGTACTGAGCACCGGCGTGAAACACCGGCTGAAATGATTCTGGATGCGTGGCGAAAGCGTCAAGCACAGCGTTGTACAGGCCCATGAGAAGTGACAGGATATGGCTTGCCTGTTCCTGGCTGTCGAACTCGGGTTCGATTTCACCTGCTTCGCTGTCCCATACCCAGGGTAGCCACGCTGAGGGCGGGACAAGTCGCGGTCCGATGGCGACCGAGGTCAGGAAGCCTTCGAGGGTGGCGACATCCATCGAGCTTGCCGCAAGGGCAGGGCTGGCCAAGAAGTCGTCGAGTTCCTCGTACTCGGATGCCGACAGCAGGCCAATGAATTGCTGTGCCGCCGGGTGAGTGCCAGGTTCGCCGATCAGGGCGTCAATTCCCTCGGTTTCGATCGTTTCAAGTGCAGCATCGAGGGCATCTTGCTCGCTGTCGAACGGTAGATCCCATACGGTAGAATTGCCGTGCTCGTCGATCACCTCCAGCAGCCAGCATCCATCGCCGTCACTGTAGATTTCGATTGAGACGCTCTTGCCGTCTCTTGTCGCGATCTGGGTCAGCGCGGAGTGGCATGGGTCCGGTTCATGGTTTGTCATGTTTTTATTCATTTTATGCCTTAGCATTGATCACGAGCTCAAGCTCGCGAACGGTTTCCAATATTTCCATAAAATTGGGGACTTCGCCAAAGATCATTCCAGCCATCGCTTGATAGTCACGCTTTAGTGCGTCAACCATTTCCGGTGCCGGCATGATCCTGTACGAGCCAGGCTGAGCGTGCCGCAAGTCCAGATCCGGACTGTTGAAGAACATTAGGGCGTGGCGCGTGCAATCGGCTGCGAGCGCACGATCAGACAAAGCTCCCTGCCCCAGATCGGAGTGGATCAGCTTATGGATATCATAGTAATGGCGCGAGATGCGATGGCCATTCTGGCGCAGTGCGCCGCGACTGTCATGCCAGCGACGCAGGCCATGCAAGATCACGATCTTGTCCCAGAGCGTGCGTTCGGCGTCGATTGTGACCACACCTTGCACGATGAAATTCGAATCCGCCATGTCGCCCGCGACGTAGGGTTCGATGGTGGTCGAGCGATGCGGGTCTAGCGCCGACCTCGCTCCAGCTTCGATTTTTACCGAGGGCTTCACATAGTCGTCGGCACCAGGAATGACAGAGGGATAATGTAGCAACAGAGTCTGCTGGTCAGGATCATCATGATCATGGACCACCGGCGCCGTCACAAAAGCAAGGTGCGCCGCGCGGAAGTGGGCCTCGATTTGCCCATTCAGACGATCCTTCAATTGTTCCTGGACATAGGTGCGGCATGCCTGCTTGATGGCGTCGAGCCGCATGCGCTGCTGCTTGCCAGAGAGTCCTTCCAAGTCGCCGATCTCGACATTCTGTCCAATGTCCTCACGAAATACCGTGATATCGATGTCTTCGGAAAATCGGGAAATCAAGCCGTACGCCTTCGACAGCGACGTCCCCCCTTTGAATAGCAAGCGCGGCTCTCCCGCATCACGGCCGTTGAACAGCAGGTCCAGCCCATAACATACCCAGAAATCCTTTTCCACGTTTTGCAGTGGCGTGCCGAGCCGATTGGCTGTCGCCAGAAACAGGCCGCGCCGTTCGATCTGCGATGCCTCGATGATGCGATAGAAATTGACATTCATAAATGCCCTGCCATGACGGGTGGTTTGTCGGACAGCGCAAGCAGCTCACGAATTTGGCGCTGCATCCATGCCGGCACCGTATGCAATCCTGATTGGAGATCCTCGCGAAGGGGCTGCCCCTGCTTGGGGTCCTTCAGCAAGCGGACAAGCTTGGCTTGCATTGCATCCAGATCGGATTGCGCCGTGTCTTTCAGTCCATCTCGCAACCAGTACAAGGCCTGGACTACGCGCATCGCCGGGCGACCGGCCCAGTAGAGTTTGCTAGGCGCGGTCAACTTGAACTGTAGCGTTAGCTCTCCCAGCTTGATGGGACGCAAGCGGCCGTCCGTATGAACCATGACTTGGCCGGGCACCGCATTGGTCAGCCCAAGATCATTTGCCGCTGTCATGCCATCGATCAACACGCGTACCTGGTCGCGACGGCCGACGGCATCGATCACGCTCAAGTAGTCGGGCGCTGTGGCTTGGCCAGTAAGCGCGTTCATTCTGGGCTGATCGTACAACCCGCGGTCTATACGACGCAATTCCTTGCTGCTGACCATTCGCTGCAGCGTCTTGTCCACAGCATCTCGAGTGCCTAAGTCAAGAAAATCCACCGGCGTCCATACCTTGGCCGCTGGCGCTTGGCCGATGCGTTTCATCAGCGTCGATTTCAGGGAGGAAGTTGGCTTGGGATCGGACATGCGGGCCTCGTGTCCGTTAAGTATATACACATTTCGGACAAATTGCAGTCATTAGCCCGAACTGATCTGAAAATTCGACGAAGAATCTCAGTGATGCTGAAAAGCAACGCAAAAAGCCACCTTCCGGTGGCTTCTCACGTTTGATTCGTCTCAAAACCATGTGTTTTGAATCGGAATAAGCTTGGCGGAGAGACGGGGATTCCTATCACTGCTGGCCCCCGCATCAGTACTGGGTTTTCCCAAATTACAATTGGAACAATACCCCCAATCATGCCCCATCCAACGTCCAGAGAAAAATACTGAATTGCTCAGCCGTCGTCCTGCCTAGCCCATTTCTTTTCACTCACCAACGGCTACATGTCGACTGTGCTCTCTAAATTCGTCAGTTACGCTCGTGGCCCAGACTGTGACCCTGTTGTCTTTTAGTTTTTTGCAAGTGATAGCTGTTGTTGATATTGCTTCAAATAAAGTTATATGCCACTAAACTCCCGTTCGAATAACGTACCTATCAACCAAACAAAAGCAGCAGGAACAATCCATACAATTATAATTAGAACATAGGGAATTATATAAGCCTCATTT
>Ga0187842_1001235_pt1 | contig 12068 bp, 11 predicted proteins | sample SpaLakP09_SKY_41_FD_134514 | JGI IMG/M metagenome (GOLD analysis project Ga0187842, IMG submission 134514) | Oligotrophic lake water microbial communities from Sparkling Lake, Wisconsin, USA - SP09_SKY_41 | ecosystem: Environmental > Aquatic > Freshwater > Lake | place: USA: Sparkling Lake... | reverse complement strand
GCCGCCCGCAAGCTGGGCCGCAAGGTCACGCTGTATCTGGGCCCGCCCAACAGCGGCAAGACGTATTCCGCCTTCGAGCGGCTGGCGCAGGCGCTGGACGGCGCCTACCTCGCGCCGCTGCGGCTGCTGGCACTCGAAGGCCGCGACCGCCTCGTGGGCCGGGGCGTGCCCTGCTCGCTGCTGACCGGCGAAGAGAACGTGCCGGCGAACAACGCGCGCGTGGTGAGCAGCACCATCGAGATGGTCAACACGCGCGACACCATAGACGTGGCCGTCATCGACGAAGCGCAGATGATCTTCGACGACTCGCGCGGCTGGGCCTGGACGCAGGCCATCGTCGGCGTGCCGGCGCGCGAGCTCATCATCATTGCCTCGGCCTACGCGGCGCCCGCCATCGAGCGGCTGCTGCAACTGTGCGGCGAGAAGCCCGAGCGCCGCGTGTTCGAGCGCAAGCAACAGGTGCAGCTGATGCCCGCGCCGGTGCCGATGACGCAGCTGAAATCGGGCGACGCGGTGGTGGCCTTCAGCCGCCGCGACGTGCTGATGCTGCGCGACCAGATCTCGCAGAACGGCCACGCGGTCAGCGTCATCTACGGTGCGCTGCCGCCCGAGGTGCGCCGCCGCGAGGCCGAGCGTTTTGCGGTGGGCGCCAGCCAGGTGTTGGTGGCGACGGACGCCATCGGCATGGGCCTGAACCTGCCCATCCGCCGCGTGCTGTTCTCCACGCTGACCAAGTTCGACGGCGTCGGCGACCGCGAGCTGAGCGTCAGCGAGGTGCACCAGATCGCCGGCCGCGCGGGCCGCTACGGCATGCATGACGAGGGCTTCGTCAGTGTGCTCAAGGAGGCCGAGGCCGACGCGATGAAGACGCTGCGCGAGCTGTTGCCCAAGGAGCCGCGCGCACCGCGCGACTTCAAGTGCCCGGTGGCGCCCAACTGGCGCCATGTGCAGACCATCTCGGCCCGCCTGGGCGTGAACAGCCTGCACCAGGTGCTGACCGTCTTCATGCAGCAGCTGCGCCTGGACGACGCGCACTTCGAGGTGGCCGAGCTGGAGCAGATGCTGGGCCTGGCCGAGATGCTGGACCGAAACGCCGGCTCGCTGCCGCTGCAGGAGCGCTTCCGCTACGCGCAGGCGCCGGTGGACGACCGCCTGCCGCAGGTGGTGGAGCAATTCCAGGCCTGGGCCGCCAGCCACGCCCGCACCGGCAAGGCTGGCACGCCGTGGTTCCTGGACGATGTGGACGAACACAGCCGCCTGGACCGCATGGAGCAGGCGCTGCGGCAATGCACGCTGTGGCTGTGGCTGGACCTGCGCTTCCCCGAGGTGTTCGGGCATGTCGAGGCGGTCATCGACCTGCGCTCGCGGTTGAACGACGGGATCGAGCGGCACCTGAAGGGGAAGAAGCCGTTGTGGCAGAGGCGGGGGCGGTAAACGTCCGCAGCCGGTGGTGCAGATCAACGAGGTGATCGTCGGCTGAGGTCCTGCGCGTCAGCTCGCCAGCAGCCGACGCGCCCAGAGTTCCGCCGCTTCCATGGTCTCGAAGGCCTCGAAACGGCGGCCGGCCTGCGCAAAGGCTGCGGCGGCTCGGGGCAGCATCAGCGTGCGCCCATCCACGTCCGGCGCGGCCACCCAGGCCGTGCCCAGCAGCGGCAGGCCCAGCTTCGCCCCCGAGGCCAGGTGTTCCGAGAGCCGCTCCCAGGCGTCGGGCGTGCCAAGCATCGCGCCACGCACTTCGGTGATGTTGACGAAGCGCGAACCGGCCGGCAGGCGGCGGTAGAGGTCCAGCATCTCGGACGAGAAGGCATCGATGCCTTCGCGGTTGAACGGACCTTCGGCGAGAACATGGACGATGGCGCCTTCGGCCCACATCTCGGTGCGCCCATGAGGGCGGAACCTGGGGTGGCGCCACGTCGCCGGGTCGAGATTCCTGCCTTCCTCGCCGCCTGTCATCGCGCACCGCCCCTCATGGTTTGCAATCGATGATAGACGGCAGCCTCAGCGCAGGCTGCGACCCTGCCGGCTCAGATCCCTCGCCGTCGCCAGGATGCCCTCCCTCGGAGGCCTCGGCACCCTGCCCAGCATCTCGCGCGCATGGCTGGCGGCCTGGTGCCGCACCGTCCCCAGCTCGCTCGCGACCGCGCGCAAGGTCGGGCTGACCTTGGCCAGCAGTGGCACGGCTCAGTCGGGCATGCGCCGGGTCGGCACGCGCAGCGCCTGTTCGCCCAACCCGGCGCGCAGCCTGGCCGCCACCTCGTGCAGCCAGTGGAAGCCGACCCAGGTCGGCGCCACCGGGGACGGGGGCGGGCGCCGGGATGTCGCAGTGGCGGGCTAGCATGAGGCGATGAGGCCCGCCGACCATCCCCACCGCGCCCACCCGTCCTCCCAGGGGCCTGCCACCGGGTGGCGCCTGCGCATGTACACGGTCATCTTCGAGGCCGACACGCGTGCCGGGCGAGCGTTCGACCTTGCGCTGATCGGCCTTATCCTGGCCAGCGTGGCGGTCGTGGTGCTGGACAGCATGGCCACCGTGCATGCCCGCTGGGGCAGCGTGTTCACCGTGCTGGAATGGGCCTTCACGCTGATCTTCACGGCGGAGTACGTGGCGCGGCTGTGCTGCGTTCGGCACCCGCTGCGCTATGCGCGCAGCCCCTTCGGCGTCATCGACCTGGTGGCCGTGCTGCCCACCTACCTGGCCATCCTGGTGCCCGGGCTGCACGCGCTCATCGACGTCCGCGTGCTGCGGCTGCTGCGACTGTTCCGCATCCTCAAGCTCGGTGCCTACGTGGCTGAGTTCGGCATGCTGGGCCGGGCGCTGGCGGCGTCGCGGCGCAAGATCCTCGTGTTCATGGTGTTCGTGATGATGGTGGTCACCATCATGGGCACGCTGATGTACGTCGTCGAAGGCCCGGCGCACGGCTTCACCAGCATCCCGGTGGGCGTGTACTGGGCCATCACGACGATGACCACGGTGGGCTTGGCGACATCACGCCGCACACCGACCTTGGCCGCGTCATCGCATCGGCCATGATGCTGCTGGGCTGGGGCACGCTGGCCGTGCCGACGGGCATCGTCAGCGCCGAGTTCACCGCACAGCGCATGAGCCGCACGCCCACCACGCGCACTTGCCACGAGTGCCTGAGCGAAGGGCACGCGCCCAACGCCCGCTTCTGCCGCGACTGCGGTGCACCGCTGCCACCGTGGCAGCACGACGACGAGCAGCGGCCGCAGGCGCCTGGGCTTTAGGCCTCTGCGCGGCGCGCGCTAAGGACGCACCACACCCAGCGCGATCAAGTCCCTCGCCGTCGTCAGGATCGCCTCCCTCGGCGGCCTTGGCACCCAGCCCAGCACCTCGCGCGCATGGCTGGCATCCTGGTGCCGCACCGTCCCCAACTCGCTCGCCACCGTGCGCAAGGTCGGGCTGACCTTGGCCAGCAGCCGCACGGCCCAGTCGGGCATGCGCCGGGTCGGCACGCGTCGCGCCTGCTCGCCCAGTTCCTCGCGCAGCACGGCCGCCACCTCGTGCAGCCAGTGGAAACCGCCGCAGGCGATGAAGCGCTCATTGGCCATGCCGGGCGCGGTCAGCGCGCGCCAGTGCAGCTCGGCAACATCGCGCACGTCGACGATGCCGAAGCCGATGCGGGGCAGGACCGGGATGCGGCCTTGGAGCAGGCTGCGCACGAGGACCACGCTGGCCGAATAGTCGGCGCTGGCCACCGGCCCGAGCACGACGGAGGGGTTGACGGTGCAGAACGCCAGCCCGCCGCCCTCACGCGCCACCCAGTCGCGCGCGGCGCGCTCGGCCACGGTCTTGGACTGCACATAAGCCGGGATGCCGGGCATCTCCAACCGCGTCCAGTCGCGCTCGGTGAAGCGGTGCTCGCCGGGGCCGTGGCCGTAGGCGATGGCCGCGACGGAGGAGGTCATCACGACGCGCTGCACGCCCGCATCCCGCGCCGCCTTCAGTGCGCGCAAGGCACCGTCGCGGGCCGGGACGATCAGCTTGTTGGCGTCGCGTGGCACGCCCGCCGGCAGCGGCGACGCGAGGTGGGCCACATGGCTGCAGCCGGTGGCGGCCTCGGCCCAGCTGGCGGCGTGCATCAGGTCGGCGGAAAAGCAGCGCAGCTGTTCGCGGGCGTCGCCCTGGCTGGCACCAAGCAGCTGGCGCAGCGCCGGCTCGCGCGCCAGGTCGCGCACGGTGGTGTTCACCCTCCAGCCGGCGGCCAGCAGCTGGCGGATCAGCACGCCGGCGATGTAGCCGCTGCCGCCGGTGACGAGGATGCGAGGAGTCGAAGCCATGCAAAAGATTGTGCTGGTCGCCGGTGGCCACATGGCGTGCAACCCGTTGTCGCCTGTCCATGGCGCTTGCCGCAGGTTCCGCCCCTCCGCCGGCTGGCACTAAGCACGGCCGAAGAGACGGCTGCGATGGCCATAATCTGCCGCCTGATGTGCCGCCGATCAGGAGAGGTTCGGCTTGTGCCGATGGCGGGTTCCGTCTTTCGAATTCAAACAAGATGAAAAGCACCTGGAGATCTGGTCTGCTCCTGCTGACAGCCTGCTTGTTGGCGATGCGCGCGCAGGGCGCAGATGTCGACCTCACCAAGCCTCAACCCAAGGCGAACAACCGGCCGCCGCTGCGGATTTCCGGTCCCGGCTCCGAGCGCAGCCTTGAGTTCGCTCTCTGGAAGAGTGACGTGCCGGCCAACGAGGTCGTCGGCTCCATGGAGCATGGCCTGTTCTGCACGGGCGCGGAGAAGCTGCGCTACGGCCAGAAGCTGGAGACCTGGTTCGTCACCCGACTGTCCAGGAACCTCAAGGAGCTGGCGGCTAAGCAGGGCTACACGCTGGCGGATCGCGCCCGCTCGGTATTTGAAGACAAGAGCAACGGTGCCGACTTCAGAATCGGTGCCACGTTGATCGCGCTCGACTACCGGGCCTGCATTGGCAGTGACACGGCGAGCGGCAGCGCCTATTCCAAATTGCGCTGGGAAGTGTTCTCGGCCCGCCGCCAGAAGGTGGTGTATTCGACCGTCCTTGAAAGCAGTTTTGCGAGCAGTTCGAAGATGGGAGAGGAAGATTTCGACAATGCCTTCGCGCTTGCTGCGGTCAGCAACCTGCTGGGAGATCCCAAATTCGTCGAGATGGTGAAGTCAGGCGGATTGACCGAAGCGGATGAGGGCCCGCGCATGGCCACGATGCAGATTGCCGCAGAGAAGGTCGTGAACGGCGGCGTGGCGCAGTCGTCTACCAACCTGGTCAAGGCGGTGGTGACCGTCGAGAGTGGCGTGGGCTCGGGCTCTGCCTTCTACATCAGCCGCTCCGGACATCTGCTGACCAACCACCATGTGGTGGCCGACGCCAAGTTCGTCCGCATCAAGCTGAGCGACGGCCGCAGCCTGGTTGGCGAAGTCCTGCGCTCCGACAAGGCCAGGGACGTCGCGCTGGTGCTGACAGACCCCGTCAATATCGACGCGCTGGGACTGCGCTCCAACGCACTCCAGGTGGGAGACGAGGTCTTCGCACTCGGGTCCCCATTTGGCGCCATGTTGAGTGGTTCGTTGAGCCGTGGCGTGCTGAGCGCCAGACGCGTGGTGGAGGGTGTGCCATTCCTCCAAAGCGATGTCGCCATCAATCCGGGCAGCAGCGGCGGACCGCTGCTGGACGCATCGGGGCGCGTCGTCGGCATCGCACAGCTCGGCTCCCGGTCCGCGGGCGTCAATTTGTTCATCCCCATCGATGACGCCTTGGAGAAGCTGGCACTGACCGTCACGCCCATGCCCTGAGGTCGCGGCTGGGTCCTGCGCAGCCACACCGGCACCTGCGGGCGACTGCGCATTGCCAGCGCGGGCGCAGGCGCAGGCGCAGGCGTGGACAGTCGCGGCTTTTCCGAACTTGCAGGACTTCCCTTGACCACCGTCCCCCTGACCGCGAGCCCCGACGCCACAAGCGATGCGCGTGCCCGCGACGACCGCGCCTTCCTCGGCCACCCGCGCGGCCTGGGCTGGCTGTCCTTCTGCGAGCTGTGGGAGCGCTTCAGCTATTACGGCATGCAGGCGCTGCTGGTGCTCTACCTCAGCAACTACCTGTTCATGCCGGCCAACATCGGCCAGGTGGCCGGCATGGATGCGCTGCGCGGGGCCATAGAGAACGTCACCGGCCCGCGCTCGCCGCAGCAGCTGGCGTCGGCCGTGTTCGGCCTCTACGTGGGCCTGGTCTACCTGCTGCCCATCTTCGGCGGGCTGATTGCTGACCGCTGGCTGGGCCGCACGCGTACCGTCGTCATCGGCGCGCTGCTGATGGCCACGGGGCATTTCCTGATGGCCATCGAAGCGGCCCTGCTGCCGGCGCTGGGCTGCCTGCTGCTGGGCGTGGGCTGTTTCAAGGGCAATATCGCCGCGCAGGTGGGCGACCTCTACGCGCCGGGCGACAAGCGCCGCGCCAGCGCCTTCCAGATCTTCATGCTGGCGGTGCAGGTGGCCGTCATCGCGGCTCCCATCGTCTGCGGCACGCTGGGCGAGAAGGTGGGCTGGCACTGGGGCTTCGGCTCGGCGGGCGTGGGCATGCTGATCGGCCTGTTCGTCTACCTGGCCGGGCGGCGCTGGCTGCCGCCGGAACCGCTGCGGGGTGCCGCCGCCGAAGCGCGCCCGCCTAACCCACCAATTGGCCGGCGCGCGATGCTGCAGGTGGTGCTGCTCGTGGCCATCCTGCCGCTGCTGATGCTGTCCATCGTCGGCAACCAGCAATACAACAACGGCTTCCTGCTGTGGTCGCAGCAGCACATGGACATGGTGGTGGCCGGCTTCACCGTGCCGGTGACCTGGCTACAGGCCGTGGACGCGCTGACAAGCACCGGCACCATGCTGGCCTCGCTGGCCTTCTGGCGCTGGTGGGCCAGCCGCCGGCGCGAGCCGGACGAGATCACCAAGATGGCGCTGGGCTGCTTCGTCGCCGCCTGCGCGCCGGCGCTGCTGATGATTCCGGCGCTGGCCATCGAGGGCGACGGCGCGCGCATCAGCATCCTGTGGTCGTTCGCCTATGCGCTGGTCAACAACATCGGCTTCGCCAACATCATGCCGGTGGGCCTGGCGCTGTACTCGCGCGCCGCGCCGCGCGGGCTGCAGGGCGTGATGATCGGCATCTACTACCTGCACCTGTTCTTCGGCAACAGCTTCGTCGGCTGGCTGGCCGGGCTGCTGGAGACGATGCCGGGGTCGAGCTTCTGGGGCCTGCATGCCTTGCTGGTGGCGGCGGCCGGCGTGGGGCTGCTTGCGGTGAAGCTGGTGTTCGGGCGGCTGCTCGGGCCGGACAAGGAGCCGGCCGGCGTGAAGCTCAACGTCTAGCTGGCTTCAGTGACTTCTGCGGCTTGTGGCGTGGCCACGCCGAGTGAACGCGTCAGGGCCGCCATCAGGGCCTTGTACCGGGCGCGCACCTCCTGCTTGCTCACGGCCATGCCGGGCTCCGAGAAGCAGGCGTCCCAGGCTTCGATCCAGGCATAGCCGCCATCGGTGCGGCGGTCGCCATCGGGGCTGCGGACCAGCGCGCGCAGCTTGGCATCGTGGCCGATGCCGGTGTAGGTCTCGAACAGCAGGTGGATGAAGTCCTGGTAGGTTTGGTAGACCTCGGCCTCGAACACGTGGCGATAGATGTTGAGGGTCTTGTCGAGGTCACGTTTGGCGCGGATGGCATCGGCCGGCGAGATCGTCTTCCAGTAGCCCACCCAGGTGAAGAAGCACAGCAGCTGGTTGAGCTTGGGTGCGATCTCGTCATAGATCACCAGGCGCTTTTCGATGAGCTTCTGGTTGGTCCAGTTGCTGAGGTCCAGGCGTTTGAGCTGGCGGCTGAACAGCCAGCCCAACAGGGCGACGGACAACGGCGTCAGCACGCCGACGACGAGCTTGGCGATTTCCAGTGTTGGCCAGGAACCCATGCAATCCCTCCCGCTTGAGCGCGCCAAGCCTAGGCGACCGGAAAGCGCGCTGCAATCCTGCGGCGGGCGCCTGCCTACACTCCCTTGATGATCACCGTCCACCACCTCAACAACTCCCGCTCGCAGCGCGTGCTCTGGCTGCTCGAAGAGCTGGGCCTGCCCTACGAGATCAAGCACTACCAGCGCGACGCCAAGACCTCGCTGGCACCGCCGGAGCTGCGCAAGGTTCACCCGCTGGGCAAGAGCCCCGTCATCACCGACGGCGCGCTGACGGTGGCCGAGAGCGGCGCCATCCTGGAGTACCTGGTGGAGCGCCACGGCCAAGGGCGCCTCAAGCCCACCGGCGAGCAGGAGCTGCTGAACTACCGCTACTTCATGCACTTCGCCGAGGGCTCGGCCATGCCGCCGCTGGTGATGAAGCTGGTCTTCAACAAGATCAAGCGCGCGCCCATGCCCTTCTTCGTCAAGCCCATCGCCAAAGGCATTGCGGACAAGGTGCTCTCCAGCTTCGTGCAGCCCAACATCGACGCGCAGCTGAAGTTCCTCGAAGCCGAGCTGAGCGCCCGGCCCTGGTTTGCCGGTGCGGAGTTCTCGGCGGCGGACGTGCAGATGAGCTTTCCGGTGGAGGCGGCCGCAGCGCGGGGCGGGGCTATCGACCAGTACCCCAAGCTGGTGGACTTCCTGGCCCGCATCCACGCCCGGCCGGCCTACCAGCGCGCGCTGCAACGCGGCGGGCCGTATGAGCTGATGGCGCGCTGATCCGTCGCCAAGCCTGGCCCGCGAGCATTCCGTCACGGACCCGGCAAGAATCACGGCCAAGCCAGCCTGAAGCTGCGCATGGCCCACCCAGCTGGTGCAGGCTGCTCGCTAGAGTCAGCGGCCCCATTGGGAGAAGAAGATGCGATTTACCGACGTGCTGAAACCAGGCATGTGGGCTGTACGGCAGCTGCGATTCGGCACCAAGCTGACGCTGTTGTTCATGGTGGCCGCCCTGCCCTTGCTGACGGTGGTGGCGCAGTTGGTGGGCCGCAATATGCAGGACCTCTCGACGGCACGTGCCGAGCTGGAGGGGGTGCGCTGGGTGTCAGAGGCCTCCGTGGTGGTGCGATCGCTGCAGGCCCACCGCGGGCTCACCAACATGCTGCTGCTGGGCGGCAGCGACCTGCAGGCGCGGCGCGACCAGGCGCGCAGCGCGCTGGACAAGAACGTGCAGGCACTGGACGCCAGCTTGCGTGGCGCCGGGCCCTTGGCGCCTGCCAACTGGGCCGGCATCCGGGACCGCCTGGGCGGCTTCTATGCCCTGCTCGAAGGCAAGCCGGCGCCCCAGGCTTTCGAGCTGCACAACGCCCTGATCGAAGACTTGAACCGCCTGATCTACGAGCTCGCGGAACGTTCGCAGCTGCTCTACGACCCCGACCCGCTGACCTATCTGCTGATGGACATGTCGGTGTCGCGCGTGGTGCCCTGGCGCGACCAGGTGGGGTTGGTGCGCGGAGCCGGCACGGAGCTGCTGAGCACATCCGTCCTGGACGAGAGTGACGTCACCAGGGTGAAGACCATGCAGAGCGAGCTGGCACTGCGCTCGCGCGGCATCGTCCATGCCCAGGCCTTGCTGGCCGAGAAGGGCTTCCGGCCACCGGCCTATGAAGCGGCCCTGCAGTCCGTGCAGCAGTTCATGGCACTCACGCTTGAGCGGTTCAAGCCTGGCGCCGCATCCGGCGACGCGATGAACTACTACCAGTCGGCCCAAGCGGTCACTGCAGCGCTGGACACTTACCAGGATGTGGTCAACCAGGCCATGCTCGACGAGCTGGACGCTCGCATCGCCGACCTGCGCAGCCGCAGCCTCTGGCTGGGCGGTGTCACCGTGTTGATCACCGCCACGCTGCTGTACCTGATGCTGGCCTTTCGGGTCAGCTTCCTGGCCGATCTGCGCCAGGTGCTGCGCTTCATGGAGAACACCGCCAACGGCAACCTGCAGCACCAGGCCCGCATACGCGGCAAGGACGAGCTGTCCGACATGTCGCGTGCGATGGCGGTGCTGGTTCACAACGTGTCGTCCATGGTGGCCACCGTGCGCAGCAATGCGGCGCTGCTGTCGCATTCGGGCGATGTGCTGACGCATGGCAACCAGGCACTGTCCGAACGCACCGAACAGCAGGCGGCCAACCTGGAACAGACATCTGCCAGCGTGCAGGAGCTGGCAGCCACGGTGCAGGTCAATGCGCACGTGGCACAGCAGTCCGACGCCGCCGCCCAGCGGGTGCGCAGCACCGCCGAGGACGGCGCTGCCGGCATGCGCGAGGCCGTCGCGTCCATCGAGGGCATCGAGGCCAGCACCCGGCGCATGGACGAGATCGTGGGCGTGATCGATGCGCTGGCCTTCCAGACCAACATCCTCGCGCTCAACGCCGCCGTCGAGGCCGCGCGCGCGGGCGAGTCCGGGCGCGGCTTCGCGGTGGTCGCCACCGAGGTGCGGTCGCTGGCCCAGCGCTCCGCCGCATCGGCCAAGGAGATCCGCCAGCTCATCACCAACTCCAGCAACCAGGTGAGCGTGGGCGTGAGCCAGATCCGCACGGCCGGCGAGCGCATCACCGGCATCGTCGCGGGCGTGCGCGATGTCGCCACCCACATGTCGCAGATTTCCGTCTCCAGCACCGAGCAGAGTGCCAGCCTGTCGGAGATCACCACCGCCATCCATCAGCTGGACGAACTCACGCAGCGCAATGGCGCCATGGTCGAGCAGGCCGTGCAGCAGGCCAACGAGCTGCAGAACCGGGCGCGCCTGCTGACCGAGTCGGTCTCGGTCTTCAAGTTGCCCCAGGGTACGGCAGACGAGGCGCAACGGCTGGTGGACCAGGCGCTGGCGCTGCGCAGCCGAGCTGGCAGGCGCGAAGCCTTCCTGCAGGCGTTGAACGCGCCCGACAGCGGCCTGTTCGACCGGGACATGTACGTGTTCGCGCTCGAGCGCAGCGGCCGTTACGCCGCCTTCGCCGGCAACCCCGCCCGCGTCGGCGCGCGGGTGCAGGACGTCGCCGGGCCCACGGGCGAAGCCCTGCTGCAGGCCATCATCCAGCAGGCCGACAGCGGGCCTGGCTGGGTCGAGTACGACATCGCCAACCCGCTGACCGGCAAGAGCCAGGCCAAGATGTCGTATGTCACCAAGGTGGACGATCTCTACGTCGGCTGCGGCGTCTACAAGAGCACGCTCGAACAGGTCTGAGAGGCTGAGCGCCTTTCACCCAAGCCGCCTACACTGGGCCGCGGCCGCCACAAGGCGGCCGTTTGCTTTGGCCCGCTGGGCCGTCCGCATGCCGCCACCCGCCGCTGCCGGCAGCGCAGTGGGCTGCCCGCGTCGCACGGCGCTGATTCACCCAACTCCACGGGGTACAGCCATGCCGGGCTATCAGGTCAAGATCGACGCCTTCAACATCGACGGCGTGGCCGACCTGCAGATCCGCTCGCTGCTGGACAACGACCAGTTCGCCGACCCGGCCGGCGCGGCCGAGGCGCTGGGCATCTCCTCCGCACAATGGCCGCTGTTCGGCCAGGTCTGGCCCTCGGGCCTGCACCTGGCCGCCGCGATGGCCGTGCGGCCGATGCCGGATGGCGAGCGCATCCTGGAGATCGGCTGCGGCCTGGCGCTGGCCAGCCTGGTGTGCCACCGGCGCGGCGCCGAGGTGACGGCCAGCGACATCCACCCGCTGGCCGGCGCCTTTCTGCTGGAGAACCTGCGCCTGAACGAGCTGGCGCCCATGCGCTACTGCCATGGCGACTGGAGCGAGGACGCGGCGGTGACCGCAGGCGGCGCGCCGAATGTCCGGGGCCGATTCGACCTCATCATCGGCAGCGACGTGCTCTACGAACGCGACGACGGCGGCGCGCTGGCAGCCTTCATCGAAAAACATGCGCTCCCGCAGTGCGAGCTGCTCATCGTCGACCCCAACCGCGGGAACCGCTCGGCGTTCAGCAAGCGCATGGCGGGCCTGGGCTTCGAGCTCTACGACCAGCCCCTGCTCTCGCTCGCCCTTGCCGCTGAGAAGTACAGCGGACATTTGCTGCGCTACCAACGCTGAGCTCTGCGGGCAAGGGCGGGCAGGCGGCTAGCATGTGGCCCGTATGGAGGGTGCCATGTCCGAGG
>Ga0187842_1001232_pt1 | contig 12081 bp, 13 predicted proteins | sample SpaLakP09_SKY_41_FD_134514 | JGI IMG/M metagenome (GOLD analysis project Ga0187842, IMG submission 134514) | Oligotrophic lake water microbial communities from Sparkling Lake, Wisconsin, USA - SP09_SKY_41 | ecosystem: Environmental > Aquatic > Freshwater > Lake | place: USA: Sparkling Lake... | reverse complement strand
GGACAAAGTAGATCAGCGTTGCCAGGGTGAAGGCTTCGAAAATATTGGCGGAAAACTCGGCGGTTTGCTTGGTTTGCGCCAATAGCTCCATCAGGCCAATCAGCGAGGCCACCGAGGAGTTCTTGAAAATATTCAGAAACTCGCTGGTCAGCGGCGGAATGATGATGCGGAAAGCCTGCGGCAGCAGCACGAAGCGGTAGGTCTGCGCCGTGGAAAAGCCCATGGCCAGCGCCGCGTTGTTCTGGCCGCGTGGCAGCGCCTGAATGCCGGTCCGTACCTGTTCGCACACGCGGGCGGCGGTAAACAGGCCCAGGCACACCACTACCGACAGGTAGGCCGACGTAGCCGGGCTGATACCCTGCTTGAACCACATTTCCAGTGGTGTGGGCAGCAGGTCGGGTACCAGGAAGTACCAGATGAACAACTGCACCAGCAGCGGCACATTGCGGAACAACTCGACATAGGTGGTGGCGATGGTGGGCAGCAGCTTGCCCGGCAGGGTGCGCATCACGCCCAGTACCGAGCCGAGTGCAAGAGCGATGATCCAGCCGGCCAGTGCCACGGCGATGGTCCAGCCCAGACCGGAAACAAACCAGTTCAGGTAGATTTCACTGCCGACACCGGTGGACTTGAAGAAGATGCCCCAGTCCCAGTGGTAATTCATGTTTTTCTCCAGATGCAAGCAGACGCAGGCGCCTGCTGCCGACAGCAGCATGCCTTCCGCCAATGGGCAGACATGAAGGTCGGATGAAGTCCCTGCCTGCAATGAGCATGAGCAGGCAGCCAGGGCAGACGCAGCGCCGCCTCCCGTGCTGCCGTTATAGCCGGTTGCACGAGGGGAAAACAGGCAGCAATTGAGCCGGCATCGGCCGGCTCAGCATCTGCACTACAGGAAGGAATCGCTTATTCGGCGGCCTTGTCGGTCGGCTTGGCGATCAGTTCCTTCACCACGTCGGACATCGGGAAGTTCAGGTTCAGGCCCTTGGGCGGAACCGGGCTGGTAAACCACTTGGCGTAGATCTTGTTCACTTCGCCGGACTTGTAAGTGGCCTTGATGGCATCGTCCACCACCTTCTTGAAGGCAGCGTCGTCCTTGCGCAGCATGCAGCCGTAGATTTCGAAGGACTGCGGCTTGCCGGTCACCACCCAGTTGGCCGGGCTCTTGGCCTTGGCCATTTCACCGTACAACAGCGCATCGTCCATCATGAAGGCCACGGCGCGGCCGGATTCCAGCATCAGGAAGGATTCGCCATGATCCTTGGCGGAGATGATGTTCATGCCCATCTGCTTGTCAGCATTCATGGCCTTGAGCAGACGCTCGGAAGTGGTACCGGCGGTGGTGACAACGTTCTTGCCTTTCAGATCGGCGAAGTCTTTCACGCCGGAGGTCTTGCCAGTCAGCAGGCGGGTACCGATTTCGAAGATGCCCACCGAGAAGGCCACTTGCTTCTGACGCTCGACGTTATTGGTGGTGGAGCCACATTCCAGATCGACAGTACCGTTCTGTACCAGCGGGATACGGGTCTGCGAGGTCACCAGATTGTACTTGACCTGCAGGTTCGGCATTTTCAGCTCTTTCTTCACTGCTTCGACAACCTTGTTGGCCAGATCGACCGAGTAGCCAATGGGCTTCTGGTTATTGTCGTAGTAGGAGAAAGGAATGGAGGCATCGCGGTTGCCCAGAACGATGACGCCGGAATCCTTGATTTTCTTCAGGGTGCCGGTCAGTTCGGCGGCAAACGCCGGGGTGCTGGCCAGAGCGGCCAGGGTTGCTGCAGAGATAAGACGGGTGCAAAGCTTCATATAAGTTTCTCCTGAGGTCCTTGATCGATCACTGCCCTTGGCCCGAAGACCGCGGACACTGCTGTTATAGGCTGGATTATCCAGCAGCAGGGACAGGCCACATCAGGCCGGCTTTCGCGGTAAACCCCCGTTTACCTGCCAGCCGGACGCTGCCGGTCTTCTGCTTACAGTCACCGCCTCTTTATGTGGGCGGCTCTCCCTGTATTACTGCACACCCCGACCAGGCCGGGGTGAAAAGTTTGCGATTCTGCGGCCACTGGCGACAGTATGCAAGCGGCTCGGCAATGCGGCTGCCTACTCAGGCGCACGCGGTCAATTTGTTGCGACCGCTCAGGCGGACAGGTGGTTCGCCATGCGGACAAAATCCTCCACCGCCAGGTTTTCCGGCCGCAGGCCCGGGTCTATGCCCAGCGCTTCAAAATCGGCCAGTTCCAGCACGCCTTTCAGATTATTGCGCAGGGTCTTGCGGCGCTGCGAGAAGGCCTTGGTCACCAGTTCTTCCAGGGCTTTTTCGTCCTTGGCCACGCCGCAGCGGCCCGGCGCCGGAATCATGCGCACCACGGCAGAGTCCACCTTCGGTGGCGGCCAGAAGGCATCTGGCGGCACATTCAGCACCAGCTCCATTTCAAAGCGGTACTGCAACATCACCGTCAGGCGGCCGAAATCGGTGGTGGAAGGCTCGGCCAGCATGCGGTCCACCACTTCTTTTTGCAGCATGAAGTGCATGTCGGTCACGCGCAGGCCAAAGCTGGCCAGGTGGAACAGCAGCGGGGTGGAGATGTTGTAGGGCAGGTTGCCGACAATCTTGAACGCACCATCGCTAATCGAGCCGAAGTCGAACTTGAGCGCATCGCCTTCGTGGATGGTCAGGCGCTCCGGCGGAAATTCCTTTTTCAGCCGGGCAATGATGTCGCGGTCGATTTCCGCCACATGCAGATGCGGCAGGCGATCCAGCAGCGGCTTGGTGATGGCGCCCAGACCGGGGCCGATTTCAATGACCACATCGTCTGGCTGCGGATTGACCGCATGCACGATGTTTTCAATCACGCTGGCATCTTGCAGAAAATTCTGGCCAAAGCGTTTGCGGGGAATATGTTGGCTCATGGAAGCTCGAGATAAGAATTGCCTGAATTGTAAACCCTCAGCGGCGGCACATGCCAATCCGCTGTTGCATGATCAGGCATGCAGCGCTGCCAGCACGCCCCAGGCCAGTACCAGATAGCGCGCAGCCTTGCCCACAGTCAGCCACAGCAGGCTGGGCAGCCAGGGCAGGCGCAGCCAGCCGGCGGCCAGCGGCAGGGCATCGCCGATCAGTGGCACCCAGCTGAGCAAGAGCACGGCCGGGCCATAGCGCTCAAACCAGCGCTGGATGCGTGGTGACACTTCCTTTTTGGGTGCCACCCGTCCCAGCCACAGGCTGGTGGCGCTGCCGGCACTGTTGGCCACGGTGGCCAGCAGCAGGGCCGGCCATAGCCAGTCCGGCCATTTGTAAAGAAAGGCCGCCAGTACCACCTCGGAATTGCCAGGCAGGATAGTGGATGAAGTAAAAGCCGACACCACCAGCCCGCCCAGCGCCAGCCACACCGCCTGCATCAGATATCCAGCTCCAGGTCAGGCTCACCACACGCCTGGGCGATGGCGGTTTTCAGCGTGCTGAAAAATTCCGCACCGTCACGGGCGGCCAGCCACTGGCCATCCTTGAAGGCAAAGTGATAACCGCCGCTCTTGGCCGCGATCCACAGTTCCTGATTGGCCGCATGACGGTTGACCACGATCTTGCCGCCATCGTCGAATTCGATTTCCAGCACATTGCCATTGCTGACAAAGTCGGCATCCACACCGGCATCGTCGATGGCATCTTCGATCCGGCTGAAAATGCGGTCGGTCACATCCAGAAATTCGCTCTCGTTCATGTCGTCTCTTCCTTGAATCGCGTGTGCTAGACTCGGGATTTTGCCACACCGGACTGCTTTTTATGCTGCGAACCATGCTGACCTGCCTTGCCCTGAGCCTTGTCGTGACTGCCTGTGGCTATAAAGGCAACCTGTATCTTCCCAAGCCGGACCAAACCCGCAGCCATGCCTCGGCACCGGCGGCAGAGGCCAAACCAGCGCCCTGAGCGGCCGCTTTACCGGTTTTTACCCCTGGCACAGCAGCGCCGGCCCAGGCCAGCGCTACACTGCCGTGCCGCCGGTCTTGGCTGCCTTATCCTGCTGAATGCTATCGTTAGCTGATCTGCTGATTTGTCGCCGCCCCGTCGCCATCTAGAATGTTCTGCTGCAAGGACGAAAGCCGCCATGACCCGTTTTGCCCGCCATCTCGAACACCACACCATCGTCAATCCCTTTCCCGGCATCGTGAAGCTGGAAACGGCGCTGGGGCACCGCATCAAGACCCGCATCGGCTCCAACGAGAGCCTGCCGGATCCGGTATCGCCACTGGCCGGCGAGCTGGGCAAGGCGCTGGCGGAAATGGCCAGGCTGTATCCCGATCCCTATGCCCATGCGCTGCGCGAGCGGGCAGCCAAGCTCAACGGCGTCAGCCAAACGGAAATCCTGTTCGATACCGGGGCCGACAGCCTGATCCTGCTGGCACTGCGACTGACCTGTAATCCGGGCGATGCCGTGGTCACCACCGCTGGCACTTATCCCTCCTTCCGCTACTTTGCCGAAGGCGTGGGTGCCCGCGTGCTGGAGGTGCCCTATTGCCAGCGTGGCCAGCACATGCAGCCGGATCTGGCACGGCTGGCGGAAGTGGCCCGCGCCGAGCATGCCTCGGTGCTGTATCTGGCCAATCCGGACAATCCCACCGGCCATTACTGGCAGGCCGAAGACATCCGCACCCTGCGCGCCGCACTGCCGCCGCATACCCTGCTGCTACTGGACGAGGCCTATGTCGATTTCTGCACCGATGCCGCCGATGCGCCACCGGCCGGCATCCTGCCGCACACCCTGCGCCTGCGCACCCTGTCCAAGGCCTATGCGCTGGCCGGGCTGCGCGTGGGCTATGCCATCGCCAGCGCCGACATCATTGCCAAGGCCGACCAGATCCGCCCGCAATACGCGCTGTCCAGCATTGCCCAGGCGGCAGCGCAAATCGTGCTGGACGACCCGGACTACTCGCGCAAGCTGGTGGCGCAAACCATCACCCTGCGCCATCACCTGAGCCATGCGCTGTACGACCAGGGCCTGACACCGCTGCCCTCGCACACCAATTTCGTCTGCGTGGCCTATCCGGATGCACTGCAGGCCGAGGCCATCCAGCGCCATCTCCTGCAATGCGGCATCGCCATTCACCGTCCGCAACACCCGGCGGTGCGCCACATGCTGCGCATCACCGCCCACCCGCAGGCCACCAGCGCCCGCGTGCTGGCCGCGCTGGCCGGCCAGCTGGACTGAGCGCGGCTGACAAAACCCATGTTGCAGCCTTGCGCCGCCTTGCCCTAACCCTTAGTTCTGTTTATATCAGCGCTGCTTGCCCCGGAGACGCTGCGCTCTTGTCAGCTGCGCCAAGCAGCGGGTCCGACAGGCTCCGGGTAGCAGCATCAGCCACCGCTTAGCAAACGCGGTGGTTTTTTTACGCCTACCGCCCACGATGCCACCGGCTACTGACACTATGCTGTCAGCAGGGGGCGTGCATGCTGTGAACACGGCAAGCCCGCCGTAGCCCTTCCCGGAGCCATCCATGTCGCTGATTCACTGGTTTGAAATCCCCGCCGCCAATTTTGACCGTGCCGTTGCCTTTTACCAGCAGGTCTTGCAGCTGCAACTGAAGCAGGAAGACTTCATGACCGACCGTATTGCCGTGTTTCCCGACAGCTCCGGCTGCATCATGGCCAGCCCGCGACTGCCGGCTGGTGGCCAGGGTTGTCGCATCTATCTGGATGGCGGGCCGGATCTGGCCGCGACGCTGGAACGGGTTAAGGCCGCTGGCGGCAAGGTATTGCTGCCCATCACCACGCTGGAAGACGGCAATGGCGATATCGCGCTGATAGAAGACAGCGAGGGCAATAGCATCGGCCTGCATCTGCAAGCCTGAAGCGGGCAAGTCCGCTAGCGGATATCATGTCCCTTCCCGCCTGGCTGGCAGTCGCCACACGCCACGAGCCAGCCAGCACAACCGGAGCAGATCCATGCCGTTTTCCGCACAGGAACGCCAGCAACTGCTGGCACTCAAAGGGGTTGGCCCCACGGTGATCTCCCGCCTGGAGCAGATCGGCTTCAGCAGCCTGAGCCAGCTGGCCGGCCAGGAAGCCGCCGACATCACCTGGCAAGTGGCACAAGCACTGGGCTCCAACTGCTGGCATAACAGCCCGCAGGCACGGCAGGCCATCAACAGCGTCATCGCACTGGCGCGGGAACAGCAGCCCCGCGCCACCTCAGAAAAGGAAGCAGGATGAAATTTGCCTATACCATTGTCTATGTGGCGGATGTCGCCAGTTCGCTGGCCTTTTTTGAAGAGGCATTCGGTTTCTCGCGACGCTTGCTCACCCCAGAGGGCGACTATGGCGAGCTGGACAGCGGTGACACCACGCTGTCCTTTGCCAGCAAGGCGCTGGCTCTGAGCAATCATCCCGAGGGCTTTCGCTTTGCCGATGATGGTGCGCTGCCGCTGGGTGTGGAAATCGCCCTGGCTACCGACGATGTCGCCGCCGCACATCAGGCGGCACTGGCTGCCGGTGCGCGCGAACTGGCCGCACCGCAGCTCAAACCCTGGGGGCAGACCGTGTCTTTCCTGCGCTGCCCGGACGGCATGCTGCTGGAGCTGTGCAGCCCGCTGCTGCACTAAAACCGGACCCACCCCATGCGCCGTGCCGACCGCCTGCTGCAAATCCTCCACCTGCTGCGTGGCCGCCGCCGCACCACGGCAGCCCAGCTGGCCGCCTGGCTGGAAGTATCGGTACGCACCGTCTACCGCGACATGGCCGATTTGCTGGCCAGTGGCTCTCCGGTCAATGGCGAGGCTGGCGAGGGCTACTGGCTGGAACAGGGTTTTAACCCACCGCCATTGAGTTTCTCCGCTGAAGAACTGGCCGCGCTGGAAGTGGGTGCACGCATGCTGGCCGGCTGGACCGACCCCGCCACCGCCAGCGCAGCCGCCAGTGCGCTGGCCAAGATTCACGCGGTGCTGGGCTCGGCCGGGCTGACGCCGGCACCACTGTTTGTGCCGCAGCATCATGACTATCCCTGCGAACGGCTGGCCTCCTTGCGCGAGGCGATACTGGCCGGCCAGGCAGTGGACATCGACTATCAGGATGAACTAGGCCACCCCAGCCAGCGCTGCGTATTGCCGCTGGGCCTGTTTTTCTGGGGCAATCGCTGGACGCTGGCGGCCTGGTGTCAGCTGCGCCAGGACTATCGTCATTTCCGCATCGACCGCCTGCTGCAATGGCAGCCGGTCACCGCCAGCTGGCCGCCACACATTTCGCTGGATGGATTTTTGCAGGCCGCGCAGGCCGGTGCGGCCAATCGCCAGCAGCTGGCGCAGACCACCCATCAGTCATGGCACCGCAGCTAGCGGCTTGCCGGATGACAATTCCCATCACGCCAGCATAGTGACTGGCTATAGTAAGAACTCGGGAGAAGTGTCGTCGGGGAAATAGGCATGAATCTAGAAGATGCCCTGCTGCTCCATTTCGAATTGAAGCTGGAACTACGCACGGCCATGCTGGAGGGCAGACAGCTGGATGCCGCGCAGATTGGCGACTGCTGTGGCTGCGAGCTGGGCCGCTGGCTGCACGGCGAGGGCATGCTCAATTGCGGCCACAATAGCGTGTTTGTACAGCTGGTGGATAACCACCGCGCATTCCACCAGGAAGCCGCGCGCGTGGCCGAGCTGATCAACCAGGGCCAGTTCGATGCCGCACGCGAGGCCTTGGCGGTGGGGCCATCGCGCTACAGCCAGCTGTCCTCCGCCGTGGGCAGCGGCATTGCCGAGCTGCGCAAGCGGCTGTTTCAGCAATTCAGCGGCTAGCCGCCTTGCAACAAGGCCAGTAAAGCCGCCCCATCCAGCTGGGCCGCCAGGTCGCCACCTTGCAGCAGGCTGTCGGCCAGTGCGCGTTTTTCCGCATGCAGGGCAACGATTTTCTCTTCGATGGTGTTTTCCGCCACCAGCCGGTACACGGTGACCGGGCGCTGCTGGCCCATGCGGTAGGCGCGGTCGCTGGCCTGGTCTTCCACCGCCGGATTCCACCACGGGTCAAGGTGAATCACGTAGTCGGCTGCGGTGAGGTTCAGCCCGGTGCCGCCGGCTTTCAGACTGATCAGGAAGACCTCGCCCTCGCCAGCCTGGAAGGCGTCCATGCGCGCCTTGCGCTGCTTGCCCGGCGTGGCGCCATCCAGATACTGGTAGGCAATGCCTTGTTCATCCAGCCATTGCCGTGCCAAGGCCAGATGATCGACAAACTGGCTGAACACCAGCGCCTTGTGGCCGTTGTCCAGCAGCTCGGTCATCAGTTGGCAGAAGAAGACAAACTTGCTGGCCGGCAGGGCAGTGTCTGGCTGCAACAGGGCCGGGTGACAACAGAAACGACGCAGCCGGGTCAGCTCGGCCAGTACCTGCATGGTCTTCTTGTCCTGGCTGTCTACCTCGGCCAGCTTTTGCAGCGCTTGCTGGCGCATGGCTTCGTACACGTGCAACTCCTGCTCGGACAGCGGAATGCGGCGGGTGATGTCGGTGCGCGGTGGCAGCTCGGTCAGCACCTCGGCCTTGGTACGGCGTAACAGATAGGGCTGGATCAGCGCCTTGAGCGTGGTACGGGCCTCTTCATCACCCTCGGCGATAGGCTGGGCAAAACGCTGCTGGAAGCGCTCCTCATTGCCCAGCAAACCCGGCGTGACAAAGCGGAACAAACTCCACAATTCACCCAGATGGTTTTCCACCGGCGTGCCACTGGCGGCCAGGCGAAAATCTGCCCGCAGGCTTTGTGCCGCCTGTGCGCGTTTGGTAGCGGCATTCTTGATGGCCTGCGCCTCGTCCAGCACCACGCTGGCCCAGTGCACCTCGGCAAAATCGTCCGCCTGCAATTGCAGCAGGCCGTAACTGGCAATCACCAGATCCTGCGGCCCGACTGTGGATAAGTCGCGCTGCTGTTGATAAGGACGCAAGCGCAGGCTGGGGGCGAAGCGGGCGGCCTCGGCCAGCCAGTTGAGCGCCACCGAGGTGGGCGCCACCACCAGCTGTGGCCCCAGATGCGCACGGTCCAGCAGCACGGCCAGCGTTTGCACTGTCTTGCCCAGGCCCATGTCGTCGGCCAGACAGGCGCCGGCTCCGATATGCGCCAGCCGCGACAACCAGGCAAAACCTTGCAGCTGATAAGGCCGCAAGCTGGCCTGCAGGGTGGCCGGCACCTCAGGCTGAAACGCCCGCAGGCTGTCCCGCTGCGCCAGCAATTGCTGCCAGCCGGTATCGCCCTCCATGCTACCGATGTCGCCTGCCAGTTCTGCCAGCGCCGGTGCCGCCAGCAGGCTCAAGCACAGCCCGCCGGGCAGGGCGTGGTCGGCCAGCATGGCTAGCTGCTGCAGCCGGGCGAGCAGGCTATCGGACAAGGCCAGCCAGTCCTGCTCGGACAGGCGCAGATACTGACCGGGCTGATGGGCCAAGGCTTCCAGCAACTGGCGCAGCTGCAGCACACGGTCTTCGTCCACCTGCACCTCGCCGGTCACTTCCAGCCAGCCGTTCTTGCGCTTGGTCTTCAACCGCAGCTGCGGCAGGCCGGCCTGGGCCTGGATGCGCATGCGCTGTCCCTGCGGCCAGACGCACTCCAGCCGCTGCTGGTCGATGGCGTGTAGTTGCTGCACCACTTGCAAGGCCTGCTGCTGATCGGCCAGCAGCCATTGCAGCACCCCATCGGGGTCGGCCCGGGCTGCCGCCAGTGCCGGACAATCCTGCAACAAAGCCACCAGCGCCTGTTTTTCCTCGCTCAACTGGCGCTGAAAGCGGATGGGCTGGCCTTGCTCCAGCGCCACCTGCTGCCATGGCCCGCGCCCCGGCGGATACCAGGCGGCCTGCTCGGCCACCCGGCAGCGCAGTTGCAGGCGCAAGCCTTCCGGCAGCGGTACCAGCACGGCAAACAGCCGTGGGTCGGCCGGCATGGCAGGCAGGTCCGCACCATCGTCAGCATCCACCAGCTCGACCGGCAGCCACGGCACCATGTCGCCTATCGCCTCCAGCAGTTTTTTGCGCGCTGCCAGTGGCACGGTCAGGCTGTGACCGAGCAAGGCCGCCAGCTGGCGAATCTCCGGCCCCGGCCAGTACACCAGCAGGCTGTTTGGGCCGCTGCGCTGCCACAGGCAATGCTGGCAGGCGGCAATGCCGGGCGGGCTCAGTTGCAGCACCATCTGCTGTTGCTGGCGCTGCAGCAACAGGCTGATCTGGCCGGCTTCCAGCGTGATGGGCTGTTCCGGCTGTTCTTCCCAGAACAAGGCCGGATGACCCAGCAGCAAGGGCAGGGCGGCTTCGCCTTCCAGCTCGGCCAGGCTGCTGCCATCGCTCAACTGATGGGTGCGCTCAAGCTGGCCGATCACCAGCCGGTCCTGCGCGCTCAGCCAGTCCCACTGCGCAGCCTGATCGAGCAAACGCCCCAGCGGCAGCACGCGGCCACGGCTCCAGCCAGCACCTTCAGACTGCTGGATGCAGGGAGTGAGGCGGATGCCGGCTTCATTGGCCAGAATGCGCCAGGCCAGGCGCTGGGAAGAGGTGGTTTGCATTGGCGGGAACAGGAAAATTCAGCGGGCTATTGTGCCTGAGCCTGACTGTTTGCGGCAGTTGGCAGGCGCTACGGGCAAACAAAAACCGCCCACCAAGGGTGGACGGTTTGTCTTGCGGGCTGCCAGACAGATGCAGTCCTTGAACGTGAGCCGTGGACTCAGATGCGCGCCAGCGCACGGCGGGCAGCGGCGATGGTCTGTTCGATGATGTCGTCGGTATGGGCGATGGAGACAAAACCGGCTTCGTAGGCCGACGGTGCCAGGTACACGCCTTCTTCCAGCATGGCGTGGAAGAAGCGGTTGAAGCGTTCGCGGTTCGAGGCTGTTACCTGGGCATAGCTGGTGGGCACGGCGTCGCAGAAATAGATGCCAAACATGCCGCCCACGCTGTCAGTGGCCATCGGCACACCGGCTTCCTTGGCCGCTTCGGCCAGGCCTTGCGCCAGACGAGCGGTGCGACGGCTGAGGGTGGCATGGAAGCCCGGCTCCTGAATCAGCTTGAGCGTGGTCAGGCCAGCTGCCACGGCCACCGGGTTACCGGACAGGGTGCCCGCCTGATACACATTACCCAGCGGCGAGATGCAGCCCATGATGTCGGCACGGCCACCAAAGGCCGCCAGCGGCATGCCGCCGCCAATCACCTTGCCCAGGGTGGTGAGGTCCGGCTTGACGCCATGCAGCGCCTGGGCGCAGCCCAGATCGACACGGAAACCGGTCATCACTTCGTCGTAGATCAGCACCGTGCCGTGCTTTTCGGTGAGCGCGCGCAGGGCGTGCACGAATTCAGCCGACGGCTTGATCAGGTTCATGTTGCCGGCAATCGGCTCCAGGATGACGCAGGCAATCTGCTCGCCGATTTCCTGGAAAGTGCGTTCCAGCTGTTCGACGTTGTTGTACTCCAGCACCAGGGTGTGCTTGGTGAAGTCGGCCGGAACACCACCGGAAGAAGGATTACCAAAAGTCAGCAGGCCGGAACCGGCCTTCACCAGCAGGCTGTCGGAGTGGCCGTGGTAGCAGCCTTCAAACTTGACGATGGCGTCGCGGCCGGTAAAGCCACGCGCCAGACGGATGGCGCTCATGGTGGCTTCGGTACCGGAGGACACCAGGCGTACTTGCTCCACCGAGGGCAGCAGCTTGCAGATTTCCTCGGCAATCTCGATTTCCGCTTCGGTAGGCGCGCCAAAGGACAGGCCATCCACCGCGACATCCTGCACCGCCTTGATCACGGTGGGGTGGGCATGGCCAACAATGGCCGGGCCCCAGGAACCGATGTAGTCGATGTACTGCTTGTCGTCGGCATCCCAGAAATGTGCGCCCAGCGCCTTTTTGACAAAGCGCGGCGTGCCACCGACCGAGCCAAAGGCCCGTACCGGCGAATTGACACCACCGGGAATGGTTTTCTTGCCACGTTCAAACAGTTCGAGATTGCGGGACATGCTGTTTCCTTATGACGGGTAGGGCGCAAACCGGTCTGGTTTGCTGCCGCAGAATCTGGTTTGCCAGTGGCGCAGGGCATGTACCGTGCGGTATCCATGCTGGCGAAAGCGTTATTTTTCCACAGCCGGGCGGG
>Ga0187842_1001231_pt1 | contig 12082 bp, 10 predicted proteins | sample SpaLakP09_SKY_41_FD_134514 | JGI IMG/M metagenome (GOLD analysis project Ga0187842, IMG submission 134514) | Oligotrophic lake water microbial communities from Sparkling Lake, Wisconsin, USA - SP09_SKY_41 | ecosystem: Environmental > Aquatic > Freshwater > Lake | place: USA: Sparkling Lake... | reverse complement strand
GGCCGTCTAGACGGCCGGCAGGCGCAGGCGGTTGGACGCGCCGATGAGGGTTTGACCCGGCCCGAGGTCGCGCACCAGGGCCACGCCGGCGCCGACAACTGCGCGCTCACCGACCTTGAGTCCCTGGATCAGCACAGCGCCCGCGCCGATGAAGGCGCCGGCGGCCACGCTCACCGCACCACACAGCGTGGCGCCGGGTGCGATATGGACATTGGCGGCGATGCGGCAATCGTGGTCGATGCCCGCCCGGGTGTTGATGACGCTGTTCTCGCCGATGCTACAACCCGGCTGGACGATGGCGCCGGCCATGATCTGTACGCCGTTGGCCAATGCCACGTCGTCTGCCAGCCAAGCCGTTGGATGCACGAGGGCAGGGAAGTCGTAGCCGAGCACGCGCCAACGGTCGTGAATCCGCTCACGCAGCGTGCCCGCGCTGAGCTGGCCCACACCCAGAATCAGGCGCACCTGGGCCGGGCCGAGGCGGGCTGCTAGTGTGGTGTCGTCGCCGAGCACGTCCAGCCCCTGCCACTGCGCCGCTCCCTCCGCCGCAAGCTGCGGATCGCAGACGCCCAGCACCGCGTGGCCGCCCGCGCGCATGAGCTCAAGCAGCACTCGGGCGTGGCCGCCGGCTCCGAGGAGGACAAGGGGACGGTCGTCGGGCTTCATTGCAGGATCACGTCTCCAGCGGCATAGGCGCGGGCTGCCGTCTGGCCGACCAAACCCCACAGCGCAGTGGCGGGCAGGCCGCCGCCGCTGCGGGCTGTGCCCAGGTCATCGCGGCCTAGGGGGGTGCCGGCGGCGATGTCGCGGGCGGCGACGACGTGCTGGCGCGCCGCCTTGCGGGTGTTCCATTCGCTGGCTTGCGGGCACTTGGCACCGTCGCCCATGGCGAGCTGCAGTGCGCGGATCTGCTGCACCATCTGCGTCAGCTCGGCCTGCTGCAGCGAAGCCTTGTGGTCGGGGCCGGGCATGGCGCGGTCCAGGGTGAAGTGCTTCTCGATGAAGGTGGCGCCGCGGGCGACGGCTGCGACCGGGATCAGGATGCCTTCGGTGTGGTCGGAGTAGCCGACCGGAAGACCGAAGGCCTTGAGCGTATCCATGGCCAGGAGATTGACCTCTTGCATGGGCGTCGGGTACTGCGAGGTGCAGTGCAGCAGCGTCACGCGGCCTTGCAGGGACTGGCGCCAGGCGGGCAGGCTCCAGCCGCGCCAGACTTCGGCCACATCCTTGGGCTCGGCTTCGGCATTGAAGGCGTGGGCGATCACGGCCAGGGCCTGCTCGACTTCGGACAGTGTCGCCATGCCAGTGGAGACGACCAGGGGCCGGCGCTTGCGTGCAAACTGCCACAGCAGCGGGCCGTTGGTCAGCTCGCCCGAGGGCACCTTGTAGAAGGGCATGTCCAGGGCTTCGAGGAAGGCGAGGCTGCCCAGATCGAAGGCGGTGGACAGGAACTGAATGCCGCGCTGCCGGGCGCGCTCGCGCAATTCCCAATGCCACTCGTGCGGCAGCTCTAGCTTGCGCAGCATCTCCAGCTGTGATTCCTGGGCATCGGTGGTCTGCTGCTGGTAGCTGGCCTTGGGTGCAGCCTTGGTTGCCAGCTTCTTGGCGTCGAAGGTCTGGAACTTGACGGCGTCGGCGCCGGCCTCGGCGGCACAGTCCACGAGCTGGCGGGCCAGGTCGAGTTCGCCGTTGTGGTTGACGCCGGCTTCGGCGATCACGTAGACGTGTTGGTTGCTCATGCGGCTGGGATGTCCACGAAGGATTTGGCGAGATTGGGCAGGCAGGCCTGCTCGAGCGCGTCTGCAATGCGCCGGGCTGCGCCCGGCTGGCCGTAGGGCGAATCGCGGCGGGCTGCTCGCTCACGGTGGGCGGGCGACAGCGCCTGGTCGAGCGCGATGGCGATGGCGTTGGCGTCGTCGCCGCAATGGATGACGGAGGGCGCCCGCAGGCGGCCGCGCTGGCGCTCGCCGATGTCCACGGTCGGCACGCCGACAGCCGGCGCTTCGAGCAGGCCGCTGGAGGAGTTGCCGACGACCGCGTCGGCCCGCGCCATCAGGCTCAGGTAGCGTCGCGCCCCCAAGGACTCGACCAGGGCCACTCGGCCCGGACGGGCCTCGGCGAAAGCCTGCAGCGCGTTACGGATCGCACGCGCGCCGGGGTCGGCATTGGCACCGGTGATGACGATGCTGCCGGCGCGCGCGTCCAGCGCGGTCAGCAGGGCCTGCATGGCAGCCAAACCGCTGTCGCCGGCCAGGGTTACCGGATGGTAAGTGACCAGAAAGATTGGCGCGCGCAGCGGCATGCCGATGAGAGCTTCGAGCTCGCCCCTCGACACTGGCGCGAGCGAAGCGATATTGTCCATGGCGGGCGCGCCGACATTGAAGACGAGCTCGGGCTGTTCACCCATTTGCCGGATGCGCGCCGCATAGGGCTCGGCGGCCGGGAAATGCAGATGGGCAAGCTTGGTGACAGCGTGGCGAATCGATTCATCGATCGCCCCTTGGGTCGTTTCGCCCCCGTGGATGTGGGCGATGGGCACGCGCGACAGTACCGCGGCTTGCGCTGCGGCAAGCAGTTCATAGCGGTCGCCGAGCAGCACCAGTACGTCGGGGCGCAGGCGCGCCAAGGCTTCGGCGACGCCGCCCAGGGCGCGTGCGGCCGAGGCTGCCACGCCAACGACGTCATCGGCGCCGAGCTGCATGTCGATGCGCGCGTCGATGGCGAAGCCATCGGCCGCGATCTCGCACCAGGTCTCGCCATGCTCGGGCGAGAGGTGGGTTCCACTCACCAAGGTCAGCAGTGTCATGCCGGGACGGGCGGAGAGCTCGGCCATCAGCGGCCGCAACAGGCCATACTCGGCGCGAGTGCTGGTGAAGACGGCAATGCGGCGCAAGCTCATAAGGCTTCGGGCGGTACGCTGCTGGGCAGATTGACCACGCGCGCCTCCAGCCATTCGGAGTTGACGAGCGGTCCGCGCAGGGCCTTGGCATGGACGGGCAGGCGGGTCATCAGCGCCCAGATCGGGCGGGTCATCACACCCTTGCTGTTCGTGGCTTCGATCAATGCGTCACGCTCCTTCAGGTCCGCGCAGATGACACCGTTGAGCCAGTAGTTGGAGCGGCACTCGGCCGGCTCGATGATCGGTTGCAGGCTCGAGCCAGCAAAGAAATCGATGTAGTGCTGCGCCAGCGTGCGCTTGGCGGCGAGGAAGCCCCCGAGCTGCTCAAGCTGTGCGCAGCCAAGGGCCGCGTTCAGATTGGGCAGGCGATAGTTGTAGCCGACCTCGTCGTGCACGAACTCGTAGGGGTGCGGAATTTTGGCCGTGGTGGTCAGGTGCTTGGCGCGTTTGCCCACCACCTCGTCGGTCAGCAGCATGCCACCACCACCGGTGGTCAGGATTTTGTTGCCGTTGAAACTCAGCGTGCCGATATGGCCGAAGTTGCCGGTGTGGCGGCCCTTGTAGTAGCTGCCCAGTGACTCGGCAGCATCTTCGACCAGGACCAGCTTCCAGCGCGCGCAGACGGCGACCATCTCGTCGAGCTCGATGGGGTGGCCAAAGGTGTGCATGGGCACGCAGACGCTGATGCGGCGGTGGCCTTCTCGTGTGCGGCAGTCGCCTGCATCGTCGATCAGCGCATGCTCGCTGAGCCATTCGTCCAGGGCCTTTGGTGAGAGGCCCAGGGTGTGGCGGTCCACATCGATGAACAGCGGCTCCGCGCCGCAGTAGGCGATGGCGTTGCAGGTGGCGACGAAGGTCAGCGCTTGCGTGATGACGAGGTCGCCCGGCTTCACATCGGCCAGGATGAGTGCCATGTGCAGGGCCGCAGTGCCGTTCATGACGGCGATGGCACGCGGGCTGCCGGTGAAGGCTGCCATGTCCTGCTCGAAACGATCGACGTAGGCGCCTACGCTGGAGACGAAGGTGGATTCAATGGTGTCGAGCACCAGTTCGCGTTCCCGCCCCTTGAACACTGGTGCATGCAGGGGAATAAACTCGTTGCTGCGGTACTGCTCGCGCACGAAGCTGATCAGACGTTCGAACATTGCGCGAACCCTCAGACGTTGTAGATGCCGGCTTTGTACTTGCGCAGATTGTCCGGATTGCGGAACCAGTCGATCGTCGCCTGCAGGCCAGCGCTGATGTCGTAGGCGGGCTTGAAACCGGTCAGGCCGTGGATCTTGCTGTTGTCGCACCAGAGGCGGAAGACCTCGGATTTTTCTGGGCGGATGCGCTGCTCGTCGGACAGGAACTCGACGTCGCTACCCATCAATTCGCGGATCAGGTTCAGGGTGTCGCCGACCGAGATCTCGTAGTTGGAGCCAATGTTGACCGTCTCACCGATTGCCGCCTCGCAGCGGGCCAACTCGATGAAGCCGCGGCAGGTGTCGAGCACATAGTTGAAGTCGCGGGTCGGCGAGACGTCGCCAAGCTTGATCTGCTTCTGGCCGCTGGCGATCTGCGTGATGATGGTCGGGATCACCGCACGTGCCGACTGGCGCGGGGCATAGGTATTGAAGGGTCGCGCCACCGTGACGGGCAGGTTGAAGGCGTTGAAAAAGCTCATCGCCATGGCGTCGGCACCGATCTTGGAAGCGCTGTAGGGCGACTGCGGCTGCAGCGGGTGCTTCTCGTCGATGGGCACGTACTGGGCGGTGCCGTAGACCTCGCTGGTCGAGGTGTGGATCACGCGCTTGACGCCGTTGTCCAAAGCAGCCTGGCAGATGTTCAGCGTGCCCTTGATGTTGGTGTCCACATAGCTGTCGGGCGCAACGTAGGAGTACGGAATCGCGATCAGTGCGCCGAGATGGAAGACCAGATCAATGTCTTTGGTGATGTGTTTGCAGTAATGCGGATCGCGGATGTCGCCGTTCAGGACCTCGATGTCCTTCAGGCAAGCGACGTCCTCCAGCCAGCCCCAGTAGTTGAAGGAGTTGTACTGCGACAGGGCTTTGACGCTATAGCCCTCGGCGACCAGCATTTCTGTGAGGTGAGATCCGATGAAGCCATCGGCGCCGGTGACCAGCACGCGGGGGGAAATCATGACAGGTAGTACTTTCAGGAAGCCTTGATGGAGATCGGGTGGGGCACCGTGTGCCCAAAGGCGGGCCGGTAGACCCAGAGCGCACCCATGGAGAGGAAGAAGATCTGGTTGTTGGGGAAGGAGTTGAGCTGGGAACCGCTCAAACCCGAGGCCATGTAGAAGACGAAGATCATCCTCCAAGGGATCAGATCGGGGTGCTGCGAGCGGGAGGGAGAAAAATGGGTGACCAGGAAGGCCATCATCAGCAGCAGGCCCATGATGCCGAAGGAGTTGAGGGCAATCAGGTAAAAGCTGTCTTGGATCAGGTCGGCGCGCACGCCGCGAAAATCGGGCACGAGGATGCTGGCATCTACCAGGTCCAGGAAGGTCAAAAAATTCTCAAGGCGGATATTGGCTGTGTAGAGGTCTGTCCCTCTGTATTGCACCTCAATGTCCGGAAGCTCTTTGAAGAGCTGATACACGGTGTAGGCAGCGGTGAGTGCCAAACCGATTAAGACGATTTCACGCGCCTGCTTGCGCACGGCGACGCCCAGCCGGTTCCGGTACTGGGCGTTGGTTATCATCTCATAGCCGAGCACCAAAACCAAGGCGACCCATGCGGTCCGCGATCCGCTGGCGACCAGGGCGAACAGTAGCAGCCCACCACACAGGGCAAGCCAGAGCGGCCGCAGCTTCAGATATGGAAGCAGCAGCAGGCAGACGCTGACATAGAGGCCCAGATTGTTCGGATTGAACAGCGTGGACACCGAGCGGATCGCACCGCTATAGCCCCAGGCTGCTTCGAAGAGGGCAGAGAGGACGGTTAGCTCGACGATCGAAAAAATGCCCACGACCGCGCCGCAGAAGACCATCACCCGACCCAGGGTGCGCAGGCGCTGCTCCCATAGCGCCGGCACGAGCGCAAAAGGAAGCATGGTGGCCGTGGTCATGATGGACAAGGTGGCAATCTCCAGCGATCCCCGGTCCAGCATAAGAAATCCCGCGACCACAAGCAACAAGGCGCAAGCCGCCAGCATCGACCACGCGCGGGCGATGATGCAGAAGCAAAAACTCAACGCAGCACAGGCGATGTACTTGAGGACCTTGTGCAGCGTGCCTTCGTCGTAGCCCAGGTAGAAATTGGGTGAGAAAAGGTGCTGCGCGTAATAGAAGGCAGACGCCACCATCCACAGCAACAGAAGCAGCCAGACGACACTGCGGGGGCGCAAGATCAGCGACTTGGGTTCCATGCTCAGGCCTGGCTCCGGTTTAAGCGCGTGGCCGCACGAGGGCGATCAGGCGATCCCCCAAATCGAGCGAAAAGAACAAAAAGGCGAGCAGCGAGGAGGCCAGCACGCCCGCCGAGACATGAACGATGTCGCCGTTCAGCATGCACAGCCAGATGCAAGCGACGAGCGCTGCGAGATGGAAGAGATTGCCCAGCACCAAGCCGAGATCGCGACGTTCGAGGTAGGCATTGATCTTGTAGGGCTCGCACAGCACCACCAAGGCCGCACTGGGGACCAGCAGATACAGAATTGCGATGTGCTGTTGGTAGTCGGGCTTGCCCAGGAGACCGAGCAGCCAGTCGGCTGGCAGTGTGAGTGCGAGCGTGGTGACTGCGGCAATCAAGAAATACAGGCGCTTGAGACGACGATATTGCGGCAAGTAGGCTCCACGGCCTTCTGTCGTGTAAATCTTGATACAGCGCGGACCGGCGGTCGAACCGACGCTGAAGGTGACGATCAAGGTCATCACCGAGGCGCAAGTCGCGAAGAAGAAATACACGCCGAGCTCGGAGCTCGAGTACTTTTCGCTGATGAGCAGCTTGTCCATGGCCCCAATCCCAGCTACGGCGACGGCCGAGACGATGAAGCTGCGCGCCTGCCAGACCAAGGTGCCTGTCGGCCGCATCCAGCTCATCGGGCGCACATACTCGTGCAGCGTTGGCAGGGCCTGCCGCGTGAACAGCAGCGGGACGGCCGTGAGCGCCAGCACGCCAGCCCAGCACTGAACGGCCAAGTGCAACGAGGGGGCCGCCCAGCCCGCTTCCACCAGCAAGACGAAGCTCAGCACCCAGCCAGCATTCTTCGCGAACAGCAGGGCCGAGGCATACACAGGCCGCAGCAGTACGATATTCAGCCGGAACACCTCGGTGACGAAATGCTCCAGCGTCAGGATGGCGACGACGCTGATCCAGTGGCCGGCCAGCAAATCGGAATAGGCAAACAAGATGACCGGCGTGAGCAGCAGGTAAGCCGAAATGCTTGCGAAGGCGTGCCGACGCAGCAGGCACGCCCTCTCGTCTGGCGTGAGGCCATGTACCTGCCGCGCGAGAACCTGGTTGATCTCCAGCCCCGCGACCTGGGTGAAGATCGTGGCGATCGCCATCATGACGGCCAACTGACCGAGCAGTGAGCTGTCCGCCTTGCGGGCGAGATAGAGCACGAAGAGAAATTTGGCTGCCGCGGACCCGCCGCGCAGCACCAGGGCTGACAGCACGGACTTCATGACCGCCGCCGTATGTGCTCGACCCTTGCCTCACCATGATCTTTGCGTTTCATGCCGCCCAAGCGTCGGCTCAAGCCGTCGTGCCGGAAAACCGCGCCTTCTGGCCGGCGCGCCATTGCTGGCTGACCAACACGCCGATGCGTAGGAGCAGGAACGCCGCCATCGTCGTCGCGGCGGCGATCGTGGCGCGCTTGGGCCTGCTCTTGCGCTCTGGAGCGCTGGCGAGGTCGACGACCTGGATCAGCGACCCATCGCGACTTTCATCCACCCGGGCCAGTTCGTACTGTTTCGAGAACAAGTCGAAAAGCGCCTCTTGGTACTTGAACTCGCGGTATCGGCTCAGGTAGTTGGCATCTTTGCTTTCCGCACTGGCAGAGGTTTCTGCCTGCCGCAGCTCCCCTCGCAGAGCGCTGACGAGGCTGGTCTGCTGTTGGACCTCGTGCGAGGCTGAGGTCAAGGACTGACGCAAGACCTGTAGGCGCACTTCGGCTGCCGTCAGTTCGGCCTTGACGCGAGCATAAGACTCCGCAGCGGTCTTGGGTTCGGCCTTCATTGCGCCGGCGCTGAAGCCGCCCGCCTGCAATGCCTGTTGCGCATCCGTGAGCTTTGCGCGCGTTTGCTTCATCTCCCGCTCGAAGAACGTGCGGCGTTGCTGCGCTTCGGTCAGCGCCAGTTCCGTGGTCACGCGGCGCAGCTGCTGCACGTATTCGTTGGCAATGTCGGCAGAAAGCTGAGGCTTATTGGCATCCACCTCGATGACAATCAAGCCATCCTTCTTGCCGAGCTCTATGCGCACATTCCGCTTGAGTTCTCTGCGGGTGTCCACGCGCAACTTCTGGTCATAGACCTTCTGCAGCTCGAAGCGATCAATGACCCGATCCTCCACGTTGGCCGACTGCAGCAGTGCGACATATTGGTCGCCAGGTGTTTTCAGGCCCGCGACACCCCCAGCCAAGCCCGCCAAAGGCCCAAGTGAGGCCAGTGCGTTGGCTGCACCGCTTTGCTGCTGTGGAGGGAGAAAGACCGTTCGCGCCGTAAACATCGGCTCGAAAAGAAAGGTGATCCCGAAGGCCGCAGCGCCGGCCAGCAAAGGGCCAAGGATCAGCAGCCACTTGCGTGCGCGCAGCAGCTTAAGGGCACTCAGCAGATCAATCCCAGTTTCCGGTGAGATCTCGCCCGAAAGGGGGGCGTTTGCCATAACGCTGCTCATCAATTGCTCCTGATGGTCTTCAACGCAGCGGCACCCAGACCGAACTGATAAAGGATCTGCGTCCACTCCTTCGCTTCTTGGATGAAGGTGGTCTTGTTCAATTCTTCCGGCACGAAGACGGTATCGCCCGGGAGTGCTGGGATGCTGCTGAACCCTGCACCAAAACTGAGCCAGCCGCCGCTGTTTTGACGCGCGCTGATCACGCTGCCGTTGGCTCGAACCACGAAGGCACTCGATGCATCTGCGCCGCGTGTCGGGCCGCCAGCCAAGCGCAAGACATCTTCAATGCTGGCTTCATCGCGCAGTAAATAGCTGCCGCCATTGAACACGCTGCCGAACACGCCGACCGTCGTCGGGCGGGCCGGGATCATCAGCCGATCCCCATCCTCCAGAGCCAGGTCCGGCAAGCTGCTGGTCTTGGGGTTCAGTTGCAGCACGATTCGGCCGGTAGGCCTGATCGCACGCAGGCGCTCAATCAGCTTCGTCGATCCTTGCGAGCGGCTGGCCTGGGCTGTCGCTTCATCTGCGCTGACCGCTTTCTGGGTGGTGGTCGCGCGGGTGAACTCGGTCTCCAGGTCTCGCAGGGCCCGCTCATAGTTTTCTTGCTGAGCAATACGAACACTTTCACGGCTGAAGTCAGCGCCAAAGAGGTAGGCAGCAGAGGTCAATCCACCCGCCGCCTTGATCGCGTCAGCAATGCTGCTGTTGGCGGGCAAGATGAACTCGCCGGGGCGCTGGACTTCGCCCTCCACCTTGACGCGTTTGCTCTGTTTGTGTTGCGGCAAGGTCGCGTCGACTGCGCTGAATGCGCGCAGCAGATCACCGCTACGCGGCTGCAGTTTGGCATTTTGAGGCAAAACCAGCTCACTGATGCGAGCGTCGTTGCGTGTATCAAGGTGCTCCACGGTCAAGCGGCTGCGGTCCGCCACGGCGGTAAATCCCCCGGCCATCTTCAGTACATCGTCCAGCGTCTCTTGCGCTTTGAGCTCAAAGATTGCGGGCCGGTTGACGCTACCCACCAGCGCCACTTGGCTGCCGACGGGCCCGATGTGAATGACGTCTTCAGCCTGCAGGACGAAATCAGCACTCTTGTCGCCCTTGAGGAGCAACTGGTAAAAGTCGAAGCTGCTGATGGCCTTGCCGGCGCGTCGCAGCTCGATGCTGCGGAAACTTCCGGCAGACGAAGGGCCTCCGGCCTGCATCAAGGCATTGACCAAGGTCGACAGGCTGCTGACCGTATATGCGCCCGGTCGAGGTGTGAAACCCGTGACGTAGATCCGGATGCTGCGCAGGCGGCCCAAGGAAGCGGACACCTTGTAGTTTCGAAACACTTGTCCGACACGTTGGTCAATGGCCGGGGTCAGGTCCGCGTAACGGCGCCCTGCGACCAACACTGGTCCGACGCGCGGAATGGTGATTCGCCCGCTACGGTCAACGGTAAGACGCAAGTCCGCGTCGACGGATCCCCACAAGGTGACCTGGACTTCATCTCCGACGCTGATCACGTAGTCCGACGGAATCTGGCCGTTGGATTCGTAGGCCAGCCCCGTGCGTTTGCCAGGCTCCATCAATTCGGCGCCGAAGCGACGGACTTTGAAATCGCGGTCCGGGTCTCCGGTCACCTCACCCGCCAGGGCCCGCTGCACGTAACGCTCGAATTCACTGGGAACGTAAGGCGCAGGCTTGACCGGCAAGCGTGGTGCGATGTTGGGCTCATCACGCTCATCACGCTCATAGCGCGCGTCTGACTTCAGTCGCACCGGCGCGCCGTCTTCTTGCGTTTGTACGGCTTGCTGCGCATCGATGGCGACAACGTTCTGCGAGACCAAGCCGAGAATCAGAGCTGCAATTGAGGAGAATCGGGTCGCCCGGCTGTCGCCTGTTGGTCGTAAGTGATGGGTGCTCATATTCGGGGTCAAACCAGAGAAGCTCCTTGAGTGGCGGCTCCAAAATGCGCTGAATGTCATGAGCTCTCACAGACGTTGGTTGGCAAGCCTTCGCAAGGTGGCCGAAGGCGGTGTTGGCGCGCATTCTAGCGGCAGCACTGTTGCGTTCCGACCGGGCTTGCAGGGGGAGTGCCGGGAAGACCCTCGCTACACTTGTTCCCATGTCGCATCTGTTTGTCCCATTTTTCATCTCCTGCCTGATCACGCTCTTGGTCATTCGATCGGCCCGTACGCATGGGCACTTCTCAGCCGATACGGACTTGAGTGGCCCCCAGAAATTTCACGCAAGACCGGTGCCGCGTATTGGTGGTGTTGGCATCTTTTTGGGCATGGCTGTCCTGGCACTGTTGACCTGGAAGGTGGGCAGTGAATCGGATGCGCGCCTGGGGCTTCTCTTGCTGCTTTGTGGCTTGCCCGCTTTCGCGGCGGGTTTGATTGAAGACATCACCAAGAGTGTGTCGCCGGCCAAGCGCTTGCTCGCGACGGCTGTGTCTGCGGGCTTGGCCTTTTGGCTCTTGGAGGCGCGCATCAGCCATACCGATGTGCCTGGCCTTGACTGGATCGTCAGCAGCACCCTCGGCGCGCTGGTGGCCACGGTCTTCACCGTGGCCGGCGTGGCCAATGCCATCAACATCATCGATGGTTTCAATGGACTGTCGTCGATGTGCGTCAGCTTGATGCTGTTGACATTTGCCTATGTTGCCTACCAAGTCGGTGATCCGGAGCTGGCCTTGTGGGCCTTGGCGGGCATCGGGGCTGTTCTCGGCTTCTTTGTTTGGAATTTTCCGGCGGGCCTGATTTTTCTCGGTGACGGGGGCGCCTATTTCATGGGCTTCTTGCTGGCTGAGGTAGGCATCCTGCTGATCGCACGTCACAGCCAGGTTTCTCCCTTGTTTCCTTTGATGGTCTGTGTCTACCCGGTCTTTGAGACGGTGTTCTCCATTTACCGACGCCGCTTCATCCGGGCCACGCCACCGGGCCTGCCAGACGGCATCCATTTGCATTCGCTGATTTATCGCCGCCTGATGCGCTGGGCTGTCGGTGCTCGGGATGCGCGTGCGATGACGCGCCGCAATTCCATGACCGCGCCTTATCTGTGGATGTTGTGCGTGTCGTCCCTGGTTCCGGCGCTGTTGTTCTGGGACTCCACCCTGATGCTGGCTGCGTGCATGCTGGTTTTCGGCGTGACCTATGTGGCGCTGTACTGGCGCATCGTCCGTTTCCGTACGCCCAAGTGGCTGGTGTTCAAAGGGGACGTGATGGGGCGCTCGCCGCAGCGAACGGGCGGTAAATCCGAGTAATGCGCTCGGATGTCGGATAATCGGGGAATGACCGAACCCCAAATCATCGAAACCGCCATCCCTGATCCCACGCCTGCTCGCTTCGACACGCTG
>Ga0187842_1001229_pt1 | contig 12085 bp, 10 predicted proteins | sample SpaLakP09_SKY_41_FD_134514 | JGI IMG/M metagenome (GOLD analysis project Ga0187842, IMG submission 134514) | Oligotrophic lake water microbial communities from Sparkling Lake, Wisconsin, USA - SP09_SKY_41 | ecosystem: Environmental > Aquatic > Freshwater > Lake | place: USA: Sparkling Lake... | reverse complement strand
TTTTTGCCCCAAACCCTGGGCCAGGGGCGTGAGGCCGCTGGCATCGAACGGCACCTGGGCGGGCTCGAACGCCGGGCGGCCCATGTCCACCGTGACGCGGCCATCGGGCGTGAGGCGGGGGGCGATCACGCCGCTTTGGGTCTGCACCCGGATCTGGTCCTTGCCGGTGAGACCCTTGTCGTGCACAAAGCGCGCAAAGCAGCGCGCGCCGTTGCCACACTGCTCCACCTCGCCGCCATCGGCGTTGTGGATCACGTATTCGAAATCAATGCCCTCTGCCGGGGAGGGCCGCACGGTGAGGATCTGGTCGGCCCCCACGCCAAAGTGGCGGTCGGCCAGGAAGCGGTACTGCGCCGCAGACAGCCCCAGGCGGCCCTGGGTTTCGTCGAGCACCACGAAATCGTTGCCCGCGCCCTGCATTTTGGTAAAGCGAATCTGCATGGGAAGGGATTATGGCCCCGGCCCTGCGCCAAACCACGAGGGGGCGTAGGCTTCGCCACTCCCTTCGTCCCCCCGGCTTTTCAGGAACCGCGCATGACCGATCTTTCCGCTTTTGCCATCACCCGCAAGTGGCCCGCCCAGCACCCCGACCGCCTGCAGCTGTACTCGCTGCCCACACCCAACGGCGTGAAGGTGTCGATTGCGCTCGAAGAGCTGGGCCTGCCCTACGAGCCCCACCTGGTGAGCTTCGAGACCAACGACCAGACCTCGCCCGAGTTCCTCTCGCTCAACCCCAACAACACGATCCCGGCCATCCTGGACCCGAATGGCCCCGGCGGCCAGCCACTGGCGCTGTTCGAATCCGGCGCCATCCTGCTGTACCTGGCCGACAAAACCGGCCAGCTGATCCCCCAGGACGCCGCCGCGCGCTACGAAACCATCCAGTGGCTGATGTGGCAGATGGGCGGCGTGGGCCCCATGTTTGGCCAGCTCGGCTTCTTCCACAAGTTTGCGGGCAAGGACTTTGAAGACAAGCGCCCGCGCGACCGGTATGTGGCCGAATCGAAGCGCCTGCTCAAGGTACTGGACGAGCGCCTTGCGGGCCGCCCATGGGTGATGGGCGACCAGTACACCATCGCCGACATCGCCATCCTGCCCTGGGTGCGCAACCTGGTGGGCTTCTATGGCGCGGGCGACCTCGTGGAGTTTGACCAGTTCCAGGAAGTGCAGCGCGTGCTCACCGCCTTCGTGGCCCGCCCGGCCGTGGCCCGGGGGCTGGCGATTCCGGCGCGCGGCTGACGCTGGGGGCCGGGGCGGCGGGTTTCTCGTCCGCCCTTGATCTTGATCATGCCGCGCAGCCCGGCGCACGGCTGCCCCGCACCTACGATGGACCTCCCCAAAAAAACAAGGAGTGCCCCATGGGATTGACCGTTGATGTTCTGCAGGATCTGGACACCCACAACCTGCAGGCTGCTGCCCGCGCAGCACTGCAAGAGAACAATGCCATCGCGCTGATCGAGCTGCTGGAGATGATGTGGAGCTGCGAGGTCGATGGCGCCAACGCCGTCATCGACGCCGTGCTGCAGCGCCTGCAGCAGCTGCGTGCGCTGCGCTGAAGCGGCGGCACAAGCCAAGGGCCCAGCGCCAACGGCTGAAAGGGGGCCACACACAGTGCCCCGCTCCCCGTCCCCTTTCCCTTTCCCTTTCAGCCCCCCATGCGCTCCTGCAGAAAATCCAGAAAACACGCGATCCGTGCGGCCAGCTGCGTATTGCGGTAATACACCGCGTTGATCGGCTGGCGCACTTCCACCGTGTCGCGCGCCAGCACCTGCACCAGGCGGCCGCTCTCGCGGTCGGCGGCGGTCATGAAGTCGGACAAACACACCAGCCCCACATGTGCCAGCGCCAGCTGGCGCAGCGTCTCGCCGCTTGACGCCGTGAGGCTGGGCACGATGGGCCACTCGTCCCCATGCGTGCCGCGCAGCGGCCAGCGGTTGAGCGACTCCGGCTGGTTGAAGCCCAGCAGTGTGTGCCCGGCCAGGTCGGCCACGCTTTTGGGCCGGCCCGCGCGCGCCAGGTATTCCGGGCTGGCCAGCACCCGCAGGCGGCTGGTGCACAGCGGCCGCGCGTGCAGGGTCGAGTCCTGCAGCTGGCCGATGCGGATCGCCACATCCGTGCGGCGCTCCAGCAGGTCGATATAGGCCTCGTCCGTGTCCAGCTCCAGCGTGATCTGCGGGTAGGCACTGCGAAACGCCGGCACCAGCGGCACCACCGCGTGCAGCATGAAGGGCGTGGCCGCATTCACGCGCAAGCGCCCTGCGGGCTGCTGGCGGCGCGCGGCCATGTGCTCTTCTGCGTCTTCGATGGACGCCAGGATGGCGCGCGTGCGCTGCAGGAAGGCCTGACCCTCCTCCGTCAGCGCGGTGCGGCGCGTCGTGCGGCGCAGCAGTGTGGTGTCGAGCTTTTTCTCCAGCCGCGCCAGCGCCCGGCTGATGCCTGAAACCGTCTGGTCCAGGTGGTCTGCGGCAGCGGTGATGGAACCGCCGTCCACCACGGCAACAAAGGCCTGCAGCTCTTCCAAAGTGGTCTTCATGGCGCGGGGGTTGGTGGGGTCAATATCCCGAAATTATTGACTTCAAGGCAAATATTTTATGCCGATCGCCCACTTTTTCCGAAAAAGACAAGCCTCCACACTCCGGCCATCCACACATTGCCTCAGGAGTTTGCTTCCATGCCCATTGCCCTGCTCGCGCTGACGCTCAGCGCATTCGCCATCGGCACGACCGAGTTCGTGATCGTGGGCCTGCTGCCCACCGTGGCGGCAGACCTTTCCATCAGCATCCCGTCGGCGGGCCTGCTGGTGAGCCTCTATGCCCTGGGTGTTGCCATTGGCGCGCCCGTGCTCACTGCCCTTACCGGCAAGCTGCCGCGCAAGGCGCTGCTGCTGGCGCTGATGGCGCTGTTCACCACTGGCAACCTGCTGGCCTGGCAGGCCCCCAGCTACGAGACGCTGGTGGCCGCGCGCATCCTCACCGGGCTGGCGCACGGGGTGTTCTTCTCGATCGGCTCGACCATCGCCACCGGCCTGGTGCCGCGCGAGAAGGCCGCCAGCGCCATCGCGATCATGTTCACCGGCCTCACCGTGGCCTTGGTCACCGGCGTGCCACTGGGCACCTTCATCGGCCAGCATTTCGGCTGGCGCGAGACCTTTCTGGCCGTGGCGGCGCTGGGGGTGGTGTCGTTCATTGGCAGCGCCCTTTTTGTGCCGCGCAATCTGGCCCACACACCACCCGCTTCGCTGCTGCAGCAGGCCAAGGTGCTGGCCGAGCCCCGCCTGCTGCTGGTGTACGCCAAGACGGCCATCGGTTACGGCGGCACCTTCATCCCGTTCACCTTTCTCGCGCCCATCCTCACCGACCTCTCGGGCTTCAGTGCCAGCGCCGTGGGCTGGGTGATGCTGGTGTATGGCGTATCGGTGGCCGTGGGCAACCTGTGGGGCGGCAAGCTGGCCGACCGCCTGGGCCCCATCCCGGCGCTGCGCATCATCTTTGCGCTGCTGGCGGCCGTGTTGCTGTTGCTGCAGTTCACCGCGCCCCACCCGTGGCTGGCGCTGGGCACCGTGCTGCTGTGGGGCGCCGTGGCGTTTGGCAATGTGCCGGGGCTGCAGGTGTATGTGGTCAAGCAGGCCGAACGCTTCACACCGCAGGCGGTGGACGTGACCTCGGGCCTGAACATCGCAGCGTTCAACCTGGGCATTGCGGGCGCCGCCTGGGCCGGGGGCCTTATCGTGACGCACCTGGGTTTGCAACACACGCCGTGGATCGGTGCGGTGGTGGTGCTGGTGTCGCTGGTCCTCACGCAATGGAGTGGTGTGCTGGACCGGCGCAGCGGCATCCCCGTGCACGCCGCTGGTGGGGTGCCTGTGGGGCACTGAGCCCCCTTCAGCCTGCCATCACCCGCACAAAGGCTGGCACCACGCCCAGCAGGTTGTCGCGCCGCTGCACCGCATGCACATCGGCGCGCGGTGCCTTGGCGCCCAGGGGCTTGAACACCACGCGCGGCCCAAACAGCATGCCCAGGGACGATGGCACCAGGGCCACGCCCAGCCCGGCCGCCACCAGGCTCAGCACGGCCGCCAGCTCCACCGTGGTCTGCGCCACCCGGGGCGCGAAGCCCGCCTGCACGCAGCACTGCACCATGTGCTCGGCATGGGCCGATGAATCACGGCGCAGCATCACGAAGGGCTCGCTGCGCAGGTCTTTCAAAGCCAGCGCCTTGCGCGCTGCCAGCGGGTGGCCGGGCGGCAAAGCAGCCACCACAGGGTCGGGCCACAGCAGGGTGCTGGCGAGCTGGTCGTCATTGACCGCCGTGCGCGAGATGCCCACGTCGATGCGCTTGTCCCGCAGGGCCGCCTGCTGCAGCGAGGGCTGCATCTCGTGCAGCACCACATCCACCCCCGGGTGGCTTTGCCGGTAGCGCGCCAGCGCCGCCGGAAACGGCCCGAGGAAATGTGAGCCCGACAGCCCCACCTCGATGCGCCCCGCCTGCCCCTGGCCGATGGCCGCCACCCGCTGGCGCGCCGTATCGAGCCGCTCCAGCACCGCCCGCGCATCCACCAGATAGGCCTGGCCTGCCAGCGTCAGCTCCACGCGCCGGCTGGTGCGCACGAACAGCTGCGCACCCAGCTCCTGCTCCAGCTGGGCGATCTGCAGGCTCAGCGGTGGCTGCGAGACATGCAGGCGCTGCGCGGCGCGCGTGAAGCTCAGCTCTTCCGCCAGGGCGACGAAGTAACGCAGGTGGCGCAGTTCCATTGATACTTTTCCGATCTAGATCAAGACCAACAATATATTGGACTACAGACCCCGCCGTTTCGACAATACGCCCAGACCACAACAACCCGGCGGAGACAACCATGAAGATTCCACACAGCCTGATGGCAGCCACGCTCGCCCTTTCAGGTCTGGCCATGGCCCAGGACAACTACCCGAGCAAGGCCATCACGCTTACCGTGCCCAACCCGCCCGGTGGCGTGGTGGACACCTCGGCCCGACTGCTCAACGAACCCCTGGCGCGCGTGCTCGGCCAGCCGGTGGTGATCGACAACAAAGCCGGTGGCAGCGGCAATGTGGCCTATGGCGCCGTGGCCCGCGCCAAGGCCGACGGCTACAACCTGCTGATCTCGTACTCGGCCTACCACGTTGGCAACCCGGCGCTCACCCCCAGCCTGCCCTGGGAGGCCAAGGACTTCGCCCCCGTGGCGCTGCTCACCGTGGCCACCAACGTGATTGCGGCCCACCCCTCGGTGCCAGCCAACAACCTCAAGGAATTTATCGCCTACCTCAAAGCCAACCCGGGCAAGGTGAACTACGCCTCGCAAGGCAACGGCTCGCTCTCGCACATCGGCACCGAGATCTTCAAGCAGCAAAGCGGCACCTTCATGACCCACATCCCCTACCGTGGCTCGGGCCCGGCCGTGGCCGATGTGCTGGCGGGCCAGGTGCAGGTGTTCATCACCACGCCACCGTCGGTCATGCAGCATGTGCTCAGCGGCAAGCTCAAGGCCTTTGCCGTGACCGGCACCAAGCGCCACCCCGGCCTGCCCAACGTGCCCACCGTGGCCGAGGCCGGCATGCCCGACTTCAAGCTCGAAGCCTGGGTGGGCCTGTTCGCCCCGGCCGCCACGCCGCCCGCCGTGGTGGCCAAGCTCACAGCCGATGTGAAGAAGGCGCTGGACATGCCCGAGACGCGCCAGCGCGCCGACGCAGCGGGCATCGAACTGCGCTACCTGCCGCCCGACGCGCTCGGTGAGCTGGTGAAGACCGAAACCGCCTACTGGGCCAAGACCATCAAGGCCGCCGGTATCAAAGCCGACTGACCGGCCCACAAACATCCCCTGCGCGATCCCATTCCCGGCGCTCCGCGCGCCGGGCGGGCAGCGCTTTGCCCATTGACCCCTGAAAGACCACCATGCAACGCACCTACCGCATCGGGCAGATCGTGCCCAGCTCCAACACCACCATGGAGACCGAGATCCCGGCCATGCTGCGCGCCCGCGAGCAGATCCTGCCTGAGCGCTTTAGCTTCCACGCCAGCCGCATGCGCATGCAAAAGGTCACCCAGGAAGAGCTGGCCGCGATGGACCGCGACTCCGACCGCTGCGCGCTGGAGCTGTCGGACGGCAGGATGGACGTGATGGGCTACGCCTGCCTCGTGGCCATCATGAGCATGGGACTGGGCTACCACCGCATGTCCGAGAAGCGGCTGCACGAGGTCACCGTGGCCAACGGCAAGCCCGCGCCGGTGGTATCCAGCGCAGGCGCGCTGGTCGAAGGCCTCAAGGCCATGGGCGCCAAGAAGGTCTCGGTGCTCACGCCCTATATGAAGCCGCTGACCCAGCTGGTGGTGGACTACATCGAGCACGAGGGCATTGCCGTGCACGACAGCCTGTCGCTGGAAATTGCCGACAACCTGCAGGTGGGCGCACAGGACCCGGCCGCCCCGGCCCAGCTGGTGCAACGGCTGGACACGCGTGGCGTGGACGTGGTGGTGATCTCGGCCTGCGTGCAGATGCCCTCGCTGGCATCCGTGCAGGTGGCACAGGACCAGTTGGGCATTCCTGTCGTGTCCGCTGCAGCCTGCACCACCTGGGCGATGCTCAAGCGCCTGGGGCTGGAAACGCGGGTGCCCAACGCAGGCGCGCTGCTCTCCGGCGCCTACTGATCCCTGCAGGGAGCAAAAGGCTTCGTCTTTGGCGAAAGTCGAAGGCCGAAAGCAGCCGAGCGGCAGGCTGCAGGGCAACGCCGGATAATCGCCCGATGCCCCGCTCCACCCAACAGCTTCACCCCTTCCGCGAACCCGTCGCCACCCGCCCTGCCGCCACCGTGTTGCTGCTGCGCGATGCCCCCGCAGCTGGCGGCGCGGTGGGGATCGAGGTGCTGATGACGCGGCGCTCCGACAAGGCCAGCTTTGCACCCGGTGCCTATGTGTTCCCCGGCGGCGGCATTGACGCGCTGGACGCGGCCCCCGACACCCACGCCGCCGCAGACCGCCGCCCCACGCAGAGCGACCTGCACCTGACCCAGGCCATCGCCGCCATCCGCGAGAGTTTTGAAGAGCTGGGTGTGCTGCTGGCCCGCCATGCCGACGGCCCGCGTCAGGGGCAGATGGCCGACGCGCAGGACATCGCCGCCATCGACCGCCACCAGCCCTTTGTGGCGCAATGCACCGCGCGCGGGCTGCGGCTGGCGGCAGACGGCGTCTTCTTGCTCGCGCACTGGATCACCGACCGCGACCTGCCGCGCCGCTTTGACGTGCCCTTTTTGGTGGCCCGCATGCCCGAGGGCCAGGAGCCCGTGGCCGACGAGGCCGAGCAGTTCGAGCCCGTGTGGGTGCGCCCGGCCGACGCGCTGGCGCGGCACGAGGCGGGGCAGTTCTTCATGATCTTCCCGACCATCCGCACCCTGCAACGGCTGGCCGCGTTTGGCTCCACGCAGGCGGTGTTTGATGCGCTGAAAAGCGAAGCGCCGCTGTGGACCAGCTGCCCCCGCGCAGGCACGCTGGCGGGCAAGGAAGCCCGCTACATGGAAAGCGACATGCCCTACGGCGAACTGGCCCTGGTCTGCCCCGATGGCCAGATCGTGCACCCGCTGGACTGGCAGACCGAGCGCCCCGTGCCGCTGCTGCGCAATGTGATGCGCCTCACCGCGCCCAACCCCGGCGTGATGACCGGCCCCGGCACCAACAGCTACCTGGTGGGCGACCCGGCCACGGGTTTCATCGCCATCGACCCCGGCCCGGCGGATACCGAGCACCTGGACAAGCTCTGGTGCGCTGCGGGCGGCGACATCCGCATGATTGTGTGCACGCACTCGCACCCCGACCATTCCCCCGGCGCGGCACCGCTGCAGGCGCTGTGCGTGCAGGCAGGCAAGCCCCCACCGCCCATCCTGGGCCTGCCCTCGGCCCCCACGGCGCGCGCCGCCAGCCAGTTCACGCCGGATAGGGCGCTACAAAATAATGAGCTACTCAGGCTGGATGGTGGCGCGGGAGAGGCCAAAACAACCCACACCCTACAGACCATCCACACCCCCGGCCATGCAGCCAACCACCTGTGCCTGCTGCTGGCGGAAGACTGCTTGCTCTTCAGCGGCGACCACATCCTGAACGGCAGCACCACGGTGGTGGACCCGCCGGACGGCAACATGGCCGACTACCTGGATTCGCTGGACCGGCTCGATGCCGTCTGTGCCGAGCACGGCGTGGAGTTCATCCTGCCCGCGCATGGCTATGTGCTCGGAGGCCCTGTGAACGGGGCGCGCGGCGCGATTGCCAAGCTCAAGGCCCACCGCCTGGCGCGCGAGGCCAAGGTGCTGGCCGCCATGCAGGCGCTGCCCCAGGGCAGCATGGAAGACTGGGTGCGCCACGCTTACGACGACGTACCGCCGCGCATGTGGCCGGTGGCGCAGCGATCGCTGCTGGCGCATGTCGAGCGCATCCGGGCACTGCAGCCCGGGAACAACTGACAGGAAAATAAATGCGGCCGCTTCAACCCCAAACCGTTCACGCTGAGCCTGTCGAAGCGCCGTGCAATGCTTAGACAGGCTCAGCACGAACGGATGTGCCTGATCGCCGCCTTGACCGGAACGCCCCTGCGCAAGAGGTGTTCCCCATGAACCCCACTCCACCTCCATGACTGACAAGAACCCCGACCCCACCCACATCCGCCTGGCCAAACGCGTGGCCGAACAGCTGAACTGCTCGCGCAGCACGGCCGAGCAATTCATCGAGGGCGGCTTTGTGAGCGTGGACGGCCAGATCGAGGAAGCCCCCGGCGCGCGCGTGCGCCCCGATCAGGCGGTGGCCGTGGCACCCGATGCCAGCCTGCTGGAGCTGACCCCGGTCACCTTGCTGCTGCACAAGCCCGCTGGTTTTGAAGCGGGCCTGGGCCTGCCAGGCGCCCCCACAGGGCCGGCGGCCCACGCCAGCCGCAGCCAGGGTGCGCAACAGGCGCTCACGCTGCTCAGCGCTGCAACCCACCTGCCTGAGGATGCTTCGGGCATCCGCGTGCTGCAGCGCCACTTCAAGCAGCTCGAATGCTTCACCCCCCTGCCCACCGAGGCCAGCGGGCTGGTGGTCTACACGCAGGACAAGCGCATCGCGCGCAAGCTGGCCGAAGACATCGAGGCGCTGGAGCAGGAATGCATCGTGGAGGTGAAGGGCGAGATCGCGCAGAACGGCCTGCAGCGCCTGTGCCATGGCCTGAGCTTCAACGGCCGCCCGCTGCCGCCCATCAAGGTGAGCTGGCAGAACGAGACCAAGCTGCGCTTTGCGCTCAAGGGCATCCGGCCCGGCCAGATCCCGGCCATGTGCGAGGCCGTGGGCCTCACGGTGGTGGCCATCAAGCGCATCCGCATCGGCCGCGTGCCACTGGCCAAGGTGCCCGAGGGGCAGTGGCGCTACCTGCAGCCGTGGGAGAAGTTCTGAGGCCGCGCCGGGCGGCGCGCCATCGCGCCCCAATTGCTCCTTAAATGATAGCTATCAAGGCATGATGGTCGAGCGCTGACGGCCTTTTTTTCATGATTCCCTTGCGCTGGGGCCGCTGCTACACTGCGCAGCACTCAGGAGGGAGTTCATGAACCAAGAAAGATCCGGTGGCGCGGCGGGGCCGATGTCCACCTTCATGCCACAGGCCATCGACGCCTACCCCGTCGAATTCACCGGCAGCGGGGGCGAGTATTTCCGGGTGTGGATCGTCAACGTGCTGCTGTCCATCGTCACGCTGGGCATCTACACCCCCTGGGCCCGGCGCCGCACCGCCCAGTATTTCTACAGCCACACCCTGGTGGCGGGCAGCCCCCTCGAATTCACCGCGCAGCAGCGCAAGATGGTGATGGGTTTTGTGATGCTGATGATGCTCACCATCGCCTACAACATCGCCGTGCGAACCGGGCAGGACACGGCCGTGGGCCTGTTCCTGCTGACCGGCGCGGCGCTGGCCCCCTTCATCTGGGCCAGTGCCATGCGCTTTCGCCTCGCGGCCACCCGCTGGCGCGGCCTGCGGCTGCAGTTCACCGCCAGCTGGAAAGAGGTCTACATCGCCAGCTGGCCCGTGTTTGCGCTGGCCCTGGTGTGGTTTGGCGTGTTCTTTGGCATGCAGATACTGTCGCCCGATCTGGCACAGGCGCTGGAAGCAGTCGAGGAAGAAAGCACCAAAGCACCCATGCCCAGCTTCACCCCCGCCATGGGCGGCTTGCTGCTGCTGGGCCTGGTGCTGTCGATCCTGTGTTTCATCCGGCTGGAATACAACTTCAAAAGCCTGCTGGTGCTCAAGGCCCAGCTGGGCGCAGAAAAGGGCCGCTGGAAGCCGGTGTACATGGACTTCGTGAAGATCTGGCTGGCCACCGTGGCCGTATTCATCCTGTGTGTGGTGGGCATCGCCGTGCTGGTCGGCGTGCTCGCGGGCAGCTCCATCGCCCTGATGGCCAGCCAGAGCGAACGCATGGGCCTGTGGATGATCGTGGTGGGCATCGTGTCGGCCGTGGTGGGTTTCTTCATGCTGATCCTGGCCTCGGCCCCCGCCCGGGCCTACCGCGAGGCGCGCATGTTCCAGCTCATGTGGGACAACATCGGCGTGAGCCATGTGGCGCGCTTCAAAAGCCGCCTCAAGAGCGGCAGCTACATAGGGCTGCGCATCAAGAACATGCTGCTCACCCTGCTGACGCTGGGCCTGTACCGCCCGTTTGCGCGGGTGAGTGAGTACCGCATGAAGGTCGAGTCTGTCACCCTGCACATCAAGGGCGGCGTGGAACAGGTGGCGGGCGCCATGGTGCGCCAGCAGCAGGGTGCGCTGGGCGATGCGCTGGCCGACGCCGCTGGTTTGGACCTCATCGGGTGAGCATGTCCGCATCTGGTGAGCACCCAGCCCTGGTCCCCGGACGCTGGTTCGATGGCCACAGCAGCAAGACCCGGCATGTGATAGTGAGCCTGCGGCCCACGCCGCAGGGCCCGTCGCTGGTGCTGCATCCGCTCTCGCAGGCCGGTGTCGATCCCGTGGTGTTTGCCTGCAAGCAGGTGGGCTGGCCCGAGGCCTGGAACGAGCGCAAGCCCCAGCCCCGCGTGGTGGTGGATCTGCGCGACCACGGCAGTGTCGAGATCGACGCCGTGGCCGACTGGCGCGCGGCACTGGCGGCTGCAGGCGAGCGCCCCGGCATCGCGCAGCGCATGCAGACCCGCTGGCCCATGTTGCTGGGCGTGACGGCCGCCGCCGTCATCGGCCTCACCCTGTTCTACCGCTACGGCACGCCCTGGGCCGCCACGCAGCTCACGCGGTTTGTGCCCCTGGGCTGGGAAACCAGCGTGGCCGAGAACGTGCTCAAGCAGATGGACGACGGCACCCTGAAGCCCAGCAAGCTGCCCCCGGAGCGGCAGGCGCAGCTCAAGGCCCGCTTTGACGTACTCGTGCAGCAGTCGCCCACCACGCTGCACCGCTACCCCGACTACCGCCCGCCCCTGACGCTGGAGTTCCGCGCGGGCATGGGCGCCAACGCGTTCGCGCTGCCCGGTGGCAAGATCGTGATGACCGACGGCATCGTTAAAGCCGCTGCCGACAAGGGCCTGCCCGACGACGCCCTGGTGGGCGTGCTGGCCCACGAGATCGGCCACGTGGTGCACCGCCACACCACCCGCATGGTGGTGGAGCAAGGCGTGCTCAACATGGGCCTGGGCCTGGCGCTGGGGGACGTGTCGGGCATCGTCTCCACCGGCGCCTCGGTAATGACGGGCCTGGCCTACAGCCGCAGCCACGAACGCGAGGCCGACTGCTACGCCATCGCCCTCATGCGCCACACCGCGCTGCCCACGGCACCCATGGGCCAGCTGCTGCTGGCGATTGCGCGTGACGAGGAAGACGAAGAGGGCAAGGGCAAAAGCAAGGACAAGGGCAGCGACAAGGACAAAAAGGCGCCAGGCGACAACAACCCAGCCGATGCCGCCCACGCCCCCACGCCCCAATCCGCCGCCAGCGCTCCCGACACCGCGCGCAAGCGCAAACTGGGCAAGGAGGCCGAATCCCACCCGGTGTGGTCGCTGCTCAGCAGCCACCCCGAAACGGTGAAACGCGCCACCGAGCTGGAGCAGGGGCATGCGC
>Ga0187842_1001226_pt1 | contig 12106 bp, 9 predicted proteins | sample SpaLakP09_SKY_41_FD_134514 | JGI IMG/M metagenome (GOLD analysis project Ga0187842, IMG submission 134514) | Oligotrophic lake water microbial communities from Sparkling Lake, Wisconsin, USA - SP09_SKY_41 | ecosystem: Environmental > Aquatic > Freshwater > Lake | place: USA: Sparkling Lake... | reverse complement strand
GATCAGGGTCGATTTGCCGGAACCGGAAACGCCGGTCACGCAGGTCATCAGGCCGACCGGCAGCTTCAGATCGACTTTCTTCAGGTTGTTGCCGGTCGCGCCAGTGATGATCAACTGGCGGTCGGGATCAGCCTGATGGCGCTTGGGCGGCACTGCGATTTTCAGCGTGCCGTTCAGGTACTGTGCCGTCAGCGACTGCTTGTTCTTGAGGATTTCCTTCAGCGTGCCCTGGGCGATTACATCGCCGCCGTGCACGCCGGCGCCCTTGCCCATGTCGACGATGAAGTCGGCAGTGCGGATGGCATCCTCGTCGTGTTCCACTACCAGCACGCTGTTGCCGATATCGCGCAGGTGCTTGAGGGTGTCGATCAAACGGTCGTTATCGCGCTGGTGCAGGCCGATGGACGGTTCGTCCAGCACGTACATCACGCCGGTCAGGCCGGAGCCGATCTGCGAGGCCAGACGGATACGCTGGGCTTCGCCGCCGGACAGGGTGTCGGCGCTGCGGTCCAGCGACAGATAATCGAGGCCGACATTATTCAGGAACTGCAGGCGCGAGATGATTTCCTTGACCACGCGGTCGGCGATTTCCTTTTTCGCGCCCTTGAGTTTCAGTTGCTGGAAGAACGACAGCGTATCGCGCAGTGGCTTCTGGGCGATCTCGTAGATGGCTTTTTCCTGCTTGCCGCTGCCGACCTTGACGTAGCGGGCTTCCTGACGCAGACGCGCGCCGTGGCAGGATGGGCACTGCTTCTCGTTGATGAACTTGGCCAGCTCTTCCTTCACCGCCATCGAGTCCGTTTCGCGGTAACGGCGCGCCAGATTGGTGACCACGCCTTCGAAAGCATGCTCCTTGACGACAGTGCGGCCACGCTCGTTGACGTAGGTGAACGGGATCATGGTCTTGCTCGAGCCGTGCAGAATCACTTCCTGCGCCGTCTTCGGCAGCTGTTCGAACGGCAGATCGAGATCGAACTCGTAGAACGCCGCCAGATTCGACAGCATCTGGAAGTAGAACTGGTTGCGCCGGTCCCAGCCTTTGACGGCGCCCGAGGCCAGCGACAGATTAGGGAAGGCGACGATGCGTTTAGGATCGAAGAATTCGATGTGACCCAGACCATCGCATTCGGGGCAGGCACCCATCGGGTTATTGAAGGAGAACAGGCGCGGTTCCAGCTCCTGCAGCGAGTAGCCGCAGGTGTTGCAGGCGAATTTGTTGGAGAACACGTGCTCCGTACCACTGTCCATTTCCAGCGCCACAGCGCGACCATCAGCCAGACGCAGCGCCGTCTCGAAGCTCTCGGCCAGACGCTGCTTGATCTCGCCATTTACTTTCACGCGGTCGATCACCACATCGATGGTGTGCTTCTCGGTTTTCTTCAGCTTGGGCAGCTCGTCCACTTCGTAGATTTTGGCGGCGTGGGTGCCGCTCTGCACGCGGAAGCGCACAAAGCCCTGTGCCTGCATCTGCTCGAACAGGTCGCTGTGCTCGCCCTTGCGGTTGGCCACCACCGGCGCGAGAATCATCAGCTTGGTGCCTTCCGGCATAGCCAGCACGGCATCGACCATCTGCGACACGGTCTGCGCAGCCAGCGCCTGATCGGGGTGGTTGACGCAGTAAGGCGTGCCCACGCGCGCATACAGCAGACGCAGATAGTCGTGAATTTCGGTGACCGTGCCGACGGTAGAACGGGGATTGTGCGAGGTGGCTTTCTGCTCGATGGAGATGGCCGGCGACAGGCCTTCGATCAGATCGACATCGGGCTTTTCCATCAGCTGCAGGAACTGGCGCGCATAGGCCGAGAGCGACTCGACGTAGCGGCGCTGGCCTTCCGCATACAGCGTATCGAAGGCCAGCGAGGATTTGCCGGAACCGGACAGGCCGGTAATCACGATCAGCTGGTTGCGCGGCAAATCGAGATTGATGTTTTTGAGATTATGCGTGCGTGCGCCGCGGATACGGATTTGTTCCATGTTCTGCCTTTCGGGGTCAACCCGATACTATAGCTGGGTTTGATTATCTGCGCCGACCTTGCGCCAGATCGACAAGTGTATGGCTTATACTGTATATAATACCAGTATTTGCTTACGTTGTTTCAACTCCCCCGCCGGATGATGTGGCAGGCGTGCGCTGCTGCGCGAGGGTGCGATATATCCGCCGCTGGCCGCAGCGGTGCTCTATAATCGTCGTTTAGCTAAAATTTGCCCAAAAGTCAGGGCGGTCGAACTTCATGTCTAGGGGCAAATAATTTTTGACAAAAATGCTGCTCTAGGGGCAATTAATTTTTGACAAAATCGCCTTAGGGGAAATTAATTTCGGACAAATCTGAAATTTCTCAGGCACATCTCGTTGAAAGTGGTACGTCTGATCTAGCTCCTATGGAGAGACAGGTGTAAGTAGGCTGGTGCCATTTCGGTTCCCTCATGAACTTAGTTGCGTATTCTCGCCTGATTCCGCCGGTTGTTCTCGCTCAAACCACGCCGCTCATTCCGGTCCAAAGCCGCACAGCAGTTCTCGTTTAATGTGGGCCAGCCATTCCGGTTCAAAACCACCCAGCCTCGAAAAAAATAACCCGCCATGTTGGCGGGCCAATAGTAAAGCCGTGTTAGTCAGTTTTTCTCCAATCGTTTCATCGCTCCGGCTGGCAGACGATTCGCGCAGCGCTTCGGCGCGCTAGAAAGTAGGAATAAGGCAAAAGGATTTGTTTGAAAAGACAGTCAGCCGCCTTTGACCGATCCATCGGTGGCACGCTACTGGCAATGGTCATACTGGGACAAGGAAAGCCTATACTTCATTTCGCGTACGGCGCTGGGCCAGTTCGAATCGCTCAAGCTGCGGGCTTACCATGACAACTACGGCAATGAAGTCGATAGCTACACTAATGTCGCCTATACGACGTTGAAGACGACTGGTTCCGGCAGTGTCGGTAGTGCCCGCAGCATCTATAGCGACTGGACCAGTGGTGCAGCCCTCGAACTGGAATCGCACCGGCTGGCTGGCCAGACCATACGTGTGAGCGCACATAGCAAACGTGACCGCCATGAAGAACGCGATGCGACGGCTAGTTTGCTAGCTATCTACAAGGACTAGCTACGCTCCGATGGCATCGAGGACAGCATCGCCCTGAATAGTGCGACTACCTTGTCGCTCGGCGCTGCAGCCTACCAGCTCAAACCATTGAATGTTTTCAGTGCAGGAAATCCTTACTCCCTCCCGGACGCCAAGACCGCCCATGACTGGCAGGTGGGACTGTTCTATGATCTGGCCGCCGGCCAGCGCCTGTATGCCACGCTCGCGCATAAATCACGTTTGCCGACACTGAAAGACCGCTACTCGCAACGGCTGGGTACCTATATCGAAAACCCTGCGCTGCAGCCGGAAAGCGCCACCCATACCGAACTGGGCTATCGCGTGCAAGCCGACCCGACCACGCATTGGCAGGCTGCGATATTCAACAGCGACATCAGCAACAAGATTCAGAGTGTAGCCAATGTCTCGGGCAACAAGGCGCTAATGCAGAATCTCGGCCGGGTACGCATATCGGGACTGGAAGGCGAGCATCAATGTAATACCGTGCTGAGCCTGAATGGCAGCTACACGTACTCGGACATCTGTCTGCTATGAGATCGATTTTATGGTCGATTTGGGAAAATCTTAGAATTTAGGGGCTGTGTCCGTTATCTCAGCGTTACGGTGGCCAGTAATTGGTGTGTAGCGTGTTGATCCGAACAGTATTTCAAGAATAAATAATGACTTACCAATATTGAGGTATTACCATACAGATAACGCCAATAGCGGTAAAGTTGCCACGAAACCAGTATTTTTATTTCTTTTAGACAATGTTCCTTCCCTGCATTAGCGTTTGAAGCGTAGTGCTCGTTGAGAGCTACTTCACATCTTACCTTGATTGATTTGGGGCGCTTCACTTCGCTTTAGAGTGCACTCATAGGCGTACCGCATGGGTATATTGAGGGCGAGCCAAACCAGGCTAGAACTGATAAACTGGAGGGTTTTGAGAAGAAATGGGTAATTGCAAAGGTACTTGCGCTGCAACTGTGACGCAGGTGATAAGCGCTAGTAAAAGCGTTGCGTTTGCGTTCGTTTTTACCGAATAAAATGAAACAAAACGTATCGTTTTTATGTGATTGTGAGATCATTTTGTTTTCGGAAATGTCATGATCAGGTACCTCTTGGCGGCAAACATTATGCCTAAAGTTGAAAAAGACCACGTTTTGTTACGAAGCATTCAAACGATAGTAGAGGATTGCAACGGCTACGGACCGGCTGCGAAGCGTCTCGGCGTAGACAAAATGACGGTATGGCGGTTTTGTACTTCCGGCCGCGCGATCGAGCGTAACCGCGCACGCCTAGCCGCTGCTGCAAAACGTTATGAAAGTGAATCACATGGCACAGATATTATTAAAAGGCTGTTGCACTTTGCGAATCCTGACAAAGTAACGGCAGACGATTTACGAGCTATCCGGAATTTTTGTCAGAAGATGATTGCTCTCGTAGATGCGTACGAGAAGATGAATGAAGGGATTGCGCTGACGCATGCGCCATCGCATGGGTTGTCTGCGCTCGCGGATCCAACCGTTCCAGAAAGAGGTAATTAAAATGTCGACAGGTGTTAAAGGTGATCGCCAAGCTCTCCAGCGTACGATGGAGGCCATCATTGCCAAGTCGCAAAGAAATGCCAGCAAGCAACCTGAGTTGCCAGGACTGGATGGTTCCGCTCAGAGTGGTGGAGATAGTGCGATGAAAGCTCTTCCCGAGCGCATCGCTGAGTTTGTTTATAACGTACCGGCTAAACGACGACTGCAAGATCTTTTCCTTCGCGCTGAAGTAGTAGAGGAAGTGGAGGAGTTTATTTATGAGTATTCGCACTCTACACTTCTGCGAGCGAACTCGTTAGAGCCTCGTCATACCGTTTTACTTGTAGGTCCTCCAGGCAACGGCAAAACCAGTTTAGCTGAGGCATTCGCTTCAGAGCTCTCGCTTCCTTTGCTATCGATACGATACGACGCGATAGTAGATAGCTTCTTGGGGGAAACCTCCAACCGTATTCGTAAGCTCATCGATTATGCGACATTGAATCCTTGTGTTCTCTTCTTCGATGAGTTTGATGCAGTCGGAAAGGAACGTAGTGACGCGCAGGAGACGGGGGAAATCAAACGCGTGGTGAGCTCGCTGCTTGTGCAGATGGACCATTTGCCCAGTCACACACTAATCGTGTGTGCAACCAATCATCCTGAGTTATTGGATCGTGCTGTCTGGCGCCGATTTGAATTAAAACTTGATATTGAGCGCCCGGATCATGCGCAACTAAAAAATTGGTTTATCCGATTCAATAAATCATTAAGTAACGTAAATTTGGGTTTAACACCTGACGAGTTTGCCGAGTATATGTCTGGTGAAAACATGTCTGAGGTTGAAGCCTTTACCTTAGATGTTAGAAGGAAGATAATATTATCGAAAGGACGAGTATCGGCTGCCGAAGCTGTACGGCATGTTCTAACTCGTCTGAAGAAGAATCCGGTAATAAATATTACTTCTCCAGAGACCCATGCCGAACGATTATCCGATAGTCCGCCTCAAACGCGTTCAAAAAGTCGCGCCCCGAATAAAGAGCAAACGGAAGCCTTGGTTCCCCGCAAAGCTCCCATACGAAAAGCAAATCCAAAATCTCGGAGCTAAGTTTGATTCTGCATTTAAGAACGTAGAGCAGATCGACAAAGGGATCGACGTTGCGTTTGATCCACGGGATGTCATTCCTGAGAGAGCGCTGGTTTTTGAATTGATCGGCAAAGTGGCTGAGTTTGAGGTCGCCGCGCAAGCGTTGGGCTTGGACTGGTTAGGAAGTCGGGATACGGATGGAGACGGTGACACCGATGCGGACGACGATGACGCGGCCGGAGGTGCGGTGCTTTATCTCACGATGCCAAGTCTTAAAGGGCTCAAAGCGCTCTTGGCCCAATGGAACCGATACAAGCGCAAGGAGCCGTATGGCATAGGTAAGCGGGCGCTTTGGACTATGTTCGGTTACCTCAAGGACCTGCGTGTGTGGTCCGAGCAGGATCGAATTGCCCCCTCACTGAAGCAGTATATTGATGCCGTTATCCAGGCGGAACCGGACAAGCACGTACAGGTAGAGCTCGATTTCTGGTATCGGAACGAGAAAGAGCGCAGAGATAACTCGATCAACACACTAAAGCGCCTGCTTTACGAAGTTGATGGTGCCATGCTTGACATGGTGGATATCCCAGAGATTCGCTATCAGGGCGCTTTGGTCAGTTTGCCTGGTGGCGTGGCGAAAGAGCTCGCTGCTGGTAACTCATTGGCGCGATTCGATGACGTCATGACGATCCGTCCGCAATCGCTATATTCTTTTGGCACGGCCCCCGAGACTGCAGTCGAGGGGCCGACCTTCCCAACCACAGCAACTTCTCGACGCTGCATCACCGCACTCCTAGACGGATATCCGGTTGGCGGCCACGCTGCGCTGTCTGAGCGTATATCAATTCATGAGGTCGATGTAACCTCTGCTGATGTCCCAGCTGTAAGTCGTAATCATGGTACCGCGATGGCATCGCTCATCATACACGGCGACTTGCAGGCACCAGCTGAGGACGTCTTGTCACGCCCGATCGCTTTGATCCCTGTTCTTGCAAGCCAAGGTACTCAGGAAACTACTCCTAAAGGGAAATTACCGATTGGTGTGATCTATCGAGCGCTGACTACTTTGGTAACGGCGAAAGCAACGCATGAGCTGGCGAAGGTCACCATCGTAAATCACTCGATATGCGACACCTTTGCACCATTTGTACGACGGCCGTCGCCGTGGGCTACCCTGCTAGACTACTTTGGCCATCACTACCAACTGCTGTTTGTCATCAGCGCCGGCAACATTATTGAATCGTTCCCTGTCGAGGATTATGAAGACCTCGATCAGTTCCACGCCGCTGATCCATTGGAGCGTGAGGCAGCGTTGCTTAATGCGATTAATAAGGCAAAAGCGACACGGGGGATTTATAGCCCAGCAGAAGCTATCAATGGCGTCACGGTTGGTGCATTACACATTGATGGCGCTGACATGCCTGATGCCGTGATAGATCCATACCCGAAGTCCAAGATGACGAATTTGGCCTCCGCCACTGGATTTGGCGTGAATCGAAGCTTAAAGCCGGACCTGGTAGAGCAGGGCGGCCGTTTTGCCGTTGGCTGCTCTAATATTCCAGGAGGGGGTATTAAGGTTCATGCGCTGAGCTCGGTAGGGCTCGGGCATCAGGTCGCAAGTCCTTCGCCTACAGGTGACCTGACGCACGTTGCACGCATGTCGGGCACAAGTAATGCCGCTGCATTGATATCGCGCGCGTGCAATCAAATTGCCGACGCAGTTGAAGACGCATTTTATGAAGATGGTAATGACTGGTTGGCGCTGCCAACACGTGCCGTGCTCTTGAAAACCTTGTTAACTCACAGTACAAAATGGGGAGAGATTGGTGATGTGCTTGATGCATCCTATCCTCCAGAAGATCCCAAGAAGCACGTTCAACGGCGTGACAGTATCGCAAAATTCTTGGGTTACGGCCGGCCGGATCTGACGCGAATTCTAAACGGTGCTAGTAATCGCATCACGCTTCTAGCTGAAGACCAGATTATGCATGACAAGCTGCACGAGTATCGCCTGCCAATTCCGACTGCGATGCTTAACAACAGGGAGTTGCGGTCTATTACGTTGACGCTAGGCTGGTCTACGCCGGTTATTACGCATTCAGTCGATTATCGTGGAGTCGCGCTAAAACTTGTCAATTCAGAAGGTAATACTGGATTCTGGAAAGGCGTTTCACGACTAGTGCAGCCGCCTTCCAATACTTGCCAGCGGGGCACTATAACGCATATTAAGTTGGAAGGAAAAAATTTAGTGGCTGCTGCGGAAGAAGGTGGAATCTTTGTTGGTGTTCAAGCGACAGCAAGGCACTCAGATTTGAATGCCGTTGAGATACCATACGCATTGGCGGCGACCCTGGAGATGGGGCAGTCGCTGAGAACAGCTGGTATTTACGAAGAAGTCCGACAATTAATTAGCCCGCGTACTCGCGCGACAACGAAGGTTGGTACAAAATTATGAGCAAATTCAGTAAGGGGAATTCTCTCGGCGCACGGTCATTAAGTGACGTTGGTTCGTACCTGAGTTCAATCGGTGATACGCAAGGCGCCGCAGAATTCCTAAATGGTCAGGCGGCGGCACAAGGTCTGTTCGGCCCGCCCAAAGCGTGGAAACACACCGGTGCGATAATCGGTTATTTACCTACACCTTCAGCAACCACTGGCGTAAAAATGCCCATTAGTGGCATTAGCACGCTCACTGGCGATACTGGCATTATCGGCAAACGGGTAAAGATTTCGTTAGACAAATTTTATGTGTCCGAGTATCCAGGCAAAGGGCCGCACCTGATTTTGTGTGAGTTCACCGGTAAGAATCAAGTTTCTGGGGAGACCGAGGAATTGCATTTTGCCCTTCGGTTCAATGCCGCTAAGAATACCAGTGCTAGCCTGAATGGCGTCCCGATCTTTATGGGGGTTACTGTCGGCAAAAACGGTATCTCGTTCGAAGGTCGGTCCATTAATGTGGAGAGTAAGGGGGACGAAACCGTACTGGAAACGTTGGGCACCCCAGCATTTCAAAACGGCCTCGGGCTTCTGTTGTCTGCGCAACCTGCACTGAAACCGTTCACGAGCCTGGCCACGGCCGTAGTTAAAACGATCGCTGGTAAAAGCAAGAATGCGCAGGTCCATAACTTTGCACTGGGTTTGGATTTTGAGTCCAGTGGCAGCTCAGTGAAGCTACAGTACGGGTCGTACATCGTCATTCAGTGCGACGATACCACCAACTGGGATTGGGCAAATTACGAGTGGAACCGTGATACGAACGCGATTGAGTTGAAGAATAAATCTGAAGCGTTTCCCTATAACTATATGGTGTTCGGCGTAGTGCCGTTTGATGAGCCGGAGACTGCATTGGCAGCATGAAATTGTAGAAGGGGAGGGCGATGAGCTGAATTGAGTATTAGCATCGAAGGCGCCACCGTTAGCATCGGACATCCACATTGACCAATTGGACGTTCATGTCTCCAGAACTCTGGTCTACGGTCCCTGAGCAGCGTCGTGGGCAGCATGTTGAACAGTTTCGGGATTTTGGGCGACATGCTGTCCAAGCTTTATGGTAAGCCTCGCTTAACGACAGGATGTAGGAAATGCACCGAGTCATGATCGAATTTTGGCGCAGTAGTTGTGCCCATAAAATTAATTATGGACATAACTTTTTAACCAGTCATTAAGCACGGACAGCGCGGCTAGTACCACTCGAATTCCCTAGAGTTCAAACTAGTTCTCTTGGAAATGGCCATGCAGCTCGGTGCTTTTTTAGCGGACGACTCACGCGAGCATAGCGTTTGTCAACAGCACCTGAAAATTGAAATAGCGAGTGCGTAGCAGGCGATTGTGATGGTGCGCAGCGAAGTACTTATCGAATGAGGTATTGGTTCTTATCTTTACCTTCAAGCCACTTCGGTGCGCGTCCTCGACCGGTCCAAGTGTCGCCAGTTGCTTCGTTTTTGTATTTGATTTCGACAGGCTTACGCATCGCTTTTGGGCGCTGCTTTGCTACGTCGTCGATGTCGGCTAAAGTCAAACCATAATCGGCCATGATCATCCGAATCTTAGCCTTAGCTTCACTTACTTCAGAGCGGCGTGCTTCTTCAGCTTTGGTTTGTAATTCGGCGATTTGTTTTTGATAGTCTTGGTACGTGGCCATTGGCGAGCCTCCTGAGTGAAATATTGTGTGCTAATTGTACAGTGACTAAATTTAGAGTAGAAACACTATCTTGATTCCGCTTTTAATTTGTATCCATGCCCGATCATATGCTGCTGATGTGGGTGTTAAAAAATTAGTCAAGTACGTTGAATGGCGCTCGCTGTGTAACGTTCATGAGAGAGCTTGGAAAAGAAGATCGACATGAAAATTCAACTTATAAAAACTTTAGCTGATTATGCGAAAACTCTTAAAGAGATTGACGCATTAATGTCTGCTGAAGTTGGTACTGAAGAGGGACTTCAATTAGAACGTCTGGCTACGCTAGTTCAGGAATATGAGTCAAAACATTTTTCGATCAGCAATCCTAGAAAGTTCCCAGAGGGAAATTTGGATTAGCCTGATATCTGCCCAAATTATAGGCTTGAGAGTATTCACAAAGCCTGCGGGATTTATAGACTCGTAGGAGCAACCGAAGAGGAGGTCTACGAAGCACTGGGCGTTGCGATATGTATGGGTGGCGGTCCGGTAGCCATTGCGAATGCGTACAGGCGCCAACTCCTTCAGGTGTTGGCGTAACGCCAGCTTGGGATCTCCTCGATTGTGTAGGGACTTGGTGCTGCGCGGTTGGCCCGCCCAAGGGCTGTAACACCACTTACGGCGAGGCTCCTCAGCATGTGCATTTGAATCGTCAGTAATTCGAGGTGCTTTTTAATCAAGGTGGAGGGCCTATACCAACATCCTCCTTTTTTACAATCTGGAGCTCGACTCTGCGATTGGGTGCCTCGCATGCGACCCGGTCCTTGGCCTTTTCACAGTCTTGAATAATTGGATTCGTACTGCCTTTGGCTGACACAACAAAAGTGATTGGCGACTCCGAATTCTTTAGTTGCCTTGCCAAAAAAATACGAACCTCTTCTGCCCGTCGGTTGGAGAGCCAAGTGTTATGCGCAGCACTGCCAATTCGGTCGGTATATCCTGTAATTAGCAACTCCTTAATGCTTTTTGATGCAGCATTAATAACCTGACTAAATTGAATTAGTTGAGTCTTACCAAGTTCTGTCAGGGCAAAATCATCAAATTTGAACGCGGAGTCACTTTGCAGCGTAATCAGATCAGTGGGACAATCAGGGCTGAGTTTCGCTAGGTCTTGGTCGATCCTTTTTAGGCTAAGAAACTTCAAATTAAAGTTTGCATCTAAGGAGTAAATATCCGATGTCGGGATGAATACCCGCAGCACTCGATGTTTGCTTTCTCGATCAACCTTCCTTTCAGGTAGGCGCAAATATGCCTCTGGGCCGACCCGCGTCATAACGTGTACGTTGCATAACGCTATGGGTTTCGGGTTCTTAATATCGCACTCAATACCTAGAATTGACCCAATAGCATCACAAGACTTTGCTGAAATCATCATTTTTTCGGCACGAAAATTACCATTCTTCGTGATCTGCATCGCAGCCATTGGCAACATTCCTGTAGCCTGCGACATAAAGTTGAATATGAGTGGTAGAGCCAGCATCAAACTTATTGCCCAATGCCAATTTGCGCGATATGTGGACGAGAGCGCAAGATACAACAGGAAGCCGCTAGCCATTGCTACACAAAGAGCGGACTGCATCGCGATCATGAAGAAGCTACTGTAGTTATCCTCTTTGATATCCGATGCCGTGCCTATTGTTAGCAGCAGTATTCCCAATGGAAGAAATTGCAGTATACCCGTGATAAAGGTTCCCCACCATTGCGACCACACAATCCCGCGAACACTTCTCCGCTCCCATAAACGTTGAGTATGATTGGGTTTTGAAGAGCGTTCGATAATAAGCCAGAGCCGCCAGATATGTCGTCTGAAGTACCACTTTTTGGAGGTAAGCGGAATCGTTAAAGGCGATTTAGAAATATTTGATGGGAAATTCAGCGGAGTAAGCCACATCAGGTTCACGACGTTGCCAGATTTGGAAAACGAAAGAAGTGTGGCTTTGGACGACTCAAAATTCTTCGCTTTTCCCTTTTTTCTTCGCCGCGATTTAATTAAGTACGCCCTAATACTGCTGATTAAAATCAGCATAAGAAGCGCAATCACAGCCCCGTTTTCTACCGTTTGGCCAACGTAGATTGACAAAAATATGCAGAAACTTATTGCGCTCATGGATAGTATGCCGAAAAACATCCACTCTATTATTTCAGCGATAAGCTTTTGTGATCCTCTTTTAGTGGGCTTGGCTCGAATAAAGACGGCAGCCATGACATACGGAATTAACATTGCCAGAGACAGCGAAACGACCAGAATGGTG
>Ga0187842_1001224_pt1 | contig 12123 bp, 7 predicted proteins | sample SpaLakP09_SKY_41_FD_134514 | JGI IMG/M metagenome (GOLD analysis project Ga0187842, IMG submission 134514) | Oligotrophic lake water microbial communities from Sparkling Lake, Wisconsin, USA - SP09_SKY_41 | ecosystem: Environmental > Aquatic > Freshwater > Lake | place: USA: Sparkling Lake... | reverse complement strand
CCTCGCAGCAGGGTTTTTCTTAAAAAGTACAAGAATCCCGGGGGGGCCTCCAAATGGTACGATGCTTACGTCACCTACCAAAAGCGCCTTAAGGCACGGCTTGAAGGGAATCTGAAGGCCAAGGAGGCCTGCATTGGGTTTGTCGATTTTTTTGAGATCAAAAAATCTGCACAGGGCCAGCGCAAGGGGCTGAAAGCTTTTTATCAAACGTTCGAATGGGTAGATGGAATGCAGGATTTGCGACGATTTTTGGATGCCGAACCGGCTGAAGTCACCACGGAAAGCTGGTGGCTAAGAGTCCATTTTGCCCGGCAGTTGCTTTATGCGGTGAGTCAGATTCATGCCGCTGGCATCGTCCATTCCGATCTCAAACCCGAAAACTTCATCATTGTTCACACACCCGAACGGAAGAATCTACTACGCCTGATCGACATGGATTTCAGCCTCATTGAAAATGAAAAGATTCCATGGGTGGATGGACTCGATCCGAACGAGCGCCTCGGCTATTTCGGCACGCCGGGATACCTTTCCCCGGAACATCTCCAAGGGGTCCGACCGACCCGGGAGTCCGATATCTTCACATGTGGCGTGATCCTTAGGGAACTTTTGGGAGAAGGGCATCCCACCTCTGAAAACAAAGACTCTTACGCGGAAAAGGTACGTACTCAGAGTCTTTTGCCCATCCGAGTTCGGTATCAGATTGATGGCGTCAAAGACTATAATCGTCTCCATGCCCTGCTGGACTGTTGTTTCGGACCTGCGGAGCAGAGACCCAGTGCACGGGACATATTTTTGGCATTGGAAGGCAAGGAATGGACGTATCACCCGCTATTTCAGGCCATTGTGACCAATTTCGTCAAAAACCAAGGCGAAAAGAATGCTCAGAATAACTTTTCCATAGATAATATCAGTCGGTCCATCGGCATGGGGATTGGGCAATGGCTCGCTGCACTCATCTCAACCAAAAGCTCAGTTGAGGGAGAAAAGTTTTCCAGCCACGAAAAAAAACCTCTTAACCAATATATTTTGATAAGCTTTTTCGGCGGTTGGTGTGGAGTGAACAATTTTTATCTAGGTCAATGGGTGCGTGGGTGCCTCAAGATTTTTGTTCTTGCTCAACCTTGGCTTGGATCGATCATTACAACGACAATTTGGTCTTTGGGGGAGATTTTTTGGACTGCGGTGAATACGGAGAATTCCGAAAAGTTTACAAATTCTCAACCAGAGGAATTGGAAGAGGGACTATTGTCCCCAAAAAGAAGAACCACTTTCCTCTATCTTACCGTGTTTTTAGGCTGGTGTGGGGTAAACAATTTTTACGTAGGCCAAAACTGGCGCGGGGTCATTAAGATCTTACTATTGCCGCAGATTTGGTTCGGGTCAGTTTTAACTACTTTTCTTTGGTCATGCGGAGAGATGATCTGGAACAAGAAAGACGGTACAGGAAGTTTCTTAAGGTAATTTTATGTCCTACGAGTTCTCTAGTGGCATTCGACTTCAGATTGGTCAGGTAATTCAGGATCCCGTCTCAAGTTTTGAGTATGTGGTCGATGAGGTACTGGAATCAGGTGCAAACGCCTTCGCTGCAAGAGCAACAAGAAGGAAAAGAGCCTCTGAAGGGGGAACTGCTGGCGATAAGGTTTTCCTAAAGAAATACAAGTCCCCTGGAGGTTCTTCTAGTTGGTTTGACGGCTTTGTAGATTATCAGCAGGAAATTCGGCAACGCCTGCAAAATCATCCAAATACTAAAAGCAGAATGGTGGAAATTCTTAAGTTTTTTCAGCGTGGTTCTGGTGGGGACACAAGAAGAAGGGCCTATTACCAACTCTTTGCATGGGAAGGACAAGCTAACAATCTGCGCCATTTCATTGATTTGAGAGCCTCCATCACAAAGGAAAATGATGCTATTGGGAGATTTCAGATTGCTTGTGATTTTCTTGCGGGACTGGCTGCTATCCATGATTGCGTGGTTATTCATTCGGACTTAAAACCAGAAAATCTTATGCTGAATGCTGATTCCAAAGGCATTTGGAAACTTAAGTTTGTCGATTTCGATTTTAGCTTGCTCAATAAAAAGGAAGCTCCCTGGATCAATCCCAACCGCCCCGAGGACAAAATGGGCTACCTTGGGACCGAGAGGTATCTTTCCCCAGAACACCTGCAGGGCAAACGCCCCACTGAAGCATCAGACATATTTACCGGCGGTCTGATTCTTTCCGAGCTGCTGATCGGCAAGCATCCAGTTGGAGAAGACAAGGAACTATACAACCGCAGAGTCCTAGGTGGTCAGTTTGGTAAGGTGCGCCTTCCTGATGCTGTTCGTGCGGTTGTGAAAGATCCCGACGGACTAGACAAGGCTGTCAATCATATGCTTTCTTTTGAGGCCGGTAGTCGGCCCAGTGCCTCAAAGGTTGCAGAACTTTTTGAGGAAAGTAGGAAATTTAGCATTGTACCGACATCTGACCAAGGCGATCCCTCAAAGGGAGATCAAGATTCAGACGGCAACGAGACGGAAGCTGATTCTGAAGACGCCGCATTAGAAGAAGCCGGAGAAGAAATGCTGGAAAGATTAGCAAGTTCTGAACCCTCTCCGATCGTAATCGAATCCCCAGAATCAAAGGCCGATGTCTACGCAGGCCGAGAAATAGAGGACAAAAGAAGTTTTAGAAAAATTATCTTATTTCTTTGCTTACTAATAGGAATTCCGCTTCTTTTATATAAATCTCTGGGCCTTACCTTTCCGGGGTTGGCAACTAGAACTTCAGTCCATGGTGCAATGTTTTCGAACGATAAAAAGCGTCAATCGACCAAAGATCACGCCGTACAAGAAAAGAATAACAGATCTGCTGGCTTCATACCCACTGCCGCCCAAAGGCCTCAAACTACATCAACTCAGACCTATTCACCAACACCTGCCCTGCAACGTAATGTTTTCTTACGAGCAAAAAGAAAGGTTCGCTTCAACTTTACAGGATACAACATCGAAGGAGACTCCATATCCCGCTTGAATTTAAATGTAAACAGAAGGGCAAATAGCCAGGATATAGTTGCAGGTATGTCTTGGCCCCCTATGGGTGTTCGTCTGACGGAGTTTCGGATATGGTCGCCCCTGCTTGAAAGAATCTCTGTTCTTTGGGATGGAAAAGAGTATCAACCACTTGGGGATTCTGCCGATACAGACCACGACGGATTTTGCGGTTCTATGGCAAACGGAGAAGTCGGACTAAATCCAAGGATCCATGATATTGAGATATTCAATCCAGATGGTCGATCACTTGTTTTTAACTGTTTTTACAACAAGAGACTTCTTGCGCACTTTTCGGATGACGATCCTTGTGCCGATCATCAAAGATTTTTTGGTGAAATATTTCAACTAAGATATAAACTGACAGACGCGCAATCCATCAAGTTGAGATTTGATAATGACGGGGAGGATGAGGGCCAGCTAATTGATCTAGCAACCTTGGCCGAACACATTAATAATGACAAACAAGGTAGTTTTTATTTTATTGAACTTCTTCCTGAATAGTAATTCTTAATGAAGTTTTGTCCTCATTGCACTTCGGAGATTTTGGATGGCCAATGCAGGGTTTGTAATCTTGCCTTTTGCCCTTCCTGCGAGCGTTCGATGCCTGTTGGAAAGAACTTCTGCACCCATTGCGGGGAATCCCTGCGTCCGGATTCTTCCAAGCCATTGCCATACGCCTCCTCCTCCGGCACGAATGAGGCTAAGTCCCTTTCCCCCATGGGGCACATGTCCCATTGGAGGGATTTTTTTCGCCCCTCTCCAGGGGAGCTGAAAAGCTCCTTTGAAATCGTTAGAAGCAGTAGCTTTATCCGCAACACTCCCCCTTACCTCGCGACATCCCAGAAGGTGGTTTTTTTGTTCGACCAAGAAAATTCCGTCATCAATGCCTTTGCGGACCGCCAGCAACGCATCATGTTAATGGGTGGTCTGGTGAATGCCCAAAGGTTGGCCTCGGCTGTTTTTTCCCTTTTGGACAAGGGTTCTCAAACATCTCCCTTAACCAAATCCGCCACTAAACAGCTTCTCGGAAGTCTCTTGGGGGCCCTGCGCAGAAGAGGCAAATTGGAACCGGATCAGGCGGAAAACATTTTTTCGGCGATTACCTTGAGCGGGTCCCACCGACCAGATGCCAAGGAACATCTACCTGTCGCCCGTTCGATTGCCCAAGCGGCTCAGGCCTACGTAATTGCACATGAACTGGGGCATATTGCATTAGGTCATACCCAATCAAATTTACCATGGTCTGAGGATGTGCAGAGGAACCAAGAGCGGGAAACGGACAGCTTCGCCAGTTCAACCCTGTCGCAAGCCCCCTTTTCTGAGTATCTTTTTATGGGTCAGATCGCGACATTATTTGTACTCCTTTCGAATCACAAAAAGGGTTCCTCCGACCACCTTGATACCCACCCTCACCCGGAGTCCAGGTTCCGCTCTGCCTATGAAAGTAACCCCGCACTCGTCACCAAGGCGGAAAAGAGGTTTGGCATCACTGGGGATATTTTGCTTGAAGCCTGGAGTGAGGCGGGATTTAATTCCCAAGAACAAGGATTCTAATAGATGCCAAAATTGAAATGCACCAACCCCGCCTGCGGAGCCGTAGCGGAAGAAGGCCGGTTCTGCGGAGAATGCAGATCCCCATTGGCTCCAACACAGGAGGAAGCCACTATGAGCCAAATACAACCGACCGATAAACTCGAAGGTTTTGCCAAATGGAATCTGCCCATCGGAGCGGTTGGACTTAAAATCAACTACAAGAACCTAGCCGGATTCGCCGGTGCGGATGGAGTCGTGGTGGAAGAAGGGACGCAGGCGATTGTCCTTGTCGATGGTGCTGTGGCGGCTGTAACCGGACCAGGTCGTTTTGAATTTAAGGATGCAGATAAAAAGGGCCTCGGATCGCAAATCCTGGAGAAAGTTTCTTCCCTTTTTGGGTCTCTTTTTTCAGGTAAGACTCCAGGCAAAGACGGCGTAGTTCAACTTGGGACGGTGCAAATCATACCCAAAAAGATTAAGGACTTTTCCGTGATTCTTTGCAGGACTGCTGATTTTGATGCAAGCGTGCCCCTCACCTCTTCCAAGGGAGATGATGCCATCTTTACGGATGCGTCCTTAAAGGTAGAGGATCCCGTAGCCTTTTATAAAGCCTTCCTGTTGGACCGCGAAGCCGTCACGGCAGATGACCTCGGCAAGATTCTGGGGAAAAAATTGGGGGACCGTGGACACGAATCAGTTTACGGAGCCAAAAGCCTTTCTGAAGTGGATACATCCCTTCGGAATGCATGGAATTTCGGCGTCAAAAACACCGGCATTGCCTTAGTCGCCCTGATCAGTGTTGCCAAGGCCTCCGAAAAAAAAAACAGTGCACACCGGGTGGAAGCACGTGACCTAGAGGAAAAGCTTAAGACCCAGGCTAGCCTCTGGAGCCTGCGCAACCGCGAAATCCAAGGCGAAGAGCTGGGCAAGGAGGATCGGGGCAAGATTTTGCAGGATATCCGCAAAACAAAAATGCTTCGCGAGGAAGACGAAAAGATTCTGCAGACGGAGTTAAGCAAGGCCGGCAAACTGCGGGATCGACTGCTTCTGGACGCAGTTGAAAAACTCGAGCAGCGCCTTAAGGATGAAAACGAAGATGCCACTTTTCGTCTTAAAGAAAAAATGGCGACCAGGGAAGCCTCTCTTGGAATCGCCTTAGAAGAAATCAAGGCGGTGGGCGCAGCCTCCATACGCTCCAAAACCCGGCACATTGAGCGACATACCGAGGAGCAGGACGTAGATGTTGCCATCCGGATGCGCGACAAAAATGTAGATTCCTTACACCGCCAAAAGAAACAGGAGTTGGAACTGGAAGAATCGAAGAAAGATGCGGATCACAAACGGAACATGGAGGAGAAGCTGGCCACTCAGCAGTTTGCCCTTAGAAAGCTTGAAATTTTTAAGGATTACGCAAGCCCTGCCCAAATTCTGGCCGCAAACCCTGAGGTGAGCTCGGATGCGGCCTCCTCTCTGGCCGAGATGTTCAAATCCTCCAAGGAGAATGACGCCTTAAAAGATCAAATTAACATGATGCTCAAGAAATCCGATTCCGAGCGCGACTTTGTCCGGGAAATGCTGAAGTACCAAAAGGAAATGGTCATCGGAACTGAGGAACGGGCCCGCAAGAAAACCAAAGAAGCGGAGGACTCTGCTTCCAAACAGGTTCGCAACGCCGCCACACTGGCCGGAAAACTCAAGGCCACTGACCGAATGGATGCCAAGTCGGAAGATGAAGATTCCGGCCAAAGGAAAATGAGCGAAGGGGACGAGGAGCCGGGCACTTAAATCCACGCGGATGAGTTGGCAGCTTTTATCCAAGCTGGGTAGCCAAGTACTCTATTTTACCCCCACGGGTTGGGTTTCCTGGAACAATGCGGACTCTGGGAAAGGGGTTTTCAGTACCGGTCACCGCGCGGTGTTTGAGTTGTACAGAAAAGCATCTCACGACGAGTGGGTGAAACTTACCTTGCGAGTCCTAAAATCCGATACTTGTCCAGAGCTGGAGCAACTCAGACAAAAATGTAAGTTATTAATGGCACGACCCCTACGAAAAGGTCGCTCCAAACACACTGAAGGGGTTGCCTTTTGGTACCGGAATCATAAAGGCAATAGTTCGTTGAATCCCCTTCCCCAAAAAACATTTTCAAACCAGGCACACTTTAATCGCTGGATTCAATCTTGGACGGACAGAAATCCTGGTCCTTGGGTTTAAAGATTCATTTCGCATAGAGCTTAAATGAAAAAACCGGATTCCGGTGATTCCCGCACCGTTCGAGTGTTTTTGAGTTCGACGTTCCGCGACTTCATGGAGGAGCGGGATCTGCTGGTGCGCAAGGTGTTCCCTGAACTGCGCAGGAGATGCAAAGATCGCTTTGTCGAATTGCTCGAAGTCGATCTGCGTTGGGGTATTACCGCTCAGCAAGCTGAATCGGGACAGGTGCTTCCTATTTGCCTTTCGGAGATAGACAAGTGTCGGCCTTTCTTCATTGGTTTACTTGGAGAACGCTACGGTTGGGTTCCGCTCAAGCATGAATACGACGAAGCTCTCCTCGAGGTTCAGCCGTGGCTCAATGAGCACCGAGGCGGAAAAAGCGTGACTGAGTTGGAAATCCTCCACGGTGTGCTTAACAACCCGGCAATGGCCGGCAGGGCGCTTTTTTATTTTCGCGATCGATCGTGTTCAGAAAGTCTGGGGGCTGATGGCATGCCCGAAGCCGACGGTTTAGCAAAGACGCGGTTGAATGATCTCAAAGAAAGAATCCGCAGCAGCCCCTTCCCCGTGGCTGAGGACTACGAAAGCCCCTCGCGTGTTGCGGATCAGATTCTGGAAGACCTTTGGGCTCTAGTCGACCGAGAGTATCCTTTATCCGAAGTACCTTCGGGCGATGACTTCATCGACCGGGCACACGAAGACTTTGCCAAAAGTCGCTTGATTGCACATGTTCCGAGACCTGAGGTGCTATCCAAGTTTGATCAGGCTTTGGCGCAGTCCAATGTTGCAATTGCCATCGGTCAAGCAGGGAGTGGAAAAAGCTCATTGTTGGCGGATTGGTTGCAATCCAGATGCTCCGGTCAGCGAAGTAATACATGGTATCACGCCATCGGCTCAGCTCCGGGAAGTGCCGAGGCGCAAACGATATTGCGTCGATTACTTAATTGGCTTATTGGACTTGGCTACTGCGATCCCTCCGCCATTGCAAATGAGCGCATGTATACTAAGCATGTGTCTGCTGGCTTGGCTGCTGCTAACAAAGTTGGCGCCTTCATGACACTTGTCATCGATGCTTTAGACCAACTCACCGAGCGCTCGCTCGATTGGTTGCCCGCGACCTTTCCTTCCTCCACTAGAGTTCTCATTTCTTGCCAACCAAATGTCTATGAAGGGGAGTTTTTAGACCGCGCTTGGCAGCAGATCGCAGTCCCGCTGCTCAGTGCTACAGAGATGAAGCAGATATCGAGGTCATATCTGGCAAGGTTCCGCAAATCGCTCTCGGCCCACGATGAGGACAAAATCCTGTCTAGCCGCGGGGTTTCAAACCCTCTTTTTCTGCGCGTCTTGCTCGATGAACTCCGGCAAGTCGGCACGCATGAGAACCTGGCGGAACAGGTGGTGGTCTATACAGCCGATGGCGAACTTGAAGCCCTATTCTGCAAGGTTCTCGATCGACTCGAAACCGACTTCGGAAAGGAGCGTGTCTCAGGTTTGTTCGGTCTCCTTTGGGCATCCCGCGCAGGTTTATCGGAAAGCGAGTTGCAGCGCCTGCTACGTCGGGATGCGGATGAGCAAATCCTTCCGCGTGCCTACATGGCGCCTTTGCTCGGGGCTGTCGACGACTTTCTAACGCCCAAAACAGGACGTCTCTCGATTTTTCACGCTACGCTCACGAAAGTGGTGGCTGCCCGCTGTGGGGAGCGCGATGCGGTCGGCTTGCACGCACGGTTGGCCGCGCTTTTCGGGGAAATAGCGGAAGACCATCCACGCCGCTTGTCGGAAGAGGCTTTTCATTTACAGCAATGTGCCGTGCTTGGCTGCGAAGCAAGCGCTGCGAAGTTGCGTTCTAAGCTTTTTGACTACGGATACAGTTTCGACAAAATAGCTGCCGGCTACCTTGAAGACTGTCTATCCGATTTTGAGAGGGCGGCGGCTTTCGACCAGAATGTTTATGGCGAGTGGGCGCGTTTTATGCGTTATCGGGTTAGCCTACTCCGCCAACCACAACCGGCGACAAGCCACGAGCTGCACCTACAATTAGCTCTCGAAGATGGCGAAGATTCGGCGGTGACGCGCTGCTGTTGGGAATGGATGCGAAAAGGCACGCGAGACTATGCCGGCGCCGCGGCTCGGCCATCCCTCTTCGCCAACCCAGATCCTTACGAGGCACTCTATCGGCACCCTCTTTGTCCCGCCCCTAAGGATCTTCGTGGGCATAGTTCGTGGATCACCGGATGGTTGATCTTGCGGAGCGGAGATGCAGTGTCCTACAGCCGAGATCCTTACATCGTCGCTTGGTCACTCTCTTCAGAGAGGCCTCTGCGCAAGATCGATGGATTTGCCCAAGGGACCCTCGGCGCCATCGAGGATTCCACAGGCCGGGTTTGGTTCTGGGGGTTCGGCGGCAAAGCCAAAGTTTGGAATCCTTCCACTGACGCCCACGAGGATCTTACATTCCCCGCAACAATCGAAGCCGCTGTCGCAGCTCCATCTGGAAATTTGATACTCTGGGACATCGAGGGTCGGATCTTTCAGTGCAGTCCGGAGCAATCGGCAACGCGAATGCTTTTTGAATGCAACAGTCCAGTGGTCAATATGGATTTCGATGGTGCGCAGATGATTGTGAGAACCGCAAAGGGGCCATTCCTAGCTGACGCGAAAACCGGCACACTCGCACCAACTACAGAGGTTGCGATCAAGAAATCCCCATCATTACACGCAGGGATAAGCATTTCGGCTGATCTGTCCGAAGCCCTTGCGGCAGCCAAAGAGCTTCAAAGCAACGCGGCAACCGGCATGCTTGTCGATTGGCCTCAAGACTCAGTGGCGATGCTTATCTCCTCTTCGGGGCGTCCCATTCCTTGGCATTCGCGATCGGCTGCACGCGTTATTTGGTCGTGTCCCAAGTCAGAGCTTCATCTTTTGGCAACACTAACCATGTTATTGCCCATACGAACTTACGAACACACAAAGGAGGGTCATGGCAAAACGAAGTCCTGATGTGGCCAATGTCTTCTGGGACCCCGGAGAGACGCTGCGCTGCCTGAAATGTTCGGCTCCCATCAATCCCAGGACTTTTGCGGACGGGAGTTCAAACTTTCTTGTTTGGTTCACGAGTAACGAAGACGCCGGCGTCTATTGCCGTGAGATTGCGAAGGATGCGATGCCGCGCTTCACTTTTTACAAATTCTGCACTGAGAACTGTTGTCGGGAGTTCGCACAAGGAATCGGAGACAACCTAGACTATGCTGCTATTGCCGAGTCCGCCTTGGTGCGTGTTGGAAAGTTGCCATCATCAAGGTTTATTCTGGGAGGGCTTTACATGGGCATGCCAATCGAGGACGCGGTCGCGCTAATCAACGCAGCGACAGGCAAAAACTTTCGCGTGCGCCAACAGGGCGAGACACAAGTTTTCTCAAAAACAAGCAACATTGATTACCCGTGCAATCCAGTGGCTCTTCGAGCGATCCATGGCGGTGGGAGTGCGCTGGTGGAATTACGTTTGGATGCCCACATTCTTCACAGCGTTCTTTCCAAATATGAGGCCGCTTATCGAAACTCAGGCGGATGTCTCGAATACCTGAGAACAACTACCGAACTTTTCGGGCTCCCTGAGGGCGACGACACCGATGCAAGCCGATGGCTTGTGGGTTATCCAGAAAAAGGAATCAGGATGTATGTTTGCAATCGCCCGGCTTCGGGAAGATTCCAATCGGTTGCTGCAGGAAGCGTTGTTCTACGCGACTACAAAGTATGAGTGGCAAACCGAATCTCCGTGGATCACTCACGAAGAGATCGGATTTCAACCGTTCCCGAACCGTCCGAGTGTTTTTGAGTTCGACGTTCCGCGACTTTATGGACGAGCGGGATCTGCTGGTGCGAAAAGTTTTTCCGGAACTTAGGCGGCGGTGCCGGCAACGCCAAGTGGAGCTAGTGGAGGTGGATTTACGCTGGGGCATCACCGAGCAGGAAGCTCAGCAAGGGAAGGTTCTGCCCATTTGTCTGGGGGAGATCGACCGAGCACGCCCCTTCTTCATGGGACTCCTGGGGGAGCGCTACGGATGGGTTCCTGAAAAGAACCAGTACGACCTATCCCTGATCCTAGAACAGCCCTGGTTGGAGGAGCACCGCGGAGGCAAAAGTGTCACAGAGTTGGAGATCCTCCACGGGGTGCTCAATAACACTGCCATGAAGAACCGGGCATTCTTTTATCTGCGGGATCCACGCTGGGCTGAAAAGAAGGGCGGAGCTTACATAGGCGAAGGTCCAACAGAAAAGGCCAAGTTAGCTGAGCTTAAGGCGCAGATCCGACAAAGCGGTTTTCCCGTGTTGGAAAATTACCCCGACCCGGAGGCCCTGGCGGAGCGGGTCCAGCAGGATCTGTGGATGCTCATTGATGAGGCTTATCCGGAAAGTGAGGTTCCCGATGCGCTGGCCTTGGAACGTCGCCGCCACGAGGCATATGCGGCGACGCGAATGGGGCTATATTTGGGGGGAGAGAAATATTTTAATGTGTTGGACCGAGCGATGCGGGCCGAACCCTTCATTCCCGTTTTGGTGAGTGGGCAGTCCGGAGGGGGCAAGAGCGCGTTACTGGCCAACTGGGTGGAGAGATACCGCCAGGCCCATCCGAAGACTGCTGTGATCGTGCATCACCTAGGCAGTGGGGCTGATGCCGCGGATCCAGTGAAGATGGTGGTGCGACTGATGCAGGAAATCGCCCGCATTACCGGAGATGAACTACAGCTTGAAAGCGATCCTGAAAAGCAGCTCCAGCAGTTACCAATTCGGCTGGCCACAGCCGGCGCTTGGTCGGAACGAACCAAGGGAGATTTGCTTTTGGTGTTTGACGGGTTGGACAAGGTCTCGGACCGGGAAAACCTCCTTTGGTTCCCCTCAGTTTCCCCATCTGGGGTCAAAATAGTCGCCTCGTGTCTCGAGGGAGAGATCCTGAAGGCCGCAAAGGAGAAATTGGAATGGCAGACGTTGATAGTTGAGCCTTTCAGCAACGAGGAACAGGCCGCATTTATCCGCGAATATCTGGGGCGATACCGCAAGGCCTTAACCTCTGAGCAAACCAGAGCCCTTCAATGTTTCCCCCTAAGCGGAAATCCACTTTTTTTGTTAACCGTTCTTGAGGAACTGCGGGTCTTTGGGGTGCACGAAGAATTGGAGGAGCGGCTCAAGACCCTACTGTCTCCGCCGCCAAGCAAGAATCCTGGGGAAAAGCCAACGGTGGATGATGTTTTTGAGCATGTCCTAGCACGGCTGGAAAAAGATCTGGGCCAACAGGCTGTCCAAAAGGCATTGGAGGCCATCTGGGCAAGCCGGTCGGGCTTATATCAGGAGG